>JAABUQ010005353.1_pt1 | contig 20603 bp, 22 predicted proteins | sample 5560001 | NCBI WGS metagenome assembly JAABUQ01 (sample SAMN10711888, study PRJNA513371) | rock metagenome | isolation source: Antarctica rocks | place: Antarctica: Victoria Land, Finger Mt nord | collected 2015-12-18
CTGGAGCCCTACGTCAACGGCGCGGAGCACGCCAGCCTGCTCGACCGTGCGACCACCGTCGACTTCGAGGCGCGGCTGCTGCTGATCGACACGCAGCAACTCGGCAACGAGATCACCAAAATACACGCCATCGCCCTGCACATCATCACCGACGCGGTGGAGCGGCGCGCGACCGCCGCGCAGCGCACCGAGCGGGGGGCGCTGCGCCTGCGCGAGATGCTGATCATCGACGAGGGCTGGCACCTGATCAAGTACGGCGCCGGCGGCGCTTTCATCAACAACCTGGCGCGGCAGGGGCGCGCGCTGGGCCTGTGGCTGGTGTTCATCACGCAGCAGCTCAGCGACCTGGTCAACGACCCCATCGCGGCCGGGCTGTTCAACGCCGCCAGCGTCAGCTTCCTGTACGAGATGAGCGACGAGGGCGCCGGCGTGGAGGGGGGCATGGCCTGGCTCGCTCGCACGCTCCACCTCAACATCGAGGAGGTGGAGCAGATCGGCCGGCTCAAACAGGGCACCGAGCGTGACTACGCCGAGATGTTCATGCTCCGCAAGTCGTCCTACGCCGGCACCGACCGCCGCGGCGTGGTCCAGGTGATGTCGTCCCCGTACGAATACTGGCTCTTCACCAGCAAGCCGGAGGAAAAAGACAAGCGCAAGGCCATGGTCGACGCCTGCGACGGCGACGTGTGGCGCGCGGTCAAGGCCCTGGCCAGGGATGAGGCCGCGCCGACGCCGGCCGCGCGATGAGGATGAGGAGGAGAAGGAAGCCATGAAGCGACTTACCCAACGCGCGCGACGAGCAGCCCCAGCCGCCCCTCGCCGTGCGCTACGCCGGGGGCTCCCACTGCTGGCCGCAGCGCTGCTCGTCCTGCTCCAGGCGGCGGCAGTTGCTCCCGTGAGTGCTGCCCTGGGCCGCGCGCATCCCGGCGCGACGCACCACCGCACCCGGCAGTCCGTCTCGACCATCACCGTCGCGCCGACACAGGGGCCGGACGGCTCCCACGCCGCCGTCGGCGGCGTCAACTTCGACTACAACGTGACCATCACCATCTACTGGAACGCCATTGGGGGAACCGTGATCGGCTCCGGCCACTCGGACGCCGCGGGCAACTTTACCGTCAACATCACTATCCCCAGCAGCGGCGGCGCGGGAGCCCACGACATCGTGGCCCAGGACGCGACAGGCAACCAGGCCAGCGCAAGCTTCACCGTCGCGTCGAGTGGCGGTGGCGGTGGCGGCGGTGGCGGCGGCAGTGGCAGCGTCCCACCCGTCGACTCCCACGGCGCCTCGATGCAGCTCAGCACGCAGACCGCCAACCAGGGCGACACGATCTCCGTCGTCGGGTCACATTTCGTGGCCAATGATGACGTGACGCTGCACTGGGACAGCGCGACCGGGCCGGAGCTGGCCCCCAGCTCCGGCCCCGCGACCATCCATACCGACGACGCCGGCAACTTCGCCACGACCATCGTCATCCCCACCGACGACGCGCATAAGCATCAGATGGGGCACGCGGTAATCGCGCTCGCTCAGGGCAAGGTCCGCGCCCTCGACGCGCTGACCGTCTCCTACCCGGGCCAGCAGGACGACGGCAACTTCAGCCTGGGTCCGTTCAGCTTCAACATCCTCGACTTCATCAAGGCCATCTTCCAGGCGTTCAGCTCGCTCTTCTCGAACATCATCGCGAGCTTCTTCGGCCCCATCCTGCAGGGGCTTACCCGTACGCCCGTCCTGACCGACGCCACGGCCTGGCCGTCCCTGGACGCCTTCGCCGTCACCATGCACGACCTCGCGCTCTCGCTGGCATCTCTCTTTTTCGTCATCGCGCTGCTGCGCTACGCCATGGCCAGCATCGTCAGCGGCGACTTCCAGGACGCCATCGGCGCCTTCCGGCGCACCGTCGTCGTCCTGCTCGCCCTGATCGTGCTGCCAACCGCCCTGCCTCTGTGGTTCAGCCTGATCAACTGGGTGAGCGGCCAGATCACGGGCAACGATCCGACCGCCATCGCCAGCGCCTGGAGTAACCCGCCGTCGTTCCCGGCTGGGTCCAATACCGGCTATACCCACCTTGACGAGCTCAACTACGCCATCATGCAGGCCATCCTGGCGATCCCGTTCCTGATTGGGGTTATCCTCGTCGCCTTGCAGAGGCTCGGTGGTATCGTGGTGCTGTTGGGGTTCTACGCCATGTGGTCCGTCGCCGTGGTCACCTGGATCAGCCCCGACTTCAAGCCTATCGCCAAGTGGTGGTTCGCCAATTTCGTCTCGTACAGTTTGTGGGGCGTGGCCTACGCCGTGGTGCTCAGGATCGTGGACATTCTGCTGCGCGGGGACGTTGTGCAGAGACCCGACGCGGGGGCGCAAGCCCTTATCTCCAACGCGTTCATCCACGGGTTGATCGGCATCGCCAGCCTGTTCGTGTTGCTCAAGATACCGGGCATTATCAACGCGGCCATGGGCGGGTTGAGCGGAGGGCAGAGCGGTTCCGGCGGACTGGCCGAGGCCTCCGCGGCCGTCGGCAAGGCCATCGTGAAGAGAGGCAAGTAGATGTGGAAAAGACTACTCTTTGGGCGCCTCCTTGTGGGACCCGCGCGCAGCGCGGCCGAGGGCCGCGCCCTGCTGCGCACCGCGCCCGGTCTGATCGTCCTCCTGATCGGTGGCCTCCTGACCACGGTCTTGCTCGGTCTCCTGGGACTGCACGGCATCGTCGAGGACGCGGCGCGCGTGTTACTGATCCTGCCCCTGATCGTGCTCTATCTCGGGATCACCGGGGAGTTCGCCCGCATCCACTACATGGTGCGCCAGGTGTGCTCGGTCCTCGCCTCGCCGCGGCCCTGGCAAGGCCCGCGCACCTTGCGCTGGCGGCTATTCATCACGTCGGCCTGTTTCCTGCTGCGCGTCCCCCGCCGCCCATGGAACACGGGCGATGACTAGCAGGGAGGTATCCACATATGGCTATGCGTGGGGGACCGACGAGTCGTTTACAGCGGCCGATGAGCAGAGGTATTGCAATCACAATGTTGGTCGTAATCATCATAGCTGTGATTGGTGTGGCCACCTGGATCGCGACCAGGCCGGCCAATGCACCCGCTGCTCCTGTTGCGATTGGCACGCCGACCGCGGCTGTGCAACCGGTACGACACAGAACGATTGTGCTGGCTCCCATCTACACTGCCTCTACGAAGATCGAGCAGGGTGTCTTCAGCTTTCACTTGCACAAGGTTGGTCACAATGGATTGGCTGGAACGCTCAACTACTCATCTCCGGCCAGCCCCAACGGGTATAGCAACAGGGTCGGCTTGGCGAGCGTAGATCCGATCACGGGGACAATCATTGGTAGAAGGGTTATCCTGGACGCCAGCAGCACACCATTCCATTTCGACGGGACGCTCAGCGCGGACCAGCTGGCCGGTACGTTCGCCATCACCGACGTAGGCACGACACGAGGCACCTATACCTTTTGTCCAACCGCAGATATCCGTAAGGCTACCTGCTGACGACGGCCAGGGAACGGCGACACACAAGGCAGAAATAGCAAGGGAGGAATTTCGATGAGTTGCCGTTGTAATCCTGGAAACGGATACTGCGTCTGCGTCGACCAGCAGGGGACCGTCCTGTTGCTCACGCTCATCGCCGCTATTAGGGTTCTAACGTGGTTGGCCCGCATCGGCGCGGCGCTGGGGCTTCTCGCGGTCGCGCTGTATGCGCTGGCCGTGGAGGTCCCGCCCTTCCATCCCCTGCTCGCACACGGCCTCCGCGCCGCTGTCCTGGCCCTCCCGCGTGGTGGGATGCGCGTCACGCTTGCCCCGACGCTCACCCCGGCGGCACTACGCTGGACGCCTCCGTTCGCCGACGCGGCGGCGGTCGCGACGACCTGCCTCGTCGTCTCCTTACTGCTGCTGCGTGGATGTCGTCTCATCATGGGGACTGCCCGCACGGTGCGTCCAACGTCGTCGACACGGAATCACCAGTTCGCCACGGGCGTCCGTCTGGCGCTGGTCCTCTGGCTCATTGGTACGACAGCGGCCGCGGCCCTGCGTGCCGCCAGCGCCCTCGGGGACGTCCTTTCGGACCATGGACATGGCCAGGACGGTGGGGCGTTTGTCCAGGCGCAGGCCTCCGCGGGCTTGTATCTCCAGGGCGCGGTCGGCTGGGCACTCGCCGCTCTCGTGATGACCGCTGCTCTCGTCCGCGTGGCGCGCCAGCCCTGGTGGACCCGTCGGCGACGCGGTACGGAAGGCAGCCGCCGGATACCTTCGATCCGGCCGACGACGCGCTACACAGCTTAAAGAAATCACAGGCACAGCCAGAAAGGAGGAACACTATGGATCGTGGAGGAGGGAGCCGTCGAGACGAGCGCGCCGGCGCGGTCGGGCGACTCGATCCGCCCGTGGCCCGCGTGGCGGCGCCACTCGAGAGGGAGCGGCCGGTCAAGACACCGGAGATGGATGCGCGCTTCAAGGCGCTAGGAGCTGAGCGATTGCGCGATCCGGAGTACCAGCGCTACGCGCAAGGCTTCCGCAGTCACGACAGCCTGTCAGAGGCCGGCAAGGTTGGCTACCGCGTGACCGGTGAGAAGCACGGCTGGGAGTTCGTGCATGACAAAATCGCCGACGCCCGCCGCGACAACCCCAGTGACGCTGAACAACGCATGATTGGATTGCTGGCCGAGGCCGGCGAGCGCGATGCGCGTGGCGGAGGGATGCCTGGTCACGTCTACGAGCGAGAGTACAAGGTAGCGCCATTCACCCACGTCGATTTCGCGTGGCCCGAGAGCGGAAAGATCATCGAGGTGTACGGCGGAGTTCACCTGATCCCCGAGCTCGACCCGGATGGCACGCGCGCCGCGTACGACGCCGCCCGCATCGAGCGGATCGAAGGCCTGGCCTGGGAGGTGCTCGTCGTCACCAGCGACGACCTGACGCCGGCCAATCGGGGCGAGGCCGCCACGGCGATCCGCGCGTTTCTACAGGACACGTCCCACGGCCGAATCGACTTTTCGCCGGCGGACGCGGCGACGCTCGACGCCATCTTCGCGTCTCCCGATCGTGATGACCAGGATAAAGCTCTTGCCGCCGCCGGCTACGAGCGTTTCGATCCCAACCGTCTCGCCGCTTTGGCGCAGGGGGAACGCGCCGGCATCGAGGGCGAGATGCGCGAGGCGCTGGCTGCCCGACTCTCCGGACGCGGCCCGGAGGCCGGCCTGACGCTCGATGCCACCGCCATCGCGCGCGGGCGCGACATCCAGGTCGACGGGCCGGAAGCACACGACCTGGCCACGGTGTATAGCGCTCTCGTCACCGATGCGCAGCAGATGCCACCACACGACCTCACCCAGAAAGACGCCGCCATCGGTCGGGACTGGCAAATCTCTCTCGCTGAGGACGCGCGCGCCATGGCGAATATGAGCCGCGACGAGGTGATGCGCGAGCGACGAGAGCCGACCGCCGTGGAGCGGACCCTCTGGACGCATCTGGAGGCGGAGGCGTGCGCCCACGAGGGCACTGCCCTGCGCTTCGACGCGCTGGCCGGACAACTGGCCGAGCGCGAGAACCTGGCCATCAGGGAACGCTATGCCGCCGCCGACATGGCGCTGCTGGAGCGGCTGGAGCGCGACAAGCCCGCCTTCGTCGCGACCGTTACCGCCGACCTGCTGCGCCGCCGGGGCGCTCCCTCCGTCGAATCGCTCGCACCCGAGGACCGCGCGCAGCTGCGCGCCGACCTTGCCGAAGAGATGGGTGTGCGCCAGGAGGCCGCGCACTTCATCGCCCTCGATATAACGGAATTGCAATCGCTCGAGGCCACCTACCAGGAACTGGCGCCGGATCGAGGCAACGGCCCCATCGCTCTCGCGGACGCGAGCGCGGCCCGCGACGCCGCGACGCTGAGTCGCGAGACTGCGGCCTTCGAACGGGACGAAGCTCGCTGGGTGGCGCAACGCGGCGGACCGGACGATGAGCGGGAGGTGGCCAGCTTCCTGGCAGGAGCGGAGGAATGGGATCGAACTGCCGCCCGCTTCGAGAGTCTGGCGCGCCAGCTGGCGCCCAGGCCTGTCGACGCCGGGGAGGCGCGGATGCTCGAGGAGGCCTACCATGGCCTCGCCGAGGAGCGTGGCCGCGACCTGCCGGGCCCACTCAACGCCTATATGGCCATGCGCGGCGCCGATATGAGCCGCGAGACGGCCATGGACTACCGCACGGCGGCCGCGTTCGAGGTGCGGCAGGCGCCGCCGGGCCAGCCGCTGGACCGGATCGGGCGCGAGGCCGTGACCCATTGGCGCGCCGAGGCCGACCGCTACGACGCGCAGGCCGTCCGCTTCGACGTCCTGGCCGCGCAGCTCGACGAGCGCATGCGCGCCGGTTGGGTCCCGGCTTACTCCGGCCCCGGCACCGGACCGACCCTATCGTTCGCCACCCCGCCGGATGTTTTCTGACCAATGACGGGACGGCGTTACCCGCCACGACCCGTCGTGGACTGAGTCTCAAGATAGGACCGCAGCGCCGGCGTTCAACGAGACGCCGGACAATCAACGACAACTGGAGGAAGAAATCATGGCAACAGAACAGCGCACCGTCCAGCCACCGCAGGGCGACGGCATCCTGTGGATCGTGTCCACCGCCTGGGAAGACGAGCATATCCTCTTGCCGCAACGGCAACCGATCCCCCGCGAAACCTGGCTCCAGGCCGCTCGCGACTATCACTGGCGCGTACTCACGCTGCCCGACGGGTTCATCGTCGACGGACCCTACGCCGGGGGCGTCGTGGTGGCCCTGGAGACCCCCAACGGCCGGCACTACTGCGCCCTGCCGCCGGCGGCGCTGCCCGCCCTCCAGGGGCTCATCTCGGAGAACGATTACCGCGTCATCACGGATAGCGATGTCCCGACCGAGATCGCCCTCGGCGGCCCACCATCCGACGGCCCCGTCGCTGATACCGCCGGCGTCGGGGCTCCCGACCAGTGGACGGTGGCGACCGCGCTCTGGATCGATCCCGAGGCCTGGGAACGCAATCAAGAGATCAAGGCCATCAGCTCCGCCGCCGACGACCGTGTGGACGCGGAGATGACGGTCGGGCGCTGGGTCCGCGCCTCACGGACGGCCGGGCTGCGCCTGGTGGCCCGCACGCCCGGCGTCTCGGCCCCGGGGACACCCTACGACGGCGGACTCGTCGTCGAGATGGACGGTCGGACCGGACGCCTGTTCTTCGCCATCCCCGCCGCCGCCCAGCTCGTCCTGGACGAGGTGCGGGGTGGCTACGCGGACACGAGGGGCTAGCGGCCATGTGGATGTTAGACAAGGACAAGCGCGACGATCGGCGTGAACTCACCGAGATCCGCGCCGATGTGCGTGAGCAGACGCAGGCGATGGGCGCGGCCGCCTACGAGGTGGCCACCCGGACCCGCGATAACGAGGTTGCCTACCGCCGGGTCACGGCCGACGAGTTGGGCGCCCTTATCCTCGACCTGCGCAGCCAGAATCGCGCGGGGACCGAGGTGGCTATTCGACCGCTGGACGCGCCCGACCTGGTGTTGCTGCGCGGCATCGCCAACCGCGACCTGGAGCGCCTCTCCGACGACGGCTTCCAGCCGGTCGCGACGGTCACGACGTTCGAGCGTTCGGGCGACAGGCCCGTGACCGTCGATGCGTGGGTGAGGATGGATACGCGCGGCGTTCCGCCGCCGCTTCGCGACGCCATGGCCCAGGTCCTGGCCGCGCGCTACGGATCGCAGGGCGATGGACGTCCCGATGAGTTCGGTCAGCTGGCCGGGTTCTCCTCGCGCGAGGGGCATCTCCGCGAGATGGTCCAATCCGGTCCAGGGCACCCCGAGAGGTACGTGGCGCCGGGCTCATCGGCCCTGGCGAACGAGGCGCTAGGCATGATGACGCTCCGGTCGGACGCCATCGAGAAGGTACGCGAGCAGGAGAACGCGCGCCAACCTGGGCGGGACACGCAGCGTCAGGATCGCCAGGACACTGGTAAGGACGCCCTCCGGCCAACGGCGCGGCCGACAGCTCCGACCGGCCCAGATCGCCGGGTCATGGATATCCTTGACAAGCATATGGGCCACCTCGACGCCGAGGATCGCCTGATGGTCGCCGCGCTGATCACCCCGCTCATGACGGCCCTGGAGCGCGGCGGCGCCGCGGCCCGCGTCGTCGAGAAACATGTCGTCCGCACACCATCCGAGGACACGCAGCCCGAGCGGGACACCGCGCGGCCGACCCGGACGACGGGCAGGGCCGAGGCAGCCGAGCCTCAGGGGGCCAAAGAAGGCGTGGCCCTGAAAGATGTGACCCCGAAAGGGGAGAGAGATCGCCAGGCGCCTGAGCGGGCAGTAGCACAACGCGAGGAGCGCGGCGGGCGGGGTCGCTAGAGCGCCATTCAAGTAATCGGCCAAGTGGCTAACACGGGCGTTTTTGGCGGGTGCGAAACGCCCCGTTAGGCGTGCATAGGGAGCGATGAGGCCACCGCCATGCACGAGTTATTAGGACAAGTGTGTTAAGTGAATGGCGCTCTAGCGGGTGGTCAGTTATTGACTGCTTCGGGGATGGTTAGTTCTTGACTACCCCTCTTAAGGGGCTGGCCCGCTCTCTGGTCCCTCTCCCAAGATCCCTAACGGGCGCGGTTCCCGCTGCCATCGGCACATCCACAACGAGAGGACGGCCTATGCCTACCAGCGGCATGCATTTCGATTACAACCCCCCACCCCGACCTCGAGGCCGCGGAGGCCCCTAGATGCCGGCCATGGCCCTGCACCCTCGATTAGAAATCGAAAGGACGTAATAATGACGTGCCGATGGTGTGCCGCGCCAGCTGCTCAAGCTGGCCGAGCAGGCGCGGTGAGAGGGCCGATCTCCGGGCATAATTGCCGCCCGGATCGGCTGGCTGACCCGCACAAGGACGTGCTGATCGGCGATCAACAGGTGGTCTTCCTGACTATCGCGGCGCTACGGGACGGTCTCTCCGTTGCTGGTCCAGACCTCGCGGCGCTCACCGACGCCCAGCGGAACCTGTTCGTCGACACGCTGCGCACCATGGACAGGGCGACGCCGGGTGAGAGGGACGACGCGGACGACGCGGCTGACGTGGGCATGGACGATCTCGGCCGCGACGGCAGCCCACCCACCACTGAGGAGGACGGAACCGCCGCGCACGCGCAGCCGGAGCGGGGGGAAGGGGTAGTGGAGGGGCGTTAGCGGGGAGCATGTCCACGGCGAGCGGCGGCCCGCGCGTGGGCCGACGACGATCCGCACCACCGGTGATGCGCGCGACAGCGGGACTGCGGACAGGTCCGGCTACGGCGACACAGGGGCATGGAGACATAAAACGTGGAGACACGTAGATATGGAGACACGGAGACACGAAGCGCGGGGCTAGGAGCCTTGCTGCCCTCGCTGTCCCCGCCGTAGCAGTTCGGCATCGCGCGCCGCAGTCTTCTCCGGTCACACCTCTAGCGGCGCTGCTGCGGGGAGCCGTCACCGACGACGGATTATGGAACAAGCACTCCACAGGGAGGCATGCTTTCGCACGACGGCGCGTCGATGGTCACCTTCACGCGCAGCGTGCGGCTGCCGCTCCAGTGGAACAGCGTCGGCCCGATGACGGGCAGCATGTGCGGGCCAATGCCCGCGATCAGAGACGGATCACGGGTGGTTAGGGTCAGGTCCGGCCCCGTACGCGGCAAGAGCACGGGGAAGACTGCCGGGCTGGAGGAGGGGAACGTGGGTGTCAGCAGAAGCCAGGTCTTTTTACACGATGTGAACAGGGAGGGGGACGAGCGAGAAACTGGACGCCACAAGGGGCAGCCCTGGCCGCTGAAGCTGTTGCTCCAGCCGCGGACGAGGACGGTACGGCCGACCCAGGCGCGCGGTTGCTGGTGCAGGCCAGCCTGTACCTCATCGACCGAGTAGACCCGCGGGGACGGACTGACGAGGCCGACGATGACGCTGGCCAGGGCCGCAACGACGACGAGACAGAGGAGGAGGAGGAGGACGCGCTTCACCATAACGGGCACCTCGATGGCGGACGGGAGACGACAGTGTGTGCCCCTACGATACGGCACTCCCCTGGTCGAGGCAAGGAGACGCAATCGGCTTTCCCCGCCACGGCCATGGCCGCTCTGTGGGTCGCCGCCGATCGATAAGGGGCGGGAGCGGCGCTGGGGGGACTGGTGATCGACCATCCGGGCATGGCCACGGACGGTGGTCACGACCCCGGCTTCGGCATCATGCGTGGCTGCGACGGGGCGGGGAGCAAGGTGTGTTTCCGTTTCACGGAAACCCCCGCCGACGCTGCGCTTGGCGGGTGCCTTGCCGGGGCTCCGCCCTTGGACCGAACCCGATGACCCAGCCCGATGGCAGCCAACACACGCCCCAGAGGGAGAAAGACAAGATGGACGGCATGAGCCCAGAGGCGACGACGAGGATCACGGGAGAGCGCCGGCGGCGACCCGGACGGCCGGCGATGTCGGCGGAGGAGCGGCGCGAGGATGTGATCGGCGTGCGCGTCAACGCGGCCGAGCGGGTGCTGCTCGACAACCAGGCCGCGACTGCGGGCCGCGACGTGGGGACGTACCTGCGCGCGGCCGGGCTGCGCCAGCGCGTGGTCGGCGTCGTGCCTGCGCTCAACCGGGAGGCGTGGCGGGAGCTGGCGCGCGCGATCGGCAACCTGAACCAGATTGCGGCGCACCTCAACGCCGGCGGCCGCTTCGACGAGCGGAGCACGCCGCGCATGGCGGAGGCCCTCAACGACCTGCAAGAGGAGGTGCGCCTGCTGCGCCTGGCGCTGGGCGGGGCAGTGGGGGACACCGAGGACGAGGGCAGCGAGGCGTGATCCAGAAGATCATTACCGGGCGCGGGTTCCGCGGCGTGTTGAACTATGTGTTCAAGGAGAGTGTGGAACTGGCGCACGGAGAGGCGCGCATCGTCGACAGCAACATGGCGGGCCGGGACCCGCGCGAACTAGCCCACGAGTTCGGCATGTTCCGGCGGCTCAACCCGGACCTGACGCGGGCGGTCCACCACTGCCCGCTCACCCTGGACCCGGACAAAGAGGAGCGCCTGACTGACGCGCAATGGGGCGCGTTCGCGCGCGCCTATCTGGAGCGCATGGGCTTCGGGAACGCGCCCTACGTCGTCGTGGCCCACGCCGACAACCACGTGCATATCGTGGCGTCGCGGATCGACTGCGACGGCTGCACCGTCAGCGACAGCAACGAGAAGTGGCGCAGCAACAGGGTCATCCACGAGCTGGAGCGGGAGTATGGCCTGTCGCACGCGGTCGACCCGAAGCGGGTGGAGCGGGTGCGCGTGGGCCGCGACGAGGTGGGGATGGCGGAGCGCGTGGGAGAGATCCCACCCAAGCTCGTGCTGGCCGCGCGCATCGACCGGGCCGTGGAACGGAGCGTTGGCACCCGCGCCGGCTTCGACACGGCGCTCCAACTGGAGGGGGTCGTCGCTCACTGGAACCAGGCGTCGACTGGACGGATCAGTGGCGCCAGCTTCGAGTTGGTCGGATATACCGGGCCGATGCAGCACATCCTGAAGGGATCGGCGATCGGCAAGGACTATGCGTGGGCGCGCCTGGACGCGCGTCTGAGGGAGGTCTCACATGGCGGGGAAACTGGACGAATTGATGGCGCGCGCACGGACGGAGGGCGCCGATGGGACGACCGACGGGACGGCGAACACGGCGGAGGAGCCACGTCCCATTGGGAGGAGGTCGGCGCGGCGCCCGGCCGAGGCGACGGCCGCCGAGACCGAGACGACAATGGGGCGGCAGACCACGGACGCGCGGCCGATCGTGCTGGCGGTGGAACGCCTCCAGAGGACGGTGCTGGACGAGTTGGAGGGCCTGCGGGACCTCAAGGAGTTCAAGCAGGAGCAAGACGACTACCTGAAAGAGATGACCCGGGCGCACAGCGAGATGACCAGCGACTGGTACCGGATCGCGGCCCTGCTGCCGCGGATCGACCTGGACCTGAAGGAGATCGCGGCGAAAGCCCGGACGCTCAAAACGGAGATGGCCGCGGACCAGCACGCGGTGAAAGGCCTGGTGAGGCAGCAGCGCCGGCTGATCTTTATCGCGACGGGAGTGGTGATCGCGGTGTGCGTCCTGGCGGTGCTGGCGCTGCTGCTGATCGTGGGATTGGCCGCAGTGGGCCACAGGCCGACCTAGCCCGCGCACAACTGCGGGCACTTGGTGAGGAGTGGTACGAGGTCACCATGAGCAACCGCCATGGCCAGACCTGGACAGACTTGCTAACCGACGATGAGATCGTCGAGGCGCTGGATGATCTGGCCGCGGCCGCAGCCGACGGTTACCGCATCGCGCTGCGCCCTGCCGGCGACAGCTCCCTGATCATCGTCACCGACCTCGACGACGCCGGCCTACGACGTTTGCGAGATGACGGCCTGTCCCCCGTCGTTGCCACCGTCGACGCCTGCGCGCACACCGCCTGGCTGCGCCTCGACCGCGCATCCCTGGACCCACAACTCGCACGGGAGATCGCGCGCGACCTGGCCGTACGCTATAGCGGCATGATCGGAGATGTATCGACCCGTTATGGTGGCCCGCTCGCCGGTCTCCCCGGGGTGACGGTCTCCGGCCCATTACAGCGCGATGCTCTCGCCTCACCCGCCGTGAGCGAGGCCCTGATCGCCGCCGGGCGGGAGGAGCAGGACCGCGCGGGGCGCCGCGTCCCGGCCGCCGATCAGCGCCCACACGAATCCGAGCTATCGCAACCCGACTCCAACGATCAGCCACGCTCTCGGCGGCGGCCCGGACGAGCCGATCGCTAACGCACATAAAGGGAGAAGATCTATGAAAGCACGCTTTGCCGCACCGTTGATCGCCGTGGTCCTCCTACTCGCCGCGTGGGGCCTCGGCCCCGGCGGCGGCTACCGCGCCATCGCCGGCGTGGCCACGAACGCGTACCGCCGCGCCTACATCGCCCTGGCCTACCCGGTGATCAACGGCCAGCTGATCGCTCAGGCCAGGGGCGGCGTCACCGCCGCCTTGTACGGCCCGCACAAGACGCGCCTGATCAGCTGGGACGCCTGGATGAGCCGGCCCGCCCGGCGCTGGTCCATCCTCAACAACCAGAGCCGCCAGAGCAGGATCACAAGGGCGCTCGTGGGGGGCGAGGTCAGCCTCGTCGGATTGATTACCCTTTTCGTGGGCGCGAAGCCCCTGTGGCTGCTCCTGACGCGCCTGGGGCGGCTGCGGCCCTCCAAGGCCCACGGCTCGGCCCGCTTCGCCACGCGGCGCGAGCTGGCGCGCCTCAGGTCGCGCCCCGACCGGCCCCAGATCACCGTCGGGACGGTGGGGCGTCAGACCGTCGCTTTCGGCGGCAAGGAGCAGTACCAGTCCATGCTGGTCTTCGGGCCGCCGGCGGCGGGCAAGTCGGCCGGTCTCATCATTCCCAACCTGCTCGAGGAGACCGGCCAGCGCAGCATCATCGTCACCGATCTAAAGGGGGAACTGGTCGAGCGGACCTACGCCGCGGTCGCCCGACGCCACGACGCCAGGGTGCTCAACTTCGTGGCGCCGGGCCGCAGCTGCGCCTATAACCCTCTAGCGCACATCGACGACTACCTGTCCGCGCTGGCTTTCGCTTCCACGTGGGTCGCCAACACCGGCGAGTCGAAGAACGAGCCGTACTGGGACAACTCGGCCAAGCTGATTATTGCCGCGTCCGTGCTGCACATCAAGCACACCTGGCCCGACGACGCGACCATCGCCCGCCTGGCCTGGTTCCTGACGCGCGGCAGCGAGACGGTCAGCAAGGAGCTGCAGGCCAGCGGCTCGCCCGAGGTCATCGCCGCCTCTAAAGCGTGGCTGGAGGACGCCGGCGCCAACGACAAGCTGATCTCCGGCGTCTTCAGCGAGATGCCGCTGCGCTTCAGCATCTTCCAGGACGCGCGGGTGCGGGCGGTGACGTCGCGCAACGAGATCGACTTCCGGGCGATGGGCGAGCGCGAGGGCCGGCCCACCGCGCTCTACCTGGTCCTCGACCGCGCGCTGGGCAAGGAATTGCGACCGCTGACCGCCGTCTTCTTCACCCAGCTGTTCAACGCCCTGATCGCGGTGGCCGAGGAGACGCCGGGCGGCGAGCTGCCCCGGCCCGTCTACGGCTACCTCGACGAGATGGGCAACATCGGGCAGATCTACAACTTCCCGACCTACATGAGCACGGTGCGCTCGGCGTTGATGGGGTTCATGCTGGCCTTCCAGCACAGCGGCCAGATCAAGGACCTCTACGGCGAGGAGGGCAAGGCCATCATCCTGACGTGCTGCAACGTCAAGGTCGCGCTGTCCAAGACCATGGCCGAGGATGCGAAGTCGTTCAGCGAGTGGGCCGGCGACGCGACCGTGCTGGCCGCGAACTCGGGCGACTCGCGCAAGCGGGGCGAGGCCTTCGCCGACCGGGGCAACCGCGGCTACAGCGAGTCCTCGCGCAAGCTGGTGACGCCCGACGAGGTGACCCGCCTGCCGGAGGACCGGATGCTCATCCTGAGCGGGAACCGGCAGCCCAGCGTCATCACCCAGCGCCGCTACTATCGCATCGGTCGCCTGCGCAAGCTGAGCGCCCTGACCTGGCAGGGCTCCCGCGTTCCGCCGTCCGGCCCGCGCCGCGCCGCGCCCCTGGAAGCGGCCCCCCTAACCGCGTCAACGGTGGAGACAGCGGTCGCGACCGTCGCGACGGCGGAGGGCAACGGTGGTGCGCCGACGGCGACCACCGCGGCGGCGTCCGGGGGAGGAGACGCGGGGGCACTCCCGGGGACACGCTCGATCCCGACCGTCGAGACCGTCGTGGACTGGCCTACGGCTGCCGCCATGTCCGGACGGGCCACCGACGCCCTGGGCGCCGGTCACCGCCCGGCGCCCAGCCTGAGCGAGCAGCTGGCGCGCCACAAGGCGGCGCGCCTCGATCACCAGAGCGCCGACCCGGTTCGCCCGGACCGCACGGGGGGCAGGGATGAGACACGAGAGCCCTCCGCACAGTCAGGGACATCGGCCTTCCAGTCCTCCGGCTTGCAAGAGGTTGGGGTTGCCGTCCAGAGGGTGGCCGGCCAGCCCCACGGCCTGCTGGACCCCGCGGATCCGTCGTTCGGCCGCGCCTTCGCGGCGGCTCACGGCGCCCTCGGGCGCGAGTACGCGCACCGCGTCCAGCGGGTCCTGGAGCGATCCCCCCACGCCGAGCCCCGCCGCGTCGACCAGGTCGTCCTGAGAGACATGGCCCGCGTCCACCCTGCCGTGTCCGCCGCCGACCTGGCCGCCGCCATGCGCGAGGGCAGCCCGCGCCTTGACGAGCGTCACGCGACCGACATAGACGCGTACGTCGAGCGCATCGTCGCCGGCGTCCTGGGCGACCCGGATCTATCCCGTGCGCGCCAGCACGAACTGGCGCGCACGGACGGCGCTCGCCAACATCCCTAAACGCCGCTTGCTAATCCAGCGTCAAGTATCCAGGAAAGAGGCATTCACATGGAAAAAGAGACGCCGCCGCGCGAGAACACGTCCCATAGGCTGCGCGTGATCGATGGCGGCGCTCAGACGGAGCGTCGTCCTCTCGCCTCTAACGAGGTCAACGAGGCCGCCAGCGGCGACTCCGCGCCCCCTCTATCCCCGCCGATATCGCCTCCTGTCACGGACGAAAGAGCGGAGCGTGGCCTTGAGGGAGACGATGATGGTCCGCTCACGGAGCCAGCCTCACCCGTCGGCCGCGCCGGCTTTCGGCGCGCCGCGCGGTGGGCCGTTGCCCTGGTCCTGCTCTCATGGACCCTGGACCTGTTCATCGCGCACGACATCCAGGGCCGATTCGTCAGTCCGATCGTCGACGTGTTGGCGCTGCTGTACCGCGCCGGCGCGGTAGTCCAGGCCCTGCTGCTCCTTGTGCTCGGCGTCTGGTCAGCCATCGCCACGGACGCCGACGCGGCGCGGGATACCGCCTGGGGCGACGCCACGGCCGTCATGCGCTTCCTAGCCCGGACCGCGCTCTGGCCGCCCTTCTTCCTCGCGCTGGTCGCGCTCTCGACGCGCCTGGGTCAGTAAGGGTCGTGCTCTGATAGAGGGGGGGTAACCGTGCGGATAGAGGATCGCTACGACAGAATCTTTGGCCACGTGCGCGACACCTACGCTGTGCAATTACCCGGTGGGCATAATTATGCCCGTGAGAACGCGCCCCTTACTCCCATGGTGCTCCGACGGCACCTGCTCGGTGATCTCAGCATTGGCCTGTATCTCCTTGATGGCCAGGACCACGCGCGCTACGGCGTGCTCGATCACGACGGCGACCGCATCCTCCGTGATGCCGACGGGAGACCGCTCAAGAACCGGGACGGCCAGGTGCGGCGCGAGCCCGAAGACGGCCTGGACCTGCTGCAACGGGCGCGGGCACACCTGGCGCTGCAGGGCATCGAGGCGGCCGTCGAGCGGAGCCGGCGCGGGGCGCACCTGTGGCTCTTCGCGCGCGAGCCGGTCCCGGCATGCGAGATGCGCGCCCTGCTCCTCCTGGCCACCGGAGGCGCCGACATGGAGCTGTACCCGAAGCAGGACAGCCGCGGTCGCGGCGTGGGCTCGCTCATCCGCGCGCCGCTGGGCGTCCACCTGGCCAGCGGGCAACGCTACGGCTTCGTCGACGCCGACGGGGAGCCCGTCGCGCGCACCATGTCCGGCCAGCTCGCGTACCTGGAGGACGTGGCGCCGGTCGATGTGGGCGGCGAGCTGGAGAGGCGTCCGTATCTCCGACGACGACTCCAATCGCTTGGCCAGTCAGCAACCTGCCGACCCTACCCACGATCGCTCACGGCATCGATGTCCGGTCCCATTCGACGCTGGGTCGCCGGCGTCCGCATCGAGGATATCGTTCGCTGCTACACCCCCATCTCGCACCGCGGCGTCGGGCACTGCCCCTGGCCCGAACATCACAAGAACGGGGATGCGCATCCATCGTTTGCCGTCTCGGCCCGCAGCGGACGCTGGTACTGTTACACGGCGGGCCTGAGCGGCGACGCATTCGATTTCGTGGCGCGGATGGAGGGCCATGCCAGTCCTCGCGAGACGCTGGCCTATGTCTCTGAGCGTTGGCCTACCGCCGGTGTGCGACCGCCGAAGGATTGATGGTGGACGACCGCGATCGCCGGCGCGACACGGAGTTGACCCGGAATCGCCGGTGCGGGACCATGGCCAGGGTGGTGGCCTTCCTGAATGAGGGCCACGGCCGCCGTTCGGTGGCCGTGGCTACATGGGTGCGGCGGTAGCTCCCCCCTGCGCCGGAGAAGGTCCGCACCAGATAGATGTACAAAGACAGCCACGCCCGTGAGCCCGAACCGCCCGAGCGCTTCGCCGAGGTGACGTTCGACCTGGCCATCGCCGCCTTGCACTCACCTCTTGGTGTTATTATATGGAGCGAGCCGACGTCGAGCGCCTGATCGGCGGCGACAGCGCGTCGATCGCGACCTGCTACTGAGGGAGGAGCGCGCACGGCAAGGGACGGTCGGGTGGATGGTGACTATCTGTCCGCGCCCGTTCCGTGGCTACGAAGCGCGCCCGGACATGCTGTGCCTCGCAAGGCCGATCTCTTGCTCCGAGGACGCCACGGCGCTCTGGCCCGCCGGGCGCGGCGACATCCCGCCGGACGGCGTCAAGGTGTGCGGTGATTGCTGGCGGGAACTGGCCTATCCGCGGAGCGACTGCGGCGGGAACGCGAGGCCCGCTCATATTATGAGGCAGACCATTGACGTACTGACGGGGACCGGACCGGACCGATGTGGGGGGAAGGTGCAAGCGCGGTCGTGCTTCGGTGCTACGGATACTCCCTGAATCTCTTCCGCCCTCGGCTATTGTACAACAATCTATGCAGATTGTTGTAATAAGGGGGTGAGGGGCGGAGAGATGCCCCGGTCCACCAGGTAGAGGAGGAAGACGATGAGCAAGACCATCACCAGCGCCGACGCCATCCCCGCCGCGCCCTACTACGTGCTCACTGATGACGCGTTTATGAGCGATTGGGGCGAGGCCGAGGGGCGCGTGAACACGATTATCCTGCCGGCCGCCGACCGCGCCGAGGCCGAGACCGTCGCCGCCAACGCGCGCAACCGCGACGAGCAGCGCAACGTGCGCATCCTCGACCGCACGCCTGCCCTCTCGTCCGGCGTGATCTACAGCCTGATGAGTAAGGCGGACGCCGCGCGCTGGTACACGCCGGGCGCCTTCCAGCCCGATCCGGCCGACCAGCCCTACAACGGCTGGAGCAACTACAAGACGTGGGCCACCGACCTGTGGATCACGAACGACCAGGAGGGCTATGACGCGGCGCGCGCCGCTATCGCCGGAGGCGGGACCGACTCTCTGCGCGCCTACGTCTCCGCCCTCCCCGACATTAGGAGCGTGCTCCAGGGTAAGGGTACCCTGCCTACCTCTGGTCTAGCGGCCGACCTCTATGAGGACGAGCAGCGCAATGCCCGCGAGACGCGCGACCGCGCCGAGGTCATGCGCGACGCCCTCGATAAGATCAATTGGTCGGAGATCGTCGAGGCCCTGAGCGAGGAGTGAGGGGCGCGGGGGCTAGGGGCCTCGAGGCAAGGGCGGCACATCGACCGCCCTTGCCCCGTCCCGACGCCCGGTCGAGATAACCGGCGCCGGGTATTGGGCAGGAGAGCCGCTACTGCAGTGGAGAGTTGGCCGACACGCTGGTGGTTGTGCGCACGCGACGGACCAGCGTCGGGACCAAGCTGCTCGAAGAAAGCCGCATCGGCACGTTTAAGTGCACGTCGTGCGGCGCGCCACAGCCCATCACGTTGAGCTGGATCACACGCGACGACCTCGCCGAGTAGGATCCCGTCGAGACGGGTTGTATGAGGGAGCAGCAGGCGCGTTATGCTAGGGAGAGGAGGGGGTGGTGAGCCGCGGCCTCAATGAGTGGGATGGCGGCGACCGGTTGGATCAGGCGACGCGCGGAGGACCCGCGCAGGCCGCCGGAGGAACTGCCGGGCGCGCACCACGTGCTGGACGAGCGCAATCAGCGCGCTGAGGTGCGCGAGGCCGACAAGGCGGACGCTCGGCGCCTGGCACCATACTTCACGGAGCAGCGCATGTTAGGCCTGCTGGCCGAACTGGGGGAGCGGTACCGCCTCGATTACCAGCGCGAATACACGGTCCGGGATGAGGCCAACGACTGGTACGTGACGCACGTGGACTTCGCCTGGCCCAGGGAGCAGCTCGTGACCGAGGTCTACCCTGGGTCCACCGCGACAGCTTCTTCGACCCGACCGGCACGCGGGTCGAGGACGACCGGCAGCGCATCGACGACGTGCAGGCCTGCGGCTGGCGGGTGCTGATCGTGCATGACACGAACTGACCCGCAAGCGATGGCGCGGGACCGTGGACAAGGTGACGGCTTTCCTGGACAAGGGTCGCGGCCGCGAGTCAGGATATGTCACTTTGGCCGCTTACTTGCTGTCTTTTTGGGGCGGTCCCTTGCACCCTTGCTCCCACGGGAGAGGAACGAGGGGAGGGGCTTGTGGGTCGCCTCAACGCGTCAGATGCATGGCGATGGCACCCGACGCCCGTATGTCCGTCCTGTCATCAGCGTCCGGCGTGAAGACATCCTCGATGGACACGTCGAAGAGGCGGGCGATCTTGAAGGCCAGCGGCAGGCTAGGGTCATACTTGCTCGTTTCCAGCGCGTTGACCGTCTGCCGCGACACGCCGAGCCGCTCGGCGACATCGGCCTGCGTCCAGTCGCGCCGCGCGCGCTGCACCTTGAGCGTGTTCTTCATCAGCGGTACCGACGGCTCGCCCACGCGAGCCCTAGCCCCCAGCAGACGACCAACAGCGGGGTGATGTACATCAGGTTGAGCGGCGGGAGCCCGACGTTCTGCAGCGTGCCGTAGGCGAAGGTAAGCACGACGATCGCGCCGCTCGCCACGACGAGCGCCTCGAAGTGGATGTGCCGCTGCAACTCGTCCAGGCGCGCGACCGCACGGAAGATCGCCCAGAAGGCCAGCGCAACGGGCAGGACGGGAGCCAGAGCGAGCGGGACGCGCCAGGGGGCGGTGGGGTGCGCCTGGATGAGGATGATGGAGAGGGGCAGCACGATGGTATAGGCGAGCATGGCGCCGCCGAACTCGGTGAGATAGGCGCGCGTCGCGAGGGGAGGGGTAGGCATCGACGATCTCCTTCCTGATGACAAGGGTGCTTGACAGAGACGAGTATGACACGCCGTGGCCAAGTTGTCAAGCTAGTTTGTCTTTTAGTCAAGTGAGGGAGACATTGAGGCGCATATGGAGCATGCCTCGGGGCGCTGGGCGCCGCTGACGATAGCGGGATCCGACGTGAAAGGGAGGCCGTAACGGGTTGTCAGGTGGCTTGTTGACCGCCTGTTGTCGTTGCTTCCCGACAGGGACGAGCTATTCTATCCAATGAAACGGCAGTTGCGAGGTGCAACTGATCGACCAAGGAACCGTGCAAGGGGGGAGACAACGATTCCTGCATTTTTGGGCCATTTGCTCCGACAGTACGGCAGCCGTGTCATGTTGCTCCGACAGTACGGCAGCCGTGTCATGAACTCCCGGTTGTGAAGATCGGCAGGTCATAC
>JAABUQ010005355.1_pt1 | contig 20599 bp, 18 predicted proteins | sample 5560001 | NCBI WGS metagenome assembly JAABUQ01 (sample SAMN10711888, study PRJNA513371) | rock metagenome | isolation source: Antarctica rocks | place: Antarctica: Victoria Land, Finger Mt nord | collected 2015-12-18
TCTCTGCTCGCGCGATTAACGTCTTCAATCATCCGCAATATACAGGCGGGTACCTCAACGATGTGGCCGCTTTCGGGCCCCCAGGTGGAATCGGAGGCGGGGCCGGATATGCGGCCGGTACAGCGCCAGGGATTCTGGCGCGGAGTGCAATCACGCCTGGCTCGTCTATTTTCCAACAATGGAGCCAGGCGTTCTCGAGTAATCCGCGGTATGTTCAACTGGTCCTGAAAGTGATCTTCTAACGATTGCTGCCTACAAACTGGATGACGTTCACGTCCGGGATTTTACAGCTTGCTGCTCTCGTGCGTCTGGCGTCAATAGCGCATTGACTCACCAGATTTGTTACCGGTGAAGGGTCGTTGCCTCATGAGAATGTTACCCGTTCCAAAGGAATGGAGCGGGATCAATGAGGAGGCGGCTCAGCATGGAAGCCAGACGCGAACTGATCGAAGCAGTGCACGAGCGGTACCGAGAAGCAGAACGGATCGAGAAGAAGCAAATTCTTGATGAGTTCTCGGCCATGGCGGGATATCACCGAAAGTACGCCATTCGGGTTCTAAAGAGTGAAGGCAAGACCGCGAATCGCCCGCAGCGACCGGAGCGACGAATCTATAACGAGGCGGTAATCGCGGCTCTGACAATCATCTGGGAAGCTGCAGACCGAATCTGTGGGAAACGACTCACGCGCACATGACGCTTCTCAAACACCCTCTAAGACGCGGTGAATCATAAAGGACGCACGATAGTGACCGATTCGGGGCCACTCTGAACGCTGAGCGTATTCCGCAGAGGACGCCCGAACTGCGGGAACGACACCTCCATCACATCTCCCGGCAGCAGGGCAATGCCATCCCCAAAACTGAATGCATCCGCGCCGAAGAAATGCACATGCGCGTCGCCGGGCCGCTTATGCGTGGCGTATTTGAAATGGTGATGCTCCAGGTTGCTAACGGAGTACGACATGTTCTTCTGCCCCGTCCAGATCTCTTTGCGCCAGAGGGAAGCGCCAGCGCGCGAAATTCCGACCGATCCGGGCACGTCCTCGAATGGAAATTCGCCGATGCTGAGTTCCGGACCGATAGCACAGTTGCGTAGCTTGGAATGGGCCAGATAGAGATAGTTCTTCTTTTCCATGCGGTGATCGGAAAATTCATTGCCAACCGTAAACCCGATGCGAAAGGGTTCACCGCCGGGTGAGATCACGTAGACGCCCGCAATCTCCGGCTCTTCGCCTCCATCCCAGGCATACGGCGGAATGAAAAGAGTATCCCCGTCGCCGCGCAGGATGGAGCCATCTCCTTTGTAAAACCACTCCGGCTGCACTCCGGTCCTACCTGGGCCGGGGTCGCCGCCTTCGAGGCCCATCTGGTACATTCTGAAGCTATCGGTGATCTCGGCGGCGCCTTCCTGTTTGTGCATGGCGGCACGATTCTCGGCGCTTTTTTTGTGCGTGAGACCGGTGCCGCTAACCATGCACTTTTCCGGCGCCTCAGGGGTATCGAAGGAAGGAAGCAGCCGCCAGGGAGCAGATCCGTTATACACGGCATCGTAGTCGAGCGTTTCTTCTGTCACCGCACTCTGCACCAAAGAAGAAAGAGAAGCTGCCTTGTGCATCGCATGCAGAACCAGCGCATACACACTGGCACCCTCTTCGCCCGCAAGAAGCCGCAGGCGCGAGCCGTCGACGAGCGCCACACGCCGGCCTTGGTTGTTCTTGATCTGAACCAGTCTCATCGTTTGTATCGCCTGCTATAGCGGATTGTGCGAAGCGCTCTGTTGCTGAGGCATCACGCCGGCGCCGACCGCGTCAGCGCCACCTTCGGCATCAGAGATGCGTCCCAACAATGTGTAGGCGCGCTGGAAAGTCCGCAGGTGCTCCCTCATCTCCAGGCGGGCTGCTTCCGAGTTGCGCTCGCGAATGCTCTTCGTGATGCGCTGGTGCTGCTCATGCGCGTTCTCACGCATGCCCGGCAGCGACTGAGACTTGGTGATCCACTCGACCAGCAGGGAGCGAACGTCAATCAGCAGCCGCGAAAGGAGTCTGTTTTGAGAGCAGTTTGCCACCGCCAGATGGAAATCGACATCCCACTCGCTATACGCCTGCAGGTCTCCCGAAAGCCGCTCGGCGCCTTTCCGCATCAGTTGGTCCAAACCATGCAGGTCGTCCGCCGTCGCCCGTTCCGCTGCCAGTCCGGCCATCTCGGTTTCCAGGATCAAGCGAGTTTCACACACATCAGCGAGGTCTTTTTCCGTCTTGAGGAGCCCCTTAGCCAGCATGCGATCGAGGATGCCCGGGGAGGAATCGGCCACGTAGGTCCCATCGCCGGCGCGCATTCGCACCATACCAATAAACGCGAGCGATTTCAGAGCCTCACGAAGCGTTGACCGGCCCACCGCCAGGGAGGAGCAAAGGTCGGCCTCGGAGGGAAGCTTAGTACCTGGAGTCCAGTGTTGCGCGGTAATCATTTCAGCGAGTTGCAGGGCAACTTGTTCGCCGAGGGTGACGCGGTCCACGGCCTTGAGCTTGGTCATGCCTATTGACATGGTCGCAGGGTTGGCGTATATTCGCAAGGCAGGATGATAGAACATCAGCTTGTCTGACCTTTTAGAACCCTCTCCCCGTAGAGCCATGAGACGCCTTGCGATTGCCCTTGCCTTTTGTTCGTCCTGTCTTTTCTCTCAGCAGCCTGTGACCATTCGGGTGAATGCGTCGCAGAGAGTGGCGCCCTTCACTTCCTCCTGGGCCTACTTCGGTTATGACGAGCCGAACTACACCTACGCGCAGAATGGCAAGAAGCTGATTAGTGAGCTGTCTTCGCTGAGTCAAGATCCCGTCCACATCCGCACGCATAACCTGCTGACCACGGGAGACGGTACGGCTGCCCTGAAATTTGGGTCGACCAACGCATACACAGAGGATGCGTCCGGAAAGCCCATCTACGACTGGACCATCGTCGACAAGATTCTCAATACCTACGTCGGAAGCGGCGCGACGCCGTTGGTGGAAATCGGATTCATGCCCAAGGCGCTTTCGTCTCATCCCGATCCGTATTTACCGATTTGGAAGCCGGGCGACAAGTTCGACCAATATTACGTGGGCTGGTCGTATCCGCCGCGCGATTACAACAAGTGGGGTGAGCTGGTCTACCAACTGGTGAAGCATGCGGCGGAAAAGTATGGACCGGAACAAGTCGCGAAGTGGGATTTCGAAGTATGGAACGAGCCGAACATCTCTTATTGGCACAGCACCCCTGAGGAGTACGACAAGCTCTATGACTACACCGCCGCTGGGGTGAAGCGGGCGCTTCCCTCCGCTCCTGTGGGTGGGCCGGCTTCCACGTCTCCGCGCAATGCGAAAGCCGCGGCGTTTTTGCAGCAGTTCCTGCAACACTGCCTGGACGGCAAGAACAACGTGACCGGTCAGGTGGGCGCCCCGCTCGATTTCATCAGCTATCACGTAAAGGGGCAGCCGGATCTGGTGGACAACCACGTCCGCATGGGGATCTCTCAAGAGTTAAAGGATGTTTCGCGCGGCCTTGAAATTGTGCGGTCGTTCCCGAAATTCGCGGCGCTGCCTATCCTGCTGACAGAGGCGGATCCGGAAGGGTGCGCGGCTTGTTCGGCGCGCGTTTATCCACCGAATGCTTACCGCAACGGCACGCTTTACCCGGCCTATACCGCCGCGGCGTTAAAGGCGATGCTGCAGCTCGAAGAACGCGAACACGTCAATCTGCAGGGCATTCTCACTTGGGCCTTCGAGTTTGAAGACCAGCCATACTTTGATGGTTTTCGCACGCTCGCAACGAATGGCGTGGACAAACCGGTACTGAATGTATTTCGCATGGCTGGGCTGATGGGCAAAGAAAGAGTGCACGTGGATAGCGACGGCGCTGTTGACGTGGATACCATGGTGGCTTCGGGCTCTCGGCGGAAAGCCGATGTGGACGCCCTGGCAACTCGATCCGATCGTAAGATTTCGGTCTTGGTCTGGAACTATCAGGATGAAGAAGCAGCCTCTTCCCCGGCTGCCGTCGACTTGACCATCGCCGGCCTGCCTCTCGAGGCGAAGCGAGTGCTGCTGCGTCATTACCGGATCGACCGGGATCACAGTAACGCCTATACGGAATGGAAGCAGCTGGGATCGCCGCAAAGTCCTTCGCCCGAGCAATACAGCAAGCTGGAAGCGGCAGGTCAGTTGCAGTTACTCGATTCGCCGAGTTGGAAACAGAGCCCGGAGGGAACAGCCCACCTGCAAATCACCCTGCCGGCAGAGGCGCTTTCCCTGCTCGAACTGAACTGGTAAGAGCGGCGCGTGACCTCCTCGGTTCGATGGCGCATTGCGGCTTTGGTGGGAAGCGCGATCGCAATCAGCTACTTCGATCGTCAGACTCTGCCGTTGGCGATCACCGCCATTCAGCGGGACATTCCCATCTCCAACACCGGCTTTTCCAATCTGCAAGCCGCTTTCCTGGCGGCTTACGCCTTGATGTATGCGCTGGGAGGCAAACTACTGGATGTATTCGGGACCAGAAAAGGCTTCCTGCTCATCATGCTCTGGTGGTCGCTCGCTTGCGCGAGCCAAGGCCTGGCCTTGGGCTTCTCTACGCTGATGCTCAGCCGTTTTCTGCTGGGCATGGGCGAGGGTGGCGGCTTTCCCGCGGCGACCAAGGCTGTCTCGGAGTGGTTTCCCGTTCGTGAGCGTTCACTTGCCATGGGCATTATGAATGCCGGAACATCGTTAGGCGCCGTGATTGCGCCTCCTTTTATCGCGATCATTTTGTCGTTTCTCAATTGGCGCTGGGTCTTTTTTGTTTCGGGCGCCATCGGCATCGTCTGGTCTCTTTGGTGGTGGCGGGATTACTGGATACCTTCCGCTCATCCAAGCCTGACCGGAGCGCAGCGCCAGCAAGTCGCTGACTTACTCACTTACGAGCCGGAAGCGGGAGTCCCTCCTAACAACCTTTCCTGGTGGAGCTTACTGACTCGCCGTCAGGTCTGGGGTTTGGTTCTGGCTAAGTTCTTGAGTGACGCCGCTTGGTACTTCTATCTTTTCTGGCTGCCGAAGTATCTGTATGACGTTCGTAACTTCGACGTGAAGAAGATCGGCTATTATGCCTGGATTCCCTATGCGGCCGCGGGTCTTGGCTGCCTCTTAGGCGGTTGGTTCTCGGGCTGGCTGATTAGTCGCGGGCGTTCCGTGAACTTCGCGCGCAAGGCAGCTCTGGGCTTGAGCGCCGCCGTCATGCCCTCCGTTCTGTTTGTCGCCCATGCTCCCGTACATCTCGCCATTCTTCTCTTCTGCATTGTTTTCTTTGGCCAGCAGTCCTGGTCCACGCTCGTGATGGTTCTTCCCACGGACCTGTTTCCGCGCTCGGCCGTCGGCTCTGTGGCCGGCATGGTCGGCTTCGGGGGAGCCATGGGTGGATTGGTCTTCGGATTAGTGGTGGGCTATCTTCTCGACCACGGCTTTGGCTACGGTGTCGTGTTTACGATTGTGGGCACATTGCACGTCACGGCCTTCCTGCTCATTTTGGTTACTGTTCCGGTAGTGCGGCAACTCACCGCGTTCGAAAGAAAGGTTGCTCTTGCATGAAAATAACTGAGATACGCACCCGGGTGGTGGAGTGGAGGGGCGCAACCGTTCCTCCGCAGCCGCATTTCTGTACGAATCCCACTGACCTTCTTGATCTTCCGCAGGACTCGATGGCCACGTTCCGCTTTCACGGCTGGTTGATCGTGGAGGTGCACACAGATGCCGGGCATGTCGGAATCGGCAATGCGGCCTTGTCCCCGCGAGTTACTAAGCAGGTGATTGATCTCTACCTGAAGCCATTGCTAATCGGCCGTGATCCGTTCGACTACGAATATCTTTGGCAAATGATGTATCGGGCCACCATGGCGTTTGGCCGTAAGGGCATCGGCATGGTTGCAATCAGCGCCGTGGATATCGCCATTTGGGATGTATTGGGGAAGGCGGCCAAGCAGCCCGTATTCAAGCTACTGGGCGGCCGAACAAAAAGGAAGATTCCCGTTTACGCGAGCAAGCTCTACAGTCAGGAGCTCACGCAGCTCGCGAAAGAAGCGCAGGACTACAAGCAGCAGGGCTATCGCGCCATGAAGATGCGATTCGGTTGGGGCCCGCTCGACGGCGCCGCCGGAATGCAGCGCAACCTGGAACTGCTGCGCACCATTCGCGAGGTGATCGGGTTCGAAATCGATTTGATGGCCGATGCTTACATGGGCTGGACGCTCGATTACGCACGGCGAATGCTGCCGCTGTTGAAGGAGTTTCAATTGCGCTGGCTGGAAGAACCGGTCATTCCGGACGACATCGGTGGCTATGCGGCGCTGAAGTCGCTGGGAATCGTTCCTATTGCCGGGGGCGAACATGAGTTTACGCTCTATGGGTTTCGCGACATGCTCGAAACAAGGGCCGTCGACTGTATCCAATACGACACCAACCGTGTCGGCGGGATCACGCAGGCCCGCAAAGTTTCCGCGCTCGCCGAAGCCTACTCGGTCCCCGTCGTTCCTCACGCCGGGCAGATGCACAATTTCCACATTGTCATGGCCAGCTTGAACTCTCCGATGGCGGAATACTTTCCCATGGTGAATGTGGAAATCGGCAATGAGCTTTTCTGGTATATCTTTGACGGAGAGCCCAAAGCCGAATCCGGATATATAGACTTGAGCGACGACGTTCCTGGATTGGGTCTGACGATCAAGGAAGACGCGCTCAGGAACTTCGACGTGATTGAGTGAGTCTCCTCAGCTTTTCAGTTTCTTGTAAGCGGAGAGGATATTCGCGCGGTTGCGTTTGTCGTCGTCCGACCACGGCTTATGGGCACTAAGATCGATACTGTTCTCAAGCTGCTCCGGGCTAAGACCACTCGCGATGCCGGCGCGGACCGCATCGAAAACGGCGGCTAAATAGGCGCGCTCGCCACGCAGGGAATCGACATTCCCTTGTACTCCGTGGCCCGGAATGACAATCGCCGGGTTCATCTGCGTGAGTTGGTCCAGCACATGCAGCCACCTCTCGGGCGACATACTCGGATCGGAAAGATTGTTCTGCGCGCGCGTCGTGCAAAGGTCTCCCGTAAATAAAATGCGTTCTGCGGGCAGCCAAGCTATCGAATCTCCCCGGGTGTGGGCGGGACCCATTCGGATTAGTTCCAAACGGCGGGTTCCATCATCAATGTTGATCCGGTCGTGAAACGTCAGCTGCGGGTGAACTAATTGATATTGCTTCAGATCGAACTCGCCGGTTTCGGTGCTTTTGTTCCAGGCCGGCGTGTTTCTCTCACGGGATTCAGCCGCCGTTTCGTCAGAGCTGATGATGGTAGCGCCTTCCTGGGCAAACACGCCATTGCCATAACTATGGTCCGCATGATAGTGAGTATCGAGAACAAAGCGAATGGGCTTGTTTGTGGTTTGGCGAAGATCTTTCAAGATGGCTTTGGCGCCCCAGGGGTAGTTCCCGTCAATCACTACCAGAAAGTCACGGAACTCAATCCAACTGGTGGTCGCAATGATCTTCTTGCCGTCTTCCGATTGCCGGTAATAGACCCCCGGCGCCGCTAAGTGCACCAGCAGAGGCAGCGTAGCCGGCGGTTGCCCGTTCGCCCACAGGCAACTCATCCATAACACTAGAAACCACTGCGCTCTTCGACGGGAAAAAACCTGCATGCGGAAACCATCTTATAAGAGGTTCCACCGAGGCAGACACTGCCGCCAGCTAAAGAATCTTTACGGTCAGCAGTTTCGCTTTGATGGGAACCTGGTCTCGGACTTCGGTGCGCAGCACCATCTGAAAACTCCAGTTTCCTTTGCGATGGGGATCGGCAGTTCGAAGCCGGGCAATCAGATTCCGCAGTGCCCTGGGATCACAAAGGTATTCCATGGCAATCTGCGTACCCTCCGTGTTCAAGCCGTTGATCAGCAGAAGCTGATGTTTCCCGTCGACCCCAGGAAGCATGGAGACAAGCGCATAATCGAGCGATGCACTGTCACCCCCGTCAGGCGCTTTCAGATAGTACTCTCTAGGCAAGCGGGACCCATCAGTCGAATCGACGATTCTTCTTGCCTTTTCTCCGTTGTTGGTCGCCATCCGGATGGGCAGCTTATCCAGAATGGGGTCGAGCCAGCGATTTGCCTCGTCGTGACCCAGCAGGATGAGGTTCTGGTCTCGAAAATTATCCCAGCTGAGGAATCGGCTTTGGGTGGCGCGCACCCGCACGCCGGCCCTCGTCAGCATGGAGGTAAGTGTCACACTGCCGAGCGCCTCTCCGGTCTTCGACTGCGACTTTGCTGGGAAAAGGACAAAGTGGCCGGCAGACGGCAGGTGGAAGTAGTTCCGGAATAGCTCGGCCTGCTCGGGCAGGAGTGCGACCGGAGGCGGATCGGCCGACGGATCGGGCGCGGTCGAAAACGAAAACTGCTTGACGACGGCTGTCATGGGGTTGCTGAAGCAGATCACTGCCCCTTCGGGATCCGCCAGCCAAGGTCCCCAGATTTCGGCCAGAGCCGGATCGATGGAAGGAACCCCATGGCGCGAAGCCCGGCCCAGCATCCAGCCGGACATCACTAAAGTTCCGGCAACCAACAAACCGGCGAGCAGCAAGGGCCATCGGCCAAACGCCGGAGAGGGCTGCGCGCGAGCGACAGGTAGGGGGCGGACCAACAGCTCTTCGGGTGTGTCCGCCTCTTTCCCCACAAAAGCAGGGATATAGCGGCCCACCGGCAACTCAATCCGCAGTTGATCGTTGCGCCCTTCCGCTTCGTAGTACTCGTGGAGGCGCTGCCGAAGGGCGTGTGCCTGACGCCGCACGACGGAATCTTCTCCGGGCGAATACTCGGCGCCGCGCCCGAAGACCTCATGGGCAATCGCGTATTCGTTCAGTTTCGCCGCTTCGCCCTGGAGGGCCGCTTCGCAGACAAACTGCAGAAATTTGGAATGTCGCTCGGACCGGCGGAATGACGCGCTCTCTAGCACCATCCGGAGCTCACCCCGTATCTGTTCGACTTCACCGGACGTGAGCGTTACTGCTTCGAGACTGGTCTGCTGAGTCAACGTGGTCAGCGCGGGGCTTTCCTTATACTGCCACAAGATTATCGCTTCCGGCACGGAATGATATCTACGGTTCCTAGTCCTGTTCGTAACATGTTCGAGCCCGTTACAGGCGTAAAATCAGTACTTTTCGGTGTTACGATGCGCCAGAGTATTTCCCCCGGCGTCTACCGCGCCGATGTCCCGGCACCCACTGCGCCGATCTCAATGACCAATTCATCCACCGATATCACCCGACGAAGCTTTGCGGCGGGGCTCGCTCTCACTGCGGCGGTCACGCGAGCGAGTAGCGCGCCTCTCGCCACGCCAGCGGCTGGCCAGCCTTTCTGGTACGACCGAATCCGGCGCCTGGGACAGATCAATATCAATGAGAAGGACTGTATCTCTTTAGATACCGATGGGTGGGTCCGCTACTGGAGCAGCCTGAAGGCAGATGGCCTGATTGTGAGCTGCGCGGGCATCGTCGCCTTCTATCCAACTCAGGTTCCCTACCAGCACAAGGCGAAGTTTTTGGGTAACCGCGACGTATATGGCGAATTCTCCGCCGCCACGCGGAAGGCGAACATGCGGGTGGTTGCCCGCCTCGATCCGACCTACGCCTTCGAAGATCTGTTCGATGCTCATCCGGACTGGATTACCCGTGATCGCGACGGCAACCCGGTGCACCATCCCGAAGTGAAAGAGTTGTACTCCACCTGCATGTTCGGCGGCTATTACGACCAGCATATGACCGCCATCATCAAGGAACTGAACGGGCGGTATGACCCCGACGGCTACTATACGAACGGCTGGCCCGGGACCGGGTTAGGAACGATCTGCTACTGCGAGCACTGCCGCAAGGAATATCGGCAGCGCTTTAACGCCGACCTGCCCGAGAGCACCCATCGGTCAGACCCGAACTTCCGTCACTGGACTGAGTGGCGCCTGGATCGTGTTCTGCAGGTCTGGAATCTATGGCAGGCGACCGCCACCGAAGGCCGGGCGGATCGCGTCTATGTCGGCAACCTTGGCGGCAGTATCCGAGCCGAGATCAACGTGAAGAAGATCGCCGAGATCTGCAAGTGGATGAATGCCGACCACCAGGACCGTAGCGGCGCCACGCCCATGTGGGACTGCGCGCAACAAGGCCGCATCTCCTACAGTGTGATGCGGGGGCGCACCGCGACCAACGTCACCAGCGCTTACAACTTGAGCGACGCCATCTGGCGGCACACCAGCAAAGCACCTGTGGAAATGCGCATGTGGCTTGCGCAGACGGCCGCCAGCGGGATGGTGCCTTGGGAAACCTGGCTTGGCGGCGATCCCAAGGATACACGCTGGGAACAACCAGCCCGTAGCTTCTTTCAGTGGCTGGCGGCTAACCAGGCGCACTACTACAATCGAAAGTCTTTATCCGGCGTCGGTCTGGTCTGGCCGCAGCGGACTCAAGTCTGGCATCCAAAGCTGGCCGGAAATACGGAGGCTTTGCAAGGTTTCTACTACGCGCTGCTCGAAGCGCGTATCCCGTTCGACATCATTCACGACGAGGATTTATCGCCGGAACGTCTGGTCCAGTACGGCGTCGTCGCCTTGCCAAACGTCGCCTTACTTTCTGACGGCGGCTGCGAAGCGCTACGTAGCTACGCCAATGCAGGCGGATCGATTGTCGCCACTTTCGAAACATCGCTCTACAACGAATGGGGCGAGAGGCGGAAGAATTTTGGGCTCCAGGAGATCTTGGGAGCCTCTGTGAAGGGCGAAGTGGAAGGTCCGCTGCACAACTCCTACTTGCAGGTCGAGCGGCAGCATCCGATTCTGCTCGGTATTAGTGGTACGACCGTTCTCCCCGGCCCTATTTTCCGTGTCCCTATCGAAGATATTGCTGAGCCTGTCCTGACACGCATTCCGCCTTACCCGGCGTTTCCACCTGAGTTCGTCTATCGCGAGTCGGCGGCAACCGTGGGTACCAGCGTGGTGCTGCGCGAAGGAAAAGGCCGCGTGGTCTACTTCCCCAACGACATCGACCGCACCTTCTGGCGTAGCTGGAACCGTGACCTCGGGCAACTACTATCGAACGCGGTGCGCTGGGCGGGCAAAGATTCCCAGCCCGCTAAGGTCTCGGGCTCCGGGCTACTCGATGTGTTCTATTGGGAGACCGAAGTGGGCCTGGCGCTGCATTTGCTGAACTATACAACCCCGGCCTTAATGAAGGGCCCTGCGCGCGAAATTTCCACGATTGGACAACAGGAGGCTCGGCTCCGATTGCCGAGCGGCTTCCGGGCCGGCAAGGTCCACACCCTTAGTAATCAACAAGATCTTCCATTCCATATGCAAGGGGCCGAGATGACGATCACCATTCCACAAGTGGGCGAATACGAAGTGGTTGCCATTACCCGAGCCTAGTTCAAAAGGACCAATCAGGAGCTCATTATGCTACTTAGCCGAGTTTGCTTAGCGCTGTCAGTGCTGACAGTCCTTCCACCCGTTCTGCTTTATTCTCAAATCAGCCAGGCCAGCTTGCAGGGAACTGTCAAGGATCCCACGGGCGCCCTGGTCCCTGCGGCGACCATCACCGTGAAGGACAAAGGCACCGGTTCGGTTCGCACCGCGACCACCGGCGCTTCTGGTGAATATTCGATTCCAGATCTTACGCCAGCTGATTACTCTCTCACGGTTTCCGTTACTGGCTTTCGCACGGTGGTGGTCAGCAGCTTGCTGTTACATACGGGCGATCAGGCGACTTACAATGCGACTCTTGAAGTCGGAGGCTCCAACCAAGAGGTGACGGTGGACGCCGAGGTTCCGCTGGTGAATACTACCTCGGCCGAGGTAAACCACCTGGTGCCACCCTCCCAGGTTGCTGATCTACCGCTGAATGGCAGGAACTTCTGGGAACTGACGCAGCTCACGCCGGGCGCTACCTTTATTCCCAGAGGCCAAACCGCCCAATATAACGGCAGCGAGATTCGGGCGCGCAATGTGAACGTCACGGTCAACGGCCAAAGTTACATCTTCACCGGTTGGTCTCTGGATGGCGCGAATGTCACGAACTTCGAACTCGGCGGAACCCTTATTGAGCCGAACGTGGATGCGATTCAAGAGTTCAGCGTGGAGGCGGGGAATATGGGCCCGGAGTACGGCCACACTCCCAACATGATTAATGCCTCGCTCAAGAGCGGCAGCAATTCCTTCCATGGGGATCTCTTCGAATACCTGCGAAATGACAAGCTGGACGCGCGCAATTTCTTCCTGGCCAAACCGATACCGCTCAAGCGCAACCAATACGGCTTCATCGCCGGCGGCCCGATCTTGCCGAATCGGATCTTCTTCTTTGCCGACCTTCAAGACACCGCTTTGCGCCAGGGAACTTCCTTCAACGACGTGGTGCCGAGCCTGGCTGAGCGAGGCGGCAACTTCAGCCAGCTAACCAAGCAGCTGATCAATCCGCTCACTCGCCGGCCGTTTCCCGGGAACGTCATCCCAGTGACTCAAATTTCGCCTCAAGGCGCATTCTTTTCCACCTTGATTCCTACTCCGAACGTGCTGCAAGGCACAACCAGCCGCGCGTCCTTTGCCACCGGTACGCCGCTTGACACGAAGCAGGGCGACGTCCGCATCGACGCCAATCTTAATGTGAAAAACCTGCTGATGGCGCGCTACTCCATTTCCGACAACGCCGAGTTCAATCCGAATCCCTTTCCCGCACTGCAGGGAACGGAGCTGCATAGCCAAGCCCAAAATACAACTCTCCGCTGGACGCACATCTTTACGCCTAAGCTGCTGAACGTGGCTCAGATCTCCTACTACAAGTCACCGTTCCTATTTGGTCCCGTGTTAGCCGGCTTCAATCTGCAATCACAGGCCGGGGTACTGGGCTTTTCTGATCCTACGATTACTCCTGTCCCCAGTTTCCCGACGATCAATCTCTCCGGCTATCAAGGTTTTCAAGGATCACCTTCCGATCAGCGGCCGAAGAACATCAACATTCATACCTGGCAGTACAGCGACTCTCTGACGTACAACTTAGGAAAGCATGACTTACGATTCGGCGGGGAGTGGCTTCATCGCCGGGATGCCTTTATCATTGGCCAGAATTCAGTTGGTAACTTCAGCTTTGTGGGCACTTACTCTGGCGATGCCTACGCGGACTTGTTATTGGGATACCCGGACAATGTTACCAGGAGCGCCTTCCAAACTCTGCAGGGTGATTATGACGATTTCAAATCTCTCTACTTCAATGACAACTTCCGGGTTACTTCTAATTTAACGGTCAACTTGGGAGTAAGATACGAGATCAACCCCTTCTTCAAAGGCATCCGAGATACCCGGAGCGGCTTCGACCTGCAAACCGGCAAGGTGATTGTGCCGAGTAATCTGCCTCTGAATGCTCAACCGCTCACGCCTCAGCTTTTGCCGCTGTTTCAGGATCGCCTGGAGTTCACAAACCAGTTGGGACTGCCGCAGTCCGTATCGCCCGCCGCTGACAATGACTGGGCTCCCCGCATCGGCGTGGCCTGGAGCCCGGGCGGCTCGCAAAAGACCGCCATTCGCTCCGGATACGGAATTTTCTACACCTTCCCAGATACAAACCTCATCAACAATACGGTCATTACCGTACCGTTCGTGGATAATGTGACAGTCTTCAACGACCGGCCGCCCGCTGTCCCCACTCGGACACTCGGCAACTTCTTTCTAGGCCAACCGATTGCCGACGCCAATCCGAATCCAGGTCAGCCTTGTCCCTTCGGTTTTGTCGCGCTCTCTTGCGATACGCCGGGCATCACGGCCACTCTGGTGCACCTCAAGCAGCAATACACGCAACAATGGAACTTTTCTTTGGAACGTCAACTTGGCTCACGTTATTCTCTGACGGTCGCCTATGTAGGAAACAAGACGACCCACTTACAGCAAGGCATTCGCAGGAATGATCCTCCTCCCGGTCCAGGCAGCATCCAGGCAAGGCGAATCTATCCGCAATGGGGACCGATCGGTCTGCAGGAGTGGGGCGGCACTGGAAATTACAATGCTCTACAGACCTCTCTCAACTCGCGGGACTGGCATGGCCTTACGCTGATGAGTTCCTATGTGTATTCAAAGTGTCTGGACAACGGGACCGATGAGAGCGGACCAGTCGCCACTCAGCTTTATGGAAGCAATTACGCCGTATGTGACTTCAACCAGAAGCATACGGCCTCTATCAGCTTCAATTATGCGTTGCCGTTCGGTCCGGGCAAGGCGTTCCTGAACAGCAATTCCCCCCTACTGAGGTATACAGTCGGAGGCTGGACGCTCTCTACAGTAACGGCCCTCAAGTCCGGCCTGCCGTTTACACCCACCATCACGGGGGACATCGCAAATACCGGGGTCACGGGTGAGCGGCCCAACTTGTCAGGACAGCCGTTAGTAATTGGCAACGTCTCGTGCTGGTTCTATGTTTCCACCAACTCCGCGTGCCGCTCACTCGCGCCGAATACAACCGCCGCCTTCACGGACCCGGCGCAATATACTTACGGCAATTCCGGCCGAAATATCTTACAGGCACAGAAATTGATTCAGGTGGACGTCTCGCTCCTAAAGGAGTTCCCAATCTCTGAACAAAGACGTGTCGAGTTCCGCGCGGAATTCTTCAATATCGCCAATCACCCGGTCTTCAACATTCCGTCTACCGCCATTAATATCGCCTCCGGTGGACAGGTATCCTCTACTCTGAACAGTGATCGTATTCTTGAGTTCGCGTTGAAGCTGTACTTCTAACATGCCCACGCGCGTCGGCATTTTCCTGATCAGCTCGCTATTGTGCACCGGCCAGCTGCGGGCTCAACTGGATCGCGCGGCGCCGCCCAGTGCGGCCAATCCTCTTTCGCGGAACAGCGCTCGAGTGGAGGCGGGCAGCACGCGCTTCAAACAGCTCTGCACCGGTTGTCACGGGCGTGGCGGTGAGGGCGGACAGGGAGAAGGACAGGGCCCCAATCTGGCAATGAGCTGGGAAGTACGTCGCGCCAAGGATCAGGAGCTGTTCAACTTCATTCATAACGGCGTGAAGGGAACGGCAATGCCCGCCTTTCCGCTTCCGGACGAACAGATTTGGGATCTTGCCGCCTTTGTGCGTAGCCTGAACGCTCCCGCGAACACCGTGCCGGTTCCGGGCAATGTGGCAGCCGGGGAGAAACTCTTCTTCGGTAAAGGCGAATGCTCCAGCTGTCACATGATTCAGGGGCGCGGAGGTTACCTGGGCCCGGATCTCTCAAACATCGGAGTCACGCGAAGGCTGGGAGAACTGCGAAGCGCACTCACCAACCCTCCAGCGGAGGCTAGCGCCGATTACCGACCATTGGTGCTCAGTAAGCAAGGGCATCAGCTACGGGCGGTAGCCAAGCACACCTCCCCCTGGTCTGTCCAGGTGCTCGATGAACATGGTGACTTACATCTGGTCCACGGAGACGCCGTACGGACACTTACATTCTTAAAGAAGTCCTGGATGCCTAGCTATGCCCAGCGCTTATCGAGCGAGGAGATGGAAGATTTGCTCGCCTTTCTCAGCCGCCAGGCGGTCCGGCCCGCGAACGTCTCCACGGCAAAGGGAGCCGGCGAGTGAGTAAGTATCTCGCAATCGCCTTCCTGGGTAGTTACTTCTGTTGTGCGCTTTCCTTTGGCCAAGTGACCAATAAGGACTTACGAAACGGTCCCGGGAAGAATTGGTTGACTTACCTGGGTGATTATGCCGCCACCCGCTACAGTCCTCTGAAGGAGATCGACAGCCACAACATTTCTCATCTGGTACCGAAGTGGCAGCGTCACTTCGATACGCCATCAGACCTGGAGGCGACGCCTCTGGTTCTCGACGGTGTGCTGTACACGACCAGCGGCGCGGATCTATATGCGCTCGACGCGGTGACCGGGCGGGAAATCTGGCGTCACCACACGCTCGGCACTCAACGTCGCGGCGTCAACCGCGGTGCCGCGATCGTGGGAAATGAAGTCCTCTTCACCACGCCCGATTGCTACCTGGTCAGCCTGCAGCGTAACAGTGGCGCGGTTCTTTGGGAACGGCAATACGCCGGCGAAGGGTATAGCTGCTCGGGCGCTCCGCTTGCCGTGAAGGACAAGGTCATCGTGGGAGTGGCCTCTTCCGGAAAGACCTGCTACGTGGTCGCCCTGCTTACCGCCGATGGAAAAGAAGCCTGGCGCGTGTGGTCTGTTCCGCATGAGGGCGAACCCGGATCTGACACGTGGGGCCACTTTCCCTTGAACGAAGGCGGCGGTCCTACCTGGACCACCGGTTCGTACGATCCGGAACTGAATCTCTTGTACTGGCCAACAGGAAACCCATGGCCGGACTTCTACGGAGGCGACCGGCCGGGCGACAACCTCTTCACCGATTGCATCCTGGCGCTCGACGCGGACACCGGACAAATGAAGTGGTACTTCCAATTCGTCCCTCACGACACACATGATTGGGATGCAAACGAAACGCCAGTTCTGGTTGACATGAACTATCAGGGCCGCGCCCGGAAGCTTCTCCTGCAAGCCAATCGAGATGGTTTCTACTATGTTCTCGACCGCGAAAGCGGCGAGTTCCTCACCGGCAAACCATTTGTCAAAGACCTCAATTGGGCGAAAGGTCTGGACGGAAAGGGACGCCCAATCGTCTCGGCGAATACGGAGCCTTCCGCGGCGGGGGCTCGCGTCTGCCCCTCTGTTCACGGCGCGACAAACTTCTGGGCGCCGTCCTTCAACCCGCAACTGAACCTCTTCTATGTCGTCGCCTTGGAGCAGTGCGAAATCTACTATAGTTCGAGTCAGAACCCGGTAGCCAATAGCGGCTTTCGCGGAACGGGCCACAACATCATCTCCGGAGAGACAGGCGAATTCTATTTGCGCGCGCTCGATGCTACCACGGGAACCATTCGCTGGGAGTTCCCCATGCCCGGCCCAACCACGATGTGGGCTGGCACCATGGCTACCGCGGCAAACCTGGTCTTTTCGGCGGATGATGATGGCGACTTAGTCGCGTTTGACGCCAAGTCTGGCAAGGCTCTCTGGCACTTTTATACGGGAGGCAATCTGCATGCCTCTCCCATGACCTTCAGCGTGGAAGGCCATCAGTATGTGGCCATCGCGGCGGGCACCAACTTGTTGACGTTCGGCCTGCAGGAGTAACTTCACTGAGTGGTCGGTCTTTTCAATCTTCGCCCAACAGACAGTGAAGCTCATCGCCGAACCGCAGCCTGGAACACTCATGGAAGGAGAGGTCATCACCCTCGGACGCGACGACTTAATCGCGCTAGCCACCGTCGGTTTGACCATTGCAGAGGGCAAGGCCATCATGGAGAGCCTGAATATCACCCGGATTTACCGAATCCGCAGTGAACGAGATCATCGCGAAACGGATGGCAAAGAAGCAGCAGATGCGATGGAACCGGTACACGGTCCAGCAGTTCCTGAATGTTCGCGTTCGCGTTCGCGTTCACGTTCTCAATGGCACGCTGGAAGATGCATTCCGCTATTGGCACCAAGGCTTCCGGCCCGCCTCAGTTCCGTCTCAATTAACGGCAGCAGCCTGCCCCCCACAACTTTGCATGCTCTCGTACCTAAGGCCAAGCTCATGTTGGGAGATGCTCGCGGTGGGGCTGTTTATCTCGGGCCGATTGGCGAACAGGTGAACGTCACGGAAGGAATTGAGACTGGCCTCAGCCTTCAGCAGATGAACGGCCTACCAACACTGGCAGCTGGCTCTACCGGTGGCTTGGTCGCGCTTTCTCTTCCGTCCATACCTCTGGCGGCGCGTGTCACCATCGGGGCCGATAACGATTCGAACGGCGCAGGCGTGAATGCGGCCACAACCGCGGCTGCACGCTGGCGGGACGAGCGGCGCAATGTACGGATCATCACACCGCGAGAGGTGAAGGATTGGAATGATCTGTTGCGTAGAGACTTACCTTCAGCAGCTTCTTCGTCTCAGACAACACCATTACAAATTGCATGAGAAGCGGTCATCCCGATAAAGCTCCGAAGAGCAGGCAGACGAAGAGGAAGGCTCTGGCGCATTTGTCAGTGTGATATCTTTTCGCGAAGGAGTCCTCCCATGACAAATTCCCCATTGGGGCGCTTTTTTCTTCCGGTACTGCCTCTTCTTCTAGCGTTCACGCCGCAGGCGATGGCGGGGTAGTAGCCACATCCAACCGAAAACCTCCGTTAAGGGCCTTGGCAATGATCCGGGAAATTGCGTGTTCGCCTACTTGCCGCGCACTTTCGCCCACTTTGACACGAATGCGCTCTGTTTTTTCAGCACGCCCGAGCCTCAAACGTAACCCTATTCTGCGCAGTTGCGATTATCGGCCCTATTTGGGGGGCAATCCAGCAAGCCTGCGTCTCTCCAAGAGGGGCTGCGTAAGCGAACGTATCTTGACTTGGCAATCGTGTCAGTGCACGTCCGGCAGCGTCTGTTTGAAGAACCACAGCGGCAATTCCGGGTCGTCATAGGCTCGATCCCACGATCCGAAATGCGCAACGCCGTCTTACTCCGTGTACCGGACGTTCGCCCCCATCGTCGTCCGCAGCAGCTTTACCATTTCCCGCGACTCGGTAGCGAACACGTTGCGATCGGCGCTCCCATGAAAGACCCACGCCGGGATTCGTGCCACCTTCTCTGCCGTCCTCGCATAAGCAGTCTCGTCTACGATGTGCGCTGGAGGTGGCCATACGATCCCGCCGGCAATGGGCACAAGGGCCGCGAACCTGTTCGGATAGCGAGCGGCGATCGACCACGTTCCATACCCGCCCATCGAGAAGCACGTCAAGTACACACGGCGCGGATCTCCATGAAACTCTCGCATGCTCGCATCGAGCGCCGCCAACACCTGCGATTCCATAGATGGCGCGCTCCAGTCAACATTCGGCCGGCACTGAGGCAGCACGATCACGGCTGGCCATCGCTCAGGGTGCTTTTGCACCTCCGCCGCGAGCCCGACTTTCGTCTGGCCCAACCCGTCCAAACCCCGCTCTACCGAGCCGTGCAGAGATAGGATTACCGGCCAGGTGCGATCGCCCGTCCAGTCGCCCGGAGCCGACACCACATATTGGTAAGTCACTTTGTTGGCGACCACCGTTCGATCAAAGCTCTTCCTGCCGGCCGCGGCTGACGCGACGAACGCAGTTGCCAGCAAAAAACACACGCAACGGTTCATACCTGAATCAATAGCAAGAACGATCACTTCAAAGTCTATACTCGGTCTTAATTTTTCGGTTGTTTGCTGTCGTTAAAAAGGCCTGTCGTAGCGCCACTGGTCCTTCACTGCTCGAAATCGGAGGGATGGACGTGATGAATCGCTGGACGATCATGGTGGAATCCGAGCCTTTCGACAACCTTCACGGGGCCACATTGTCGGATACTTGCCTCCTTAACGGATGTTTTCGGTTGGAAGTCACCCCCGGTAAGGATTCGTGTTGGATTGTCACACAGCAGCCTTGGCGACGTGAGCGGCGGCGGTTTGCGGGCGGGGTGGCATTCTGGAGTCTTGAAGGAGATCGAGTGACTCTGGGATCCGATCGCGGTTGAGGGCATAGCGGCCAAAGCGGTTGAGATGGCCGGTTTGATAGGGAGTGAACAAGGCAACGATCTCCTCGTCCCATGTAAAGCCATCCGCGGCGAGCCGCTCCAGTGCCTTCGTCATGGTCACGACGTTGTGAAAGATCAGCAGGTTGGCGACGAGATGGTTGTATTTGATGAACTTGCGCGGATGCCTTCGGCGGCAAGCGCGCCGCCCCCGAAAGCTACCCACTGAACGAACTGATTAAAGCGTTCGCTCTTGTTTGTGGCGGCTTGGATGGTTCTCCTCAACTCAACATCAGACAGGTAGTCGAGCAGGAAGCTGGTACGGACGACATAGCCGAGCTCCCGAAAAGCGAAGTAGAGCTTGCTCTTCCGCGAATATGTCGCCAGCCTTCTGAGGATGAAAGAGGGCTTGAGCCTGCCCGCTCCGATGGACACGGCAACGCGCAGCATCTCGGGCAGCATGGTTTCGATCAAAGACCAGTCGACCTTCTTCGAGAAGAGAAGGTCGATGTGGTCGTAGCGCGCGTCAGGACTGGGACGGAAGAGGTGAAGGCTTTTCCAGTTGCGAATGCGAGGCTGCAACTGGATACCCAACAGATGGGCCAGACCGAAGATGGCGGCGCTTTGGCCCTGGGTGTCGGCGTGAATCCTGTCCGGGCGTATCTCGGATTCATTCTCCGTCATGAAGTCGAGGATGTGGTGCCCCTCCCACGAGCCACAAGTGGTAAGGCGGGAGAAGAGAGCGATATACATATCCGAGACCAGGTAGTAGCCGATCCCGCCGTATCCGCCGTAGCGGAGGTGGTACTGGGACATCAGGTTTTGGGCGTGAAGGTCCCACTTAGTGCCGTCGGCCGAGGCGTACTTTCCTAGGAGTTTGTTGAAAAGTGAGCCATAGGCACAGCGGGGGTGTGGGCAAGTTGATCGGCGAGGCTTTCAGGTGCAAGTCACGACCGGGGGAAGGGTGCAAAACGCGCGCGCGGAGTCTCTCTTCA
>JAABUQ010005356.1_pt1 | contig 20596 bp, 21 predicted proteins | sample 5560001 | NCBI WGS metagenome assembly JAABUQ01 (sample SAMN10711888, study PRJNA513371) | rock metagenome | isolation source: Antarctica rocks | place: Antarctica: Victoria Land, Finger Mt nord | collected 2015-12-18
CCGGAGGTTGCCGACGCGGTCGAACTCCTCGTCCTCGAGGTTCGGGTCGTCGTAGGCGATGAAGAACTTGCCGTCGTCGCGGCGGCACTCGGCCTCGAGCCCCGGGTTGTAGGGGCCGGAGTCGTCGAGCCAGAGCAGGGCCATCTCCAGGGGGGACTCGCCGGGCGGGGGGGAGGGGCGCTCGAAGACCCGGAGCCTGCGCTGGAGGACTTCGCCGGAGTCGGAGGGGCCGGGGGTGTGTTCGAGGTCGTAGTCGGCCAGGCGGAAGGTCTGGCCGTCGGCGAAGATCTTCCCCTCGTGGATGGCCAGGAGGTTGAAGTCCTTGCCGGCGAGGTCGAGGGTGTCGAGGCTCAGGACGGAGCCAACCTTGAGGCCGCCGGCCTTGAGCTGGCCCAGGGGGTTATAGATCTTCGACTCTTCCGGGGCCCGGAAGAGCTCGGCGATCCGCTCGGCCAGCGTCCGCTTCGGCCTGGTAGACATGGCGAGAAGGCCCCTCGGATCCAGGTCGATCAGAACTTGTACTTGAAGATCGAGAAGTAGAGGAGGTAGCCCGCCGAGGCGACGACCACGCCCCAGAAGGCGAGCTTGAAGAACCCTTCGAGGGTCGAGCCGGACCCGGCCGGCCGGTTGACCGCGATGTTCCCGCCGGAGACCGCCGGCTGGACCTTCTTGTCGTAGCCGCCGACGGCGGCGACGTAGTCGTCGGAGTAGGCCAGGTCGGGGTCGATAGGCTCCTTATAGTCGGCGGGGACGCCCTCCTTCTTGACCTCGGCGACCTTGGCCCGGAGGTCGGCGTTCTCGGCGTAGAGCTGGTTGACCCGGGCCTGGTCCATCATCGAGTCGTGCCGGGACAGGTAGCGGGCCTGGTCGATGAGGGCCCAGGTGAGGAAGAGGCTGCTGAAGTTCATGTGGAACGGGTCGTTGTAGTAATAAGGCGGCTGCGACCGGAAGCGATAATAGGCGGCGTCCTCGCGGGCCGATCGGGTCTCCATCCGGCTGGAGTTGAGCTGGCCGCGGAGGCGGTCGTTCTCGGCGTTCTGGGTCGGGTTGGACCGGTCGATGGGGATGGTCTTGCCCGAGGCGGTGGTGTAGGAGTCGCGAGGGCCGTTGGCCTTCTGGAACGAGACCCGGCTCTCGGTCCGCTGCTGGGCGGCGGTCGAGGCGGTGCCGAGCGAAGGCCGGACGGTGGTCCCGCCCGCGGGGGCCTTGGGGGCGGTCGAGGTGCCGGACGGCCCGTAGGTCCGGCCCGGGCCGCTCGTCGGGCCGGGGATCGTCGCGGTCGAGGGCTTCGACCCGCCGCCATAGCTCCGGCCCGCGCCGCTTGAGGGGGGCGGCGCCGAGGATCGGGTGGGGGCCGACGGCCTGGAGCTGGACGACCCGCCGTAGCTCCGGCCCGAGGACGAGCCCGAGCTGCCCCGGCTGCCGCCGCCGAAGGACGACCCGCCCCGGCTGCCGCCGCGCTGGGCGAGGCTTTCCCCCGCCGCGATCGACAGGAACGCCGCGGCGAGCACGGCCGAAAACCAACGTCCCTTGCGCATCGACTCAAACCTCCGGCTGTTCTTCGGTCCAGGCCCGATCCCCGTGGATTCGCCGGGGATGTCCGAAAATCGCGGGCTCGCCGCGAAACCGGACCCCTTGAACGATAGCCGATTCGGCCTGGGCGTCCAAGGACCCAGGGGCCGGGCGCGGGGTTGCCCCGCCGTAGATCTTCTCATCCTCGGATTCGACGAACGGATCGACCGGAGGGCCGGGCGTCAGGGCTTGACCACCCCGGCCGGGGGGCCGTTGGTGGTGGCGGTCTTGCCGACCGAGGCGGGCCAGGCGGCCGAGGGGGTCTTGGTCAGGGTCACGGCGAAGAGGGTGTTGGAGGCGTAGGTGCCGTGGCTCGGGATCAAAGCGTAGGGGAAGACGGCGGCGATCCCGCCGAAGACGTAGCCGACCACGGCCGACTCGCCGGGTTGGAAGGCGTCGAGCCGGATCACCCCGTTGGCCGTCATCTTGCCCGAGGCGACGAGCGACGGGTCGGCCCAGAAGTCGACGCTGGCGCCGATCAGGTTGGTCGTGGTGACCTGGTACTTCTGGCGATCCTGGGGGCTGAGCTTGCCGAAATAGCCGTCGATCACGCCTTGGGGGATCGGGGTCATCGCGATCGGGTCGAGGTGGAGGAACTGGGCCGACTTGCCGCCGGCCATCAAGGCCAGGGTCGAGATGTCGGCGATGAACGGCACCCCGTCGGCCCGGTTTTGCCCGATGATCAGCTCGTAGATGGCCTGCTGCGTCGGGGTCTGGGCGTAATACGTGTGGCTGATCCCGCCGAAGAAACTGTGGTACATCGCCTGGCCGGTCGGGTCGTACACCGAGACGACCGGGCATTCGTACTGGCTGAAAAGCTGCTCGACGGCGGCGTTGATCGTGACCGTCGGCGCCCCCTGGTTGTCGTCGATGAGGATCGGCTGGCCGTAGCCGAGGGTCGAGCCGACCTGGAACACCCCGCCGAAGGCGGCGAACAGGGGCCGGCCGGTGTCGGGGTCGATCGTGTCGACGACCGACCCGTCGCGCCTGTGGTAGGGGTGCGAGGGGTCGGCCGGCTTGGGGCTGTCGGAGGAGGACAGGAACGTCAAGGGGTCCAGCTTGAGGTTGATCTGGCGGACCGACTCGGTATACACCTGGTTGATCCCCGAGCTGAACGCATAATAGTCGCCCGTGAATTTCTGGCCGAAGATCAGGTAGAGCCGGTTCTGGACCTTCTTGAGCCCGCCCCCGGTCACGGCGAAGGCGTCGTTGGTGATCGCGGTGAAGGTCGGGGCGAGCTTCGCGACCTTGGCGGCGTCGGAGAGGCTTGGGTCGGTGATGACGCCGATCGTCGGCCCGAGCGGGATCCGGATCAGGTTGGGGAAGGTGATCATCTTCTGGGTCGTGGAGTCGAGCCCGTAGCCGCCGGCGACGTAGAACATGCCCTCGCCCGGGTCGTGGCACCCCTGGAGCCCGGTCGCGGCCAGCGGGTCGGCGATGTTGGCGGGGAAGCCGGCCAGGGGGAGGCTCCACGACTTGCCCGAGGCCGGCTCGATCACCACCAGCGAGCGGTTCGCCGAGGCCGGCGGGAAGTTCCGCGCCGGCGTGGTCTGGAACATGTGCAGCCCCTGGACCCGCCCGCCGACGACCAGCCACCGGCCGTTGGAGCCGGCCTCGACGTAGTTCTGCATCGCCGGCAAGAGGGCTTGGCCTGGGAACGACTGCGGCGCGAACGTCAGGGTATACGGCATCGCTGCGGGGATCGGGGCGGGCGTCTGGGCCAGGAGGGATCCCGGCATGAGGAGATCGGCAAAGGTGAAACCGAGGAGGGTTAAGCCGCGCCTGGTCAGGATTCGAATTCGCTCGCGCATCGGGTCGGACTCCTTCGAGGGTGGGGCGTGGGTCGGGTTGGGGACGTGCGAGCGGCCGGGGGCGGGCCTGGGCGATCAGCCGAACAGGAGCGGGTACAGGAACATGAGCCCGATGTCGGCCATCCAGGTCCAGCCGACGAATTGGGCCGCGCGGTCGCGCCAATCGTCGGGCCGGGCCCGGCGCCTCCGCCCGAGCCGGAGGGCGACCCAGGCGCCGAGGATCGCCCCGAGCACCCTATATCCCAGGGTGGTACTCAGGTCGTAATAGGCCGAATAGCTCACGCCGTGACGTCCGCCGATCGCGACTTGCGCGACGCCCGACACGCCGCCGACCAGGAGGATCGCGAGGATCACGACCGCGCCGGGCCCGACCCGGCGACGGCGGCCCCGGGTCCGGGCGCCCCTCGCCAGGATCGCCGCGACGGCGAGGGTCGCGACCGCGGGGAGGCAGGGCGCGTCGTTGAGCAGCCGCAGGTACGGGCGATGCAGGTCCCAGACCCAGTCCGGCCGCGACGGCGATCGGGTGGCCTGCTGCGAGGACGGTGCGACGCGGTCGAACTCCCGGTCGGCCCACCGGACCGCCGCGACCGCCAGGGCCGCCGCCGCCAGGAGGATCAGGACGTCGGGCCACCGGGAACCCCGGCGCGAGTCTCGGGTCATGACATCCCCCAGCGGGACAGCAGGTTGAGGAACTTCTCCAGCAGGAGAATGGCCATCAACGACACCAGCAGGACCACCCAGTACGCCCCCAGCGCCCGGCCCATCCGGTCGACCCAGGACGGCTCGGGGCGCCAGCGCCGGGTCAGGGCGAGGGCGATCCAGGACCCGACCACGGCGGTCGAGGACCAGTGGAGGATTTCGGACCAGGCTTGCTGGAAGCCGACCGTCTGCTGGAAGCCCGGCCGGTGGCGGGTCGCCGCGTACCAGGCGAGCCCCGGCGCGAGCGAGACCAGCACCGCCACGCAAGCCACGAAACCCGGCTGGCCGGCCAGGCGAAGTCGCGAGGGCCTGGGCCGCCGGAGCCGGATCGCGATCAGGGCCGCCATCCAGGGCACGACCACGCACGACCCGGGCCCGTCCAGCCACGCCCAGGCCCGCAGGAGGTGCCAGCGATCGGTCGAGATGGATGGGATCCACCCGAGCGCGATGAAGTGCCCCGGCATGTAGGGCCGGAGGATGACCATCGCCGCCGCCGAGGCGACGACGAGGATCATCATGTCGGCGATCGTGAAGCGGCGGATCGGCGTCGGTGGCATGGTGACTCGGCCCGTCCGGGGGCTTCAAGGGGTCGGGAAATAGCTGTTCTGGATGTAGTGGAGGATGGTCGCGATCCGGTTCGGCGACAGGTCGCGGGTCAGGGGCATGTACGAGGCGTCGTTGCCGGGGTCGCGGCTGAGGACGAGGGGGATCGCCCCGCCGGTAATCCGGTCGAGGACCACCAAGCCCGGGTGGCCCAGGGCGGCGAACGGGGGCCCGGCGGCGTAGAGGCGGAAAGCGGTCTCGTCGGTCAGGTTGATGATGGCCTTCATGGCCGGGAACAGCTTCACATAAGGCTTGAGCAGCACCTGGACGTCGGCGAAGGTCGGCGACGTCTTGACCGGGTAGTCGGACCAGGCCAGGCAGGAGATCACCCGCTCCTGGGGGACGTTGGCGATCCCGGGGTCGGCCCCGACGTAGGGGTAGATGAAGTAGAGCTGGCCGTCGAGCAGCTTGGTCCGGAAGCCCGGGTCCTTGAGCACGGTGATGGTGATGATGGCGTGGCCCGAGGCGTCGGTCGGGGTGATCGTCGCGGTGATTGCCCCGTCGGCCTGGTGGGTGTTGCCCGGGTTGCTCGGGGGGACGGTGGCCCCCGGCGTGTTCCCGTGGACCGAGACGACGGCGACCCCCAGCGCCAGGTCGTCCGCGGGCACCCCCCACCGCGAGGCGAAGACGCGGGCGGTGACCGTCGAGCGGAGGGCGCCGGGAACCCTGAGGACCCGGTCGACGGCGGCCAGGAGCAGGCCGGAGGGGTCTTCGGCCAGCGGGGTCTGGGTGCCGAACAGGGCGCCCGAGGAGACCAGGCCGAGGGGGTAGTGTTCGAGGCCGGCGACCTGGGCGTCGGTCAAGGGGAGGTCGCAGATCCCCCCGCCTGTCTTGTACACGGCCTCGGAGAACGGGACGGGGCCGATGACAGTCTTGGCGGGGTCGCCGAGGACGGCGTTGAAGGTGCCGAGGTCGACGAACGTGCCGCCGATCTCGACCGTCGAGATGCTGTTGGACAGGTCGATCGACAGGACCTTCCGGGCGGCGTTGACCTTGAAGGGGGCCGAGTAGAACGCCGGCTGATACCAGGGGGCGGAGTTGCCCGGCGGGGGGACGGCCGCGAGCCAGCGGTCGGCCGCCGATGAGGGGGGCTCGGCGGCCGAGCCGGGGCCGATGGCGGCGATGAACCGGCCGAGGCTGCAATTGGGGTCGACCGGGTTGTTGATGTAGCCGTCGAGGGTGAACTTGATCGAGAGGATGACATTACCATCCACGACCGCCGAGGCGCCTTTGAGTTGGGCCAGGACCGTCGACTCCGTCGCGGGCCAGCTCGCCTCGGGCACCCGGAGGACCGACTGGAACGTCCCCCGGGCGAAGCTGTCGCCCCCGTAGGAGGCCGAGCCGTCGCTCCCGTAGTCGGCCCAGGATCGCTTGGGCAGGACCACGTTGAACTGGGCCCCGTTGAGCGAGGCGGCGTCCATCAGGCCGACCAACCTGGCCTGGTCCCCGAGCTTGATGATGATCTGGAGGCCGTGGACGGTGGAAACCCCCTGCTGGTAGACGTCGAGGTCGGCGAGCTTGGCGGCGATGGGCCGGTCGAGGCTGACGACCTCGGCCCCGACCAGGACGGGGTCGTCCAGGTTGGCGCCCGTGGCGTCGCGGACCGACTGGACCGAGCAGCGGTCGAGCTTGAATTCGTGCTTGCCCTCGGGCATCTGCCAGGGGGACGGCGGGGCGTCGTCGTCGATGTAATGGACCGGGTCGTTGTCGACGGTCGACGGGTCGGTGTAGAACCGGCCGGAGACGCAGATCCTCGGCACGTCGAGGTAGCTCATCAGAGGTGTGCTCTCGCCCCTTGGCCCGAGGGCGCCGGTCGGTCGTCGGCGGGCGAGGTTGCCCGCCGGATCCCGGCCCCTGGGCGGAGATCCTACCAGGCGTCGTGTGCCGGTTCCAAAGGAATCTCCCGAACTCGGACCTGATGATCCGGCCGGTTCAGGCGAGCCGCCCGGGGAGGGCGTCGGCGTAGGCGGTCGCCCCCCAGAGGCGGTAGGCTTCGCGGGCCGCTTCGAGGTGGCGGTCGGCGAGGCCGGGGGCGCCGGCTTCGCGGTGGAACCGGGCGGCCCGTTCGTGGGCCAGGGCCAGGATCTGGGCGTAGCCGTGGCGCTTGCTCGCGTCGATCGCCTGGTCGAAAGCCGAGGCGGCGGCGGCCCGATCGCCCCGGGCCCGGCTCAGCTCGGCGAAGACCAGGCGCTCCTTGTGCTCGAAGTTGCACGGGCAGCGGGCCGCGTGCCGGGCCAGGACGGCGTGGCCCCGCCGGGCCGCCCGGAGCCTCGACCGCCGGCGCGGGCCGCCTCGGTCGGCCAGGGCGGCCCCGATCAGGGCGTGGTAGGCGTGGTGCTCGGCCGAGTGGAGCATCCCCGGCGAATCCTTGAGGTAGCCGGCCGACTCCTCGGCCGCCGCCTCGGCCTCGTCGAGCCGGCCCCGGAGGTAGTGGAGCTGCATCTGGACGATCGGGTAATAGTGGGCGAAGTGGCGCGAGCCGTACCCCTTGACCTCGCGGGCGAAGCCGGCCTCGTCGAACGCGGGCTCGGGCGGCGAGCCGGCCAAGACGGCGTCCCCCCGGAGTTCCCGGATCGCCCGGCGGACCACGGTCAGGGCGCCGATGGGCTCGCGGAGCCGGGCCGGGCGGAGGGTGGCGAGGAACCGCTCGGATTCGGCCCAGACCCGGTCCATCGGGGCCCCCCGCATGTGCAGGCTCATCGTCGTCGCCGCGCAGGAGCAGCCGACGTGGAAGAGGTCGCCGGTGGCCAGTCCGGAGTCGTAGGCGACCTTCCAGAGCGCCTCGGCCTCCTCCGCCGGGCGGACCCAGGAGGTCCCGAAGTAGCCGACGACGAAGGCGACCTCGGACCGCTGCCGCTCGTTGGCGAACTTGTCGACCAGGGCCAGCGAGAGCCGGCCGAACTCGTGGCCGGTCGCGTGGTCGCCCAGGATCCCGCCGAGGAAGAGGCAGCCGAAGGGGAGGAAGACGAGCGCGCCGTCGGCGGTCAGGCCATGCTTGAGGGTGAGGTTGGTCATCTTCGCCGCGAGGGCGATGCACAGCTCCGGGCGGACCTGATAGGCCGACTTGCCCAGGCTCGCCATCAGGCGGATCGCCGCGGTCATCCGCTCGTCGCGGGCCACGGGCAGGTCGAGCAGCGAGGGCACCGGGCGGCGGCCGAGCCGGGCCTTGACCTTGAGGAAGTCGAGCGCGAAGGCCGGCGGGGAGAACCGCGCCGGCAGCTTGATCCCGTAAGCCCCGACCGCCTCGCGGCCGGCGGCGTAGGCGTCGTCGAAGCGGGCCAGGTCGGTGAGGAAGTGGATCCGCTTCTCGGCCGCCCGGTCGCGGTCGGCGTCGAGCCCGGCGAGCCTGATCGCCCGGCGGTAGAAGTCCTCGGCCCGCTCGAAGGCCAGGGCTCGGGCGGCCTGCTCGGCGGCCTGCTCGTAGTAGCGCCCGGCCCGGTCGGGCACCTCGGCCCCGAGGTAGTGGGCGGCGATGGTCTCGGGGTCGGCGTCGCCGGATTGCTCCAGGGCGATGGCGAGGCCGCCGTGGTACCCCTTGAGGGCGTCGGCCGGGATGTGGGCCGAGACGGTCTCGCGGACCCGGTCGTGGTACGCCTCGACGAGGTCGTCCAGCCCCGGCCCGGAGCAGCGGAGCAGCTTGCCCGAGCGGAGCGCGGAGAGGGCCAGGGAGGGGAGCGAGCCGACCCCCGAGGCGTCGCGGACCAGCCGGAGCGGGACCGGCCGGCCCGCCACGCTCGCCGCCTCCAGGAGCCGGAGCGCCTCCGGCGGGAGCCGGCTGATCCGGCCCCAGAGCACCTCGTCGAGCCCCCGGCCCCGCGCGGGCTCGGGCGACCGGCCCGACCGGGCGTGCCTGGCTAGCTCCTGGACGAAGAAGGCCGACCCCTCCGAGTCGCGGGCGATCCGCTCGGCCTCGGCCTCGGCCTCGGGGCCGGTCTCCCCCAGCAGCGCCAGGGCGAGCGTCCGGGTCTCCTCGGCCCCCAGCGGCTCGACGGCGATCCGGACCCGGGGCAAGGCCGGGTCGAGCCGGGATTCCAGGGCCTTCAGGCAGGCCCCGACGGCGGCGTACTCGCTCCGGTGGCTCAGGAGGAGCAGGAGCCTGGGCTCGCCCGGGGGGCGGAGCACCTCGGCCAGCAGGGCCACGCTGTCCTCGTCGCCCCACTGGAGGTCGTCGATGGCCAGGACCAGCGGGCGGACCTCGCCGAACCGCCGGAGCAGCTCGCGGAGCGCCCCGAACGCCTGGCGGCGAAGCTCGCGGGGGTCGGTCGAGGCCGGCCCCATCGCCTCGTCCTCGGCCACCTCGGGGATCCGCCCCAGGACCGGGAAGATCCGGGCCAAGGTCCCGATCCCCGGCGGGATCAAGCGGGCCAGCTCGCACGCCGGCCGCATCAAGAGCTCACGCGTGAGCGCGTCGATCAGGCTGTCCACCGCCTTGTAAGGCACCGACTCCTGCTCGTGGCACCGGCCCGCCAGGACCACCGCGCCGCGCCGGGCCGCCAGGTCGCCCAAAAACCGCTCGATCAGCGCGCTCTTGCCGACCCCCGACCGCCCCTCGACGTGGCACACCACCGCCCGCCCGGCGACGGTCCGCTCGAACGCCGAGCCGAGGGCCGCCAACTGCCGCTCCCGGCCCAGGAAGAGGTCGCGGCCCGGCCCGAGGTCGGGGTCGTCCTCGGTCGGGGCGTCGGGACCGGAGCCGACGGCCAGGCGGGCCAGGACCTCGGCGCCGGTGGGGCGGGCCTCGGGGTCGCGGCGGAGCAGGTCGGCGCAGAGCTGGTCGAGGTCGCGGGGGACGTCGTCGGCCACTTCCGATGGGCTCGGGGCATCGACCGTCTGCTTGCGGGCGAGGATCCGCGCCCCCGCCCTTCGATCGGCAAGCGGCCGGTCAAGGCGTGGTAGAGCATCACGCCCACGGCGTACCAGTCGCTGGCCTGGGTCAAGGGGCGCCCGCCGGCCTGCTCCGGCGACATGTAGGCCGCCGTCCCGGCGATCTGGCGGTCGGTCGACTGGTACGATCGGCCGCCTTGGGCGTCGTCGGGCGAGGCCCCGACCGGGCCGGGGGCCGCGGCCTCGCCGTCGAGCTCGGCGACGAGGCCGAAGTCGAGCAGGACCACCCGGCCGTCGGGCCGGACCAGGACGTTGCCCGGCTTGAGGTCGCGGTGCAGCTTGCCGGCGTCGTGGAGCGCCTTGACCCCCTGGGCGAGCTGGCGGAACGTCGCCCGGAGCCGAGCCCCGTCGGCCGCGACGGGGCCGGCCATCCCGGGCTCGCCGGCCCGGTCCGGGCCGACCTCGGCCGAGGCGACGGTCTCCTCGGCCGGCCCGGGGATCGCGGCCGGGTCGGGGACGATCGCCGTCGCCTCGATCGGGGCGGCGGCGGGCTCGGGCCGGCCGCCCCGGAGGTAGGACCGGAAGTCGACCCCGTCGTCGATCAGCTCCATGCTCAGGAGCCAGAGGTCCCCCTCGGCGATCAGCTCGTAGAGCCGGACGAGGTTGGGGTGGGTGATGTCGGCGAGGGAGCGGAACTCCTTCTTGAACCGGTAGATCGCCGAGGGGTCGAGGTGCTGGATCGTCTTCAAGGCCACCCGGTCGTCCAGGACCCGGTCGTGCGCCTCGAAGACCACGCCCATCCCTCCTCGGCCGATCTCCCGGACGATCGAGAACCGAGCCGTGCCGGAGAACCCGCCGGCCTCGCCCCGGCTCGCCGAAAGGGTCGACCGCTCGGTGATCGCCCCGGGCTCGATCGGCCGAGTCGGCGGCTGCCCCGCCGCGACGGTCCCCCCGGCGCCTGTGGCGGCCTCGGTCGGCTCCAGGGCGTCGGGCCTCGTCGCGGCCTCGGTCGGCTCCAGGGCCGCGGAGTCGGGGTGCGTGGGCTCGTCGAGGTCGCCGGCCTTGGCGGCTCGGGTGCCGAAGGCCCGGGTCGACGAATCGTATTCGGTCGATTCGTCGGGACGTCCCATCAATGCAAAGCCCTTCCGGCGGGATCATGGATGAAGGCGACGATGCAAGACCGTTCGATCCGACCGCTCCCCGATCGGGTCCGCCCATTCTAGTCGGCCCGCCCGGGAGATGGGCAACAAATCTGGACCATCAGCGGCCCTCGGGCTCGCCGACCGTTCCGGTCGCGGCCAGGTCCGCCGAGCTTCGTCGCCCTCCGGCGCGAGACGTTCGATCGACGAGAGCGATGGTCGGGTCCGAGATGGCGTCAGGCCCCCATCGGCGGTACACTCGCGCCTGAGAGCCGTCCCACCGGAGCCGCGCCATGACCGACCGCGACGATCGCCCGAGCCCGGAGCGGCTGGCCCAGCTCGGGGACGATGACGGCAAGTTCGTCGCCCTCGACATTGGGTCCGGCGACTTCGAGGTCGACGACGACGATTACTCGGCGGTCGCCCGCCTCCGGGCCCGGCTCCCGACGGCCGAGGTCTGGCTGGCCCGGGCCGGCTTCCCCACGGCCTACCAGATCCGGCTCGCCCGATGATCCGAGGCGGAATGGCTCCCATGAATTCGATCAGCCCGCAAGACCTGAAAACCGACCCAGACGCCCTCCTCGACCGCGTCGAGGCCGGTGAATGCTCCATCGTCACCCGAGGGGGCGGCCCGGCGGCCGAAATCCGCCCGCTCGCCCCGGCCATACGGGGCCCTCGGCCGATCGGGCTGGCCGCCGGGGAATTCACCGTCCCGGATGACTTCGACGACCCCCTGCCCGACGACCTCCTGCGGGCGTTCGAGGGGTGATGGGGCTGCTGCTCGATGCCGACCTGATTTTCCGTGCCATCGGCGCCGACGCCTGTCGGCCATACCATTCGAGGCCGTCATGGCATCGCTCCGCCCGGCCATCGAAGCGGATATCGGGGCGCTCATCGCGTTCGATCACGTCGCGAACGAGTCCGAGGACCGGCGGGCCCTCGTCCGCCGGGCGGTCGCCTCGGGGACGTGCATCGTCGCCGATCTGGACGGGTTGGCCGTGGGCTATGCCATCCTGAATCACAACTTCTACGGGTGCGGCTGGATCGATATGCTCTACATCCACTCCGGACATCGTCGCCTCGGTCTTGGGTCCGTATTCGTGGAGCACATCAAGGCGGCGTGCGAGACGCCCAAGCTCTTCACCTCGACCAACCTGTCGAACCTGCCCATGCAGGCGCTGCTCGGCAAGGCCGGGTTCGTCCTCAGCGGCGTCATCGAGAATCTCGACGAGGGCGACCCCGAGATCGTCTACTTTAAGCGTGTCAAATGATCGATCAGTTGATCGAAATGTACGACAAAGGTTCCATCACCGGCTATCAGGTGATGATGGATTGCCTCCGGAAGCTCGACCCAGGCAACCCGAGCATCGTTCTTTCCGGACTGCCGAGGGAGATTCTCGACGAGATCCTGGAATATGCTCGGCGATACGATCCCTGTCCCCCTCATTCCAAAACCCTGATCCCACCCGCCGAAGGCCAAGTCAGGGCGGCCGAACGCTGGATCTTCGCTCGTGATGCCAGGCGTTCCAATCCCGCCCATCGGTGATACGATGTGGCCTCGGCAGCGCTCACGCCTCCCATCGACCCGACGCGGACATTCACCTTGAACAAGCTCCTTTGTGCCCTCGCCCTGCTCGCCCCGTCCTTCGCCGGGGCGGCGGACCCGGTCGAGCTGAAGATGTTCGACCTGGGGGAATTCGCCCTGGAGTCGGGCAAGACCTTGCCGGGGGCGAAGCTCGCTTACACGACGCGGGGGACGCTCAACGCGGCGAAGGATAATGCGATCTTGCTGCCTTCGCCGTACTCGGGCGACCACAATGCTTATGACTTCCTGGTCGGGCCGGGCAAGGCGCTGGACCCGGCGGTGCATTTCTTGATCGCGACGAATCAGCTTGGCAACGGGGTTTCGTCGTCGCCGAGCAACACGCCGGCCCCGCTGCACGGGCCGGACTTCCCGTCGATCACGATCCGGGATGACGTGGCGGCGACGCATCAACTCGTCACCAAAGGTTTGGGCATCGAGCGGCTCAAGGCGGTGGTCGGGTTCTCGATGGGGGGTCAGCAGGCGATGCAGTGGGCGGTGAGCTTCCCGGACGGGGTCCGGGGGGTGGTCAACCTGTGCGGGTCGGCCCGGGAGATGCCCTTCGGCTTCGTCCGGCTCGAAGGGGCCAAGGGGGCGATCCTGGGCGACCCGAGCTTCGCGGGGGGCCGGTACACCGAGCCGCCGGTGGCCGGTCTGAAGGCGTTGGGGGCGCATTGGGTCGCCTGGGCATTCTCGCCCGAGTGGTGGCGCGATGGGGAGTACAAGGCCGGCGGCGGGACGATCGAGGGGACCGTCGAGCAGTGGCGGTCGGGCTTCCTCCGCGATGATGCCAACGACTTGATCCTCCAGGCCGTCAAGTGGCAGCGGAACGACGTCGCGTCGTCGCCTCGATTTGGCGGCGACCTGGCCAAGGCCCTGGGGTCGATCCGGGCCAAGGTCCTGCTGATGCCGTCGCGGACCGACCAGTATTTCCTGGCCGCCGACGTCGAGGCCGAGGGGAAGCTGATCCCGGGCTCCCGGTTCGTCGCGATCCCCTCCACCTTCGGCCACGCCGCGGGCGGGGGCGGCGACCGCAAGGCGCTCCCGCTGATCGACGCCACGATCCGCGACTTCCTCGCCGGCCTCTGATCCCCCCAGGCCGGACGACCCGCCCATGCGGCGACGCCCCCGAGCCGCGATCGCCCCGCCGCTGGCCCTCGCGGCGCCGGTCCTGACCTCGCTCGCCTTCGGGGGTCCGGACGACCTGGTTGTGCCGGGTTTGGAGGGTCCGGTGGAGATCCTCCGGGATCGCTCCGTTGGGAACCAACACCCCCGGCCAGTCCGGCAACCCGGCCAGCCCCCACGACCGCGACCTCTTCGCCCCCTGGGCCGACGGGGGCGACTTCCCCGTCCATTACGGCCGGGCCAGGGTCGAGGCCGCGACCGAAGCCCGGACGATCCTGGTGCCGAGCCCGGCCGCCGCCAAGCCCTGAAAGTCGCGCCGGGGCGCGCGCGAGGGCCGGCGGCACGGGCCGCCGGCCCTCGTCACGGCTCGGATCGTCGGGCTTACTTGTTGGTGCCGAAGATCCGCTTGGTCATCTCCTTGACCTGCTCGGGGTCGAGGGCGGTGGGGGCCCCGACGGAGGGCTCGGCCTCGAAGGTCGGGATGGGCGCGACCGTCGGGATCCTCTCCTTGGAGACGACCAGGTCGGGGGCGTTGTCGGGGTGCGGGCCCTTCCAGATCTCGGCGACCTTGGAGATGTCCTCGTTGCTGAAGCTGTACATGGTGTTGTACAGCCCCTGCTCGATGAACTTGCGGGCCTCGGGGAACTTGTGGGTGCTCAGCTCGGGGATCGGGAAGAGCTTGCGCACTTCGACCCCGCCCGAGAGGTGTTCCAGCGCCTTCATGTACGCGATCACGTGGGTGCTGCCGCGCACCAGGAGGAAGGCGGTCAGCTCGCGGACGGTCGGGTCGCTGGTCGTCTCGTAGACCTTCAGCTTGGTGGCCCGGGCGTTGAGCTCCAGGAACATGTTGTGCACCAGGTCGAGCTGGAGGTTGCCGCTGGAGTGGACGTAGCTGCCGTTCCAGTAGTTGCCCATCGAGTCGATCGGCAGGGCGTTCTGGCCGGCGGCGAAGAAGTGGTAGGTGTTCCGGAAGTTGGTGACGTCGGACAGCGGGGCGTCGGCCGGGTCGTACCCGCGAGGGACCGAGCCGGTGAGCAGGAGGTTGATGGCGCTGGCGACGAGCTCGACGTGGCCCCACTCCTCGGCCGCGATGTTGGCGACCATCTCGTAATAGGGCCGGTACTTGTCGCGATCGCGGAAGTTGATCGTCTGGAAGAAATAATTCATCAACGTCGACAGCTCACCCGCCTTGCCGCCCATCAATTCCTGGACGGCGGCGGCGGCGTTGGCGGACGGGTTCTTGGGCTTGGGCAGCGCGGTCAGGAGCTTGTCCGTGCGAAAGATCATGATGCCTGGCCTCGTTCCGAATCTTGGGCGGAGCGGTTCGCGAGGCTCGCTACCCGGCAAACCCCGTTCCGCCGTCCATTTCGGATCAACCCAGCCGCGGCGCCACGTCGGTCATCAGCCGGCGGAGGCCGTCGAGGGTGTCGGCGTGGGAGAGGCCCGCCCAGCGCGGTTCGAGGTTGGCGACTCCGAAGGGGGCTTGCTCGTGGAGGTCGCGGAGGGCTCGGGCGACGGTGGCGGGCCCGCCGACGAGGAAGTTGATCGGATGGCCGCAGAGGTCGCGGGGGTCGACCGGCTCGGGGGTCGCGGCGGGGACCTTGCCCTCGTCGCGGAACCGCCGCCAGAGGAGGCGCAAGGCGGGCTCGACGCGAGCGAGGGCGGTGGCGTCGTCGGGGCCGACGTGGACCGGGCGGTTGGCGGCGATCATCCCGGTGCCTCCCGCTTCCCGATAGGCCGAGGCATAGGCCCGGTATTGCTCGGGCGTCCTGAGGTGCGAGAACAGGGCGTTGAAGCCGAGCCGGCCGGCGATCCGGGCCGACCCCTCGCTGTTGACCGCGATCCAGGAGCGCCCGGCGAGGTCGGGAGCCGGGGTCGGCAAGATCGGGTGGGGCGCTCGGCCTCGCCAGGCTTCGAGGATCGTCTCCAGGGCCGACTCGAACCGGGCGTGGCGGCCGGCCTCGTCGGTCTCGGGCCGGTCGAAGAGGGCGGACTCGGCCGGGGTGCTGCCGCTGCCGAAGCCGACGGCGATCCGGCCGCCGGTCAGGGTGTCGGCCACGGCCACCTGCTCGGCCAGGTCGAGCGGGTGGTGGAGGTTGAGGCAACTGATCGCCGTGCCCAGGTGGATCGACCGGGTCTGGCCGGCCAGGTGGAGGGCGAAGAGCAAAGGGGTGGGCAGGTGCCCGTGGTGGGCGTGGATGTGGTGCTCGGCGAACCAGGCGTGGCCGACGCCCAGCTCGTCGGCCAGGCGGACGAGCTCGGCCACCTCGGCGAAGACGGCGGCCGAGGGGCGGTCGCGCGGCCCTTCGACGTGGTCGGTGATCCCGATCGTGAACGGGGGGCGGCGGGCCGTGCTCATCGTCATCCGGCCAAGGCCGCCTCCCCTTCGATGAGCTTGGACCCCTTGCCGTCGCCGCTCGGGCGGAAGAAGAGGGCCAGCAGGACCGCCGCGAACAGCGAGACGGCGAAGGGGACCAGGAAGAGGCGGTGGTAATCGACCACCCGGACGACCCGGCCGGCGACGGTGGCCCGGGTCGAGAGGGCGTCGCCCAAGCCCCCCCAGGCGAAGTTGGCGGCGAACAGCGAGATCCCCAGGATGTTCAGGTTGAACAACCCCTGGGCGCTGGCGCGGACGTCCTTGGGAAAGTATTCATCCACGAAGATGTACACCGTGGCGAAGAAGCACGCATAGGTCAACCCGTGGATGAGGTTGACCGAGAGGACCGCCCAAAGGTGGTCGCGGTCGCCCAGGGCGTAGGCGCCGAAGCGGACCGCCTGGGCGAGCACTCCGAGGATCAGCGTCTTCCGCCAGCCCAGGCGGCGGATGATCCCGCCGAGGAACGCCATCGCCACCACCTCCATCGCCTGGCCGATGCTCATCGCCGGCGCGATCCAGTTCTCGGGCACGCCGAGCGACTGGAAGTAGCGGCTGGTCCAGATGTAGTAGGCGTAGTGGACCATCGAGTCGAAGAACGTGGCCACGAACAGGACCAGGACCACCGGCCTGGCCAGGAGCTTGATCGCCGCCAACGGCGCGAACGGCCCTCCCCGGCCGACCGCCGCCGGGGTGCGCGGCAGGGTCAGGCTCCAGGCCGCCAGGATCAGGGACGCCAGGCCGGAGACGATGAACGTCGCGCCGATGGCCCGCTCCATCGCCGGCCCGGTCTTGAGCGTCGCCAGCGCGGTGCCCAGCCAGGGGACGAACCCCCCGAGGTCGGCCATCGCCGGCACCCGAGGCCAGTCGATCGGGATGAAGATCAACGGCCAGGCCGCCGCGACCCACCCCGCGCTCCCCCAGAGCCGGACGCCGCCGAAGTCCTTCCGGCCGTCGGGCAGGTGGGCGAAGGAGATCGCGTTGGCCACCGAGAGCGTCGGCACATAGAAGAAGCAGTGCAGCAGCGTCAAGCCGAAGAACGGCCAGAACGTCCGGACCCGCGAGAGCCCGAAGACCGCCAGGCCCCCGACCAGGTGGCTGATCGCCAGGTATTTCTCGCGGGCCAGGTGCCGGTCGGCGACCTGGCCGCCGAAGAACATCCCGGTGATCGAGGCGATCCCGAAGGCGCTGAAGACCCAGGCCTGCTGGGAACCGGTGAACCCGAGGTAGCGGTCGCCCAGGTAGAGCCCGAGGATCGGGAACCAGGCCCCCTTGATCAGGTATTCGAGGAAGAACATCACCGAGAGCCTGGTTCGGACCGTCGCGATCATGGGCGGGGCGTCCTCTCGTCCGATCGATCAATCCACGATCGCCCCGTCGATCGCCCGGCGGACGACCAGGAGGGTCCCGCCGTGGTTGGTCGGCACGACCTGGGTCAGGACGACCGCGAAGAGGTCGCGCCGGGGCTCGACCCAGAAGTTGGTCGAGAAGAAGCCGCCCCAGAAGTAGCGGTTCAAGCTCGGCTCGCCGCCGGGGGCTTCCCCCATCTCCAGGCCGAAGCCGAGGCCGTACTTGAACATCCCGAAGACGGCGAGGTCGCCGATCTGATTGGTCGTCATCAGGGCCAGGGTCTCGCCTTTGAGGATCCGCGTCCCCTCGAACTCGCCGCCATTCAAGAGCATCTGGGCGAACCGGGCGTAGTCTCGGGCGGTCGAGAACAGGCCGCTGCCGCCGGCGAACATCGTCTCCGAGCCGTAATTCGCCGGCAGGGGGATCAGCGGGCCGCCGAAGACCCCCGTCCGGTAGATCGTGGCCACCCGCCCCCGCTTCCCTTCGGGCACGGCGAACCCGGTGTCGATCAGCCCGAGCGGCCGGAAGATCGTCTGCTCCAGGTATTCGTCGAACCGCCGGCCCGAGGCGACCTCGACGATCCGCCCGATCACGTCGTGGCCCATCCCGTAGGTCCACCGGGCCCCCGGCTGATGCGCGAGCGGGACGGTGGCGATCCGCGCGACCTTCTCGCCGATCGTCCTGAGGTCGCGGTCCTGGACCCCCGCCGCCTCGTAGGCCCGGCCCAGCCTGGGGTCGGCCGAGAGGATCCCGCCATAGGCGATCCCCGAGGTGTGCGTCAACAAATCGCGGATCGTGACCGCTCGGGCGAGCGCGACGGTGCTCGGCCCCCCCGGGGTGTCGTCCTTGGCCTCGCCCAGCACCTTGAGGTCCTCGAACTCCGGCAGGTACTTCGACGCCGGGTCGTCCAACCCGAGCTTGCCCCGCTCGACGAGCGTCATCGCCGCGACACAGGTGATCGGCTTGGTCATCGAGGCGATGGCGAAGATCGTATTCTCCGCCATCGGGGCCTTCGACGCGAGGTCGCGGAAGCCAAACGCCTCCGCATAAGCCACCTTCCCATGCCGGGCGATCAGGGCGACCCCACCGGCGATCTTGCCGTCGGCCACCAGCTTCTCCAGGCTCGGCTTGAGCCCCGCCAGCTTCGCCGCCGACAGCCCCACCGCCCCCGGCTCGACCCTGGGCAATTCCCCGCCCCGGGCCATCCCGGTCGAGATCCACAGCAAGCACACGGCGAGTCGCAGCGGACGGTCCATCGGTCGGGCCTCGAAGTCGAAGGCGGAAGCGGGCCGAGCCATTGTGGCCGGGCCGAGGCCCAGGTGCAAACGGGCGGCCTTCGTGAACTCCCCAGACATCGCTTCGACCTGATGACTATCATGGCCCTGTGGTTCGCCGCGGCCGGCCCGTTCGCGAGATTGCGATGGATCCTTGTTCGCAATATTGTTAATGTTCGATCTCCACCCTGTGTTGGGTCGCGGGGGCGAGCCCCGGGGACGGTTCGGCCGTTCCGCTGGGGGTGGAGAATGGCTGATGGAGGGGTTCTCATGGGGAAGAATCATATGATCGGCCCGAATGGCCGACTTGCGAGGACCATCGATGCCCCGCGTGAGCTTGATTTACTTCGTCGAAGATGATCGATCCACTCCGTTCCTGGATTGGCTCGATGGGCTCCCGGCCCGGAGCCAGCTTCGGTGTGTCGCCAAGCTCGTCCTCCTCGAACAGTACGGCCACGAGTTGCGGAGGCCGCACGCCGAATACATCGAGGGGACCGATCTCTATGAACTACGAGTCAAGGTCGATCGGGTCAATCTCCGCATCCTCTATTTCTTCCACGAACGGGCTTTCATCGTCGTCAGCCACGGGTTCGCCAAGGAGGGGAAACTCCCGCGACGAGAGGTCGACTTGGCCATCCAACGCCTGCGGAGCTTTCGGGCTAATCCCGTGTGGCATACATCCCGGCCGGAGCAAGGTGATGGACGAGAAGCGGACTAGATCCCCGGGCCTCCAGGCCCTCTATGATCGGTACGTCGGCGACGATCCAGAACGGATCGCCGCCGTCGAGCAAGCGATCGCCGATGCAAATGTCGCCACGAGCATCTATCAGTTGCGGACCGAGGCCGGTTTGAGCCAGCGCGAGCTGGCCGCCCGCGTCGGCACGACGGCGTCGGTGATCTGCCGGCTCGAAGACGCGGATTATGAAGGGCATTCGATGGCACTGCTCCGCCGGATCGCGGCGGCCGTCGGGAAGCGGGTCGAAATTCGCTTCGTCCCACTCGGGCAGGAGCTTCCGTGACTCGACATCTCCGGAGGGCCGCCTAGAATGGGCCGCGCCGGGGATGGTCTCGGTTTCACTCGGGGAGGGATCATCATGGAATATGTCAATCTCGGCCGGACCGGCCTGAAGGTCTCGCGGATCTGCCTGGGCTGCATGACGTATGGCAGCACCAAGTGGCGCCCCTGGGTCCTGGAGGAAGAGGCGAGCCGGCCGTTCTTCCGCAAGGCTTGGGAGGCGGGCATCAACTTTTACGACACGGCGGACATGTACTCCGACGGCGAGAGCGAGATCCTCCTCGGCCGGGCGCTCCGCGAGCTGGCGATCCCTCGGGAGCAGGTCGTGGTCGCGACGAAGGTCTTCAACCCGACGGGGCCGACGCCGAACGAGCGGGGGCTGTCGCGCAAGCATATCCGGCACTCGATCGATGCCAGCTTGAAGCGGCTCCAGCTCGAATATGTCGACCTGTACCAGATCCACCGATTCGATCCGCACACGCCGATCGAGGAGACCTTGGGGGCGCTCGACGACGTGGTGAGGGCGGGCAAGGCCCTGTACATCGGGGCGTCGTCGATGTTCGCCTGGCAGATGGGCAAGATGCTCCAGGCGTCGGACCGGCTGGGCCTGGCGCGGTTCGCCTCGATGCAGAACCACTACAACTTGGTCTACCGCGAGGAGGAGCGGGAGATGAACCCGCTCTGCCTCGACGAGGGGATCGGCCTGATCCCGTGGAGCCCCCTGGCCCGGGGGTTCCTCGCGGGCAACCGGACTCGTCAGGACCGGGGCGAGACCAGCCGGGCCAAGACCGACGACTTCGCCCACAAGCTGTACTACGACGACGCCGACTTCGCCGTCGTCGACCGCGTGGCCGAGGTCGCCGGCCGCCGGGGGGTCTCCAACGCCCAGGTCGCCCTCGCCTGGCTGCTCCACCAGCCCGGGGTGACCGCGCCGATCGTCGGCGCCTCCAAGCCCCACCACCTCGACGACGCCCTGGCCTCGCTCGCCCTGAAGCTCGACGCCGACGACTTGAAAAGCCTGGCCGAGCCGTACCGCCCGCATCCGGTCCTGGGGCATGGCTGACCGCTGACCGCCGGGCGGGCTTTCTCCGCGATCGTCGGAAAAATCCGCATCAGGCCGCCGCGCCGTCTGCCGGGGGGTGCTCCGCTCCCGGGCCGAGGCGTCGCCCCCTCGGCGGCGACCCTCGCCCTGACCGCCGCCGCCCGCGAAGCCTCCGCGTCACCCTCG
>JAABUQ010005357.1_pt1 | contig 20591 bp, 20 predicted proteins | sample 5560001 | NCBI WGS metagenome assembly JAABUQ01 (sample SAMN10711888, study PRJNA513371) | rock metagenome | isolation source: Antarctica rocks | place: Antarctica: Victoria Land, Finger Mt nord | collected 2015-12-18
GCCGACGTGAACGACATCGACGGCGTCCGGGTGCTGACGCCGGACGGCTGGTGGCTGCTGCGGGCGTCCAACACCCAGGCGGTGCTGGTGGCGCGGGCGGAGGCGCGGGACGAGGCCGGGCTGGACCGGCTGAAGGCGGCGTTGAGCGAGCAGTTGATGGCCTCGGGCCTGGCGGCGCCGGACTTCTCCGGGGAGAACGCCGGGCACTGATCCCGGACAGCGCCGGCCTGCTCCCTCCTCGTCCGGGAAAGGGCCAGGTGAGGAACGCTGCAAGGGCCTGACCTGGCCGCAAAGGGGCAACGCTGAGCCTCGCCGTCCCGGGCGACACGCTCCGGTTTCTCCGCCAGACATGATTTGACAAACCGGGCGTCGTTTCCAGCCGACGTCCAGCGGCAAAGCAGGATAAAGTCCAGCTATGTCCGTTGCGCTCCAACAGCACCTGACCACCCTTGCCGTGGACGTGTTCCGTCTCTGCGTCTGGCTCGTGCTGCTCACTGCCGTGTTCGTCACCTTGGAGCGACTGTTCGCCTTGCGACGGGAGCGGCTGTTCCGGCTCGGGTTCGCCACGGACATCGCCTACTATTTCCTGACCAGCCTGCTGCCGGGCGTGCTGTTGGGTACGCCGTTGGCCCTGGTCGCCTGGGCTGCTCACCATGTGGTGCCCGGGGCATGGTATGCCGCCGTCGCTGGCTCGCCGCTGGCGCTGCGCATCGCGGCGACATTCGTGGTCGGGGAGGTTGGCTTCTACTGGGGCCACCGCTGGAGCCATCAGCTGCCGCTGCTGTGGCGCTTCCACGCGATCCACCACAGCGCCGAGCACATCGACTGGCTGGTCAACACCCGCGCCCATCCGGTGGACCTGGTGTTCGGCCGGCTGTGCGGCCTGGTGCCGATCTACCTGGTGGGCCTGGGCGGCCCCGCCGGGTCCGGCGGCAGCCTGGCGCCGGTCATCCTCATCCTGACCGGCACGGTCTGGGGCTTTTTCATCCACGCCAACATCCGCTGGCGCTTCGGCTGGCTGGAGTGGGTTATTGCCACGCCCGCATTCCACCACTGGCACCACACCAACGACACCGAGAACCGCGACCGCAACTACGCCTCCATGCTGCCGGTGCTGGACCGGGTGTTCGGCACCTTCCACCTGCCGCGCCGGCTGTGGCCTGCCGAATACGGCGTGGACCGCCCGGTCGGCGCCACCTTGGCCCGGCAGTTGATCGATCCGCTGATCCAGCGCAGGTAGGGGCTTTCCGCGGAGCCCCCATGCTGCAGCCACCCCCCGCCCAGCCCGGCATGCGTGAAGACGAGGTCGATACCCCCGCCCTGCTGATCGACCTCGACGCCTTCGAGCACAACCTGGACCGCATGGCCGCCCTGCTGCGCCCCACCGGCGCCCGGCTGCGCGCCCACGCCAAGACGCACAAGTCGCCGGTGATCGCCCACCTGCAGATGGCCCGCGGCGCCGTCGGGCAATGCGTGCAGAAGGTGGGAGAGGCCGAGGTGCTGGCCTGGGGCGGCGTGCCCGATATCCTGGTGAGCAACCAAGTGGTAGGCGACGCCAAGCTGGCCCGTCTCGCCGCCCTGTCCCGCATCGCCCAGGTCGCTGTCTGTGTTGACGACCCTGCCAACGTCGCCCGCCTTGCCGCCGTGGCCGAAGCTTCCGGGGTGCGGCTGACGGTGCTGGTGGAGGTCGATGTCGGTGCAGGCCGTTGCGGCGTGCAGCCCGGCCCGGAGGCGGTGGCGCTGGCCGGGCAGGTCGCGGCGTCCCCGCACCTGCGCTTCGGCGGCATCCAGGCCTATCACGGCAGCGCCCAGCATGTCCGCGACCCCGGGGAGCGGGCCGCAGTGGTCGCCAGGGCGGTCGATGATGCGCGCCGCACGGTGGAGCAGTTGCGCCAGCGTGGCCTGGACTGCCCGGTGGTGGGCGGCGCCGGCACCGGCAGCTTCGAGCATGAGGCGGCGAGCGGCGTTTATACCGAGATCCAGGCGGGCAGCTACGTGTTCATGGACGCCGACTATGCCCGCAACGGCGGCGGCGTGTCGGCCGGGTTTCGCCATGCGCTGTTTGTGCTGGCGACGGTGATGAGCGCGGCTCGCCCGGGCCTGGCGGTGCTGGACGCCGGGCACAAGGCGGTGGCGGTCGATAGCGGGATGCCGCTGGTGTGGCAGCAGCCGGAGGTGCGCTACACCGGCGCGTCGGACGAGCATGGCAAGTTGGAGTGGGGCGTGGAGGCTGGCGGCCCCAAGCTGGGCGAGAAGCTGCGGTTGGTGCCGGGGCATTGCGACCCGACGGTGGACCGCTTTGACTGGTATGTGGGCGTGCGTGGCGGCCGGGTGGAGTGCCTGTGGCCCGTCGCGGCCCGGGGTGCGTTGATGTGACGGCGATGCTTCGCCGGCATCTTCCGTCGTTGCGGACCGTGCTTGCGCCGCGGCGATCCAGGGTCGCCGGGGCTGCACGCCGCGTCTGCAACCCTGGACTGCCGCGTCGCTGCGCCCCCCGCAACGACGGCAGGCGCACGGGGCAGGCCGGCCGCGGCGAGGGATGGCAGGCATGAGCGGCCGCGGGCTGACCTCCCTGATCGACCCCGGAATGCGCGTGCAGCATCCGGGCCGGCCGGATTGGGGCGTGGGGCAAGTGCAGTCCGTGATCGGCGATCGCGTGACGGTGAACTTCGAGCACGCGGGCAAGGTGCTGGTGAATGCCGGCGTGGTGGCGCTGCACATCCTCGATGAGGACGACCTGGGTTGAACGCGCGCACGGCAAGGCCGACACTATGGGCATGATTGATCCATTTGGCCGCGCGATCACCTACTTGCGCGTTTCCGTTACCGACCGCTGCGACCTGCGCTGCGTCTATTGCATGTCGGAGGACATGACGTTCCTGCCGAAGCAGGAGGTGCTGTCCCTGGAGGAGCTGGAGCGGTTGTGCGCCGCGTTCATCCGCCTGGGCACCACGAAGCTCCGCATCACCGGTGGCGAGCCGCTGGTGCGGCGCGAGGTGCTGACCCTGTTCCGCCGGCTGGGCGAGCGGCTGGGCAATGGACTCGATGAGCTGACCCTGACCACCAACGGCACCCAACTGGCCAAGCACGCCGAGGCGCTGTTCGCCGCCGGGGTTCGCCGGGTGAACGTCAGCCTGGACACGCTGGATCCGGCGCGGTTCGCCTCGATCACCCGCTGGGGCCGGATCGACAAGGTGCTGGACGGCATCGCAGCCGCGAAGGCGGCCGGGCTGCACATCAAAGTGAATGCCGTCGCGCTGAAGGGCGTGAACGAGGACGAGATCACCGACATGCTGGCGTGGTGTGGCGCGCACGGCCATGACCTGTGCCTGATCGAGACGATGCCGATGGGCGACATCGGCGGTGACCGCACGGACCAGTACTTGCCGTTGTCCCTGGTGCGCGCCCGGCTGCGGCAGCGGTGGACGCTGAACGAGACCGGCTACCAGACTGGCGGGCCTGCCCGCTACTTCGACGTGGCGGAAACCGGGACGCGGGTCGGTTTCATCACGCCGATGACGCACAACTTCTGCGAGAGCTGCAACCGCGTCCGGCTGACCTGCACGGGGACGCTGTACATGTGCCTGGGCCAAGATGACGCGGCCGACCTGCGCCGGGTGCTGCGGGTGGGAGCCTCGGAGGACGAGCTGGATGCGGCGATCCAGGACGCGATCACGCGCAAGCCGAAGGGGCACGACTTCATCATCGACCGCCGTAACCCGGCGCCGGCGGTGGCGCGGCATATGAGCCTGACGGGGGGGTAGCGGGGGTGGCACGGCCTGTGCCCAACACCGTCGTCTTTGCTGGCAAGAGCGCAAATGTCTGCCGGGTGCCGCCCCACCTGCTGGCACGCAACAGCCATCAATGCGGCAGGATGAACGTCAGCTTCACAGGCGTCTATCGAGAGCATTAGGGCCTGGTCTCCCAGGTGATCCGCCTATGCCGTAAGGCCCATGCTACCGTCGTGCTATCTGCCTCAGCTCTTCAGCGCATCGGACAGGCTGACCCGGGCCCTGCCTGGCTTCAGTGGCTGCGGCTGTTGCGGCCCTGGCGCCCATCCCGTGACGGTTCCCATCCGCAGCGTCGCCGGCGCCCGGCCCTCCTGGTCCGGCAGCGCGGCCAGCGCCGTTGGAAACAGCACCCCCGGAGGCGTCCGTCGGTCCCGCAACGCCACCGCGTTTGCCTCCCCGGCTGCCCGCAGGTCCCGCAACAACGCGAAAGGGTCGGCATAGGCCACCACGATGTTCTCCACGTCCGCCACCGGCAGCGCATAGCCCGCCCGCTGCAACAGCCCCGCCAGGTCCCGCAGGTCCGGGAACGGCGATATCCGCGGCGACGCCCCCCCGGTCAGTTCCGCTTCCGCCGCCGTCAGCGCCGTCCGCAGCTCTCCCAGGGTCCCCAAAGCCGGAAAGCTGGCCAGCAGCAGCCCGTCCGGCTCCAGCGCCTGGCGCAACTGGATCAGCGCGCCCGGCAGGTCATTGACCCAGTGCAGGGACAGGCTGGCCACCACAAGGTCAAAGCTGGCCGGGCCGAACGGTAGCCACTCCTCATCCGCCGCCACGGCCGCACCGCCGTTGACCGCGGCCATCCGGGGGGACAGGTCGCAACTGACAACCTCGATCCCGCGGGCACGCAGCAGCGGCGCCACCACGCCGCGCCCGCCCACGTCCAGCGCCCGGGTGAAGCGGCGGGTGGTGTCGTCCAGCCGGTCCAGCAGGCGTTCGGCGGCGTCGCGCAGGATGTCGGCAACCGTGCCCACCGTGGCCGCGGCACGATCCCGGTGCAGGCGGACGGCGCGGCGGTCGAAGGGGGCAGGGTCGGTCATGCCCCCCATGTGCGGCCGGACCCGCCCGCCGCCAAGTCTTTGACCCGCAGGCCCCCACCTCGCTAATCTGTGGTCCACCAACAGGGGACCCGCCATGAACGCATCCGCCGCCACGGCCGCGCGCACCGCCGCCGTCGCCTCCACCATGGACCGCATCCGCGCCATCGAGACCACGCAGGGCGTCACCCGCCCGGCGCTGGACGCCATCATGGCCGAGATGCTGGACCTCGCCGGCCACGAGGCGCTGTTCCCCGCCGCCGAGTTCCAGCCGCCGCCGCAGGGTCAGCCCGGCTCCAAGCGCTACCTGTTGCAGGAGGACCCGGACGGCCGCTTTGCGATCTACATGCTGGCGCTGAACCCCGGCAACTCCACCAAGCCGCATGACCACACGACCTGGGCGGTGGTGACGGCGGTGGAGGGACAGGAGTTGAACCGGGTGTACCGCCGCCTGGACGACGGCGCCACGCCGGGCAAGGCGCAGCTCGAGCTGGCGCGGGAGGTCGTGGTGGAGCCGGGCCGGGGCATCGCGCTGATGCCGGAGGACATCCACTCCATCCACACCTCCGGCACGCAGACGACACGGCACCTGCACGTCTATGGCCTGGCGCTGGAGCGGCTGGACGAGCGCCAGGGCTTCGACCCCGAGGCCGGCACGGTGCAGCCCTACAACAAGGCGTTCATGGCCCCGACCGCGAACCGCCCTGCTGCCAATCGGTAGATGCCGCAGGTCGATGCGCCCACCCTGCGCGGCTGGTTGCTGGACGGGCAGGAGCTGGCCATCCTGGACGCCCGGGAGGAGGGCGAGTTCGGCGCCGCGCATCTGTTCTGGGCGGTGCCATGCCCGCTGTCCCGGGCGGAATTGCGCGTGCCGGTCCTGCTGCCGCGCCTGGCGGCCCGCATCGTCTGCGTCGATGACGGCCGCGGCGTGGCGGAACGGCTGGCCGAATACCTGGAGGGACTGGGCGCCGCCGATGTCCACGTCCTGGCCGGTGGGACCCAGGCGTGGGCCGACGCCGGCTACGTCCTGTTCAGCGGCGTCAACGTGCCCAGCAAGGCGTTCGGCGAGTGGGTGGAGCACCACTACGGCACCGAAAGCGTGGATGCCCCGGAGTTGAAGCGCTGGCTGGATGAGGGCCGCGACATGGTCGTGCTTGACAGCCGCCCCCTGGAAGAATTCCGCGCCATGTCGATCCTCACCGCGATCAACGTGCCCGGCGGCGAGCTGGCCTATCGCATCGGCGACCTGGCGCCCGACCCGGCGACGCTGGTGGTGGTGAACTGCGCCGGGCGCACCCGCAGCATCATGGGGGCCGAGAGCCTGCGCCGGGCCGGGGTGCCCAACCAGGTGGTGGCGCTGCGCAACGGCACGATGGGATGGAACCTGGCCGGGCTGCACTGCGAGCACGGGCGCACGGACCGTTACCAGGACGGGCCACCCGCCACCGCCGCGCTGGCGCTGGACCGCGCGCGTGCGTTTGCGGAGGCGTGCGGCGTCGGCGTGATCGGCCCGCTGGACCTCGCGCGGTTCGAGGCCGACCCGGACCGCACCCTGTACGTTCTGGATGTGCGCGACCCCTCAGAGTTCGCCGCTCGCCACCGCCCCGGCAGCCGCAACGCGCCCGGCGGGCAGTTGGTGCAGGCGACCGATGGCTGGGTGGCGGTGCGTGGCGCGCGGATCGCGTTGCTGGACGATGACGGCGTCCGTGCCCGTATGACCGCCGCGTGGCTGCACCAGATGGGGCACCGCGACATCTTCGTCGTGGAGGGCGGGCTGGATGACCTGACCGGCACGCTCACGACGGCGGCGGCACTGCCCGTCGTGGAGATGTTGGAGCCCGGCACCGACCTGTCCGGCTGCCTGGTTGTGGACCTGGCCCGCAGCCTCGAGTTCCGGGCCGGGCACATTCCGGGCGCGCTATGGGGCGTCCGCACCCGGCTGGACCTGCTGCGGCTCCGGCTGGCGACCGCCGCGCACGTGGTGCTGACCTCGCCGGATAGCGTGCTGGCGCGGCTCGCTGCGGCAGAGGTGCAGGGGCTGACGGATGCGCCGGTGCAGGTTCTGCAGGGTGGCACGGCGGGCTGGATTGCGGCGGGCGGCATCCCGGTGGCGGACCGCACGGACCCGCCGGATGAGGCGTGCGTCGATGCCTACCTGCGCCCCTACGACCGCAACAGCGGGGTGGAGGCGGCGATGCAGGCCTACCTGTCCTGGGAGATCGACCTAGTGCACGAGATCGAGCGCGACGGGTCGGTTGCCTTCGGCCAACCCGATGGGCCGGCCCTTGAAGGCTGACCGGCTGCTTGGCGTCGTGCGGTGGGCCGGGCGGGCGGCCGTGGACGTGCTGCTGCCGCCGCACTGCCTGACCTGCGACAACCCGGTTGAGCGGCCGGGCCAACTCTGCGCCGCCTGCTTCCGCCGCACGGCCTTCGTCACGGACCCGATGTGCGCGAGCTGCGGCGTGCCGTTCGAGGCGGCCGGGCAGGGTGGGCTTGCCGGATTGTGCCCGAGCTGCCGCGCCCACCCGCCGCCCTGGGGCGCTGCCCGCGCCGCCCTGCGTTACAATGACCAAGCCCGCCGCATCCTGATGCCGTTCAAGTATGGCGACCGTATTGAGACGGCGCGGGCGCTGGCGCCGATGATGGCGCGGGCCGGGGCGTCGCTGCTGCACGCGGCGGACTTGCTGGTGCCGGTGCCGCTGCACCGCTGGCGCCTGCTGTCCCGGCGCTACAACCAATCGGCGCTGCTGGCGCAGGCCCTGACCCGGCTGAGCGGCCGGCCCGCGGTGCTGGACGCGCTGCGCCGGGTGAGGGCGACGGCATCGTTGGGCGTCAAGTCGGGCGGGGAGCGCCGTGCGGAGCTGGCCGGGGCCATCCAGGCCCGCCAGTCCCGCCTGGCCATCCTGTCCGGCGCGCGTGTGCTGCTGATCGACGACGTCATCACCTCGGGGGCCACGGCCTCCGCCTGTGCGGAAGCGCTGCTGGCGGCGGGCGCGACCCGGGTGGACGTGCTCGCCGCGGCGCGTGTCGGACCCGCGGCTGGAGCTGCAGGGCTTGCACCAGACCGGCTTCGAACCAACCCTTGATCCATAACCGGAGACCGACGTGGCAAGCATCGAGATCTACACCCAGCCCTGGTGCCCCTACTGCTCTCGGGCGCTGAGCCTGCTGAAGAAGAAGGGCGTGCAGTACCGCGAGATCAACGCGCCGCACGGCACTGCCGAGCGGATCGAAAGCGAGGCGCGGTCTGGCAGCAGCACCGTGCCGCAGGTGTTCATCGACGGCCGTGGCATCGGCGGCTGCGATGACCTGATGGCGCTGGAGCGGGCCGGCAAGCTGGACCCGCTGCTCGCCGCGGCCTGATCGGCGCGCTGCCGGGTTGCACGAGGCCCCGCTTGCACGAGGCCTGGCGGTCGCCATGTTACAATAATGATCCATTATCAACTTCGATGCGCTGGGGACCACGCCTTCGATGGCTGGTTCCGCGATAGCGCGGCCTTTGACGTCCAGGCCAGTCAAGGTCTGGTGGAGTGTCCGGCTTGCGGGGACACCAAAGTCAACCGTGCGTTGATGGCGCCCCGCATCGCCAAGGCACGGCCGGTGTTGGACCCCGCTGGCAAGCAGGAGACGCTTGCCGGGCCGCCGGATGTTGCGAAGCAGGCGGTTGCGTTGCCGGACGGCGTTCGCGCGGCGCTGCAACGGCTGCGGGCCGAGGTCGAGCGGAACTGCGACTATGTCGGCCCGGACTTTGCCGAAGAAGCCCGGCGCATCCACCGCGGCGAGTCCGACCGCCAGGGTATTTACGGTGAGAGCACTCCCGAGCAGACCGAGATGCTGGCCGACGAGGGCATCGAGGTCGCGCGCATCCCGTGGCTTCCCCGGTCTGACGCCTAGGAAGCCGAGCGCCTAGACCAGCGCACGCAACCGGGCTGCGATCTGCTCTGGCGAGGTCTCGTGCGTAAAGTTGGCGATGAAGCGGCCTTGCGGGTCCATCAGGTAGATGATGCTGCTGTGGTCCATGTCGTAGCCGTCGGCGGTGGGGTGCTTGGCGAAATAGACGCGGTAGGCCCGGGCTGCCTGGGCAGCCGCGTCTGGGCTGCCGGAGAGGCCGGTGATCCCCGGGCCGAAATTTGCCACGTAGTCCTTCATCACCGCGGGCGTGTCGCGCTCAGGGTCCACGGTGATGAAAATGGGCGCCACGTCCTGTCGCTTGGCGCCCAGGTCGTCCAGGGCGGTGGCCATATCCTGCAGGGCCGTCGGGCAGGCGTCGGGGCAGTGGGTGTAGCCGAAATAGACCAGCATCCAGCGGCCTCGGAAGTCCTGGTCGGTGACTGTATGGCCGTTTCCGTCCAGCAGGGCGAACGGGCCGCCGATGGAGGTAACTGGGGCGGAGGGATTCGGGCGTAGCTGGCTCCAAGCTGCAACACCTGCCAGCCCGGCCGCCAGTACGCCGGCGGGCGCTAGCAGCATCAGGCGCCTGCGGGTGGTCATGGGCGAGGTGACCTTATCAGGTGTGCTCATGCTCTGGTTATGGGGCGGCGGCGTGCCCGGGGTAAGCCCCACGCGCCGCGACCCATCCTTACGGCGGCGTTGCAGGCTCCTTAGTCGTGGTAGGCGCGCGCAGTGATGCGCGTCCCTACCACGATTTAGAAGACACGTTTGCGGTCCCGCTCGATGTTGGCCCGCAAGCGTGGCGCCTCGACCGGCTCAGGCAGCAAGTCCACGGGGCGGGTAAGCAACTCCGAGAGCTGCCGTTCCAAGGCGACGAGGCGGAACAAGCCAATACGGGCATCCGGGTCCAACTCAGCAACAAGATCCACGTCGCTGGCTGCCTCGGCTTCACCACGGGCCACGGACCCGAATAGGGACAAGCGCCGGATGCCAGCGATGTGCAAATCCGACTCGTGCTCTCGCAATGTGGCGATGATCTGCTCCGCCAGGCTCGGTGTCTGGGTTGTGCTCATGTGCGGGCGACCTCTTGCGGCGGGATCATAGCATCGTTGCCCCATTCCAACCCTAAGCCGTCTTCACCCCCTGCACCCCCAACTCCCGCTCCATCGCCTCCCGCATCAGGAACTTCTGCATCTTCCCCGTCACCGTCATCGGGAACTCCTCCACGAACCGCACGTACCGAGGCACCTTCTGATGCGCGATCCGCCCCCGGCAGAACGCCTGCACCTCCTCCGCTTCCATCTCCGCCCCGGCCCGCAGCTTCACCCAGGCGCAAAGCTCCTCCCCATACCGGGCGTCCGCCACCCCGAACACCTGCACGTCCTGGATTGCCGGGTGGCCATACAGGAACTCCTCCACCTCCCGCGGGTACACGTTCTCCCCGCCGCGGATCACCACGTCCTTGATCCGCCCGACGATGTTGCAGAACCCCTCGTCGTCCACCGTCGCCAGGTCCCCCGTGTGCATCCACCGCGCCGGGTCGATAGCCACACGGGTGCGCGCCTCGTCGCCCCAGTAGCCCAGCATGACGCTATACCCCCGCGTGCATAGCTCGCCCGGCACCCCGCGCGGCACGATGCGGCCCTCGGCGTCCACCACCTTCACCTCCAGGTGCGGATGCACCCGGCCCACCGTGCTGACCCGGCGCTCCAGCGGGTCGCCCACCGAGGACTGGAAGCTGACCGGGCTGGTCTCCGTCATGCCGTAGCAGATGGTGATCTCGTTCAGGTGCATCCGCTCCACCGCCCGGCGCATCACCTCGATGGGACAGGGGGAGCCGGCCATGATGCCGGTCCGCAGGCTCCGCAAATCGAAGCGGTCGAACTCCGGATGCTCCAGCTCGGCGATGAACATGGTGGGGACCCCGTGCAGCCCGGTGCAGCGCTCCTCCGCCACGGTACGCAGCACGGCGAGGGGATCGAAGCCCTCGCCGGGATAGACCATCGCGGCGCCATGCGTGGTGCAGGCCAGGTTGCCCAGCACCATGCCGAAGCAATGGTACAGCGGCACCGGGATGCACAGGCGGTCCTGCTCGGTCAGCCGCATGGCCTCGCCGATGAAGAAGCCGTTGTTCAGGATGTTGTGGTGGGTCAGCGTGGCCCCCTTGGGCGCGCCGGTGGTGCCGCTGGTGAACTGGATGTTGATGGCGTCGTCGAACTGCAGCAGCGGCTGCAGGCCGGCCAGGGCGGCGTGATGGGCGGGGGTGGCGAGGCCGGGCACCGCGTCGAACGGCAGCGTCCCTGGCGCCGCTCCGCCGATCTGGATCACGGTCTGCAGGGCGGGCAGGCGGGCGCAGTCGAGCTGGCCTGGCTCGGCGCAGGCCAGCTCCGGCGCAAGCCCCTGCACCATGCCGATGTAGTCGCTGGTCTTGAACCGGGTGGCCGTCACCAGCGCCTTGCAGCCAACGGCGTTGAGCGCGAACTCCAACTCGGCCAGGCGGTAGGACGGGTTGAGGTTTACCAGGATGACGCCGGCCTTGGCGGTGGCGAACTGCACGACGACCCACTCGGCGTTGTTCAGCGACCAGATGCCCAGCCGGTCGCCCCGCTCCAGCCCCAGCGCCAGCAGCCCGGCGGCGAAGGCGTCGGCGCGGGTCGCTAGCTCGCGATAGCTCCAGCGGACGCCCTGGGTGGGAATGATCAGCGCCGGGCTGTCCGGGACACGGGCGGCGGTGCGGTCCAGGTTCCGGCCCAGGGTCTCGCCCAGCAGGGGGATGTCCCGCGCGCCGTGGACGTAGCTGATGCTGGTGGTCACGGACACCCCTGTTCCCGGTCGATCGTAGCGTTCACGACGCCATCCCTGAGGGAACGGTAGCGACGCGGCACTCCAGGGAGCAAGCGCCGTCCTTGCCGTCTGCCTCATGCCAGGGTGGTCGCATTCGGCAGGGGCACCGCGCCTGCTTGGCTACCGTCTTCTCCGGGAGGGGAGGTAGGCAGGCTGCGTCCTCGCGCGGCGCCGATCATCCGGGATGGCATCAAACTGAAACTTGACGTGATCGGCCATCGCTGCCATCACGAACCCGAGAGCAGTAAGCATTGTTGAATTCAACGAAAGACAATCCGCATCCGGCACAAACACATGCTGGCTCGAACAACAAGCAACAACAAGCAACAACAAAGCAATGCTTGCCGGTGCGGAACGGTCTGACACCTTGAAGGAATATACCAATGTCTGTACTTACGGTCGGCAGCGGACAGCAGTTCGCCAGCCTCGGCGCTGCTGTTGCAGCCTCCCATGACGGCGACGTGCTGCAGGTCCAGGCCGGCACCTACACGAACGACTTCGCCACCATCAACACCAAGATCACCATCGAGGGCGTCGGTGGCATGGTCCACCTGCTCGCCACCCAGTCGCCGCCCGACGGCAAGGCGATCCTGACCACCAACACCGACGTCACGCTCGACAACATCGAGCTGTCAGGCGCGCAGGTGAACGACGGGAACGGGGCGGGCATCCGCTACCAGGGCGGCAACCTCACCCTGAACGACTGCTACATCCACGACAACCAGGACGGCCTGCTGGCCGGCAGCACTGGCGGCACCGGCTCCATCACCATCAAAGGCAGCGAGTTCGCCCACAACGGCACCGGCGACGGCTCCACCCACAACTTGTATGTCGGCGACATCGGCAGCCTGACCATCGACGGCAGCTACTTCCACGATGCGGTGGTGGGGCACGAGATCAAGAGCCGGGTCGAGCAGACCACGATCACCAACAGCCGCGTCCAGGACGGCTCCACCGGCACCGCCAGCTACAGCATCGACCTGCCGAACGGCGGCAACGCGCTGATCCAGGGCGACACCATCGAGCAAGGCCCCGCCTCGCAGAACCCGGGGATCATCACGTTCGGCGAGGAAGGGGGCGTGCACGCCAACTCCAGCCTGACCGTCACGGGCAACACCATCCTGAACGACCTGTCCTCCCCGTCCGCGTCGGCCGTGTGGAACGCGTCAGGCGCCCTGGCCAGCGTGACCGGCAACGCCATCTATGGGCTGCCTGCAAGCGAGGTCGTCCGCGGCACGGCGACGGTGTCGGGCAACACGGCGCTGCAGACCGAACCGGCGCTGGTGACCACCTCGCCCTGGACGGCGCCCGCTACGTCGCCAGGCGCAGCAACTCCCACGCCGGCCGCTCCGGTCCTGCCCTCGGCCGGCACGAACCCCAGCACGGCCGTTCCAACCTCCACGCCGTCCGCCACCGACACCTTGGTCCTGCACCTGTCGGAAGATGCCTGGATGGGCAACGCCCAGTTCATCGCCAGCGTGGACGGCCAGCAGCTTGGTGCGGCGCAGTCTGTCACGGCCCTGCACAGCCTGGGCCAGACGGCGGACTTCACCTTCACCGGGCAGTTCGGCGCAGGGCCGCATGACTTGGCGGTGACGTTCCTGAACGACGCCTGGGCCGGCACACCCAGCACCGACCGCAACCTGTATGTGAACTCCATCGATCTGGACGGCACGCATATTGGGTCCGCCACGGCCGCGCTTTACATGTCCGGCACGGTTCACCTGCAGATCTACGCGCAGCCGGGCAACTAGGAGCGCAGGGCTGGGCGGGGGAACGGTCCCGCCCAGCTCATCGGCCGACCCGGCCACCCGGCGCAACCAGGTCGCATGCTGCGCGGAGCCGGCTCGTCGCAGCCGTCGCTGGCCGCAGTGGTCACCGCCGTTCCGCGGCCCATATTCGTCCCGAACGCAGAAGGACCCCGCCCATGTCCGCAGCCGCCTCGAACCGCCTGCCCGGCCTCAATTTCGACCTCGGCGAGACCGCGGACATGCTGCGCGGCTCCGTCGAAACCTTTGCCGCCGACGAGATCGCGCCGCGCGCCGCCGCCATCGACCGCGACAACGACTTCCCGGCCGACCTGTGGCGCAAGATGGGCGACCTCGGCGTGCTGGGGATCACGGTCGAGGAGGAGTACGGCGGCGCCGGCATGGGCTACCTGGAGCACGTCGTGGCGATGGAGGAGATCAGCCGCGCCAGCGCCTCGGTCGGGCTGAGCTACGGGGCGCACAGCAACCTGTGCGTGAACCAGATCCGCAAGAACGGCACGGAGGAGCAGAAGCGCCGCTACCTGCCCGGCCTGGTGAGCGGCGAGCAGGTGGGCGCGCTGGCAATGAGCGAGAGTGGCGCCGGGTCGGACGTGGTGGGGATGCGGCTGCGGGCGGACCGGCGCGGCAGCCGGTATGTGCTGAACGGCACCAAGATGTGGATCACCAACGGCCCCGACGCCGACGTGCTGGTGGTATATGCCAAGACCGACCCAGCGGCGGGTTCGCGCGGGATCACGGCGTTCCTGATCGAGCGCGGCATGGCCGGGTTCAGTTGCGCGCAGAAGCTGGACAAGGTGGGTATGCGCGGCAGCAACACCGGGGAGCTGGTGTTCCAGGACTGCGAGGTGCCGGAGGAGAGCGTCATCGGCGGCGTCGGCCGCGGCGTGAACGTGCTGATGTCGGGGCTGGATTACGAGCGCGCGGTGCTGGCGGCGGGGCCGCTGGGGATCATGCAGGCGTGCATGGACGTGTGCATGCCCTACATCCACGAGCGCAAGCAGTTCGGCCAGGCCATCGGCGAGTTCCAGCTCATGCAGGGCAAGATCGCCGACATGTACACGACGATGAATGCGGCGAAGGCCTACGTATATGCGGTGGCGAAGTCGTGCGACCGGGGGGAGACCACGCGCAAGGACGCGGCCGGGGCGATCCTGTATGCGGCGGAGAAGGCGACTTGGATGGCGTTGGAGGCGATCCAGGTGCTGGGCGGCAACGGCTACATCAACGATTACCCGACCGGGCGGCTGCTGCGGGACGCCAAGCTGTATGAGATCGGTGCGGGCACCAGCGAGATCCGGCGGATGCTGATCGGACGCGAGCTATTCAGGGAAACCGCCTAGTTGGCGTCCTTCTCCATCTTCCGGAGGGAGAGGGAGCAGAACCTACATCCCCAGCGCGTGCGGCAGCCATAGCGAGATGCCGGGCACATACGTCACCAGCACCAAGAACCCCAGCATCACCAGCAGCCAGGGCCAAACCGCCACCGTCAGTTCCGTGATCCCCATGCGGGCGATCCCCGACGCCACGTAGAGGTTCAGCCCCACCGGCGGATGGCACAGCCCGACCTCCATGTTGACCGCCATCAGCACCCCGAGGTGGACAGGATCGACCCCCAGCCCCTTGGCGATCGGGAACAGGATCGGCGCCATGATCAGCAGGATCGATGTCGGCTCCATCACGTTGCCCGCCACCAGCAGCACCACGTTGATGACGATCAGGAACACCCACGGGTCGAAGTGCCGCGCGACGATCCAGGAGGCCATCGCCTGCGGAATGTTCTCGCTGGTCATCAGGAACGAGAACAGCACCGCGTTGGTGATGATGTACAGCAGCATCGCGCTCATGTTCGCCGCGTTCAGCAGCACCCGCGGCACATCGCGCAATCCCATGTCCCGATAGACGAACACCGCGATCACGAAGGCATACACCGCCGCCACCGCCGCCGCCTCGGTCGGCGTGAACACCCCGCCATAGATGCCGCCCAACACGATGCCGATCAGCGCCAGCCCCCAGAACGACTCGCGGAATGCCGTGAACCGCTCGCGCCAGGTGGAGGCCGCCATCCGCGGGTAGCCCTTGCGCCACGCCATCAGGCAGGTCAGCCCGGCGAGCAGCAGCGCCAGCAGCACGCCCGGCAGCACGCCCGCCATGAACAGCGCGCCGATGCTGGTGTTGGTGCTGACGCCATACAGCACCAGGATCACCGAGGGCGGCACCAGGATGCCCAGCGCGCCCGACGTGGTGATCACCCCGGCGCCGAACCCCTTGGGGTAGCCGTGATCGACCATCGCCGGCAGCATGATCGACCCAATGGCTACCACCGTCGCCACGCTGCTGCCCGACACCGCCGCGAACAGTGCGCTGGCCGCCACGCCCGCCAGGCCCAACCCGCCGGGCCAGTGGCCGACGAGGGAGGTGGTGAAGCGGATCATCCGCCGGGCCACGCCGCCATGGGTCAGGAAGGTGCCCGCCAGGATGAAGAACGGGATCGCCATGATGGTGAAGTTGTCGAGGCCGGTGAACAGCTTGAGGCCGACGCTCTCGATGGGCACCTGCGTCATGGTGAACAGGAACAGCAGCACCGTCGTGCCCAGCGCGATGCTGATCGGCATCCCCGTCAGCATCAGGGCGATCAGCAGCCCGAAGATGATGATGGCGGTCATCGGACCGGCTGCCGCTCCAGCGCCTGCGCCATCTCGATCGCCTCCGCCTCGTCGTGCACGCCCTCGACGCGGCCGGGATCGTGGTGCGGCAGCTCGCCGCCTCGGGCGTAGCGCCAGGCGACCTGCAGGAAGCGGAAGCACATCAGGTAGGAGCCGAGCGGGATGCACAGGTAGATCATCCAGCTTGGCCATTCGAGGTCCGGCGTCGTCTGGTCCGTGCCCATCAGGCCATAGACAAAGCTGGCGCCCATCGTCCCCACGGCGCCGGTGAACCCGGCGCCGGTCAGCAGGCTGAACAGCACCACCGCCCGCTGACGCGCCGGCCGCAGCTTCCGCACCAGCACGTCGACGCCGACATGGATGCCGGTTCTCACGCCATAGGCGGCGCCGAACTTTGCCATCCAGATGAACATGAAGATGCACAGCTCTTGCGCCCAGGTCAGGTCGATGCCGCTGGCGTAGGGGTACAGCCACGCCGTGCTGGCGGCAAAGCGTTGCACGACGGAGGCGAAGATCAGCAGCGTCGCACCCGCCATCAGGCTGGCGATCAGCACCTCCTCCAGCCGGTCGAGGATGCGCAGCGGCATCGGCTGGCCTAGCTGACCCCGACCTCCTTGCGGAACTCGTCGATGGTGTCCTTGCCGACGCGGGGGGTCATCTCGGCCTGCACCGGCTCCAGCGCCTTGCGCCAGGACGCCTTCTGCTCCGGCGTCAGCTCGATGAACTGGATGCGGCCGGACTTCTTCATCTCGGCCATGGCATCGTCGTTGTCGGCCTGGGCGGAGTCGTTGGCGAAGGCCGTCGCCTCCTTCATCGCCCGGGTCAGCGCGTCGCGGACGTCGCCGGGCAGGCCGTCCCAGAACTTCTTGTTCACGATCACCGCGTAGCCGATGTAGCCGTGCTCGGACAGCGTCGCGTACTTCTGCACCTCGTGGTGCTTCTGCGTGTACATATTGGACGGCGTGTTCTCCGACCCATCGACGACCCCGGTCTGCATCGCCTGGTACACGTCGGAGAACGGCAGCACCTGCGGCAGCGCGCCCAGCGCCTTGAACTGCGCCTCCAGGACCTTGCTGGACTGGATGCGCATCTTCAGCCCGCGGAAGTCCGCGACCTCGCGCAGCGGCTTGTTGGCCGACATGACCTTGAAGCCGTTGTCCCAGTAGGCGAGGCCAGTGATGCCCTTGGTCTCCAGCTTCTTGAACAGCTTGGCCCCCAGCGGCCCGTCCGTGACCCGGCGCAGCGCCGCCTTGTCCGGCAGGATGTAGGGCAGGTCGAACACCTCGAACTCGCGGGCGCCCAGCGGGCCGAACTTTGCCAGCGACGGCGCCAGCATCTGCACGGCGCCGAGCTGCAGGGCCTCGACCTCCTCCTTGTCCTTGTAGAGCTGCGAGTTGGGATAGACTTCGACCCGCACCTTGCCGTCGGTGTACCTCTCGGCCAGTTCCTTGAAGCGGTCGGCGCCCTTGCCCTTCGGGGTGTCGGGGGCGACGACGTGGCTGAACTTGATGATGATGGGGCCGTCGGCGGAGGCGGGCCGGATGGCGGGCAACAGGGCCGCAGCAATGCCAGCCTTCAGCAACGTGCGCTTCTTCATGGTGTTGCGTTTCCCCCTGGTCTTGTTCCGAGTAAGTCTGCCAGCAGAACGCAATCAGCGCGAGTGGCTTGCGACGGGTCGTTCGCCGCGCGCAGCATCGAGGGGTTTGGTTGGGATGCCATGGTCCCCCGCCAGCGGACCTTCAGGGAAACTCCCGCCCTGCAGGAAAGGTCTCGATCTCGTCGCACTCACCATGCTGGCGCGAGGCGACGGTCCAACGTCCGTCCCTGAACCGGTAGGTCTGGTACATCTCCGAGGTCTGGTCGCCCTTTGCAGATTGGCAGTGCACCACCTGGATTTCCTCGGTCGCGCCGAAGTGCGAGGGCACGACTTTCCAGGCGGCATGCAACGTGCTGGACAGCACGATGGGCCCGCTGCTCCGCCCGCGGTCCGTGACCGCCTCCGAGGGGTTGAGGCGCCTCTCCGAGGGTACAAGGAGCTGAGCGGCCGGACCGCTGAAGCCTCCCACCCCGGAACTGTAATCCACGGTGAGAAGGAATGTCGGGGCCGGCAGGCCGTGCAGGGGGGCCGGCTCGATGGTCGCCAGAGGCCGTTCCAGTTGCTTCCGCGCGACGACCGTGCTGGAGGCCGACAGCAGAAGCAGTTGCGCATTCAAGAAGGGCCTGCGAGTGAACTCGGCCGCGAGCGGGCTGCCTCGATCGAATAGGAGGTCAGGGTCGTCGCTGCCGCCCCACATCTTCTCACGCAGGGCCGGGTCGATGCGCCGATCCTCCAGGATCATCAACACCTCGCCGCCCACGTCTCCAGTCGGCACCCGTTGCGTGACCGAATAGCTGCTCGGCAAGGAGGGCATGACGCCATCCGGTCCGTGCGGAGTGGGCGCGGACATCATTGCGGCCGCTGTTGCCGGGCCGAAATCTATGTTGGGCACGACCATCGAGCCACCTGGCGGCGCCCCTGCGCCCGCGTAGGTGACGACGGAGGTGTTCCTGAATGCCTTCTGCACCTTGACACCCGCGCCAAGCGGGATGTCGATGCAGCCGCCGGACGCTGCCAAGCCCAGGTCCTCGGCCTTCGGGGACGGCAGGTGCGTCCGGCTATCGCCACTGTGAAGCGTAAGCCTGGCCAAGGCCTCACGCGACACGCACATCACGCCCGGCCTGATAGCGACGAGGGTGTCGGCCCTCGCCTGCCTAGTTGCCATCGCCGCGACGCCGACCGCTATGATGGCCAACCCTGCAATGCGCATCGCTCGCCTGCCTTGTTCTGCGTGCCGCACTCTGCCCAGCGCGCCAAGGCCGATCAACCCTGCCCTTCGATGCTGCGCGGCTCCCGGTTGGCGGCAAGGCCGGCGGCTCCAGGCACCGTGGGGCTGGGTGCGGCACGCTCGTCCAGCGATCTCGGCTGTCCAGTCAGAAGCTGAACGAGGCGCTGTGTCGTCCCCCGGCAATCGCCTGATCGTGGCCCTGACGTTCGAGACTGAGGCCAGCCTCGCCGCGGATCGCCGGGGTGGGTCTCAGTACGACCGCGGCATGCCCAACACATGCTCCGCCAAGTAGGACAGGATCAGGTTGGTCGAGATCGGCGCCACCTGGTACAGCCGCGTCTCGCGGAACTTGCGCTCCACGTCGTACTCCTCGGCGAACCCAAACCCGCCATAGGTCTGGATGCACGCATTCGCCGCCTCGAACGAGGCGTCGGCGGCCAGCATCTTCGCCATGTTCGCCTCCGCCCCCGGGTTGGCGCCGGCCTCGTACAGCCGCAACGCCTCATGCACCATCAGCTCCGCCGCACGCATGTTGGCGTAGGCCTTGGCAATGGGGAACTGCACACCCTGGTTCTGCCCAATGGGCCGGCCGAACACCATGCGCTCGTTCGCGTAGCCGCTCGCCTTCTCAATGAACCACTTGGCGTCGCCGATGCACTCGGCGGCGATCAGGATGCGTTCGGCGTTCATGCCGGACAGGATGTAGCGGAAGCCGCGCCCTTCCTCCCCCACCAGGTTGGCAGCGGGGATTTCCATGTTGTCGAAGAACACCTCGCAGGAGTTGTGGTTCATCATCGTCCGGATCGGCCGGATGGTCAGGCCATGGCCCACCGCCTCCCGCATGTCGACGATGAAGGTGCTCAGGCCTTCGGTCTTCTTCGCCACCTGGTCGCGCGGGGTGGTGCGGGCCAGGAGCAGCATCAGGTCGGAGTGCTCGGCGCGCGAGGTCCAGATCTTCTGGCCGTTGACGATGTACTTGTCGCCCTCGCGCCGGGCCGTCGTGCGCAGGGCCGTGGTGTCGGTGCCGCTGGTCGGCTCGGTGACGCCAAAGGCTTGCAGGCGTAGGGAGCCGTCGGCGATGCGTGGCAGGTACTCGGCCTTCTGCGCCTCGCTGCCGTGCCGCAGGATGGTGCCCATGATGTACATCTGCGCGTGGCAGGCAGCGCCGTTGCAGCCCTGGCGCTGCACCTCCTCCAGGATCGCCGCCGCACCCGACAGCGGCAGGCCGGCGCCGCCGTACTCCTCGGGGATCAGCGCCCCCAGGTAGCCGGCCGTGGTCAGCGCCTGGACGAACTCGGTCGGGTAGCCCCGCACCTCGTCCAGCTTGCGCCAATACGCGCCGGGGAAGCCCGCGCAGAGCTTGGCGACCTCCTCCTGGATCTCGGCATAGGGGTGGGTCGTGATCGGGGAAATCTGGTTCATGCGTCGGCTCCCTGGCTGATGCTAGGCCCGATGCCGGGGGTTATGGAACCCGCGGCGAACTCGGCCCGGATCGCGTCCCCGTGTTCGCCGACCGAAGGCACCCGGCCCAGGCGCGGTGCGGCTCCGTCGTGGATGGCCGGAGGCGCCACGATAGATGCCGTTCCGCCCGGCGTCTCCACGTCGGCCCGCCGCAAGGCCGGGTGGTGCGCCAGGTCGGCCAGTTCATTTACGAAGCCATAGGCAGTCCCGGCCTGGCCCAGCCGGTCCGCCGCCTGCTGCCGGGTCATGGCCTGGAACGCCTGGCCCACGCGGGCGTCCACGGCCGGACGGTTGGCGACTCGGGCGTTGTTGCTGC
>JAABUQ010005358.1_pt1 | contig 20585 bp, 20 predicted proteins | sample 5560001 | NCBI WGS metagenome assembly JAABUQ01 (sample SAMN10711888, study PRJNA513371) | rock metagenome | isolation source: Antarctica rocks | place: Antarctica: Victoria Land, Finger Mt nord | collected 2015-12-18
CGCCCCTCTCAGGGGCGTAATTCTTAGACCGCAGTATGGGAATGGCCGGGCAGCGTATCGGCGTTGCGCTGCGCCTGCTGGCCCGCCAGAGCGCCAAAGACCGCGCCGTAAAGCAAATGCCCCATCAGCGTACCCATGACGAACAGAAGCGGCTCCGGCGTTTTGCTGGCAAAGAAGCCCTTGCCCATCATCGGCAACGGCATGACCTGCATCACCGCCCAGAGCGCCACGCCCCAGATCAGGCCCTTTGCCCACGGCTTACCCGGCAGCAGCCCATAGACAAAATAGGCATAGAGGAGCGGGAACAGCAATGTTCCCAGAACAAAATGCATCATCATCCCGATCAGCCACGGGCCGCTCATAACAGCGGGTGTCTGCCCGCCGTTCATCATCGAGCCGAGCATCCCGGCAATGTCCATATTGGGCATTCCCAGGTGGGGGGCCATGTAAATAAGCATCGTCATGGCGACAGTGGCAACGAGACCCGCGACAATGGCGCGGCCCGGTTTGGCAGTGTATGTTTCTTGCATCGTTTTTCTCCTGTTTGTTTGGTTAGCAGTTTTTTTGCGAGTGGTGTTGGATCAGGTTTTCGCGCGTAGACGGATGGACAGGCACGGCAACGGGCGGCGCAGGCTTTTTCGTTGACGCCACGTCGAACAGTCCGGCAAGCCAGCACGTGGGGCAGCCACGAAAGGCAACCAGCGCACCGCCCCCTAGCAGCAGCGCCACAACGGGAAGGCGACCCGCGAACGAAAAGGCCGCGATGAGAAGGGCAATGCCAATCACCCCCCGCACCAGATGGATCATAAGCGGTTTAGTCGGACACATAATAATTCTTCATAATGTTCACGCCAAAAGATGTTCCCGGATGAGCAGCCGCCCCCGGTGAATGCGGGTTTTCACCGTCTCCGGCAACAGGCCGAGGCGGGCGGCGATCTCCTTGACCGTCAACTCCTCAAAATCACGCAGAACGATGATTTCCCGGTAGATGTCGGGTAGCGACTGGATCGCCATCGCAATGTCAAGCCGCAGTTCAATATCCGTGCGGGTCGTCATGTATCTGTCTTCGATGGCCTCATCCAGCGGAACGTGCTGATGGAACATCTTTCGCGCCAGCCGTTGACACTCGCGCTGGATCACTTGAAACAGCCACCCGCTGAATGCCCCCACCGAGCGCAGCGCCGGAAGGCGGCGGTAGAGGATGATCAGCGACTCCTGCACGGCATCTTCCGCGTCCGAGGTCGTCACGCAGTACCGGGAAGCGTAGCGGCGCAGGTTGGGCCTGCATTGAGCGATCACCCGTTCCAGCGCAACCGTATCGCCTCTCTGGGCCGCTATCAGCAAATGATCGTCAACAGCTATGGACATAATCAACCTGTATTTATGAACTGCGTTTTATGCCTTCTAATAGCTAAGAGGCAACAACTCCTCAAAATGGGTTCAGGTAAAATAAATTATTTTTCAGTATAGCGCGGTTATCAGTGTGTAGCCCCTGAAACGAGCGTTTCAATAGGTTACACTCCAATCTATAGTCCATATATGAAAGAACTGCGACCTAGTGCAGAGCGTATGATGGTATGGTGAAATCGAGAATAATAACGGCGGTTTTTAATCGGTCTTGGCGGGCAGAAAGGCGACAAATTGCGCGCCTTCGTCCAATGTGCCCACCTCAACAATCGTGCCCCGGTGGGCTTCTAAGATGCCTTTGACAATGCTCAAACCCAGACCCATGCCCCGCGCGCGGCTGGTGTAAAAGGGCGTGAAAATGCGGGGCTTGATGTCGTCGGCAATGCCCGGCCCCGTATCCGCAAACTCCGCCTGCACATAGGCGCGGGTGCGGGGCAGTCCGGCAAGCCGCTGGCCCTCTGCGGGAAGCGTGCGGCGGGTGCGGATGAGCAGCGCGCCGCCGTCAGGCTGAAACGAAATGGAGTTTTCAATCAGCTCGGAAAAGGCACGCTTGAGACGGGCGGCATCAGCCATTACGGGGGGCAGGCTTGGGTCTAAGTCCAGCGTGAGAATGACTTTGGTGCGCTTGGGAAAGCTTTCGTCCACGCACTGGCGCACCACGTCGTTCAGGTCGCATTCCGAGAGGGAAAGCTGGGTCGCCCGCACAAAGTCGCGGAACTCTTGAAGTATCTCTTCCAGGCGAAAGATGCCGCGCCGGATGCCTTCAGCCAGCAGGCGGAAGGCATCGCGCTTGTCTTCCGGCTCGGACAAGCGATATTCCAGCTCGTTCAAATCGCCTTTAATGGCGAATGTCCGGTTGCCGATCATATGTGCGGCCTTGGCGGACATCTCGCCCCACGCCGCCATGCGCTCGGTGTTCACCAGGCGGTCTAAAATACGGCTGTTCTCCAAAGCCGCCCCAAGCTGCGAGGCAATGGTGGACAAGACACTTTCATCATCTTCGGTAAACTCGCGCCGGAACCAGGGAGCAACACCCTTGCGGCGCAGCACACGCAGCACGCCCAAAACGCCGTTGCGCCCATAAATCGGCACGGCCAGGAACGCGCCCACATCTTCCGGCGGGAACTCTTCATAGCGCCCGCGCCAGCGCGGATCGCCCTTCAGGTCCGTAATGCGAATAGGCATACCGTGCTGGCCGACCCATCCGGTCAGGCCTTCCCCCTGCGGGTAAACGGCCTGTCCGATGCTGTTCGCAAGCCCCCCGCGCGAAGCCTGCAAGACCAATTGGTTCTTGTCCTTGTCCAGCACGAACAAAGAGCAGTCCTCAAAGCGCAGCACTTCAGCAGCAACATCCACGACCCGGCGCATCAGATGGCCGGTATCGGCCAATGCTGTCAGGTCTTTGCCGATTTCCACCAGGGCCGTCTCGCGCGCACGGTAGTTGTCCATCATCAGGCGCATGACAGCGATGTCGGCCAGCGTTTGGAGGGTTTGCAGGTGCGCGGGCTGGAAATGGTCGCGCTGCACGCTTTGGCAGTTAATAACACCCTGCGTGCGCCCGTTGCCGTCGACCAGGGCGACAGCGATTTCGCTCGTGACATCGTCAAAAAAAGGAAAGTAGTAGGGGTCCGCATTGACATCGCCTGTGATGTACGGCTTGCCCGTCGCGGCGACATGGGACGTGATCCCCGTGCGGCCTGCGCTGGGGGGACGACTGTGCCCATTTTTGGTGGCATCGCCGATGCGCAGGCGCATGGCCCGGAACTCGGCTGTCCAGCCCGCCCCCGCCGTCGCCACCAGGTTAAGCTCGCCGGTGTCATCATTGGCGAGTGCGACAAAGGCGCGGTCTGCCCCGATCAGCGCCATCGCCTGAGTGTTCAATTCCTCCAAAAGGGCAAGGGCATTGTCTGTTTCCACCGCACGGCGGCACAGGGAATGCAGCAGGGGGAGCGCGTCAATCATGGCATAATTGTACCCGGCTTTGGGCAGGCACGCAAAAAAGCCGCCCGCGCTCGGCGCGGGCGGCTGTGTGTCGCTGCAAGTTAGGGGAACAGCTGCTGGAACGGGTTACCGTTGTCCGGCTGCTGTCCTCCATCCGGCTGCTGGCCCTGGCTGGGGTCGGGGGACGGTGCCTGCCCGTAGGTGGCAGGCCGCTCGCGCAACGTGACGCGAATAGTCTGCGGCTGCCCTTTGCGGGTGATGGACAGGGTCAGGGTCTGCCCGACACTCTTCTTCTGAATGAGGTCGTTGAGGCTGTCCGTGGTCGCTATCTTCTGGCCGTCCGCCTGAAGGATCAAGTCGCCGGGCAGCAGGCCCGCAGCGGACGCCGGGGAGTTGGGGGAGATGGCGCGCACCACCACCCCGTCATCCGACGACAGAGGCAGACCGTATTCGCGCCGCGCGTTCAGGTCGTCAATGGCCTTCAGCGGGCCATAGCTGATGCCGAGATAGGGGCGCGACACTTTGCCGCTCTGGATCAACTGCTGGGCGATCTTGCGCGCGTCGTTGATGGGGATGGCGAACCCAATGCCCACATACGACCCCGTGGGCGAGTAGATCGCCTCGTTGATGCCGATGACGCGGCCATTGATGTCGGCCAAAGCCCCGCCCGAATTGCCGGGGTTGATGGCGGCATCGGTCTGGATGCGCGAGCCTGCCAACTGGCTGCCCTGGGCTTGCAGGTCTTTGCGATCCTTGGCGGAGATAATGCCCAGCGTGACCGTCGTGCCAATGTTAAGCGGGTTGCCGACCGCAATCGCCCAGTCGCCGACGCGCACGTCGTCCGAGTTGCCGAGCTGCGCGGACGCCAGCTTGCGACCTTCAGGGTTGATCTTGACGACGGCAATATCGGTGTAAGGGTCGGTGCCGACCACGCGGGCGGTATATTCTTTGGCCCCGTCGCCCTGCCCAACCGTGACTTTGACCGTGGCCGTGTTTTTGATGACATGGTCGTTGGTCATAATGTAGCCGTCGGGGCTGATGATGACGCCCGACCCGGCCCCTTCGGGCACGACCGGAGCGCCGCCCTGCCCGCCGAAAAAGCGGTTGAGCAGCGGGTCATTGCTGAACGGCGAGGCGGCCTGACGCATTGGCCGTCCTTTTGTGTGGATGTCTACAATGGCGGGTTCCAGCTTGGCGGCGGCATCGGCCACCACGCTGTCACCGACGGCATGGCGCACCGGCGCGGGGGTCGTGTTGAGCGAGGCCAGCACGGCCTGCTTTGCCCTGCCATCCTGGCCGGGCAGCAGGGAAGAGGGGTCGCCCAATGTTTTCAGGGCGACACCGCAGGCGATAAAGCCCACGGTGAACACGGCAGTATAGGAAGCGGCTTTCTTCATGTGAGTAATAAACCTCGTACTCTCGTATTGGGACGAACACTGTTGCGGAAAGAGTTTGTCTTTGTTGTTATACGCGCATATTCGCCAAAAGGTTCGCCATTTCTATGGCTCCGGCTGCGACTTCGGCCCCTTTGTTTCCTGCTTTGGTGCCTGCGCGCTCTATGGCCTGTTCAATGGTATCCGTGGTCAGGACGCCGAACAAAATGGGGACATTGGTTTGCAGGGCGATACCCGCAAGGCCGGACGCCATAGGCCCCGCAACATAGTCAAAATGGGCAGTGGAGCCGCGGATGACCGCCCCCAGGCAAATGACCGCGCCGTAGCGGCCCGTTTTCGCCATCTCCTGCGCGGCGAGCGGGATTTCAAATGCGCCTGGCACACGGGCGAGTGTGACCGCTCCTTCGCCAACGCCATGCCGCCGCAGGGTGTCCAGTGCCCCGGCCAATAGCTTGTCCCCAATAAAATCATTGAACCGGGACAGGACGATGCCTATCTGCAAGTCTGTGCCGATCAGATTGCCTTCTAGGGTCTTCATGTCGGCTGCTCGTTTTCTTTGACGATGGGAGGCAGGATGTCTTCGCCGTCGGGCGCGAGCAGGTGTCCCATCTTGGTGCGCTTGGTTTCCATGTAATGGCGGCTGCTGTCGTTGGGCGGGACGACCAGCGGGATACGGTCCACAATTTCCAGCTCGTAGCCTTCTAGCCCTGCAAGCTTGGCAGGGTTGTTGGTCATGTATAAAATGCGCTTGATGCCCAAGTCCACCAGCACCTGCGCGCCGATGCCGTAGTCGCGCAGGTCGGGCTTGAAACCCAGTCGGACATTGGCTTCTACGGTGTCCGCGCCCTCGTCCTGGAGGGCATAAGCGCGTATCTTGTTGATAATCCCGATGCCCCGGCCCTCCTGCTCAATATACAAGAGGACGCCGCGGCCGGCCTCGGAAATCTTTTCCAGGGCAAGGTGCAATTGCTCCCCGCAGTCGCATTTGAGCGAGCCTATCAAATCCCCGGTCACGCACGACGAATGGATACGCACCAGCACGTCTTTGCCGTCCGCGATGTCGCCCATCGTGAATGCCGTGTAGGGGGCGGGGTCTACTCCGCTTTCGTAAGCATGCACGGTAAACTCGCCGTAGCGCGATGGCAGCTTCGCCTGTGCGACTTTGTGAATCAATTTCTCCGTGCGGCGGCGATGCTGGATCAAGTCGGCGATGGTGATAAACTTGAGGTCAAACTTCTGCGCAAGCTCGGCCAGTTCCGGCGCGCGAGCCATCTCACCGGTGTCGCCCATGATCTCGCAGATCACGCCGACCGGGCGCAGCCCGGCCAGGCGCATCAAATCCACGGCGGCTTCGGTATGCCCGGCACGCTTCAGGACGCCGCCCGTGCGCGCCATCAGTGGGTTGACATGGCCGGGCCGGTTGAAATCGGACGGGTGCGCGTGCGGGTCGGCAAGTTTACGGATGGTGTGAGCGCGGTCGGCGGCGCTGCTGCCCGTGCTGGTGCCCTCGCGGGCATCCACCGTAATGGTGAAGGCGGTGCGCATAGACTCGCTGTTTTCGCGCACCATCAGGTCAAGCTGCAATTCGTGCAGGCGTTCGGCGGGCATAGGCACGGTAATGATGCCTGACGCATGCCGGGTCATCAGCGTAATGGCCTCGGCGGTCACATGTTCCGCTGCCATGACAAAGTCGCCTTCGTTTTCGCGGTCTTCGTCGTCCACAAGGATGACCATCTTGCCCGCGCGCAGGTCGGCAAGGGCTTCTTCAATGGTATGGAACTGGATTTGGGGCATGGTCTTGGTTGCTTTCGGAGTGTGCCGTCAGCACGAAAAAGGCCCTCGCGGCCCAAATAATAGGGAGATGAGATGGCCCCCCCGCCCCAATTCTGGGGAGCAATACGGAGAAGAGGCAGACAGGAGCCAATGGCATCCGTCTTATCCTCTCCTACTCTGGCTCCCCAGAATTGGGGCGGGGGGGCCTCTTCCCACTACTCCCACAGCGCAGGCAGCGTATCCAATAACGGGCTGTCCCGCTCTTCCCGCTCATAATCGGCGAGGGGGGCGGGGCGCTCACGCTCCGCGATGCCAGCGTTGCCGCCGGTTAGCTTTTCCACATATTTGCCGATAATATCGGTTTCCAGGTTGACCTGGTCGCCGGCGATCAGCGTGTGGAGGTTGGTGTTATCCCACGTGTGGGGGATAATGGCGACGCTGAACGTCTTGTCGCCCGCCTCCACCACGGTCAGCGAGATGCCGTTAACCGCAATGCTGCCTTTGCGTACAACATAGCGCATCAGCGCCTGAGAAGCCGTGATATAGATACTGTACGAGTTGTCAATCTCGCGGATGCTGGCAATCGTCCCCACACCGTCCACATGGCCCTGCACGATATGGCCGCCAAAACGCCCATTGACAGCCAGGCTGCGCTCCATATTAACCCCATCGCCGATGGCGAGCGCGCCCAATGCCGTGCGCTGCAATGTCTCGTAGACCGCGTCAAAACTCACCGTGTCGTCGGTGCGGGCGACAACTGTCAGGCACGTCCCGTTGACCGTGATGCTGTCTCCAATCTGGGCATCTTCCGTGACTTTATTGGCTTGAATGGTGAAGCGCGCCGAGGCTTCCCCGCGCTCAATCCCCTGCACCATTCCGACTTCTTCTATCAAGCCTGTGAACATATTCGCGTTGTCCTTGTTTTTCTAATTTTGACGGCTTTGGTTCTTTGGCCTGCCGTTATTCTACCCAAACTGCGTGTCAATGCGAAGGTCCGGCCCGCACCGGGTCGCCCGCCACTGAGCAATGCGCAGCGCGTCGTCCATTGTCGCCGCGCCCCAGCCCCCAACCGGGCCGGGAGCCGCATTCCCGCCGACCACTTTCGGCGCGATAAACGCCAGCCACCGATCCGCCAAACCTGCCTGGAGCGTGCTCGCCGCGAGTTCCGCTCCTCCCTCCACCACAACACCGATGATGTCCCCTTGAGTTCCCACGCGGGCCAGCAAGTCCGCCAAATCCACCCGCCCCGTGTCATCCGACCCGCACGCCAGCACCCGGCACCCCGCATCAGTAAGCCCCGCGATTTGCTCTCTTCCCGCGGCTTCCGTGACTGCAACAATCGTCCTGCCGTCCCCCTGCGCCTGCCGGACAACCTGCGAACTGAGCGGCGTCCGCGCCCGGCTGTCCACCACAATACGCCAGGGATTGCGCCCCGGCTTGTGGGTCAAACGCGTGGTCAATGACGGGTTATCCGCCAGAATAGTCCCGACACCCGTCAGCAGCGCATCACATCGGTCGCGCAGCGTTCGGTGAACGGCGAGCCTGGAAATGGGCGACGTAATCCACTGCGACTGCCCCGTGCGAGTGGCGATCTTGCCGTCCAGCGTCATGGCTGTTTTGAGTGTCACCCAGGGCAGCCCCGTCAATCTATGCTTGAAAAACGGAGCGTTCAGCCTTCGCGCCCGCTCTTCCCCCACTCCCACAGTCATGGAAATCCCCGCCTCAGCCAATCGCGCCAGCCCGCGCCCCCCCACCCGCGCGTCCGGGTCAGGCACGGCGGCCACGACCCGCGCCACGCCGGCTTGTATCAGCACATCCGCGCACGGCGGCGTCCGCCCCCAGTGGGAGCACGGCTCCAATGTGACATAGGCTGTTGCGCCCCTGGCTGCCTCGCCTGCCCTGCGCAAAGCCACCACTTCGGCATGCGGCCCGCCCGGCGGCTGCGTGTATCCTTCCCCAATTTTAATGCCGTCCGCGCCCACCAGCACGCACCCCACCGCCGGATTCGGGCTGGCGTGCCGCGCCAGGACTGCCAGGCGCAGGGCGCGGCCCATCCACCGTTCGTCACTGTTGCTGCTGATGTTTTGTTCCATAGTGCGCCTTGCATTTGGAGCCTATTTTGACTTGCTTCTCACTCCGCCGCGAGAGGCGGCAGGCCGCGCACGCACTTGTTCGTTTCCACGCTCACCGTGATCACTCTGCCCACAAGACGCGCGATATACTCCCCCTCGTCCGCCTGGTTGGGGTCGCTTGTGATGCCGCTGCGTTTGTCCACGCTGACCTGGTACTGATCCAGCACCCATTCCAGCGCGCTGCGGTTGCCGAGCTTGTAGTGGAACGCTTCGGGCGGGATGCCGGACAGGGTGAGGCTGTCGTTGACTATGATGCCGGTGCGGTCTTTGGTGAGCCGCATTTTGGACACGTGCCATGAAAACGGCACGTCCTTGTTGACCACCTGCTTGAGCGGATATTCGTCCGCCTGCTCGTAGCCGACATGCAGGGCGGCGAGCGTGCGGCCTGCCTGGACAAAGGCGAAGAAGAGGCCCTCACCCGGCGCATCAGGGCCTGCGCCACCCTCTCCCGCAAGCGGGCGAGGGTTAGGAGTTATGTTCTCTTGCTCACTTGTGCCCATATGGGCATTCCTCTCTGGCTCCCCCTCGCCCGCTTGCGGGAGAGGGGGTTGGGGGGTGAGGGCCGTTCCTAAGAGCGGAATGCGCGGCAGGTCGCGCTTGAGGTTTTCTTTGTAGCGTTCGCGGTAGGCGGGGGCGTGGAGCAGGGCGTAGACGTAGTGGAAGATGTCGGGCTTGGTGACGCTCGCGCCGTACTGCGCTTGGAACTGCGCGAGTGCCCAGTCGGTGATGTTGTCGCGGCGTGTCTTACCGTCTAAGGCATAGGTGTAGAGCGGGAAGCATTGCATACCGCCCTGCGTTGAGAAATCAGGGAGCGCATTTGTCATCAACGCATAAGTAGGCACTTCCAACCCAACTTTGAGCCATATAATTAGGTTGTCTGCATCTGCTGTATTCGGCAGTATTTTGCTGAACAGGCCCGGTCTGTCGTTCAGCAACGCATTGTAGTAAAGAAACTGCTTTGCAAACGGACGGTACAAAGCGGTGCGGATTGAAGTGCTGTCAAACTCGCCAAGTTTTTCACGCATTAATTCTGATTTGAGATGTTGGCTCCACTTGACTTTGTTGTAATCTACGAAGGCATCAACCTCTCTTGGACGCCCTGCTTGTTGCCAGCGAATAACTTCACTATTGTAATCGGCTATAAATTGCTGCACCCGCGTCGCGAGCTTCTCCTTATTGAAATCATAGACTACATTGTCTCTATCAGTTTTGACACCCGGACTGTAAGTCTTGAATATCGCTTTTACATCTATATTGGCAGATGCTTTTGCCTCCTTTGTGCCCATAGGCAGGAGGTCTGCAAAACCTTTATGCAAACCTTCCGTTATCCAGTTGCTTTTGGCATCAGGTTCCAGCGTTTGCCATTCCAGCCCTCTGATATTCTCGGCCTTTTTAAGTTCGGCAAGCTTTGCGGAGCCGCGTTGCTTGTCATCTAAAGCATGGTAATGAATGGTGGCAGGCGGGTATGGCTTTGTCATGCCCTCGCGCCGCCTGATGAGCAAGGTAATGCCCACGCCGACCATGATATTGAAAACGCTGCCGCCGCCGCGCTTTCGGGCATTGCCTCCTAAGTCAAGGTGGTAAATATCCGTATACTCTTGCGCTAAGTGCTTGCGGAATCCGTCAAAAGAGTAGCCTTCCAAAAAGCCGTTGTTGGTGACAAAGCAGATGACGCCGTCACGGTCTCCCAGACGGTCGGTGGCCCAGCGGAAGAAGCGCGAATAAGCATCATAAAGTTGGGTTCTCAGCGTGGCTTTAGAGTCCTTGACGTAGGTTTCCTTGATACGCCCATCCAAGTCGGCGTACTTGCGGTTCTTGTTATTGTCGTTCTCATTCGCCTGCCCCACATTATACGGCGGGTTCCCAATGATGACCGTAATCGCCGCGTCCTGCTCCCGCTGCACCCGCTCCGTGTTCTTCTCCGTGAACGCCAGGCTCATCTGCTGCCCCTTCGCCAAATCCAGCGTGTCGGCAAAGCACAGGCCGGGGAACGGCAGGTACGGCTGCCCCCGCTCATGGAAGGCATGTTCAATGTTCAGCGACGCCACATAGTACGGCAGCAGCATGACTTCGTTGGCAAACAGCTCATGCTCGTATTTGTGACGCAGGTTCAGCGGGCTGATGCGCCGCAGGATATTCACCAGAAAGTTGCCTGTGCCCGTGCAGGGGTCCAGCACCGTCACGCCCTTGTCGGACAGCGACTTGCCGAATTGCGCCTCCAGCACTTCCTCCACGCTTGCGCACATGAAGTCCACGATAGGCTGGGGCGTGTAGACAATGCCGTGCGTGTCGGCGGTCTTTTTGTTGAACTGCTGAAAGAAACGCTCGTAGACATTGTTCAGGAACCCCTGCTTTTCGCCGAAGTCCGTGATGGTGCGGGCCGTGTTTTCTATCGCCGTATAAAAGTAGTCCAGCGACGCCAGGAACTCCGCCCGGCTGAACGAGTGGCTGGTCAGCGCGGCGATTACCTTTTCAATCTCCGCCGCAATCACGTTGCGCCCCGCAAACTCCGGCTGTGCGAAGACCGTGCGGAACAGCCGCTCCGTCAGCAGATGCTGCACCAGCATTTCTTCAATCTGCCCCGCGCCGATTTCCGGGTTCAGGGCTGTGCGGCACATCTCGTGAAAGTCGCGAAACGCCGCCGCAAACCCCGCATTATCCGTGCGCGCTTGTTCCACAATAGATTGCAGGCCCTGCGCCAGAACAGGGATTTTGTCCGCAAACACGTCCGCCGCCTTGTGGTATTCCTCTACTTCGGCGGGCGAATGGGAAAAGTAGCGCGTGAGCAAGCCCGCCAGCGCATTGCGCTCGGCCAGGTCAATCTCTAAAACGCGCTGCTTGTTTTGATACAGCACGGCGCGGCGCGTGTCCTCAAAGATCGTGTTGCTGAGATCATATTGGGCCGCGATTTTCTTTTTGATTTCGGCTTCCAGGTCGTCTTTGGTGTCTTTGGCCTCCCAGTAGCCACGCGGGATTTGGAACGCATCCAGCATCGTGCCGTCGGGACGCCTGCGGCTGCCGGGCAGGGCGTACTCTTCCACCAGTGTCCACCCCACCGGCTGCGTGCACGTATCCAGCAGCGACCGGAACGCGCTCCGAACACCCTGCTCATGCGTCACGTTGAGCGCCCCGAAGTTTTGCAGGGAAGTGTAATACGTATCAATCGCTTTGCTGTAAAGGGGGGATGTTTGCATGGGAGTCAAGGCCGCCTTGCCGCTTGAACGCAGGATATGGGAACAGTATATCCGAAAACCGCGCCGGGGGTAAAGAGCGCCGCACAGCGGCAGTGGCGCGCGTGTCCAGAGGCCGTTGCAGAGGCGTTCCTTGCGCTGACCAAAGGCATACCGACGACGGAAGAAATCGTTCCGTCGTTGGTACGCCGTAGGAACGCCTTGAACACGCTGACGCAGCGCCGCAGCAAGCCGTGTCGGAGGCCTCCCCGCCCTGCTCCCCGCTAACGCACTGGCGTACCTGGAAGGCTGCACTGGCAGACCCGGAGGGCGGAGGCCCTGCGACTAGGGGCAATAATGGGGAGCCGAAAAAGGCAGGAAGGGCAAGGGCCGAATGCGTTCCTAATCCGGGTTCCCCATTATTGGGGCGGAGGGGCCACGGTTAAAGATTTTTACATAGGCCCTCGCCACGCCTTGACAGGCATCACGCTTCGGGGTCGCGGGGGGCAGGGTCGGCGGGGCCAGGGCGCGGGGGCAGAAGGAACTCGCGGGCGATTTGCACGCGCTGCTCAGCGAGTTCCCGGCGGCCTTCCAGGAGGCGGCGCAGGTTTTCGCGGGCATCCAGCAGGGCAAGCGGGATGAGCGGCACGGCGCACAGCGTGGTGGCTGTCCAGAAGATCAGGGCGTGCAGGGTGGCGAGCTTGGTGCGCGGCGTGGGCAGGTATGTGCCGACCAAGAACAGCGTCAAAGTCAGCAGCAGCAGGCCCAGGCCCCACGCACGGAGGGCGCGCTGGCGGGCATTGATGAGGTCGCGGGTGGCGGGGCGATGCCAGCGGCGCGTCTCGTAAAGGCCGTACCCGGCGACGGCCAGCAGCGCCAATGCCAGGACGCCGCGCACGATCATGCGCGTCTGCCTTTGATACTCGCATCGGCGGACTGACGGATTTCGGCAATGGCGTGCTCTAGGCCGTCGGGATGGTGGAAGACGGCGCTGCCCGCGATCAGCACATCGGCCCCCGCGCGGGCACACAGGGCGGCGGTGTCCGTATTGACGCCGCCATCCACGCCGATCTCAAACCGGTGGCCGTGGGCGGCGCGGCGCTCGCCCAGCGCGTGTATCTTTTGCAGCATGTCGGGGATAAACGCCTGCCCGCCGAAGCCGGGGTTGACGGTCATCACGAGCACGCGCTCCATGTCGCCCAGCACCCACTCAATCGCGCTGATGGGGGTTGCGGGATTGAGGGCGATGCCGGGGCGTCCTCCGGCGTCTTTGATTTGGCGCAGCAGGCGGTGCAAGTGGTAGGTGGTTTCGGGGTGGATGGTGACAAAGGGCTGGCTGCCCATGCCGCCGCCCGCGCGGGCGAACTCGGCGACAGACTGCTCAGGGCGCTCAATCATCAAGTGAATGTCAAACGCGGTCTTGGTGACGGGGCGGATGGCCCGCACCAGTTCCGGCCCAAAGCTGATATTAGGGACAAAGTGGCCGTCCATCACGTCGATATGGATGTAGTCGGCCCCGGCGTCGGAGAGTTCGCGCGTGGCTTCGGCAAACGCGCCAAAGTCGGCGCTGAGGATGGATGGGGCGATTTTAATGGGCATGATGCTTTAGAATAGATGTGATAGATGTGAAGGAGGCCCCCCCGCCCTGCTCCCCGCTATGAAGGCTCTGCGACTAGGGGCAATTCTGGGGAGCCAGAGGGAAATAGGACAACACGCCGCGCTTGGTCTTATCTTCATCCGGCTCCCCAGAATTGGGGCGGGGGGGGCCTCTTAATCCCTTCCGCATGGTCGCTAGACAGATAAACTACAAAGTCTGCTGTTTCACCAGTTTGCCGTCAATGAAGATGCGGAAGATGACTTTGTTGCCGAAGGCCTGAACAGGCTCGCGAATGTCGTCGCCCGGCTGATGGGTTTCGTCATAAATGAGGTTGGTGCCGGTGATGTCCTGCACTTCAATCTGCACGCGGCGCGAATGGCGCGGGCGGCGGGGCACGCTGAAGCCGACGGTGAAGGGACGCATGCGCCCCGATGGGGTCGGGGAAGCATCGGACGAGCCATTCGGGCCGGGCGGGGCATTTGGGTCGGCAGCAGCGTTCGGGTCGGGGGGCGTGACAATGGGAGTGTCACCCGGCAGGGTCGGCGCGGCGACAATCTTGGCGGGAGTGGAAACAATCGCGGGTTCGCTCGGCCCTGAGTTGCCCGCCGAGTTGATGGCGCTGACGGTGTACGTGTAGGACGTGTCGGGCGTCAGGCCCTTGTCCAAAAAGCGGGTGTCTTTGAGGCCCTGCGCGATGGGCGTGGAAACGCCGTCCTGCACGCGGTAAACAATGTAGTTGTCGGCGCGGGCGGGCGCTGTCCAGTGCACCATGACCGAATTGGGGGTTGCGGCATCCGCCTGCACATCGGCGGGGACATCGGGCGGCTGCCGTCCTTTGGAAACGGAAAGGCTGACAGCGGTGCGGCGGGCGACTTGTGCGTTTTTCGTTGGCGTCTGGCCCAGAACAATGCCGCGCGGCACGGTTTCGCTGAAGTCTTCGGTGATCGCGCCCAGCGGCAGGCCCGTGTCCTGGAGGTCGCGCAGGGCGCGGTCACGGGTCGTTCCGATTAAGTTGGGCACAGACAGCAGGCGCGGCCCCAGACTGCGGTAGATACTGACTTCTTTGCCCGCTTTGATGGTGCGTCCGGGCAGCGGGTCCTGCTGGTAGATTTGGTCTTCAGGCCACTTGTTGCTGTAGTCGGAACCGGCCTCCACGACGGCAAAGTGCTGCTGCTGGGCGATATGCTTGACATCATCATACGTTTTACCGACCAGATTGGGCACCAAAACGTCGTTGGGGATGGCGAGAAACTTGCTCACGTACCAGGACAAGCCGATCACGCCCAAGACCGCCAGCACAAAAAAGGCGGCGACGATTTTGCCGAACGGGGACGACCGCTCGCGCGCATATTGGGGCGCACGCTCGTCTTCCAATTGATCGGCAAGGGCGGCTGGGGGAGCCTGTCGCCGGGCGCGTCCGCCGGTCGGCTCAGGAGGAGGAATAGGCATAGCAGCTTCCGGGGGGAGAGTGGAAACAATAGTCGCTTCGCCCACAGCGGGACGCGGGGCGCGCTTTTCGGACAGTGGCGACCAGGCGAGGGAGCGCCCGGAGCGCAGGGCATCGCGGACGGCCTGCAAGTCTGTCAGCAGCGACGCCGCATCGGGGTAGCGCCGCGACGGGTCGGGGTGCAGGCATTTTTGGACGACCCCGTCCAAAGCAATGGGAACGCCCGCATTGAACACGCGCGGCGAAGACGGCATCTGCCCGCTTTGGGAGGGAGCGGCGCCGGTCAGCATTTGGAAAAGCAGACTGCCGAATGCGGTTAAGTCGTCGTCTCCGGTGGGCGCAGCGCCGCCGAAGGAAGCGGCACGGGCGTAGGCGAAGTTGGTGACTTTGACCTGACCCTCAGGGCTGAGCAGAACATCCTGGGGGCGCAGATCGCCATGCACGACATGGGCGCGGTGGGCATAATCCAGCGCTTCGGCAATGGACACAGACAGGTCAACCGCCACCGACAGCGAAAACGGCGCGACGCGGCGGATACGCTCCGCCAGCGTGATGCCGCGCACATATTCCGAAGCGACGAAATAGTCGCCGCTGCCCTCGCTGACGCCCTGGTCAAAAAGGCGCGTGATATTGGGATGCTCCAAACGCATGGCGGACACTGCCGCTCCGCGCATGGCGGCACGGTCGGCAGTGACTGTAGACGGCAGCACCTGGAGGGTAACGACCCGGCCCTCGGTCACGTCCCGCGCTTTGGAAACGACAAACGGCGAGGCGTCCTCAGAGGGAGCAGTTTCTATGATCTCGTAGCGGGTGTTGATGAGTGGTGCGGCCAAGCGAGAGGGTCTCCTCAGGACGGCGATGCAATCCCTTTAGGAAGGAGTGGAGGCGGTCCAGTGGATCGGCGTCCAGGAACCGTTTGTGCCCGGCATGTGCCAGCGCAGGCCCAGGCTTTGGTCGTGCAGGTCATTGGTCACGCTGCGCCCGACGATCCAGTGCGTGCCTTCGGCAAAGCCGACGCCGTCCACGGTAATCGGCGCGCCTTTGCGGCTGAGCACCTGCTTTGTTTCGCCCTGGAACAAGCCGGGCACATTCACCGAGTAGCCGTGCGGCAGGACAGCAAATTGGATTGGCTCCGCTTTAACGGGGCGTCCGGCGCCCGGCCATTCGCCGCGCGCTTGCAGCAAGGCAAGCAGGGCTTTGCGCTGGGCGGGGCTGGCCTTGGCATCCAGATACACAACCCCAGCAGGCGCAGATGCATTTTGCTTCGGACCGGCGCAGCAGGCTTTGCCGCCGTGCGCGCTGATGGCTCCGTCAATGGAAACAAAAGACAGGCCGCTGACATCCACGCCTTTGTAGGTGCCCTTGTCGATGTGATACACGGCGGCGAGGGCGCAGTCGTCCGGGCCGTTCTCAAACATGCACGGGCAGGCATAGGCGCACGAGCATTGGTGCAGCGCGACCCCGGAGATGTCATACAGGGAGGAAGATGCGGTGGGGGACACAGGCGCGGCAGGGGCAGCCGCCGGTCCCATCAGGGCGAGCGGCGCAAGGGCCGAGAGTATTTGCCACCTTCGCATGGGAGTTCTACTTTCTATTCTTGGTACGCGGAGTATTCTTGGGGAGGTCTTCATGGCTAGGGTGCAGAAACTTCAGCGCCAGCGCTACGGCCCCGGCCAGCACCATCAGGGCATAAAACGCCGCAAAGTTGCCGGTCAGCGCGGCGAGGGCAGGCACGAACAGTCCGCCAAAGTATACCACGCCCACCACAATGACCCACAACGTCAGCAGCGCGTCCGCCCACCCAGCCGGCTTATGTGCCATCACTGAGTGCCTGCTGACGCACCAAAGCCCGCTCCAGCACAGCACGCGGAACAACATGGCCGGGTGTGACATGACCGATCTTGTCCATCAGCACAAAGCGAGCCTCCCCGCCGACAGACTTCTTGTCCAGAGACAGCAGTTCCAGAATGCCGCCCAGGGAAAGCGTAGGAGGAAGTTGTGTTCTAAAACCAAACACAGGAAGGGCATGCATCAGTTCCCTGGTGTGGGTGGGGGGCGTCAGGCCCATCTCCTCGCCGACGAGAGCCGCGCTTGCCATGCCCAGAGCGACCGCCTCGCCGTGCGTAAACATCCGGTACTGCGTGATGCTTTCCAGAGCGTGCCCAATCGTGTGCCCAAAGTTGAGGATGGCGCGCAAGCCGCCTTCCTGCTCGTCCTGTTCCACCACGCGCGCCTTGATCCGGCACGACTGGGCAATCACCTGTTCCAGCAGCGCCGACTGCCTGGAAACCAAGCGCTTGCCCTCGCCCACCAAGAGGTCAAAGAAAGGCTTGTCGTCAATTATACCATACTTGAGCACTTCGGCAAAGCCCGACCGATGCTCGCGCAGGGGGAGCGTCGCCAGTGTATCCGGGTCAATTGCCACAAAGCGCGGCTGATAAAATGAGCCAATGAGATTTTTGCCCGGCCCGAAGTTGACGCCGACTTTGCCGCCGACGCTGCTGTCCACCTGGGCAAGCAGCGTGGTCGGAATCTGCACAAAGTCCAGCCCGCGGTTGTAGGTCGCTGCGAGAAACCCGGCAATATCGCCAATCACGCCGCCGCCGAGAGCCACGATGACCGTGCGCCGGTCCGCCGCCATATCCCGCAGATAGGTGTAGGCCTTTTCCACGGTGCGCAGGGTTTTGCGTGTCTCGCCTGCCGCAAGAGCAATGGTTTGAACACTGAAACCCGCAGAGCGCAGGCTGCCCGTCACGGTCTCTGCATAAAGATTGGCAATGTTCGGCTGGGTAACGATCACGGCAAGTCGCCCCCCGCCCTCCCCGCCCGCAATGCGCTCCGCGATTTCCTGCCCCACGCGCGCAAGCAGGCCGCGCTCGACGATAATATCATACGAGCGCGGCCCGAGTTGGAGAGAAACAACACTCGCAAAGGTGGACACAGAACGCATAGCGAAATCAGCGTACCCCTACCGGCGACTTCAGCATGGTCAGGATACACGTCGCGACTGCATCCGAAGTCGCAAAGTTGGACGTGTCAAACTCGTAATCGGCCACAGCCGCATACCGAGGCGTTCGCTCCGCCAGAAGATGCTGCACGCGGGCCAAAGGGTCGTCCTTCTGACCTGCCAACAGGGGACGCTGCGCCAGGTTGCGCCGCACACGTCCGAGAATAGTCTGCGGGGGCGCGGTCAGCCAGACAATCGGGCCGATCTTCTTGAGCAGGCGCACGTTTTCCACGCGCAGGGGTGTCCCCCCCCCTGTGGACAGCACCAGATTGCTTTTGTCATGGGTCAGGCGCTGCAGCAGCATTGTCTCGGAGTTGCGGAATGCTTCTTCACCCTTTTCAGCGAAAATCTCCGCGACGTGCTTTCCGGCTTCCCGTTCAATCTCGGCATCAGTGTCGAGAAAGCGGGCGCGCATCATACCGGCAAGCGCATGACCGACCGCGCTTTTCCCTGTGCCCATAAATCCAATGAGGACGATGTTCACCTGACCCCACCTCCCTGCGAACCTTAAATCTTCGGGTCTTGTGTCCTGAAACTGCAACACTGGGCCGAAGGTCACGTACCGAGAAACTGGTTTCTACGGTCATGACGCTGTTTGCTGATTGTCTGCCGAACTCAATGCTCTCTATTTACGCGCCTGCGCGGTGCGGTCTGCGATGCGGCTTTGGTAAGCGTTATAGTTGACATGCATTTCGCGCACGCTGTCGCCACCGAACTTTGCGCACATTTCCTGCGCCAGCACAATGCTGATCATGGCTTCGCCGACGACCGAGGCGGCGGGAACTGCGCACACGTCCGACCGCTCGGCAAACGCGGGTACTTGGTCTTTGGTCTGCAGGTTGACGGAGGGCAATTGCTTCATCAGGGTTGCGATTGGCTTCATCACGGCCCGTACCACCAAAGGCTCGCCGTTAGAGATGCCGCCTTCCGTCCCGCCGGCATTGTTGGAGCCGCGGCGGAAGCGCGCGGCTTCATCCCCAGTCTCACCCTCGTAGAAGAACGCGTCATGCACCTGCGAACCGGGCACATCGGCGGCCCGAAAGCCCATGCCGACTTCCACGCCTTTGATTGCTTGGATGCTCATCAGCGCCTGCGCCAGTTTGCCGTCCAGCCGCGTGTCCCACTGCGCATACGAGCCTAGACCGATGGGAACACCCAGAGCCACGATCTCAAACGTGCCGCCCAATGTGTCGCCGCGCGACTTGGCCGCGTCAATCGCCGCAATCATCCGCGCTTCGGCGTCTTTGTCCGCCACGCGGACGGGGCTGTCTTCGGCTGCCGCCCCAACCGTGCGCAGGTCAATGTTGTCGGCATCCACGATGACGCCGCCGATGTTGACTACATGGGATGCCACCGAAATGCCAAACTCAGCCAGCAACAGACGCGCCACTGCCCCAACCGCTACCAGTGTCGCCGTGTTGCGCGCCGACGACCGCTCCAGCGTGTTGCGCAGGTCTTGATGGTCAAACTTCATCATGCCCGTGAAGTCTGCATGGCCCGGACGCGGGATTGTGATTTCTGCGGGCGCATCCGTGCCGGGCGGCAGCGGCTCCACGGACATCTTGACGCCCCAATTAGCCCAGTCTTTGTTGCGCACCACCAAAGTAATCGGGCTTCCCATCGCCTTGCCAAACCGGATGCCGGACACTATCTCTACGGTGTCCGACTCGATCTTTTGCCGCGCCCCGCGTCCATATCCACCCTGCCGCCGCTTCAGCTGCGCATTGATAGGCTCTGCCGTCACGTCCAGCCCGGCAGGGACGCCGTCAATAATCGCCGTCAAAGCCGGGCCATGCGACTCGCCTGCCGTCAGAAATCGGAACACGGACACTGCTGTACTCCTCACACCCCGTACGCACGCGCGCGACGGACACTGCCAACGCCTGCAAGCCATTATACCAAACGCGCACGCATTTAGCAAATGCTGGAGGGGGGCAGCCATTTGTCACTTCTACGGATGGCGATGATGCGGTGCAATTGGCGGGTCGCTGCGCAGGACGATTTGCGGCACGGCAACGCCGAAGGCGACAAGCCCGCTGTCGCCCATGCTGACTGTCGGCAAGCCTGCACTGACGGGGTATGTCGTCACGCGCACGTTGCCCAGCAGCGTAATCGTGCCTGCGGCGCTGTCATACAGGGCTTGATCGCAGAAGATGACGCAGCGAGCCGCCTTTGTCGTCAGGATGATGTCGTTTTCCAGATATGCCTGCGTACTTCCGCTCCGCCAGGCAACGGCAGCACAGCGCAGGTCATAGCCCGGCCCGCTCAGATACAGGCGCGCAGGCCGCGCTGAACTTGATACATAGGATTGAGACAGCGTCGGCGTCAGGCAGAAACTGCCCGCGCTGCTGTTCGGCAGGGCGTTGCGGGGCGGCGCGGCTTCTGCTCGTGAAGGAGTCGACACGCACAGCGCGGCAGACAGCCCAAGAGCAATGAATGGGAAGCGGTAGCATGTGTTCATCCGTGTTCTCCTTCTGCCAAACGGGTCAGCGTTCCAGGGCGGGACGGTTCCAGTGCGCCAGGTCTGCGGCGGCTTCGTAGGTGGTTTGCAGAAACGAGAGCAGCGCCTGTGCGGGGTCTGGGGCCGTGCGCACGGCTTCGTAAGGCAGAATGAACTACGTCGCAGCAAGCTGCGAGGTATCAGAACGATTGCGGCGGTAAGCCGCCGCAGGGAAGTGGCCGCTTAGACGGCCACTGGAGTTAGACAAACAAGGGTA
>JAABUQ010005359.1_pt1 | contig 20583 bp, 15 predicted proteins | sample 5560001 | NCBI WGS metagenome assembly JAABUQ01 (sample SAMN10711888, study PRJNA513371) | rock metagenome | isolation source: Antarctica rocks | place: Antarctica: Victoria Land, Finger Mt nord | collected 2015-12-18
TACATCGAACCGACGGGCGACGAGCGGCTGACACTCATCACCTGCTGGCCCGCCGGTACGAACGACCACCGCATCATCGTCATCGCCCGCCTCGGCTGAGGTGCGGGGCGCCTGAAAGGGTCATTGTGAAGGAACACATTATCGCGGCATTAGGGCAACTAATCGGTCAGCCATTATGGGACGTAGCGCGCGGGCCGGGCATGGCGATGTTTCAGTTTGGTGAGCGGCGGAGCGTGCCTGACCGCACCGGGAAACCGAGAACATTGGGCGCTTTCGCCCTCCATGTGCAGTATACGTGGCGTATTGTCGGGTCTGCGGGCGTGATCGTTGGCTGGAACGACCGCTATTTCGCCCCTGGTGAAAATCCATTCCGTGACGGCGAACCCTTCGACTACGAAACGCCGACGATCACTCGGTTCGAGGAGCGTGTCGCCGCCTATCTCACCGGGCGCGCCACGCTGCCGCCCGTCGTCTCCGCGATAGGCGCGGACCGGTAGGCAGTTTCCGGTTAGGGATGCGTGACGGAACCGCTATCGAAGCGTTCCCTGATCTCTCCTTTGGCGAACACTGGCAGCTTTTCGAGCCGGGAAACGTGAAATGCCACTTCGTCGTGATCGCGGGTGACATCGAGGAGTAGAGCGTACCGTGCTGCGGCTGCCGGTTAGCGGAGGCGGTCTACCACCGCGTATCCCCCTTGCACCACCATGAGCGGGCGGGCGAGCACGCCGAGGTCGGTGGTGGGATCACCTTTGACCACGAGCAGGTCCGCTACGCAGCCTGGCGCGATCATGCCGATTACGCCGTTCAGCTGGCACGCCACGGCGGCGCGGCCTGTGGCGGCGCGGATGGCCTCAAGCATCGCGCCCGTGAGCAGCACCTGGACATGCTTCCAGACCGGGCGGGAAAAGAGTGGCGCAAAGGAACGCAGGAGCAGTATCATCGCAGGCGGCAGGGTATGGATCGTTTCCTCCTCTTGGTCGAGAGGTCACGAGCATACCTTGCTTGTTTCTCACTGCCAAATGGGGAGAGTCGAGCTAAGGGAACTCCGGCTGAAGGCTGACGTAGGGATCAAACGCTTGGCCCCTGAGCTAGGCGTTAGCACATTCCTTGTAGGGGATCAGCTGAGAGCGCCAAATATCCCACCTTGGATTCGCCACCAGTATCAATTTCGCGAAAAAGCCGCCAAACCGGGGCAACATCACAGTCTTACACGCCTTTTAGTGGCGTACGGCATCAGAAGATTACAGAGAAGCAACGCCATAACGCCACCGATAATATGCGCGACCAATATTCCCATACTCCACACGGAATCCTGAAGAGTTACTCGGTGTGTATGTCAACACGCGCCGCTCAAAACCCTGGATGAGTACAGGGACGCTTTTCCCTCCCACCTTCACATTTACCCAGACTGGCTCGGTAATGGCGAGCCCAATCACTGCGAGACCACCAATATTAGACGTGTCGCGGAAATCAACAAACGCTTTAGGGATATTATATTCCGTTTGTACGTCGTAACCGGTCGTAGTCGCGAGTGTGTCCCCTTTCGGGTTAAATACTTCAAAACTACCATCCGGCTTGTACAGCTTCGTGACAGATTTGGTGGTGGCTACGTTGTTCGATCCCGTTTTCTGCAACTTCGCCAAGTCCGCATACGTCGGAAATGTGTTGTCTGCGTCCCCTGCGACAGGCACATGTGCGGGGGCACGCTGGATAAACGTTGAGTCACCCATCTGCTGCCTGCCGGTAATCAATTCTTGGGTAAGCAAGCCTGCGGTCAGTGTGCCGTTCGTCAACTCCATGCGACCCTTATCGAAGTATTGAACGGTGCGCATCGCGCTATCGTAGGGTTCGTGCTGCCCCTCGCTAAATGGAGCTGGCCCCCATACATATGTACGCCCCTGAGCCGTCGCATCAGTAGAGGACCAAAGTTGTTGAAAAGTAGACGCCGCAAAGGCACGCGAGTTCGCAAGCGACTGCGTGATGGGTGCTGAAGATCCCAGCAATCGGTTCTGATACAGGAGTGATTGCGCCGCTGACTGAAATGCTGACAGTGCTGCTTGGGACGAGTCAATGCGCCAGTTTGCCTCGCGATTTGCATTGAACCAGATCACCGCACGTATCCGGGGAAAGAGTGTCGGCAGATCGGTGAGCAGCCCCTGTGTAATCCACCCTGCCTTATCGCCTCCTTGCTCAGCGGAGGCGATCTCTGCGATCATCATCGGTTTATCCGTGATCCCGTCGAGTTCTTGATACGTGTCAGCGATTGTCGCCCGAAAATCTATCCACTTGCTTCCCTTTTGACTGGTTCCAAAGTTGTACCCGTCAATTCCTACCCAATCAACGTAATCATCTCCAGGGTAGATATTCGCGAGGGGTGTCAGGGGTTGTTCGGTTGATGAGGCATTTGGTGACCATACCCAGCGCACATTCGTTGCGCCCTCGCGCCGGAAGATATCGACAACGCGTTGCCACATGGCAACGTATTCCTCTGGAGTATTGCCATTCGCGTTGTTTGGCGCGGTCCCCCAAGGGTACCATCCACCATTCATCTCATGGGCAAATCGCAGGAAGAAAACCTTATCGTATTTCGCCGCCGCGCGTGCCCAAGGCGTGATAAACGAGTCTAAGTGCCCATCCGCGATATTCGCGCAGCGATACGTCGGTTGCTTCCCACTCTTGCTGCCGCTGATATCGCCGTCCAGCGGTTGCCAGGTGATCATTGGCACGGCGTTGTTGGCGTATGCGAGATCGAGATCCTTCGGTGTGAAGGCGGGGTTCGGACCGTTCTTCCAATTACGGTACCACATCAAAATCGCCGGTTTGAAGCCAGCAAGTGTGACGAATTGATCGAGAAACCGTGGGTACTCGGGTACCGAATCAACATATGCACCGAGAGCGATGGAGTTCGCGGATATCGCTGGTGTCGTTACCGTTGCGACTGTGGGTGTGAGAGCCGATACCACAGGGGGCAGCGATACCGTTGGCTTGGATGACACACTTGATGCCTGCGTCGTGGCCTCCCCACATGCAGTCAGCGACGCGACGGCAGTATACTTCGCGATTTTTTGCACGAATTCACGTCGTCCATAGACGTGATTCGGCACGTCATATTGCTTCTCGTCGGCACGTTCATCTGCTGCCATGTTGTGTTTTCTCCGTTATGATGTTACGCAGGATGCCGTATGCCCAGTCGCACTATATCGAGAGGACAGCCCTCCGTCTACGCTCGGACGGTAAAAGGGCCGCAAGCACCGCTAGAATATCGCGTTTGCCGACTGTCCGTTTACCGCGTATTATACAGCACGAAAGATTATTGATGGATGAAGAGGTATAATATTTTACATCGGAGGAAAGATTTGCTGTCTCACAGCCTCGCTGCAATAATGGTTCCAGGTTGTGGAAGCTGCAAATACTACTGTATAGCAGAGACAATGTTTACAGGAAGGTATGGTTGTGCCGCATACAAGTGAAAGTGGGCCAATCAGCGTAACACGCCTATGGAGACGACTCTCGATTCACCAATTCTGGTGCTTATTAGGGCATCCGTGTCTCGTTGTTAGCTGTATTACCTTGCTTGGTATGTTGCTACGCGTCTACCATCTCGGGCAGAAATCTCTCTGGCTCGACGAAGCCAAACTCTTCTGGATCGCACATGGCAGTGTAGATGCAACGCTGATGCATAATGCGGCAGACAACAGCGCTCCACCTCTGTACGCAATCCTCCTCAACGCGATGGAGCGTGTGAACGAGTCCGAAGTCGCACTCAGGGCGATCTCCTGCATCGCTGGTACTGTTTCAATTCCATTGGTTTACCTATTCGCGAGAAAGTACGCGTCGCGGGGTGGCGCGTACCTCTCCGCATTCCTCGTGGCGACGTCTCTGACTCAGGTAAAATACTCACAACAATTGCGCGAATACTCGCTAGCTTTCCTCCTTGCTGTGGTAATGTATCTGATCTTTTGTGAAATTATGAAAGCCCCACGCTGGGGACGTTGGGCCGTGTTTGCGGTTGTATGGTCAGTTGGCATTGCGACGCAATACGGATTAGCGTTGTTGGGATCTGTGCTTCTCTTCATGCTCATTGTCGCGCATCGCGCGGAGAAGTCCACGCTGTTGCGTGGACTGGCACCGCAGGTTATCGTTCCCGTCACAGTAGCAATCGTGTATGAGTTTTCCCTAAAGTACCAGCTTATATCTGGTGGCTTCGCGTCTGGTTCTACCAGCGATTACTTGGCATCCGGCTACTGGAATGGGTCATTACAATCATTTATTCAACTGTCAATGATTAATACTGGATTGCTTTTCTCATTTACATACTATACTCCAATTTTCTTGTTCCCTCTATTCTTTGGACTATTTTGCATCGGTCTCGGTGTTTCCCTACGTCGAAGTGCGGGCTTACCCGCCGTTCTGCTATTTGGCGGTCCTGTCGCGGTGGTATTTGCCACCGCATGTCTAAAGCTCTATCCTTACTCTGGTTCGCGGCAAGATGTCTTCCTGACCCCGATGATTTATGTGTTTGCCGGTATCGGTGGTGCGTTCATCTCGTCAGCGCACCCATGGCGCTGGTTTACACCTGCTGCGGTACGAGTAGCTGTACTAGCGCTCCTCGTGGTGCTGATTGTCGGTGGGTTGCAGCCCACGCTCCGATATCTGCAAAGCAACGATGTCGAAGACATGAAAGACCTTGTGCATGCCCTTACCCCTTCTCTTCGGTCGGGTGACACCATCTATACCTATTACGCTGCCGATGCGGCATTCTCTTACTATTATCGCGGGGATGATATGAGGCGAGTTGTCAGTGTGTATAGCCGTGAACAGCCGGAACAATACCTGCGTCAGTTGGATGATGTCCTACCCAATACGGGCCGGGTCTGGATGGTCTTCTCGCACTGCTACGCGAATGAATGCGAAATGATTACACAGTATGCTTCCCAACAGCAGCACGTCGAATTAGTCGTGGCTACGCCTGGAGCGTGGCTATACTTGAAAACGCCCAACACCTTGGCGCACGACAGATAATGGGGCGACACGGATGACGTACAAGATAGCAGGGTCCGCAGCGCTCATGAGGGCAACGCCAGATGTATTGCCAATCGGGAATCACCGAGCATCTGATATATATCCGGATGCGTGGGGATGGCTACCGGGTCTCAGCCTCGTGAGCGCGCTAGGCTTGCTCCTGCTAGCATTCGCAGATACCGCCGCGCGCGGTGGCGCGACCTGGGCCGAGCCTCTCTTCTGGCTCGGTTTACTTGTGCTCTTCGTCCCGGCGGCGATACGGCTCGCCTCTGCACAGGCGACGCGCCGCGAGCGTATCGGATTGATCATCGTTCTGGGTATGGCGCTCTATCTCGTCAAGGTATTCCAGAATCCGCTCGCGTTCACCTATCATGATGAGCTTGGGCAATTGCGCACCGCAAAGGAAATTTTACAGACCCAGCATTTATTTGATCGTAATCCCCTCGATCGCATTTATCCCCTCTATCCTGGTCTAGAGAACGCAACGATTGCACTGGTCCGTCTTGGCGGATGGACACTTTTCGGCGCCGGGGTGATTGTGCTCGCGGTGGCACGGTTCATCTTGGTAGTGTCGCTCTTCCTGTTTATTGAGACAGTGAGTAGGTCGGCGCGCGTGGCGGGCCTCGCCGTGCTGCTGTACATGACCAACCCCAACTTCGTGTTCTTTGAGGCGCAATACGCATACGAGTCGCTCGCTCTACCATTCGCCGCACTCACGCTCTTTATGCTGGCTCGACGACAATATATGGTTGGTAGGAGTCATATTGGGCTGACGTTCGTCAGCCTGTTCATGATTGCGGCAGTGGTCGTCACGCATCACCTTACCTCGTATGCGCTGATCATTTTTCTTGTCGCATGGACGGCGTTAGACGGCATATTGCGAAAAGGGCACTGGCGGCGTGAGCGGGCTGGCCCTCTCGATCCCACCCAGTTCGCGATTGTGTGCGTCGTGTTTTGGCTGACATTGGTCGCGAGCGCGACGATCAGCTATATCTCGCCGGTGCTCGACAACGCCGTCGGCGGATTCACACATCTTGCTGCCAGTGGATCGGGCGCGAAGGTGCCGTTCAAGAACGGGACCGGTCATCTCGACCCGCTGTGGGAGCGGGTTACCGGCTTCGCATCGGTCGGCGTCATCATGTTAGGCATGCCATTCGGGTTATGGCGAATCTGGCGCCGCAGGGCAAGCGCGCTCTCACTTGTGCTGGCAGCAGGAGCACTTGGCTACCCTGGAAGCCTTGCCCTCCGGCTCACCCAGGCAGGTACAGAGACGTCGAACCGCGCGTCGGAGTTCCTGTTTATCGGGATCGGGTTTGTGCTGGCGCTCGGCGTCGCCGAATTTTGGTTGCCTCGACGGAAGTGGGTATGGAAACGTGTAGTTCTGTACGCGGGCGGGGCGGCAATCATGTTGATGGGTGGGATCACCGTTGGATGGGCATCGAATGGGCGGTTACCAGGGCCATACCTCGTCGCCAGTGGTACCCGTTCCATTGAAGCACAAGGGATTGCCGCTGCGGAGTGGTCAGGGGCGACACTCGGTCCGAACCACCGCGTTGCTGCGGACGACACGAATACCCAGCTGTTTGGTTCATATGGTCAGCAAGAACCGGAGAGTGGTGCAATCAACGGATATCTCGTGCCGGAACTCTTTTTTTCACCGACTTTCGGTCAGGCCGAGCGCGATATTATTGGTGGTGATAAAATTCAGTATCTCGTGGTCGATCACCGCCTTACCACGGCGTTGCCCACCGACGGTGTGTACTTTGAAAAGGACGAGGCAACAGTCCCCCATTACATGGCACCGCTCAACCTCGCGTCGCTCACGAAATTCGACAGTGTTGAGGAGATCAGCCGCGTTTTTGACAGCGGCGACATCGTCGTCTACGACGTCCGGGAGATTGGCAATAGACGGTAAAGTTATTAATATAGATTGCTTTTCGAACGAAGTATGCCGACCAAGGCGGGAGTCATAGTACCTACACTTGGAGGCGACTCTGGATGGGTGCCGCCTCACCCTCCCCGTTCGAGCGTGATTACGGCCAACGTACCAGGAGGCAGAGTCATCTGGACGTTAGCCGTGTTTCCCGGCGTGACGATGCGGTTCTGACTCCCCACGGTTGCCGCAGTACATGGATCGGTACGTGACGGTGCGATCAGTTGTACGTCACTATTTGCGGCGTCCGTACCGAAGGTAAGGTTTGCTACGGTTATCGGTGCTGCCTGCTCTACGTCCGTGCCGTTTGCAAGCACGATGATAATCTTCTCGGTCGTCGTACGCACTGCAATAGCCGTCACAGCGACATGAGCATCGCGGGTGGTAAGCAGCGGAGTCCCCATGTTAATTATGTCTACCGTCTGCTGCGGCAGATATGACGAGCGGTTGCAGGATCCCGGTGGCGCAATAACATGCAGGAGGTCCGCGACGGCAGTTACTCCCTCCGCATTAAGGGCGCCGGCGTCCACAGTGACGAGTAGAGGGGTCGAGTTACCCGCCGTCCCTGATGCCGCGACGTCGTTTGTCGGTGCCGGATAGCGCGATGGTACGAACAATGCCAGGAGTACTAACGCCAGTGCCGCTGCAAGTGTGCTGCGTTGCAGCTTCGGATAGATGGGGCGTAGCTTCACAGCGGCCCAAAAGACGAGCAATAACGCGAGCAGTGCGAAGCCGAAGAGCAAACTGGACAGCGTGTTCACTCCTGGAATTAGCACGAATAGCTGGAGTACGAGTAAATGTACGGCATAAATGCCAAGAGCCACCTGTCCAAGCGGGATGAGGAACCACCCAAGCGCCGCTTGAAGAGGCTTCCATAATACAGTGGTTAGTAAGTAGAAGTTAGCGAACCAAGTAAACGTTGCAAGCATACGTAGGGGCAGCATCAATTCCCAGTCGTACATGTTGTCGGTTAAGCGGTCAAAATTCCTGCCAGGAAAGAGCTGCGTCAATACCCCAGCAACGACCACGAGGTTGATGAGAAACAGCAGCGTCGCGACAGACACGATCAACACGACACAGAGGACACGCCACCAACCCTTGAGAAGTGCGGTGAGTTGATCGCGATAATAGCCAGCAACTAATCCGACAACGAAAATTGGCTGCCAAGCCGCTAAGGGAAAGTAGACGTAGAAGGGCTGCGAGAACTGATCAGGATAGAAGATGTTCCCCACCCATATAAGGCTACTGACACCAAGCACCAGCCATGCCTTGCCCCGTTCGAAAAGAAAAAACAGAAGCGGTGTGAGCGCCACTAGGAGCACGTACATCGAAAGTACTCCCTCCGTGCCTGTGTGCAGCGTGAGCACGCCGACCAGGAACTTCAGGGGGTCCGGAAGCGCATCGGGACCGCCAAGGAGCGTGGTGTGCTTTGCTATGGCTTCACTGAGCAGCGCAAGGCCTACAACCACGGCGTACAGCAGCACGACGCGGCGCAAAAGGCTCTCGGTTACCTTTCCAAGACCATCTCGTATGATGCGACGGTGATATACCATTCCCATCGTCACGCCACTGATAAGGACGAAGCCATTCGCACCGGTAACAAGCGTCAACTGACTCTTACCAGTGATACTGTACAGCCAGTTGTTCGGCCCGGTCGCATGATCAACCACCATAGAAAAGATGCAGTAGCCCCGCAGGAAGTCTAACCGCAAGTCGCGCGGCCCCGATACAGCGTTATCGTAGCGCCAAGGCCACACAGCACGCGCAATGATATCCGTCACGTCAACCTCTCCCTTATTTAACGAAGCATTCGATGCGTCCATGTTTCTCCCGGTTCATGGTTCCTTTATCACTTCATGCCGTCAACGCTATCAAACTCAGACACCCTCAAGTGATCGTTAACGACCGAAAGGCCCTCGGCGAGTGAACGGTGGCAAATATCGCTTGCCACATGACGGTAGGTAGTTCAAAGGACTTGAAACTTTGCATGCCTGTGCGGCGTGTAGTGGTAGGAAGACGAACGATTTTCCGGAACTGGGAGGACTGCCGTGAGAAGTCAGCGATGTGCAACGCAATCGGTATTAGCAGTTAAAAGTAACATAAATATCAAATATGTTTACAACTTGGTGACAATAATGGTTTCCCAAGCCGTAAGTACGCGCGATATAGCTCTATGCTGAAAGGCACACGGCAATTGCATCTTTCGAGGAGGTGAACTATAGTACGTACAAGGCAAACAGAATTATAGCCGGGTATTGGTTCACAGGAGGCACTGTTGGTTGACGGCTCTTGCCATTGTTGGTAATTTTGTGCTATCATCTTTACATGCACAGCAAGGCATTGACGTGGCATTGTCGATAGGAGGTACGCCGTGAACAGCATAGTGAGTATTACCTCAGTTCCTAGCACCGATGCGCCAGACGAAAGCTTTATTGCTCATCAACTGCGCACTGCCCTCGCAATGATTCAAAGTTATAGTGAAGAGATTGATCGCAGTCTTTCCATAAGTGGGAGCGTCATGCCAGCCATACAAGCAAACAATGATGCTTTACTCATGCATGTCGTGCGACTCCGCGCGCTGATTAGTGGGTATTACGACATGCATCAATACCCAGACGCAGGCGAACATGACGACGCACAATGGGACAGTTTGTCCGGGGAATAGGAAACGGCGGTATTTTGCCTTCCTTTGCATGCCGCCGCGACCCGATTCCATGTCGCCCACATGGGCGATAACGGGGATATAACGGCGTGCACCGGGATCAGACCGTGTGGGGAGATCCCCCGGCTCCGCCGTGCATCTCCCCTCGCGACGGGCGATGCACCCCATACGTACAGCAACTGCGGAAATAACCGATTGGTCCGTATAGCATCCCGCGCAACTCCAGTCGCGTCAATTCCCGGGGAAAGTCCGTGCGCTTCCGTTCCTGATACGCGGATGGAGATCGTAGTGCAACGAGCACCCCACGCGGCACTCGCGACAACATATCTAGCGCGAGTCGCGGGTTCGTGACCAGCGTTTTCAACAGGTACGCCGTTAGCCCCGCCCCGTAATTGTACATCTGTCGCTGCAACCCCATGTATTCCCGCCGGTGAAGATGATGCACGATCGCTGCGGGGGTGTACACAATCGTGGCCCCTTTCAGGATGGTACGCAGCAATACCTCGCTGTCTACCCCTCCGAGCGCGGGCGTGCCGTTGCCAAGTGCGGGATCGAACGCGCCGATCGCCCGCAGTAGCGACGTGCGGAAGGCCATACTGTTGCCCGTGCCGTAAATACCTGCGGCATACGGATACAAGGGGGTATTCAGCCGATGGTTTGTAAGGTTGAAGGCTCGGCGTCGATATCCGGCAAGCGTAAATCCGCCGTACTGCTCGAACCACTCTTGTGCCGGCGTCTCGATTTCTCGCGGTACGACGAGCCCGGTGACCGCCCCCACATCCCCCTCGGTGCCGAAGGCCTGCACCATCTCGGTGAGCCAGTGCCGGTCCACAACCACGTCATCATCGGTGAACACCACGAACTCGCCCCGGGCGATCGTTAACCCGCGATTCCGGGCGCTCGCGCTACCTGGACGCTCCTCGTAACTGTAGCGCACCGTTGCCGTGTCCCCGTAGGTTCCCGCTATGAAGTCGGCGGTGCCGTTCGTTCTCTTGGCATTATCGGCAACGATGATTTCGTACCGATCGCGCGGGTAGTCCGAAGCGAGGATCGAGCGTAAACAGGTCGCGAGGCGGGCAGGTCGCTCACGCGTGGGGATGATGACACTCACAAAGGGGGGAGCATCGGCAAGGAATGCGCTTCTGGCCCTGAGACATCGCAGTGTTTGCCCCATCTCTCCCGCACCAATGCCCGACGCGGAGAGCGCGTGGACGTCGGGCAGTCCGTCCGCACGCACATGGGCGGTGATCTCCGACGCCAGTGCGGCGTGGATGACACGCGCGTAGTCCTCCGCGCTCAGCCCGTATTCGCCGAGCGGGATCGGGATCAGCCCCAGCGGTTGGGTGTGCAGTCGCACGAGCGATAGCGCGCGCCGATAACGACGCCCGGTACGTTCATCGATTCCCGGGGCTGCGGGTATCGGTTGGCTCAACTCTACCTCGAGCATCTGGATCGGCTCGAAGTCGGGCCCCGCCGAGGAGCGGGTCTTGCGCAATATTGTCCGCACGCTCAGGTCTCCCGCTGTATAGATGTGCCCCGTTCGCTCACCGCGAAGAGCACGTTGAATCGTTCCACGGTGTGCTCCCACGAATGGGGGGCCACGAACCGTTGGCCGCGCAGATGCGCGACCTGGTTGAAAGCTTGACGGATCGCGATGGGATCGTGCGGGGGCACGAACACGGCCCCGCCGTAGCCGCGCGCAGCCTCGATCAACCCGCCCACATGCGTGACGACCACTGGGAGCCCGTGACTCATGGCGATGTGCAGCGGGCCACTGGAGGAGGACCGATGGTAGGGCAGCACGACCGCATCGGCGGCGGCGAAAAAGGCCTCCACTTCCTCATCGTTCACGTAGCGATTGACGAACGTGATGTGGTCACGATACAGGCTGTGGGCGATTTGCTGTCCCGGCGCAGTCCACCCTTCCCACGTTTCACCTACAACCGTGAGATGGAACCGCGAAACGTCTTCCTCCGGCAGCATGTTGAACGCGGTGATCAGATCCTCAAGCCCTTTATACGGGCGGATAACGCCGAAGTAGAGGAGATTGAAAGGGGTGGCACGCGTTTCCCCATCCCCGGTCTCGTCGCGGCGTCGCTGGTATTGATCGTATGGCCCGTGGGGTACGAGTACAGAGGGGCGATCACCGAGCTTATACTGTTGTCGGAGCGCTTCCCGATCGTACTCCGAGTGCAGCACGAATCCCTGTGCGAGACGCACCACGAACGGCGCGATGAGCCGCACATACGCCCGGGCGAGCGGGATCTGCTGCTCGCCGGTATCGAGCACCTCGTGAAACTCGATCACGATGCGCGCCCCGAGAAGCCGCGCAACGATCATGAGGAGCAGGTATGAATGCAACACAGTCCCTGTCCACCACTCGAACACGATGACATCGGGCCGTTGCCGCACTAGGAACGCCACTGCGCGCACTATGCTCGGCAACCAGAACCAATCCACACCGTCGAATACGGGCACGTCCGGGGGATACGCCAACCGGGCCAGCTCTTTGCCTACGCGGTTGCGCCCCGGATAGAGGTGAGTGGGCAACAATTGCCGCATCAGGATCACGGACACATCATGCGAGCGCGCGAGCGCATCAGACAAGCGGTGTGTGTAGTAGCTGATGCCGCTCAGAAAGCGCGTTCCGCCCCCAACGACACAAACGCGCAACCGGGTATCGGTGCTCCGGCTTTGAACAGGGATCATTCGCGCACTAACAACCATACTAAACCAGCTTTCGCCATGTGAGCATTGACGAACCAAAGGCAGCCATTTCCATCGCTTGAGCACCAAATAGCGTGACCCACGCGTTCAGATGTGCTTGTGGTGCGGCGGGCTGATAAACGAGTGCGGCACCATCGGGCGTATGCTGAGCAATTTGCTCCAAACGGGCAATCGCGGCCGGGATACCAGGTAAGGACGGATCGAGCGCCAGCGCCATACGTAGGGCTTGACTCGTAACATCAGCTTGCTCGATAGGAGCGTCACCCGTTTCCCCGGTATTGACGAACCGCGGGAAACCGCCCGTCGGTAGCTGATGCGACCACATCCATGCGTGTGCGGTTCGGGCGCGTTCAATCGCGGTAGCGTCACCCTGCGCAGTCCCCCACATCCATAGACCCTCGACAGCGTACAGGTGCGGATGCAGCATTGTCTCCACGTCTCCTGGATGCGTGACAAATCGCCCATCATCCCGTTGATATCGCGTACTTTGCTCTACGAGGAGACGGGCAGATTCGCTCGCATTTGTCACCCCTAGTGTTTCGGCAAGCAGCAGGCACTGCACCACCTTCAGCAAATGCGCGTGGCCCTCCGTGGACCATGCTGACCGGTTCGACAGTGCCGACTGTTCAGGACTGAGCGACGTGAAACCCGTTTCGCTGTGTATCTGCCGCCGAAGCAAATCGACGAGCACTTTGCCGTGATTCACATAAACATCCACCCCCGCACGATCGCCGAACGCGAGCAGACCTGTGGCAATCATTGCGAGATCGAAGTTGTATACCGACGCATTATCCCACTGCCTGCGAGCGGAGAGATCGGCCGAAAGCCGCGCGACAAGCCAGTCGGCGGCACGCCGCCCCGCACGCTCTTCTTCGATCGTGAGGTTGTCGCGACCAGCGAAGTGCGTAAGCGCATAACCAGTGATTTCGGGGTACTCAAAGGCTGGTATACCTGTCCCCGCTTCGAGCCACGCGTAGAACGCCCCCCCGTCACTTTGACAGGCCGCAGAAGCGAGCCACTGGTGCATGGCCCGCACGAGGGAAGCGGTTCTTGAATCCTCCGTTTGCCGACTCCTTGAGGTATCGTGGAGTGTGTCGACAGTAGTCACAGAAGTTTCCTTTCCGTTCGCGGCGACACGGTTAATATCCGATTCAGGCATTATTCACATGCACATCGCCAAGCTTCTCACCAGTGATAACTTCAAATCGACGCGATGGCATCGCAACAACGGGTGTTCGTGATGCAACCGGATCGTTAGAGCGATCGGGCGTGATGGCAATGTTCTCTACGTCGTGAGGCAGGGGCAGCAGCCCGGCCAATACACGTGCAATGTGCTCCGATGCATGGCCCGTCCCATAGGGATTCACGGCATGAGCCATCGTCTTGTAGGCTTCGTCATCGCTCAGGAGGCGCGTGGCCCATGTGAGAAGCTCCGCACGGTTTGGTCCGACAAGACGCACGGTGCCTGCGGTCACGCCTTCAGGGCGCTCCGTGGTTTCGCGTAACACGAGAACCGGTTTTCCCAGCCCTGGCGCCTCTTCCTGCAGGCCACCCGAATCGGTGATCACAAAGGAACATTGTTTTAATAGCCAAACGAGAGGCTGATATTCGAGCGGTGAGAGCAACGTGACGTTTGGCAGGTCACCCAGAAACCGATATACTGGTTTGCGCACGTTGGGATTGAGGTGTACAGGCCAGACGAGATGGACATCGGGATGACGATCCGCGATGGACCGAAGCGCGATGCAGATCTCCTCCATCGGATACCCGAAGTTTTCTCGCCGGTGAGCAGTGACGGCAATAATTCGCCGTGAGTCGAAAGGCACGTCGGCGAGCGGTGTGCCCGCAGGGTCGTAAGGGAGACTTGCCACTGCGTATAGGGCATCAATAACCGTGTTCCCCGTCACCACTACCGTCTCGGGTAGCACGCCTTCCGCAAGGAGGTGTTCGGCGGCCTGTTGAGTCGGGGCAAAATGGATATCGGCCAGAACACCCGTGATGCGTCGATTTCCCTCCTCAGGAAACGGATGCTGTTTGTTGTACGTTCGCAGGCCTGCTTCTACATGTCCCACGGGAATGCGCAAGTAGAATGCGGTAAGGCTTGCCGCCATCGTGGTGGTTGTGTCACCTTGCACAAGTACCCAGTCGGGCTTTTCCGCTTCGAGCACGGGGGTGAGACCCCGAATTATCGTTGCCGCAAGCTCCGTAAGCGTCTGCCCCGCTTGCATCACGTTCAGGTCGTAATCGGGCGTGATACCGAAGAGATCCAGAACCTGATCGAGCATCTCACGGTGCTGCGCGGTTACGCACGTCTTCACAACGAAAGCATCGTGCCGCCGAGTCAATGCTTGTACCACGGGAATCATCTTGATTGCCTCTGGGCGGGTTCCGAAGATGCAAAGTACTTTTTTTCGCAACCGAAGACTCCTTCTTGGGCAACGCCCAGATGTGCAAAACGGGAAGGGACGGCCTTACTCGCTGCCGGGCGCGGCGGTTGCGGCATTGCGATCAACAAGTGCAGCCATCGAACGCCGACCGTTTTGGGCCGCCTCAGGCCGAACAGACGTGCCTCGCTCTCGCCAGATCGTCTTGAGTACCCGCCAGCCATCCGGGAACGTTTGCAGGCGACTGACTCCATGGATACGGTCTGCCTCGAAGCTCGGCACTTCAACGATACGCAATTTGTTACGGATCGCCCGAATGTTCATCATCGTTTCGATCTCGAATCCATCACCATCGAGGCCGAGCACCGGCGCGACCCATGTCCAGAACGCGTTATAACCGTAGCAGAGGTCGGTCCAGTGCGCACCGTACAGCAGCCGTGTCATGAGCACGAAGACTGCATTCCCCGCTTTCCGATCCCATGTCATGTCAGAAGTTCCACCACCGCGTACGAAGCGGGATCCTTTCGAGTAGTCCGCGCCGTCAAGAAGCGGGGCAACGAATACGGGAATCTCAAGCGGATCGGACGAGCCATCCGCGTCAAACGTAACGATGATTTCGCCTGTCGCTGCGGCAAACCCCGTTTGCAATGCTGCTCCCTTGCCGCGCCCCCGTGCGGTAGGGACAACGCGAATGGTGGGAAACAGTTGCCGAGCAACATCTGCCGTACCATCAGTAGAGTGATCATCCACAAGGATCACTTCGTACACCCAATTGGGAATTTTGGGGAGCACATGGGAGAGATTTTCGGCTTCGTTATATGCCGGGATCACCACGCTCACGCGCGCTCCAATCCGAGCTAGCTTCTCCTTTACCGCTTCCATGTTCATCGTCGCTACTCCTTGTCGTATTTGCACCAGCGATGGAAGCTGATGTAGTTCACGATAAATACATGGCGCAAAACAAAGAGCCAGCATATTGCCTAGCCGGCCGTACCACTTACCCGACATAGTCCAAAGGCACCCAGATACGGTCTACGTCTCGTTGGTGTATATACCAAGATGGCAGGTTTGCTTTACAAAAACGTGAAACTATATAAATCTAAAGAACACCTCCAACTTTGCGACTCTGCTACGCTTACAAAGCACCAATTTCACGGTAACACGGATTGATTAGACACGTCAATACCTCTTATCATAAAGGTTCTCTATCAATTCCTTAACACATCCTAGACGTAAAAGACATTGTAGTTTAAGACAACGCTTAAAATGAAATCTAAACTTAAATTATTTGTTAATGCTTCTCTGGGAACGACGAAATGGTCATACATGGTGATGATTTGTCGCGTGAACAGAAGGTAGCCGTGGGTGTAGGCTCCAGTGAGAGAGTGGTTCTCCCGTACGAGCGATACTGCTGGCGAATCCCTGCGGCTTATGCGGCTCGTGCCATCAGCGTCGCAAAGGCGGAGCGCCGCGTCTTCGCCACGGGCGTGCCATCAATCCACTCGCTCACCCGCATGAAGTTGATCGCCGCCGCCGTCAGCACATGCTGCAGATGCGTCTTCGCCAATCCAATGTACCGGCACCGTCGCAACCCGAACGCCCGTGTTCCCTGCGATATCGTTCCCTCAATCCCTGCCCGCCGCGCGTACTCGCCCTTGAATCCCTCACGCCTTTCCCGCTCACGGGCCGCGTGCAGGGCGAGATACTCCTGTTGCGCACGGACCGTGATCAGTCGCCGTGGCGACCGCTCTTGCGCTGATTGGATACATCGTGCGCGACGCGCGCACGGGCGACAGTCCTTGGTCGAGAACTTGATCTTGATCACGGCATTATCTCGCCGGTCAACGGCAGGGCTCCAACTGATACTCGTATGCCCCGCCGGGCAGGTCGCGGTTTTCGCTTCCCAATCGATTGTGAACGCACTGGCCGCAAAGCCGTGTCCCTCGCGTGCCTGCCAGCGATAGTCTTGACGCGTCGGGCCAGAGAGATCAACCCCAAAATCACGTTCGCTGCTCACCAACAATGCGGCGTCCAAGTAGCCCGTGTCGACGAGGTGCGTTGTCGGTAACAACGCTTTCTCTTGTAATGCACGATGGATCGTCGGCGTCAGGTCGCCATCGGCCGTCGGCGCGCTGCTCGTCTCGACATGGGTAATCAGGCGTGGCAGCTCATCCTCGCAGGTCTCTGTCAGATGCACCTTGTAGCCCACCCACAGCGTCGAGTGTTTCTTGCCGTAGTGCGCCTCAACATCATACGGGGAACTGATGAACAGCGATGCGGGCGGGAGTCCTTGCTCCTCACTGCGCCACCCGAACGTATCATCGATGACGACATATTGCTGAATCCACATCCGCCGCAACGTCTCCACGGCAGGGATCGTTCGCAGCCAGACGGGCGCATTCGCGGCATAGACGGCGCGCAACAGCAAGACGCCATCCTCGCCGATCGTCACCGCCAGCGCACGGCGCGCGTCCTGTCCTTCGGGCAGATGGTAGTCGTCTACCCGGCGACTGTACCGGTCGATCCACTCCGGTTGGCTCCGCTCTCGCAGCCAGTCCGGCGCAGCGATGGCGAGGCTATTGAGCGCGTGCCGCAGCGTCTCACCCGCCCGCTCAAGGCGATTGAGCGTGCGAATCGCGGCAAGGACATGCGTAGAATCAGTGCGCTGCCGCCCCCGTGCGGTGAGCAGGTTACACGCACGGAACTCTATTAACATCAGGTCGAGGAGTTGCTGCTCGATGCCGCCCGTGACCAGGCGTGTGCGGAACTCGCTCAACACGCTACTGTCGAAGCCGGAATCGGTGAGCGCAAGTGATAAGGCGTATTTCCAGTCGATGCGACCGCGCACGGCGTCAGCGGCCTGGCGATCGGACAGCCCCTCCGCATACTGCATGATCGTAACGAGCGCGAGTCGCCACGGGGTCTCTGCCGGTTGACCGCGCCACGAAAACACCGGGGCGAAGGCGTCGTCGGTATACATGACGCCGATCGTGTCACGCATGCGCATGTACCGATTGCCTTTGGGGAAAGCGGCGCGGGCGACACGCGCCGTCTCTTCAGGAACGGGACCGACGGGATGCGGATGCAGGGACATGGCGAACTCCTGGATGCGAAAGGCGTGGACAATAGGGGGCTCCATTATCCGACTATTGCGTCCCGATTGCGCCGACCAGCAGCCTCAGCGCATTCGCCAGCAGTATCACGAACACGGGAGAACCCTTGACACCCGGCGTCTACACGTGGGCATACTCCACGCGAAACACTGTCACCATTCCTTCCCCGCGCGTTCTCCGCTAACCCATGTCGTTAAAGCAGTTTCCATACCGCGAAACGAGCCTCGGCAACCTGTATGCTCCGTATCTACTCGGTGGGCGGCTACCCGCAATCAGGATATGTCTTAAAATACCGTGGACGGGATAGAATTTTTCCGCAGTGTAAAGCACGCGATTTCCGGACGAGCGGCAAACCGGATAGGGTATCCGGCCACGCCCAAGCCGCGATTCACGTACAAAGGGTTACCATTGACACAGAACCACCCACGAGGATACCGCGTCTGCTTGTCCCCACGATGAAAGGTGACCCAGTCAATCTGTTGTAACGGCGAGAGGCGAACTTGCGCACCATGTGTATGCCCAGCCAAGGTAAGACCTGCCCAATCTGAGGGGAAATCTTCAACGACATCCGGTTCATGGATAAGCGCGATGCAGGGCTTTTTCCCGCGAAGCTCAGTAATCACTCCCGCGACATCCACCCCATGACTGCTTGCGGCGTTGTCGAAGCCCACGATCATGGCTTCGGCGTCTCGTACCGTCAACGGAACTACCGTGTTGCGCAGTACCGTGATGCCAATTTGCTGGAGGGCCATCGTAATAGCGTTTGCTCCAAAGGCGCCGTTGAAGTAATCGTGATTTCCTAACACTGCGATAGTTGGTGCCGTGTGAACGAGCGGTGTGAGGAGGTCGAGTGGTTGTGGCCGCCCGTCGTCTGAATAGTCACCTGTAAGCACGAAGATATCAGGTTGCAGTGCCGCAGCAATTGCTATGGCACGCTTCAGCGTCTCATATGGAGCACCAAGCGACCCGAGATGTAAATCGGTGAGATGGACTACGCGTACCCCATTCCAACCTTCGGGAAGATTTTTAACCGTAATATTATGCCGTGTCACGGAGAGCCAATGACGTTCAATGGTGTTAGCGTATATACCACACGCGACCACAAAACTACCTAAGGCAATAGCCGCTTGTTTTAATTTCATAGAAACCCCACCCCAAAATCGGGATTTAGACAATGTTTTTTTGCCGTATATGCTATACGCATTTCTACATCGCTTCGCTTTCTTATCAAACTACCCTTCACCAGTCTGCACCTTCATTGAAGTCTCAACGGCAACTACGTGAGCATAAGAAGCAAAGGCTGCATTTCGTGACAGTTGTTTTGGCCTCCGGATATGGCTCTTGCTAATTCGCAGAGGACTATGCAGATGGGGCGAGGGCTGGCCAGGGATGGGCAAGATACGTACGAATCGCCGGACGAATAATCGCTTGCTTGACCCGGTACCAACTCACTCCCGTCTTCGCGATGCCGCTCGAAACGCGTCCTGCCCTTAAGGCACCTGGCTCGAATGCTCAAGCCGATATGGCTGCGCCCCGCCTGCCCCATCGCATGTTCAACGTGACACGCTCCCCTCAGGCTGAGGTTGTACACCTCAATGCGCCAACGCATCTGCGCGTATTTCAGCCGCTCCATCTCACCCATCCCCAAATCATTCATCGCCCAATGTTCCGTGGTGCCGTTCAGAACCCCCACGCGAAACACGCGCACCTCGCCGTAGTCCTTGAGCCACACCACAGTATCACTCGCCGCGATGGTACACGCGCTTACTGACCGCAACTCGGTGCGCCTCACGTTCACAAGCCGATTGTGCTTCAATTGCGTCAGCCACCGCCACCCGCAGTCCCGTACCAACTGGAAGTTGTCCACCTGTGCGTTCGGCTTATCGTGCGTGGAATCGTCCACTGCCTCGCACCCGGCCCCGCTCCACCTGCCCCTCGACCGCGTGCTAGAGTATCGCGGGGTCGGGTGCGAGGCAGTGCAACGGGCGTGTGAAGACATCGTGCGCGGGAGCACATGGGGTCGCGTGGCTGCATGCGCGCCGCTGCGGTCGCACCGAATCAACCGGGGCGCGGCGATCGGGAACTGGGTGTAGTCTTCGTCACAGCAGCGCGGCGCGTTCATGTACCCATGCTATCCTACTCTTGCCTCATTCTTCAACTGCATAAGGACGATGGCTCTCGGAGCCATAGAAGACGATGAAAATAGGCTTCGATGCCCATTTTCGTTAGGCTATTTTCGCAGGAATGCCTACTTTTGCTAGAATAATACTGTAATGGATGTAATATTTTGGTTTCTTAGCGTTATAGGGATCAAGTAATGCTTTGCCTATGTGCGGATTGTAGCTCGCAAGCGTACGAAAGACACCGACTGTACGATTATCTTTCGTTTATTTTTTATTAGAACACACAAGTTGTGTTGCCTTTGTGCGTATGATATTGACGTTTCCTTGCGTAACTGTTATCATATTTCTGGCGCGGCAAACGCAGTCAATTTTTTCAAGTTTTCTACTGCTCGTGCCTTAAAACGCCAAGCAGACACGTTCATCTTAACGTATTGCATCATTTATCTACGGGGGGGGGTTCTTGGATGCCAATATCCCGCGTTTAGAGTGGGGAGGTAGCACCCCAATGAAGCGTGGACAGCGGAGTTGAAAGGAAACGGGTTCTGCAGCACTCTTGTTGGTAGCTGACACCACCAAGGAGGAACCGCATGAACCCGCAGGAGCAAGTGTGCCACAACCG
>JAABUQ010005360.1_pt1 | contig 20580 bp, 30 predicted proteins | sample 5560001 | NCBI WGS metagenome assembly JAABUQ01 (sample SAMN10711888, study PRJNA513371) | rock metagenome | isolation source: Antarctica rocks | place: Antarctica: Victoria Land, Finger Mt nord | collected 2015-12-18
GACCCGCGAGGTCGGAGTCGTCCATTATGTGCGGGGGGATAGGGGAGAGGGGGGAGAGGACTGTGAGGGTCTGGATTGGGGGGGGGAAGGGGGTTAGTGGGATGGGTTTGGGATGGAGGGGGTTCGCGAGGAGGATTTGGAAGGGGGGGGCGGGACACACCTTCCCCTTGATATGCCCAAAATTCACGCCCAGCTCCTCCAGTAGCGGAGGCTCCCCGTCATACCCCTCCGTCCCGAACGCTGCTAGCCACCCCGTCCGCAAGCCCCCTTGCTCGCCCATCCTTCCGCTGACGGCGCCCCCAAAGCCCGGTCCCGCGCCGAATGTTTGCGCGCCCCCGAAGCCGGCGCTGGTGCTTTGGTAGGCGGATTGTTGTTGTGATGGGTAGCCATACTGGGCGTTCGCTGGAGTGCTGTGGCCGGAGACGGGGGCCGGGTAGGTGGATTGGTAAAATTGGAGGTTGGCTTGGGGGTTGTAGGGTTGGGAGTTTGGGGGGGGATGTTGGGGGTAGTATTGGGCCATGTGGCCGGTGGATGGGGGTTTGAGTGTCGCCAAGTGCAGGAGTGCCGGTGAGGTAAAAGTGGGGGTGTTTATTTGAAGGTTTGCTTGTGCGGGTGTGGTCTGTGATTTGGTTTACTTAGTGGGTGCCTCGCGGTGAAGTTGAGAGACGTGTTTTCTGCACCAAAATCTAGATGATAGTTCGGACTTTTCCGAATATCCGAGATATCCTATTATCTCAATACATAATTAATTATATTATCTATGCAACTTTAGGTTCCATCTTGCGGCCGTTCGCCTTTCGATATTGATCAAAGGAATTAATGTATCAAATAAATTCCAAACCCCTGCTTTCTACCTTGCTGATCATCGCGACGACTCAGCTCTCGAAGGCGCAAACCCCCTCAACCACGCCCTCGCCCTGTCCAGATCCCCGCCTTCAACATCTAGCGCAGCGACGCACCACTCAATCTCATAACCCCCTCCCATCCCCTTCTTTCCGTTCCCTGTCTGTGTCATCGGCTCCTCGCTCCTCCCCTCGGCCGCCACCATTTCGGCCAAGCCCCTCCGAACTTGGCTCCCTTCATCAGTACAAAACCAAACCCGTGTCTTCAAGTCCCCCAAGCTCTCGAGCACAGGTTTGACCAACCCCATAGCCTCTTTACTCGTCATAGCCATCCCAACCCCGATACCCAGATGCTTACGACCAGTCTTACAGAGCTCGTTCCGACACCAAGATTGGCCACAACCCGTGAGCAGCTGGGTAAGATACTTCCTCTCAACCCTCCGCCGTAGCGCTTTACCATCGGGGTCGTACATTGAGACATAGAGGGGTCCAAAACAGGTGTCGCACACGCCTAGATCATTCTTGGGGGCCTGATGCCTCGCTTCACCATTCTTGGTGACGGCATCGAGGGTGCGGCCGCAGTTGATGTTCCTGCAAATATTCGGCTTTGGACGGGAGAGGCGCTGCAGGTCGTGATGTCTTAAATGTGTGGACATGTCCCTGAGCCGGACGATTTGGCTACAGAGATGGCATTCGGTTGTTCTTGCCCCGTCAGAGAGCTCGTGCGGTGTCAGACCTGACATCAAGACTTCTGGGGTGTCCTGCTCGGGGTCGTCAGACCCCTGTTGGGGAACTTGCAGGTGGCAGAATCGGCAGAGGATTAGTCGGCCAGGGCAAGTAGTTGTGCGGTGCTGGGCTAGATCCGGGGTGTTTGCCGCAATGTAAGTGCACGAAGGGCAGGAGCGGGAGGTGTGGAGTAGCGTGTCATGTTTGGTTTTGGAGGAAGAGGTGTTGCCGTGGGAGGAGTCATGGGGACAGTGCCAGTGATTCCTCCAACTCGAAGAAGATTTCTGGAAGACGTTTTTGCATTGGGAGCAGAGAGTATTATTGCGCAGGCAGAAATTTTGATGGAGAAACATGGTCCGTTTTGGAACTGGTTGGAGGCAATTTGTGCATCGCTCTTCATTTGGTTCAAGGGGAGTCGAATCTGTAGATGGACTATCTGCGTCTGTATTCGAGAACGTAGCGACAGATGAAACCCTCAGATTGAACTGTACTGGCAAGCCTTGCACTTGAGCATCTTCGGCGGAGGCTTCGTATCCGCGGACCGAGATCCAGAGTGCTTCTGTATTTTCGAGTCCAACATTGGTATGGCGTATCTTAAGTCTCTTTGCAGCCTTTCTTGATATATCGCCAAAGACATATTCGTCCTCGCGAGGCCTACTTCGATGCTTCTGATCAAAGGGTGTTACAAATAAATCAACGTCTTTCTCATCGTCGAGACTTGTCAACTGGATCTCTAGATCTCTTGATTTGTTCCAGTCTTGGATGCTATAGTCGACGTATTCCGAAGGCCTGACTTGTCCTGTTTCATTTGTATCAATGTGGATCTTGCCACCCGCGGAACTGCCTTCTTTGGTGCCTGGAGCTCTTTGAGATTTTTGAACGAGTCGTTGCAATGTTTCCCTGGCTTGCTCTTCGTTCAGCGGCTCAATATCGACTTCCAAATCTGTATCGATAAGTGAGATGGCCTCTTCACTTGGCTTCAGCTCATCTACTAAGAAACGAAATTCTTGTTTCCCAGCAGGTATGGTGATTATTTCTCCTTTAGTAAGAGTCGTAAATGTGTCCCGAAGATATTGCTCCAAAAGTGCTTTCCAATCCTCTGGATCATAACCCGCTTCAAGTGGTCTCAATTTGACATATGTCCCCTTCGGCAACTCTTGAACATGCACAGTGAGTCTCCAGGTTATTCCCGAATCTTGCCCCGCCCCGGCTCCATTCTCTACACTCTTTGCGACCTCCTTCCCGTCCAAGCTATCGCTATCTATGCCCAAGGAATGCCGAAGAAAAGAGCTTACGCCCACGGTCTTGTCTTCCGCTGAGAACTCTCTAATGCCTGCAAACACGATTCGTCCATTTTCAGGATTGACAAGGCGAAAAGTCAAAGGGTGGGGAAGACGCTGATGTCTTTCAACAACCTGCTCTCGTGCTTGGCGTTCGGCGGCGAAAGTGTGGGGATTGTACGGATCGAATGTCGAAGTCTGAGGCTGCATAGAACTTGGGACAGTGACTGTTGCTGCTGAGAGCAACTCCTCGAGGGCTGATGGTGGTAGGATGATTTTATCACCTTTCAAAGCAGGTGTTGCCTTTGCTGGCAGTACATTCAGTTGGGCTGACCACCGCAGCGGCGGCGAAGTCGGTGCTTCGTTCATGGTGGGCGGTGGAGGAGAGATTCCATCAGACTGTGCAATGTTTGGCGCATTGTGAAATCAATGCATCGAGAGACTGGACATGTTCATCAATCCCTTCTCGAAGCATCCATGAGTTTTGTCATCACGCATCGGCTTTCTTTTTGATACATTAAATACATACTTAGGTAATCAAGTGCGTGAATAGAACCGTAATATATTAAAATATTCTACGACGTGTTTCGTATGCATTTTTAGAATCAACAGAAGCGTCTTTGCCCCAGTATCATGTACGGCAAAGGAAACTCATGGCAATTGCTTCGCCCGGACTGCTGTCCATGGCGTCGCTGGGTGATGTCAATGGCCACCAAAATCCCACATGGCAATTCAACGAAGTTGCTGATGATGGTGCAACCCCAGTATTGAGTGCAGCCTCATGAGACGTAAATGCCTAGTTCGTGAACCTCGGCCCATTCTAATCTGGCTTCTCGATGACGCTTTACGTGGACACAGGTCAGGCCACGGTGAAAGATGCCGTGTGGATATTTCTAAATACCCTTCTCATGTCTACTCATATACGCAACGGCTCTGAGGTCGACCACGACGAGACTCACAAGCTTGTTGAAGCCGCTCCAAGTATTCGAGCGCATTTTATGAGCTCTATATATCATGACGGACCAAAAGCAGTGCCTGAGGACTCACATAAACGTTCCCACAGCGAACTGCTCGACTGCGATATCGGCGAATGGTCGTCTTGGGACTGCTCACCACCATTTCGATCTTAGGCCTCAGTCCCGTGATTTATTTGGTCCAATCTCTAGACCCGGACACAAGTTACGTTGATGTTGCTAGTTCGGTCTCGTACGACTTGACAGCGGAGAAAGGCAGCCTAGGGTTTTAGTCTGCTTTCATCATCCACCTTCGAGGCGCGATGTACATGTCATTCAGTCAAGTTAAGGCCATCGATATTCTCTGGCAACTTTTAGTCGGCGTAGGGCCAAGGTTTCTGATGTCCTGCTTAGCGTTCAAAGTCTTCAGTGAAGGTCTTATTCGTTTGATGGAGGCTTCTCCTGTGTTGTATGAGCTGCATGTGACATTAACGTTTTCCACAATTTCTATCCATATATCAGAGATCTATGAAAAAACCAAAAGCTCGTGCCTCCACCGATCCACCCATATCCCTCAAAGAACGATCCATCACCCCTCCCCACCCCCACCCTACTGCTCAAGGACACAGTGGCTTTCCCCCTCTAGAAATCTCACAACCTCTGCCCTCCCATCCTACCGCCCCCTTTGCCTCCTCAGCAAAACACGCAAATCCCCAATGAACCCTCCCAAGCCCCACACAACGAGGTCAAGCATGGGAACCAACCCTGTGGGTCAGCCTCGTTTCTCTGCGTGTTAGAGTTGAGATGACGAGTCCAACTCTCCTCAAGAACGAGGGTGGAGACCGGGGAAAGGGGGAATCTTGGCTCTGGAGAGTGGTAGATAGGGAAGTAATGTGTGGGACCACGAGTAAAGGGTTGACAGACGTTGGATGCAAGGCTGTATCTGCCATGACCGACTTTGACTTGGACCCCTTCGTAGGCTTACAAGAACACACTGTCGTCCTCGAATCTCGCCATCTGTACTTGTACAACCATGGATTTTTGATTGCGACGTAGTACGTTTGAGATAGATTGTTCAAGAGCAATCGAAAATGCAGCGCAATACAATTTGATAACAAGGATCGGATGGAGGTCAACATTTGGGTCGATCTTGGGCTGCAGGTCGAGCCTTATACTTTTGCTCAGCCCCATTTTCCGGAGGCGGCGCGTGTTGCATTTCAGCCGCTAGGGATTGTGTTGACTGGTGGTTTCCAACGGCAAGATGAAACTGTAGTGTGAATGATCTAGAAGGCGTGCGCGAACGCTTAGTGGTTTAACTCGCTCTGTGAGAGAGGCAACAATGGTGTTGTACGAGTTTCAGACCAGGAGGCTCCCAGGAGCGTTGGCATAGACAGTGAAAGATTTCCTCATCAAGCCCATGTCAAGCAATTAAACCTTCTACCAGCGGGCCGCCATTAGAAGATGCAACTTGAAACGATGAGCTTCCCTTTGTTCAAAAGGGTTTACCGTGAGGAGGAAAACTCGGGCCCCTAGACCTGGTACCATAATTCTCAGCCTAAGGAATGTTCTTGGCTGCATTGAGTTGAGCCAGAGCAGTCTCTGCTGGCATCCCCATCATTCTTGCACCGATTGAGTAGCTTGAAACCTGATACGGGGTAAGACCACCATAGACCTCGTCAAGGGATGCAGTAGTATGAACCCTCAACTGTGGATCCGTCAAATCAAGGTCTTCGCGGCGTCGCATATGCTCGAATTGCGTGAGATAACCAGGAGGGGGTTGTTCCTCTCGAAGGTCGACATGTGGTGGCGCGTTACTCAATAATGCTGCCCAATCATTCGTCGCAGACCCAAAGTCGAGATTAGTCGATCCATATGGGAGCGTATCCCCTGTCAGTGGGTACATAGGCTGTTGGGAATTATGTGCAAAAGGCTTGGGGACTGTGGAGTCGGTATCAGATTGCAGATCCGGACTGTCTGAGACGCCCGAGCATAGCCCTTGTGCTTCAAAGCTAAGCAGAGAGGTGAATGGGTTTGAATCTCGGTATGGGTTTGGAGGTTGATCTGAAGCGGTTCGCACCCCGTACCCATCGTAGGTGTCAGTAGAACACGATGGGGCTGTGTTTGGGACCTTGAGTGATTCCGCTCGAGGACGATGCACAGTTACTTGCCTAGAACTTGTGGCAAGGCCGGGCTGTTGAGTTGATAAAGGCGAAGATCTTCGAGAACGTCCAAGTGAGCCAGCCCGTTGAGTAACGAGAGAGGAGGGAGAAGGCGATCGAGATATTGGGGATACGTTTTGCAAGGGTGAGATTGGCGAGACATCCTCGAGTGCCGAGACGGGCGACACGAGATGAGTCTCCGTGACTAGTGTTGGAGCTTGGCTGTAAGCAGACGCCACGTTCAATCTCGGCATAATTTCAGAGGCTCCTGGCATTGGCCGTGCGTAGTATCTCCAATTACTACCTCTGTATGATTGTATGTGTGGTCCAGGAGAGTGAACATGATCGGAAGATGGTGATTGGGAGAATAGCCGTTTGATCTTAACCCGCCTAAAGAGGAGATTTAATTAGTGTTGCTTGTGAGATTTGCGAAGCTTTGCGCACCTGTTTTGAAACCAAACTTGTACCTTACGAGGACTCAAACCAGGTATTTCCCTTGAGAGCCTCTCTCTATCGACCGTGTCAGGGTGAGGGTGTCGAGCGAATTCTTTCGTCAAGAATCGAGTCTGGCTATGCGTCAATCTGTATAACTCTTAGTTTCAGTGCCAACCTGCTCGAAGCCATTCCACTGACCTGAAACGTCTCATTCTTCGCTTTTCGGCCAATCCTTCTGAGATAGTCCGTGGCCTCCCTTCGTTGGTGTCAGCAGATCCTCCTTCTAAGGTACCTTCGCTGGAAACCATCATATCAGTCTCGTCATCCTCTTCGTTGAGAGCCAGACGCGGTGTAGGATCAATTGACGGGCTTGTAGAAGTCGACTTCTCGGACCCCGGCCGACGTTCAATTTCATAGGCACAACATGTTGCCTTCATTGTTTGGCGTTGCTCGTCTCCACTTCTAGTGTGAGGCTCTGTTTGAGGGGGATGTACTGTTGTACTACCGTGGGGTCGATAGGAGTCCGACGAAGGCCGGGATACTGGACCTGCAGAGTACTGCCTGAGCATGCTCGACATTGAAATACGGGTCTTCTCAATCCCAACAGCAAGTGGCAGATTGAGTAGAGAAAGTATTGTACAAGTGACAAGCTATCTCGATTGCGTTGCCAATAATGAAACTCTCGTGGAGCAATACTTAGAATTGTTGACGTCCCGAGTTGATGCTCCTAGCGGAGACTTATACCACAACGCAATAGGAAGCCTGTTGATGTCTTGATCTTCTGATCCTTTCTTTTCAAGATTTTGTGCAGATGCTGAAGGAAATTAGACGAGCGAAGTCTTCCGGAATTCCTGTGGCAACAGCTCAGCTTGTACTTGTCCTGTTGTCGGTCTTGGATGTGTTGGGCACCAGTGGTTTGGCTCTGTCCTTTGAGCTCAGCTTGGGGCTTCCTACTTTCCTGGAAATGTATCTACCTACCCAGCCCTCTGTGATAAATTATCAATTACTGGTCGTTCCCAAGAAGTTGCCCCTTTATTTCCTGGTAAGCCCCTGTTTTTCGAAGAGTGTCTGCCAGCTAATGAGGATGGACTGTCCACACTTGCCCAACGTCAGGCTGTGCAATGGGTTTGTTGCAATCTTCAGTCAGAATGAGAAACTTCTTTGAGTTCAATAGATCAAGGCAGAAACAGATGCGTCAAGGCCGGCGAACAGCGTTATCTAAACAACACTTTGGGCGTAAAGATCCGGCGTTTTTGTAGTACGGCCAAGGCGCGAAATCTTATTGAGTGAAATAGTAAGGAAGACTTTCTTTGACACAAAAGTCGCTTTGAGGTTTCGAGGCCTGACTAGCAAGAACGGTATTTGATTTTGGGTGCATGCACCAAATAGAGGGCTGGGTAGCTCGAAGGCAACGCTCATATAAAGTACATCGAGGTCAGCAGAAGTGCACTTATTGTGTAACACGAAGTGACGGATTAGTGGAGGATTGAGGCAAATATGTTTGAGAAAGGGAAGTGGTGATCAAAGGCTGATTCGGAGATGTACTTGGAACTTGATAGAGACCTAGAGCTCTGGAGTTAAGCTAATAGAGGGCTACTCCTTGCGAGACAACGACTTTTCCAAGCGCTCTTAGTCGTGTCCGATTTTAGTAAAGAATGTTATAAGAGCCTCACCTGAGACGTAACACGCAACCTGCTAATCCGTTGCAAATTCTGACACTACCAAAACACCAAACGACACATGTATATCTGAAACACCTGGACAAAGGCCATGGCACAGCGCGTTGTGGTGTGAGCTACAGAGCTAGGGCCAAGGATACGGCTCAAGTACCTAAGCAATGGAAGCGATATTCGATAGTGTTGCCGCAGACTGATACGGACATAGGTACTCTGATGGCCAACGACAATGCTTGATAGTGGAAGGCGTTCAGCGTTGAGTTTGAACCTCATTACCTCTTACGCAGTTGACTACAGCTACTAGGGCTGATCATGATATCGATCCTTTGATCTTCGTTCGTCAACCTTGATGCACCCGAATTCGATCAATGGGCACATCGAGCAAGAAATGTTGAAATTTTTCAGGCCCTTCACCGGGCGCTGCAAATCTCCGATGGGCGGCAATGCCCGATGGGAGTTCTCCTTCGGGCATCTAGAACATACTCAAGGCGTGGCCTTCTCGTTCCATGCTTGAGGGTTTACCCTTGTTTGAAGTAAATACTCGGAAATCGAACCCATTCGAGAGTAGGCTTTTCGTCTACTAAGGTATGGACGAAATTCAGTACGGCGTGTGTGAGCCAGTCGCATCACGGATTGTCCAACATGGCGGCCGCTTTTAGGGATACGATCCATGGGACCTGTCTTGAGTAATCACAAAGACTAAGCCACGGCAGGGGTTTCCCTTCAGGAGGCTGGCCTCGCGGTTCGATCTAATGTGGCCTAATGTCAAATTAAACTAGCAGCGCCATTGAAGCTATTCAAAAGTTGGTCTGCGGTAGGCGGTACAGCTTGTGTGATCAGCGGTAAGGTAGAAGGAACAACAATGGCAAGCATGATGCAGCTGTCGCTACCTACCTTCTGGCGTTAAAGTGAGAAGGGTGACACGCTAGAACAGGCTTGCCGGCCGTTGGCATCAAGCCAATAGGAGGAATTGTTGCAAAACATGGCAGTTTGTTGCCTTCTTTGGAGAGGTTTGCGACGAAGCGATGGTTCAGCGAATGCTTATTAAGTCCTGTCGGTCGGGGGGAGGGGTCTGAGGCACAGCGCAGCCGCACAGACAAGGTTGAGAAACGTTCTCAAACACAGCATACCCGACAAATGCACGAGTACGGCGGAGGATGGCGTGGATATGTTCGCTATGTTGCGATTGGGTAAGTGGAGCGCACTTTCTCCCATACCTTGCAATTTCCGCCGAGGCACCCCTCTGTCGATACTGAATGCAGATCATGTTAATTCCATCCTCATGACGATCTATCGTAAAGTCCGCGACCGAGCCTCGTACTCTAGCCGGATCGAGGCATCGTCCTTCTATGTTGATCATGCGGCTTATTGGGCCTGAGGAGTTGTATCGGTCTGTCGTTGTGATACCGCCTTCTCATCCGTACGGGGTGAACTCTCCGAACAACGTCATTTAGGCCAAGTGATTTGGCCGCAAAGGGGAAGGACAGAAATCCAAGACGGGGCCAGCAAGGTCCTGGCACAAGATGATGCATTGTCCGAGATTCCGTGTGGTCAATATGTGAAACAAGAATGAGACGTTATTAGCAACAAATGTGCCAAGATTTGAAACTTACGTGGACATACATGGAAATTACTAGTGGTAATGTATGGAAGATAGCATAGCTACTGTGGGTATCAAAGCACTGTATTCAACCACGAATGTCGCTTAGTTGACCACAGCTTCCTGCAGAACCTCATCCACCATGCTCTCGCCGGCTGGCTTCTGCTGTGTCTCCTTTATTCTATTCTCCTCCAAGGTCTGCTCCTGACTTGGGCCCTCATCGGTCCCCTTGATCTCCCCCGTTGCCTTTTTATCGTCAGGCTCGGGTTCAAACAGGTCATGAAGGTGGCTGAATCTGCTTTTCGAGGCAATGCGAAGAGCCCGCCACATTTTGCTCGCCTTCGCATCGACCGCAAGCTGCTTCTCTTCCTCCGTCTTGGCCATTTCGGCATCGAATTCGTCTTCGGCTATAGGGCCTTTGAATGACTCGATAGTCGGAATTGTATATCTCTCCGGTTCCTTCAGCCCGTCCATTCCTTCTGCGTTCCCTGCGTCTGATAAGAACTTCAGGTCTAGCGTCCCCATTGGTGTTGCCCGAAGTCGTTTATTGGCACATGCTTTCTGTGCACCTTTTTCAGCTTCAACAAAGTCGTCTGCAGCGATGGGTTCCCGGGCTATTGGCGGGCAATTTTCTGCTTTCCAGTGCACCCAGTTTTTGTCTCGTGAAAGAACGGTGTCGACCATGCGATAGTAGAATTTGCCTTCGGGACCTTGTTGCAAGTATAGCGCAATGTCATTCCTCATCCCGATAGCCCACTTCGCCTAGTATATATCAGTAAAGTAATAACAGGATTGTGCGGATTCGGCGACCCACGTTATCTTCACTCAAGACGTAAGTGTACAGCACGGATTTGTTTCCCGTGTGGTCAAGCTTCTTCTTTGCTTTGGGTGTGAGTGAGATCAGGAATTCGATCAAGATCAGGGATTGCACCAAAATGTGGCGCCGGAATGCGAGGTCACTGATCTGTGATCCGTCAGCAAGCTAAGATTGAGATATTCAAGTAGCGTCTATGCACCTCTAATTTGAATAAATCCCTACTTGTCAGGTATCTTGGGTTGAAACTATTTGAGATATTCTCTTCTTGGCCGTTTCGTTTTCGCTTCATACCACGTTTGTTCTCATCCACAAGCTTGGCGGGCCCACGAGCTTGAAGCTCTTGGTGGACATCCTTGAAAGTAACCATGGTTGCTTGTAGGCCATCTTTGAATGCCTTCAATTTTGTGTCGTGAAACAACTTCGTAGGCTGAGAGAAATAATCCTGTAAAGACCAGAACATTGAGTAGAGTGTATCCATATCTGGCAGAGACTCGGTACTCTGTAGTTTACTTTCTTCCGAATGAAATTTGACAGTTTTGGTCAATGATTGTATGGTATCTTGCATTCCTTCGGATGACGCGACCGCCGGTGCAGCTTTCTCAGGACCCGGTACTTCCTCCTTTGTATCAAGGTGCATCCCATTCTCGGGTTCTGGGTCTCCATTTGCAGCATTCTCCTCGAACACAGTGACATTCTCCACATGATACTCTCCCCTCAGATTAACAGAACTCCGATCGCCAAGTGGGAAGCTCTGGAACAAGAATATAAATACTCTTCCACAAAATACTGTGTCCTCCGCACGAGATAGCCGCCGTAACAGTTCGTTACACGCTCGCAATATGATGAGGTTCTTTTTTTGGAAATGGTTCTAGACGGGATGTAGAAGTGAGCATCCATTCGCGAGGGAGTTGGGTTGACGGACTAACCGCAGTGAGTCTTTCGCGCCGCGAGTCGAGATAATCGAAGACGGTTCTGCATCCTTCTATAGTCTGGCTGTCAAGAAGTTCTTCAACAAGCCAAAAGCCAAGACCAGGTTCGCAGAATTCTGGAATCTAGTCAGCACGGACCGCAATCGAGACATTGGGAGAATTACCTAAGTCTGACAGACTGGACACGGCATCCAATAGATTCCAGACTCCGCTGAAGGCAGGATCGTCGATGGAAATCGAAGCCTCTGAGGTTTAGCGTAATCTCTCCACGGGGCCAAAGAGCTCACAATCAAGTCGTAGAAGGTTTTTCTAAATGCCGTCTCAATAGCCGCATAACTTCGTTGCTTGTCGTCGTGTGACAGCTTCCCAATCTCCTCAATCTCACCGCCGAAATCTTGGCTCGTTAAAGATGGCTCGATACCTGCACCAGCTTTGGTCTTGCGCGCCGTACCAAGGAGCTTCTGAATTGCAGTGATGTATTCATCAACAGACGCCACATCCGCGCTCGACATGATTCAGTGGCCAAACAAGCCGCACATCGTCGAATATGTCAAGTGTAGAATGTATATGTGACACTGGGCATGTAATTGTAAATGGGGACACTTGATCAAAGAAATAGAGGTCGGGTGGTCAGTGAAACATTGAAATATTACGAGTGGATCGAGGCTCTGCGGGCCGCGAACTTTGGCGCTAGTGGTAATCTAAACTCCGAAGAAAACGCAACAAAGAACATAAGTATCTGTCAATCAATCGGTGGATCCCCCGTCGCGTTGTACCAAAGCCCATTCAAACCGATGGCTGCTAGGAGGGGGTTTGACTACCAGGCGGCTTTACCAAGTGCAGATATTCAATCTGACACAGAAAAAGCGGGATGACATTTTGAGCACCTGGGGAAAAAAGTTCCATGGCGGAAGACGGGCCCCATCAAGCAGGCGGGGTGGACAGCAGCTACTGGAACGAACTCGCTCAGAAGCATTGGACAAAGACATCAGCCAAGCCCAAAAAGGTCAAACCTGAGGTCATCAAAAAGGCGATCTGGGATGTTCTGGAGCGAGAGCAATTCGACTATCATTCTCTAGTCGTATTGGAAAATCTTCAAATATTGGAATGGTTCGTGTGGATGCTGAGATGTTTTACTGGCTCTTCTCAATCAATTTCTGCGTTCGTGGTCAATCGCTGACCATTCCAATAGCTATCTCTGGCCGGGCTACAATGATAATTCCACCAATCACCACGTGCTTTTGACGGCCTTATTGGTCACTGTTAAAAGCAGAGAGGACCTATCGATATGGATTACCTTTTCGAACGACCCTGAACAATTCTCCTCATTCTTTCGTCGTGTTTTATCCATGAGCCTGGATGCCTCCTTATCGACCGCCATTCGAATACACCTTTTGTCGTTCCTCATCAATGCTTTCCAGTCCTTGGATAATGATCTCGTGCGGAAAGAGTGTGCACCCCTGGTCTCTATATCAACGTGGCATAATCTAGCTACAGAATCAGCTAGAGACCGTAAATTTGAAGAGCATGGACAACTCAAGAAAGCATGGCGAGCTTCCGCCAAACGATATGAAACTGCCGACGAAGATACACAGGGCAAAATGCGGTTTGAACGCTCTTGGCTATATACCCTCATATTGGACTTCATCGCACGGCTGCAAACATCAATTCCACGTAAGGCTACACAATTTCCATGAGCAGAGTAGAGGCTGATGATGTGAACAGATGATGTTAGGTATTGCGAGCGATTTGTGGAATTTCTTATTGACCTCGAAAGCCAGCTACCTACAAGGAGATACGTCAATACATTGCTACATGACTTGAACGTCCTAGCTTTGATTAGATTGTCTCCAATGTTCAATGCCCCAGAGAATGGTCTTTTCCGCGACCTGTTTTCTCTTTTCCGACATTTTGCGAACTTTCCCATTGATGATAATACAGGAACTCAATATACCCAGGACCAGTCTTACAATATTCACTGTGAGCATCTAGCGAGACTACAGAGAACCGCATTGAAGCATTTCAAATCAAAATTGACTATACTTGCCCTATCTAATTATGGCGCTGTTGAGCAAAGGCAGGAGTTGGCAAACCACTTGGAACAGATGACAGATTCTGAACTCGAAAAGTTGTGCACATTACTTGGCTTCCGGACCGGATACCCTTCCGCAGCATTGGTTCAAGTCAGTCGAGAGCTGTTAAGAGAAATATTGATCATAACACACGAAAGAAACAAGACATTTCAAGAATCTGTGAATGGCATGAGTGTTTTGCCAACCGAGAGAGCGCTGTATGAAGAGTCCCTCCAACGGAATGAAACATATGATGGATCACGACCACTTGCGATTCCCAAACTCAATCTTCAATATCTCAGCGTTGGCGATTTCCTGTGGCGGTCATTCATCCTCTATAGATGCGAACAATTCTTCAGTATCAAGAAATACTTGGAGGACACAATCAAGCGACTGCAGCCAAAAGGGATGGGCGTGGACGGTAGCGTTGGCTTTGGTGGCTTTTCAAGAATGGCACTTCCAATAACAAGGCCAGCGTAAGCTACACCTCGCTTGATACTCCGTGAACTCCCAGGCTAATGGGTACAAGGATTCTCGAGGTTGCTTCAGCGAAGGTAGGATTCCAGCAACCCACCTACGTCCGGGCTGAGATCACTTTGAACGTAAGCAAGGTTGCCGATAATGTTCGCAGAGACTGGGACACCCTGCGACCAGAAGATAGCGTTTTTTTGCTTGCGGTTTCATCTCCTGATGAGCCCAATAAGCTCACGAATGGTCATACAGTCGAGACACAAATGCTTGAGTCTGGTATATCGACCTTACGTACTGCGGAAGTGGTACAACTGCTTGACGCGACTGGTCGCCCAGTCAGGGACCTTACTGGTGATCATGCGAATGAATACGGAAATAGACCACGCATAAGGAGACTGATTGTCAACCTTGATACCGTGGCCTTCAAGGCCGATATGGAGCGCAAGGAAAAAGGTGGGCGGAATGAATACGAATCTATCAATCTTATTGTTCGCAGGAACAAGAGAGAAAACAACTTCAAAAAAGTTCTGGACACAATGAAGAGTTTGATATTATCTGGTGTACCGATACCGTCTTGGTTGCAAGAGGTTTTTTTAGGCTATGGCGACCCAACATCTGCAACTTTCGCACGACTCGCAAATCATCTGAAAATTATTGACCTTCGAGATACTTTTGTCAATTGGGAGCATCTTGTTGAGAGCTTCCCTGAAAGAGTATGTGCAGGACATTCGACTGTGATTCATCTGGCATTTGGTATCGATGAGCTAATTTTTTCACAGGCTATCGAGTCCGCTTGGAAGCAAACATCTGGTTTCGGTCCTCCATATGTGCTAGAAAATGTGTCCAATCAATTAACGTCCGCCCCAAATCCTTCAAAGAAGCGTCGAAGAGACGACGATGGAATTGGAGACGGGCCACCGAAGCCCGGAAAGGTTATTAAGGTATCTACATACGAAGCACCCTCAAGCGGGCCATACCCGTCAGATTTGCCCAAAGAGAACCGCGTCCGATTCACTCCGGCTCAAGTCGAGGCCGTCATATCTGGTACACAACCTGGGCTGACAGTGATTGTCGGGCCTCCTGGAACAGGCAAGACAGACGTTGCGACACAAATCATCAACAACATATATCACGACTTCCCCTCACAGCGTACTCTTCTCATTGCACACAGCAACCAGGCATTGAACCAATTGTTCCAAAAAATAATCAAGCTAGATATAGATGGACGGCATCTCCTCCGACTTGGCCAAGGGGAGGGAGACTTGGAAGCTAACGAGAGCTACAGCAAACTTGGTCGAGTGGACTCATTCTTCGAAAATCGAGCACACTTCTTGGCCGAGGTAAATCGGATTGCAGCAAACTTTGGTGCTCCTGGCGCCCACGGAAATTCTTGCGAAACCGCTGGCTATTTCAATTCTGTGTACGTGCTGCCAGCATGGCAGAAGTTTTGGGCATTCGCTCGCGAGTCCGGTGCCTCTGTTTCCGAGATCGTCTCCTCATTCCCGTTCCATTACTACTTTCATGACGCTCCTCAGCCCCTTTTTCCTCCCAATAGCTCCAAAGACAGCATATTGACGATTGCCGAAGGCTGCCAACGTCATATCGACAAAATATTCTTCGAATTGGAGGATAGTCGACCTTTTGAAATGCTTCGCAACAATAGGGACAAGACCAACTATCTCATGATCAAGGAAGCTCGAATCATTGCAATGACATCTACTCAGGCTGCCATGCGACGGCAAGAGATTTCCGATCTAGGATTTCACTACGATAATGTGATTATGGAAGAAGCGGCACAAATCACAGAAATTGAGAATTTTATCCCCTTGGCTCTACAGAATCCAAAAGATGGCGAAGTGCCATTGCAGCGAATTGTGCTTTGCGGAGATCATCTCCAAAACTCTCCTGTTATCCAGAATATGGCATTTCGCCAATACGCCAATCTTGAGCAAAGCCTATTCCTCCGATTGGTTCGACTTGGTGTTCCGACCATCAACCTTGACCGTCAAGGCCGAGCTCGATCAAGCATCGCCGCTCTCTACAAATGGCGATACCCCAAGCTTGACAATCTGCCAAACGTACTCCAGGAGCCTGGATACCTCCAAGCGAACGCTGGGTTCAGATATGAATATCAGTTCATCGACGTGCCAGATTACAACGGCAAAGGAGAATCGCAGCCGTCGCCACATTTCTTCCAGAATCTTGGTGAAGCTGAATATGCCGTTGCAACATACCAATACATGCGCTTACTCGGCTATCCAGCTAGCAAGATATCGGTTTTGACAACCTATGCCGGGCAAAGGGCACTGATCAGAGACGTATTAGGCCACCGATGCGCAAAGCACAGGCTCTTTGGCATGCCAAGGATAGTTACAACAGTGGACAAGTACCAAGGTGAACAAAATGACTGTAAGTACCATCTTTTGGCCTTACCTCTCTTGTCGTTGCTCTCCCCTGTACCCTCACAGACATCGCTGACCCCCAACCACAGACATTATCCTCTCGCTAACCCGCACTGCCCGGCCCGGCTACCTCCGCGATCCCCGTCGCCTAACCGTTGCCCTTTCCCGCGCCCGCCTGGGTCTCTACATCCTAGGCCGCCGCGCGGTCTTTGAGTCGTCCCCTGAATTAGCCAAAGCATTCGCACTCCCACTCGAACGGCCCGCAATCCTGATGCTGACGACAGGAGAGATGTATCCGACTGCAAGGCTCTTGGGCGATGAGATTGATGCAACTGAAATGACTGGGGTGGAGCATTTGGGGCAGTATGTTTTTGAGATGACGCAGGCGAAAGTGAGGATGTTGAAGGAGGGAATGGGGGTGTTGCCGCCACAGGAGAAGAAGGGGGTAGTGGATGTGGATGGGGAGGATGATGAGGGAGCATATGGGGCAGAAGTTGTTGAAGAAGAAACAGAAGCAGATGAGGAGCATCAGCTCAGCTAGACGGGGCCATTGAACAGCAAAAGCCAATAGTGTACCAATTCCTGCCCCACGAAAGACTTCTTATCTATACACACCACCACACCCCCACTCTCAACCCTCCGCCTCCATCCTCATCTCCTCAACCCTATTTCTTTCCTCCCCCCACGCCTTCTCAATAAATTTCGTATGGCTCCCCCTCGCTACCACCTTTCCCTCCTTATTCAGGAACTTAATACTAGTAAATGCCATCTTCTTCCCGAACTTATCGCACGTGACTTCAGCGCGTAGACAGTCGCCTATACCACCGCCGGACGACAAGTAGGTCACGGACAGGTCCGTGGAGACACCGGTTGCATAGAGACCTTTCGATGCTACAGCTAGGGAGCCGGCTAAGTCCACTTAGGAAAAATTAGCGAGGTGGGGAAGGGGAATGGGGGAAGGCATGGGGACCAGGGATGGGAGGGAGTACCCATGCTTGCTATTGCTCCGCCGTGGAGGATACCGAGACGGTTCTGGAAGGATTCAACCATGGTTTGCCAAGGGATAGGCTGGGGGCGAAGCAGAAGCAGAAGTGAAGACGTACAGTATGCTCTTTCTGTATATCCAACTCGAAGTTGACGATACCGGGGCGGGCAGCGGTCACTTTTAGCTGGGGTTTGGTCAGTCAATAAGGCCTTGAATATTGCCATTCCTCAGAATGGAGTCCTTTATGTGCCGACGTAGAACAATTTGGGTTTTCAGTTCGCTGTGTTTTATTCTCCTGCTTTTTCAACTGTAGGAAATGAGAGCGTGTTTAGGCACGTAGATAGAGTCTGGAATAAAGTTGCAAAGTGCACATAACAACTTGTGAAAGGATCAATTACATTATCAAGCAGTCTTCCATAACATCTTCATATCAGCAGGCGCCATTTTCTTCCTTTTCAGAAACGCCTCCTACCTGGGCTCCAAGCCAGAGCTCGCCCTGAATGATTCCCAGACCTTATGGGAAATTAGCAAATCGTTGTCTTATTACCCCATCTTGTCCTCGACACCCACCGATCTTACAAACTTAATTGCAGCCATGACCTGATAATGCCAGAGGGAGACCTGGTCGAGATTTTGGGCTATCAATTGTTACACTTTGTTCATTGATTTGGTGCTTCGCCGGGTAGCAAAGGGAGACACCTAGACAGCTGCCTCTGTTCTCGGTTGGATGAGTTGACGACGCGACAACCACGAAGTTGCAATGATCGATAGATACAGGCGAAATCGAAGGAGAGGCTACCAGACTGTCCCGGCACCATGTCGGCGTCTTCTCTTCGATCATTCGAGTACCTGGAAGGTCTTCCGGGTACAACTTTCAACAGGCTCTACAAGCAGCCATCCACAGCTCTCGCTATCTTCAGGCGTATGCTAACGCATTTAGGTACGCAGAAATCCTCTTCAAACAATCTTGAGACTAGGCTGACCGAGTTAGCAAAAAGCTTTGTTATGGCTCTACTTTACATCAGCCACCCTCTGCCAGTCATAGATCTAGAATCCTGGGTGCGACCTGATGGCAAACGGTACGCGACGGAAAAGGGTGGAACTGGCAGATCTGATATTGTTCAAGGCAGAGAGACACTGCGATCGACCTCCTCCAAAGGCTACATATTCTATCCACCGTATCCAACCCAGGCAAACCACGAGCATACGGCCTCACCAACCCTTTCGCCACATCCCTCCGGCAAGCATTGACGGGAGGAGGTGGCCACAAATCCTTCGGAGTTCCCTGCGACACAAAAGGCTCAGACGCAGTCACAATCTCTGAGCTAGATGAATATGCCCGGAAGCAATGGGAGGGCGTCTTGGGCTACATGGTCGGCAGCACCGGGATCGACCTCGCTGAAAAAGACGTCCAACTCTCCCCCGGCGTCAAGACCCTCCTAGAAATGGGCCGGCTCGTCGAAGTCCGCGGGCGAAGAGTGGAAATCACTCAAGACGGCTTCGCGTTCATCCTTCAGGAAGTTAACGCCCAAGTCTGGACAATACTGATCCTATATCTCCAAAACGCCGAAGCTGTACTCACCCCTTCTCCTTTCACCCATCCCCTTTGTCCGGAATCGCAAGCCAGCACCGCTAACCCCCCAACCCCCAGCTCCACATGGACGAAGTCGACGTCCTCTCCTTCCTCTTCACCCTCGGTTCCCTCGAGCTCGGCCTCCCCTACACGCGCGCCAACCTCTCAGAAACACAAACCCAAATGCTCGCCGATCTCTCCGACTTCGGCATTATCCACCTCCCCTCCCCCACCTCCCCCTACTTCTACCCTACTCGCCTCGCCACAACCCTAACATCCGACACCACTGGCCTCCGCTCCACCCTCACCTCCACAACCGACCAATCCCGCGGCTTCATCGTCGTCGAGACCAACTACCGCATCTACGCCTACACCTCCTCGAACCTCCAAATCGCCATCCTCAAACTCTTCGCCCGGCTGACGACCCGCTACCCCAACATGGTCGCCGGGAAAATCACCCGCGAATCCATCCGCCGTGCTGTCGCCATGGGCATCACCGCTGACCAACTCATCTCCTACCTAACCACGCACGCGCACCCGCAAATGCTCTCCAAACCCACCAACAACAACACCAACACCACCACCACCACAAACAACAACACCATCATCCCCCCCACCGTAGTAGACCAAATCCGCCTCTGGCAACTCGAGGGCGACCGCATGAAAGCGACGACGGGGTTCCTGTTCAAGGACTTCCGGGATGCCGGGGAGTATGAGGGGCCGTGTCGGTATGCGGAGGAGATTGGGGTGTTGGTGTGGAAGAGCGAGGGGCGGAGGATGTTTTTTGTGACGAGGCATGAGCAGGTGGCTGGGTGGTTGAGGAATAAACGGGAGAAGTGAGAGGAGGATGGTAATGGGAGGGGAATGGGGGAGGTGATAAGGGGAGGGGATTGGGGGGTTGGGGGGGTTTTAATGGCTGAGGACCAGGATCCTGGGGTTTTCTAGTGGGATGCAGACGAGCTGGCACTGGCGCTGGGAAGAAGAAAAGAGGAGAGCGGAACCGCAGCCGGTCCAACGGAACCGGCGGGTTGATACGCAGCGGCCAGATCAACCACCGGGAAATTTCCCCCTCGGCCATCCACGGTGAAAGCTGAGTTCTGAAACAAGGAAATGACATGCAGCCAAGAACGCATTGACACGAGCATGAGCCACCCATGTAGGTAGAGACCCCGTTTGTTTCATCTCATGTGTGATTGATTGATGATGCCTTGCTACCATATGTGAAGAACATGCCGTTGACAGGATGAGGTTAAAGACCTTCATGATCCGTGCTCACGTGACAATATCACAGCTACCACGACACTCCAGCGCACCGGCAACACGCCATCCTACCACGACCCTCCGCTGTCCCCCTATCCACCGGGCGAAGAGCCTCTGCCACACCCGATCAAACCACCACGCAGCCAAACTCAAGCCCTCCCCCTGCGCCCCCCAATCAGCCCCTCTAACCACCCCTTCTTCCCCGCCCCCCTCCCCACCTCCCCTGTTCCACCGCCATTCCCATTCCCAACCTTCCTCCCCCCTGCATCTCCATTCCCCCCCTTCCTCCCTTCCCCCTCCCCATTCCTCATCCCCCCACCCTTCCCCTTCCCCTTCCCATTCCCCTTCTTCCCCTCCAATCCACCCCCCTCCCTCTCCTCCATCAACCCGACAAACACGC
>JAABUQ010005362.1_pt1 | contig 20569 bp, 25 predicted proteins | sample 5560001 | NCBI WGS metagenome assembly JAABUQ01 (sample SAMN10711888, study PRJNA513371) | rock metagenome | isolation source: Antarctica rocks | place: Antarctica: Victoria Land, Finger Mt nord | collected 2015-12-18
ATAAATAATATTTTATTATTATTAATATTTTTTATAAATATAAATTTTAATAAATTTTTATTATTTTTATAATATTTTATCTATTTTGCTTTATTATATTTTATGATTATATATTTATTTTATAATTATTATATAATTATTATATAATTATAATTAATATATATAAAATATATTTTTTCTTTATTTATATTATATAATTACCGTCCTTAAAAATAAAGTTATTTTGCTTTATTTTAGCCTTACCCTTAATTATATTTATATTTAATATTATAAAGGGTATTATAATTTTAATAAATATATAATTTTTTTATATATTTTTTATATTTATATTTATATTTTGTTTTTATATATTTAAATTAACGCCTTTAATTTTGTTAAAAAGGCTACTAAAATAATCTTTATTAAAGGCTATTATAAATCTTTATAAACCGCGGAATTAAAAGATTCTATATATAAGTTTTTAACTATTAAAATATAATTTATATAAAGGAATTATTAAAAGCTTTAAAAGCAAAGATTTATAATAGTTATTATAAACTTATTATTTTATAAAACGCTAGTAATTCTCTTATTATTTATTTGGAAAAGTTATTAATTTATTTTTCTTAATTATTATATTTAATAATTTTATATAATTTCTATTAACTTTTATAAAAGAAACTTATTATTAAGGGAATAAAAAGAAATATTATTGTTAAAAAAGATAAAATTATAAAGACTAAAGGTATATTTATAATCTTTTTAATAATATTTATAATACCCGAAGAAAAAAATTAAAAATTAAAAAAATAAGTTTTATTTTTATATTAAATTTTATATAATTTAATTAACTTTTATATAAGGGGATATAAAAATAAAAGGTATTAAAGAGAAAAGAGAAAAAGGAATAAAAAGAAAAAGGGAAAAGGATTCTGAGATTATTAAGCTTATAATTATTAAAATTATAAAGAAATAATATAAACGTAAATATTATAATTAATACCGTATTATTATTGCTTCGGCGTAAACTTAATATAAAAGCGATTATTAAGCTTAGCTTTAAAGGGATAGTATTTTCAAGCTTATTTAATATTAAAATTAAATTATTATTATATTTTTAGTATATAAATTTAATATTAAATAATATATTTTCTTTATTATCTTTAAGCTTTTCAGAGTATTTATAATAAATATATTTATATTTAATAAAATTATTATTTTTTTATTTTATTTTTAAAATTTCGAATACTTTTTATAATATTTCCTATATTTTCTTTATTAACTTATTTATTATATTTTAGATCCTAGCTTTTCTATTTAATTTAATATTATATAATATTTTTCTAGCGGTATTTTCTTAATACCTCTTTTATTTCCTATTCCTATTAATTATTTATTAGCTTAAAAGGTAATATATATTCTTAATTATTCTCTTATAAATTACAATAAGGTTTTAATAATAAAATATAAAAAATTAAGTAAATTTAATAAATAATAAATATATAAAATAATTTTTTATTAAAATATTTCTATTTTAAGTTCTTAATAAATAATAATATTAAACTATTTATAAGGAATATTTATAATTTATATTTCTTATTATAATATTTCTATTATTATTTTATTATTTTTTAATAGCTTTCCTTAAGTTTAATATAAATAAATTATAAATTTTCTGCTTTTTCCTTTATTATTAATATTCGTTTATTTTTAAAGATTTTATCTTCGAAATAAATAATAAGGTTATAATTATAATATATAAAAAATTAAGTTATTTTAAAGCTTTTATATTAGCTATTATTATAAGCAAATTCCGTTATTAATAATAATTTAATTTAATTACTTTGTTTATAAATTATAATAAATATATAAATATTATTTTAGAATTTAGTTTTATTATTCTATTATATTATTAATTTAAGGGTAAAATATAATTAATAAATATCTTTTAATCTTAAAATAATAATATAATTCGGATTAGAAAGTATTTGTAAATAAAAATCTTTTATTAAATATTATATTTTTTGAAGAATTATATTTAATAATTATGTTTAAAAAGAGATTAGCAAGTTTTATAATTATTATAATCTTATTAATATTATATTATAATTATAGCCTTTTCGTTTACTTAGTAATAAATTTATAATAAAATTTATAATAATTTTTGTTTATAACCTTTTAAATTATAATAACTATAAAGCTTTTTATATAATTTATATTATTATATTTTAATATATTAATAAATATTATATATTCTAATATAATATTTTATATATATAATAATATCTTTTTATTAATATTATTATTATAATAATTTAAATATTTTTTTTATTCCAAAATATTCAATTAAAAAGTTATTATAATATTATTTAAAAAGTTTTTGCTTTAATATTTTATCTCCCGATATATAATAAAATTTTTAAATAATTAAAGTCTTATTAATAAAATTTTATATATTATAATAAAATTTATATTTATTCTTTATAAGCTCTTTATTAGTTAATTATATATTTTTAATAAAATTATTACTTTATTATAAAATTTTAATTAAGTTTATAACTTTAATAATATAATTCTTATAAATTTTCTTTATAATTATATTAACCTTTTATTTTAATATAAATATTATATAATTAACTTTTTAAAGTATTTTTATAATAAATATATTATATAAGTTTTCCGTTTATAAATTTTTATTTTATAAAGCTAATTTAATTTAAAGTATTAATAATTATTATTTTGTATTATTAGAGTTACCTTTATAATTATAGCGTTATAATAATATATCGGTTAGGGTTAATTTCCTAAGTTTATAATTAATTTTAAAATTATAAATAATTAAATTTAAAACCTATTTAATTTGCTTAAAACTTGATTTTTTAATATTTATTAAACTTTTTAAATTATTATAATTTATTAAAACCTTTATAATATAAGTATTATTGCTAAAATAATAGCGTTAATATACAATATATTAATAATAATTAATAATTCTTAATTATAAACCTTATAATTTTATTTTATAAATATTATTATTTATTATTTTATAATTATAATAATATTATAATAATAATAAATCTAAAGATATTTATTTTTAAATAAATTTCTTTTTCGAAATTAAAATATATAAGTAAAAATACTTATATAAAGGTTTTATATAAAATATAAAATGCTTATATAATATTTTCTAATTATTTAAATTTGCTAAACTTCTTACTTCCTTTATTACTTTTTAATAAATTAATTAAAAAACTCGCTTTCTTAAAATAATTCAGAATAAATAAGTAAAAGTAATTTACGAACTTTAAAAATTATTAAAGTTAATAAAATAATATTAAAATTAATTATTATATAATTATTATAATTCTTTCCGATAATATAAATACCTTTTATATAAATATTATAAAGTCGAGAAACTTAATTTTTATCTAATTAAATTCGTATTTAAATAGTTTTATAAATAAAGAATATTATTTTAATCTTTTTAATCTTTTATATATATATTATTAATATTATAATAAATATTTACTCTTTTTAATTATTACGTTTAAACCTTTATAATTAATACATAATTATAAAGTATTATCTTTTTTAAATATAAAAATAATTAATATTATTATTAATGATATCGAAAAGCAAATTATCTTTTATATAATTATATTATTAATATATTAATAGAGTTCTTTAAGCTTTGGCTTAGAAAAATTATAAATAAGCTGGTAAAGAGGATTTCTATCTTCTAATTCTATTATATAATTACCTTTCTTAAAGGCTAATAATTAAAATATTTTATCTTTAAAGAATATATTTTTATAAATTTTAAGCTTTTTAAATAAAATTACTTTTTTATTTTAAATATAAATTAATTATAATATTATATATATTATTTTAATTGCTTTTATTAATTTAAAAAAACTTTTATTAAAATATTTTATATTTAAAATTTCAAATTTATTAATAAAAAAAGGAAATTTCTATATTATTATTCCAAAATCGGCTTATATATAAAGATTTTTAAAATTTAAAATTTTAATAATTAATTAAAGTTCAATTTAATCTATAATATAAAAACATAATTCATATTCTTTTTAATAATCTTAATTATCCTTTATAATAAAGTAAATATAATAAACCTTATAATAATATATATTTAATTTATTAATTAATTTAAATATAAGTAAATTATAATCTTTATATAAAAAATTATATAATATAATTATATATTAATTAATTAAATTAAATATTAATTTATTATTTAAGAGGATTTTAATAAGTTTTAACCTTTATAAAATATATATTTTAATATTATTTATATTTAATAAAGATTTTATTTTTATTTTTTCTTATTATTCCGCTTATAAGGTATATATAAAGCCTTGTTATTTCCTATTTTTATAATAAAATTAATAGGATTTTTAAATAAATAATCTTTAACTTAATAACTTACTTATTTATAATAAAAATAATAATTATTTTTCTTAAGGGAATATAAATATTTAAAATTAATTAAAAATTAATTTAAATTATTAAGTTTTTTATAATTATTTTTTTTATAATTAAATTAAAATTAAATCTTCTTTAATTTATTTTTTTAATATTTATTATTAAATAACTTTTAATATTAATTCAACTTAATAATTCGGTCTTTTAAAGAACAAATTATTTTATTTTCAAATATATATATATATTACTTTATTATATCTTTTAAAGAATTTTATTTAAATTTATTATATTATTTTAAATAAGATATTTTTATTATAAAGTTAATATAAATATTTAACCCTTTTCCCGTTATAGCTATTAAATTACGAATATAAGATAATAATTTTTTATTAAAAACTTATTTTTTGATAATTTTCTTCTTATATTTAAGATTTATTTATATTTTAATATTAAAAAAATAAATATTAAAATTATAAATTAATTAATATTCCCTTTATTTTACGTTCTTATAATATAATATAACTTTAGCTAATTTATTAATTAAATATAAAATTAAATTTATTAATATTTTTTTAAAAATCTTAAAAATATATTTGAAAAATATATTTTAAATTTCTTTAATATTCTAAATATATTCTAATTATATATTATTTAAACCTAATTTCGTAAAGGAAATTTTAAATATATTATTAAAAAAATAATTAAAGTTTTATTATATTTAATTTCCTAATTTCTAGAATTAATTATTAAGGTTTTTAAATAATTTGCTTTTATATTATAAGAAATCTTTAATATAAAGTTTAATAAATTAAATTTTATTTTAATAATAGAAATAAGTTATAAAGATTGCGATAATTTTTTATTTAAAAAATAATTAACTTCATTTTATTTTAATTTGATTCTTTTGTCTTTTATCTTAGCTTTACTTTTATATTATATATTTTATTATAATAAATTTATTTTTCAGAGTATATTTGTTTAGGATAGCCAATTTATTTCGGATAACTTGTTTGCTTTAAATAATTATTTATTCCGTCCTTTGATAGTATTAATTAGTACAAACGCTTTATAATTATATATATAGGAATTAATTCCTAACAATTTCAATAGTAAAATAATACAAAATTAGCAAAAGTAACGATTATTATAAAGCAATTATTAGGAAGGGAAAAATTCTTTATCGCAATTTTTTTTTAATATATACTATTTCGGGTACTATATAATAATAATATTATAATTACTTAAAAGGGTACAATAGATATTATATTAAACCACTATTAATACTATATTATATACTAATTGATATTAAAGGAAAAATAATAAATAATTGAATAATTAACCAACTGACTATTACGTTATTAATTAAGTAATTAATTAATCAACTGCAGTAGTCAGTTGACTAGCCAATTGCTTACAGTAGTATATAATAGTACGTTGAATTAACAATCCAACATCAGTTGATTGACCATTCAACGACATTTATGCGTCAACTGCGACACATCCATCTTTGATGACGACGAAGGCGATATCGACCATGTGAAGGTATGAAAGGAGAATGCTCCATGACCCTGAACACGTTGTGATCGAAAAGAAGTGCATAGGTGAATTGAAGAGTCAAAGCCATGGTCATCATGGTAGAAGGGGTGGCTGGGTGAAGTGATGATGCTCAATCCTGACTTTTACTAGCCACTGTTGCGCTTAATACAAAGAGAGAAAGCCCGAAGAAGGATGAATATGAAAGCCTTATGTAACGTAAGTGTGAGAACACGTTGTAAAAGCTCGGATCTTTTAAGTGAAGGCGTAAAGAAATAATCCTGTTTCTGACGATAAAAGAAGGGAAACGTCCGCCAATTTGCACTCCTAAAACCCAGATGCTCGGTATCGCGGGACGAGTGGCAAGTGGACAGATACGACGAAATCTCTCAAGAACGCCTAGCTTCATTTGACCTTCCTTCTCCTTTGGTGGGATGTGGTTTGTATCATCCCTTGCTCAGAGGTTCTTCGGCTTTTTTGCGGGGGCCTCGTCCAATATCCAATTTTTTGCTTTCATTGACGAATCTATCCAACTACAAAGGAAAATGATGGGACAGAGACCAGATGGCCACACATCTTTTTGTGCTGAGTTCAGCTCACTGCAAAGAAATCGGTACAGTCTCACCCCCAGCTATGCGATCTCCCTTGGTTCCAGGACCCACGTGAGCTTCTGAGCCTCCCACGTTCCCTCGTGGACTCTACTGGTGTAGTGCCACGAGCCAGGCGTTCTTTGGAGCGCAAAGAAGGTCCCTCACGTCCTGAAAGCAAGAGATGCTCGAATGTCCGCTGAGCCTCCATCGAAAGGGATACGCCTACTGGATCCCGTGTCCAATGCCAAAATTCGCGCCATTCTATCTGACAATATCTGCCTGCTCGTGCGAAGAGGGCGGAGCATTTGCGAAGGAGAGCTGAAAGGGTTGTTTCCCAGGATGGGGTCTGTTCCTTCCTTCGAAGCTGGGTTTTTGATATAGGGGAAGAAAGTCGTGGGCAGCTTCTTCCGCTCTCTAGTTTCAAGACTTCACAGTGATACTGCTGTCTGTGATTAAAAATGTTACGCCTCAATATCCCCCAAAGATGTTTTCTCGCCATAATCAGTCGAGGGTGAAATAGGCTTAGGATTGCCGCAAGGATCACGAGGACGGTGCTAACAATTGGAGACCATTGACCGACTGCATTTACCGTTTCATCCTGAGGTAACAAAACCATGGTCATTTCGTTGAAGATGATGTTGAAGGTGAACAAGAGGAGGCAAACCACTAAGCTTAGAAGGGCTTGAAAGTAGACAATGAAGCTGACGATTACCGCCAATGCTTTCCGTATGTTATCATTTCGATTTGGATCACCCCCAAAAATTCGAGCACAAACATAGTTTCGAGCCTGAGATGGGGCTAATCGATCACTCCAAAGCGCGTAGATATACTGCAGTCCAACAAATGGCGCGATATATTCTGTTAAAGACTGCATAGATACCTTTGATGACACACGAACGATAGGGTCATCATCCGGATTGTAATTCGGAAACTCGATCTGGATGGAACTGACCAGCAGGCCTCCAGGACGAAGGACGGCGCTGGGGCTAAGGCTACCACACTGCGTGGTACAGTTGAATGTGTCCCACAGCCTCTGGTATGCCATATATTCGAATTGACGCGTAGCATTTACACCCCTTGAGCAAATAGCAGCAGCTCCCGCCCAGAAAATTGAATACCCATCCTTGATAGATACGGCAGTGCACGTGATCCCAATCAGAATCAGGAATGACCAGTAAATGAGAATGGGGCGTGCTTCAAGCTGTCGGAGGGAAGAAGACCAACTGAGGAGTGGCACCACCATGAACCAACTTGCGCTCAAGATGCACCAGATAGCTTGCATATTCGGATCGCCAAACAAATATGGGTCGTCAACCATCTCCGAAATCAGTGTGAACCTATAGTACCTCACTAATACAATGGCGTGAACGGCAGCAAAGCCACTACAGTCAGTAATTAGCAGGTTTGTGTACAACATGTGTGGTAGAAATCACCATACGCGTAAGACATGGCAGAAGCCAGAGCGCTGGCGGCAAGCCATCTGTGGGACCGTACCTGCGTATCTGGTCAGAGCAATGAAGTGTTTGCAAGGACAGGTGACGTACAAACAATGCAAATAGAAGTATAGCATAGAATAGCATTCGTGGAGCAAACCCATATTGCCCACTGACCGGAAAATTGCAAGGCACGTAAAATTCGATTGACGGACTCTCTGGATCAAGGGAATTGATACCATTGAAACTAGTCTTCAGCGGCCTGCTATCAATGGCAGAGATGTTCATTGCTGAGCCATTGAAGGTGGACATTCTTGTCAGAGACGGTCATAATAGAAGGAGGGCATTACGAGAGACATAACATGGGTCAGCGAAGGGATTGACCCAGATCAAGATCGCTTATTACGGAATTGGGAGTAATCCTGCTCCAAAGTATATAGCCGCTTTGAAGGCACAGATCCGTGCATGTTGGCAACGCGTATGCACGTACTTTTCCCCAACGAAACATAGCAGTGAAGAGAAGACAATCCAATCACATTGTCTTCTCAATTAAGTTAATCCATCGTCGCTGCGGAGTATTCCTGAATCAAAAGAACATGCTGCACGGCTACCATGATATTAACGGAGATCACATGCTACTGTGAATGTTTTTTTGAAGATGGCAAATCGAATACAAGTGGTTATTCGGAGTATATGAGGTAACTTACCTTAGACATCGGAGCCTGAGGGACTGAAAAGCCTCGCAAAAGCAACTGACCAATCAGATCTCTGTATATCGACGTCATTGGACCCCGATTCTTGTCCAAGTCTTGCACCAACAATATTTTCCATTTTCTTCCCCAACGTCACACTACCACAAGATATCCCTCTTTGAGAACTCCTTCAGCAAGAAACTTGATTCGAATCAAGCAAAGTCTACGAGCTACAGACCACGCGTATCATTACTGCCATCCTCTACAACACCCACCGCCGCCTCCAACATGGGCCTCCTAGATCCGCTTTGGACTGCCGTGGACACCACCATTGCCGGTATGTATCTCTACCCTCTTTGCAAAAGGAAGACAGGGCGTGAGCGATGTTTCGAGAGCAGGCACCCTTCCACCCCTTCTCCATGTTGAAGCTTTACGCAAAAGGAGCTCCACTAATTCTTTCGATATGAAACAGGTGCCGGCTCTGCAGTCGGTGGGGCAATAGGTTCAGTGGGCGATGGGATCTCACAAACCGGACGTAACATTGGTGATGGCGTCTCCAACACCGTGGGCGGATGGGGTTCGTACGTGAATGACACCGCAAATTACGTCAAGGACTCAACCGGTGTAAGTACATTATCCAGTCAAGGTTTCCCCAAGCGCGAGCAGGAAATCATGACACATTCTGAGAACATACCTTCTCACAACGATGCTCACTGCGCCAGCACCCACATGAGAAGAGGAAAGCTGACCTGAGGTTCTGTCATTAGGCCGGCGGAGCGCGCGGCGGCACTGCTACAAACCCTCTAGGCCTAGCCAGGAGCAAAGAAGCATCGAGGGCCTATGGCGCAGGCGGGGGAGCATGGGCATCAGGTTCCAGCAAAGCAAAAGAGGCAGCCAAGCCAGCACAGAAGCAGCTCCCTGCCGCTAAGCCAGCTCAGAAAGCAAAGCCAAGTCCAGCTAAGAGCGCCGCTGCAGACAAACCTGCTCCCGCGGCGAAGAAGCCTAACGCACCCGCAAAGAAAGCTGCACCTGCGCTGGGCAAGAATGTTACGGGGATTCCGGGGAGGCCACAGCAGGCGGCGAAGAGTGCGACGTCTGGTGCTGGGGGTGCCAAGAAGATGGGTGGGAATGCTGCCGGGAAGGGAGGAGCGGCGAAGAAGCCTACTGGGACTGTGACAGGTGGGACTGTGGGGAAGAAGCCTACGGGGGTCAAGAAGTAGGAGTGGATGATAGAAGCTGACATGAAAGACGTGCTGTGAGATGCGAGATGCGGATATGGAATCATGCTTTGTGGTTTGTTGCATGCACTGCGGGTCTGTAGAACATGTAGCCAATGTGTACAATATGATGTAGTTTTGAAGTTACTGTGACAAGCTAGCCTGTGTCGAACATGTATCTAGTCCACTCCTTGTTGCTGTGAGACGACGACATCGGTTCTACAAGGAACCCACATGGCATCACGAGTGCAGCCTCAAAGCAATCCGAAACTGAATGCTCATTGATTGCAAAGAAGACTGTGCGCGAGGCCATACTCCACTCACACTGAAACCAAAGGCCGTTGAGTACTTCCGCAAGGTGAGGCATCGTCTTTATGGAGGCGTTTGGGGATCAAACACACTGCTGCTGTCGCGTGGGGCCAGGATGGATCGGCTGAACGGATAATCACTTGAGACTAGAGAAGAGCGCCCCAGTTTCACTCCAGGACCAATAAACCGAGTCTTTGTATAGCAGTGCGAAATATGTTGACTGGATTCGTATCACTAATTATCGTGTGGATGACTGACTCTTTGGCCTCTTCGTCCTTTAGAGTTAGATGGGCAACAGCGAGGTGATTATTAACCAAGCGTGGCTCATGTTGGCGGCTCCCTTTTGGTTGAGTAGAGTTCTGCTCTAGCAGGGGTGACCTTAGCCCAAGACGCCCCCAGCGCCTACTTAGAGGCCGCCTAGAAGGAATCCCTCGTCGGAAAGCAGCCCCCACGATGGATAGTGTGCCCCGGACTTCCCCTGAGGTTGTGTCACTAGGTTATCCGCAAAGCATACCTGGAGGCTCGTGACTCGCTGATACAGGTTGGGGGAGTACTGGATGTAGTAGATTATGGGGGTGAGAACGCAGTGGGGTGATTGCTGACACCAATACGGAGTAAGAGGGTGCAAATCCTTTCTCACCCGCAGCAGCGCTGCATGCACGATGAATGCAAACCTGCAAAATGCGTGCATTTTCCAAGCATCTCGCCTGCTTATCCCTCACCCCTAAATTTTCGTATTCAATTGCTTTAGTGGCATAGAGACAGCCAGGGTCTGGATTAAGCCAGCCCGAAGGAAACAATTGAAAGCAGACTAGAGCCTAGGGAACCTTGCTATGGGGCCTGGAGCGGGAGGGTTAAACCATTTTTGACCCAAATCGTTTGCTACAGTATGCTAATGAATCTCGCGGGCCAAAGACCGAAATTTGAATTCCCAGAGTACCTCAGTACAGAGTGAATCATCTCCCTCTCATTGGCGCATCCCGTCTTTATTCCATCGGCAGTCGTTCTGCAATCACATTGATAATAATATTAAGGAAGCATACCCTCATGCGATCTCCCCATTCTTCCTTCTTGTCTCGAGCCCTGTCTTACTACTGCTCTTTCAAAATTCTGCTGTTGCTGTCACTTTCCTCCCTTGTGTCATTCATTGCAATACGAGCATCCCCGTACCTTTTCAATAAACCCCCACCAACCGTCCGCTCCTTCCCGGTTCCCACATATTACCAGCCTTGTATCGGCCTTAACGTGATATCGACAGAACATCCTGGATATCTCTCCCAAGAGATCCCCTCCCTTCCCCCCAAAGATCATGGGCGTGTTCGACGACGTCGAAGCCAGCCGCCCAAAATCACCTTCTTATCCAGTAATGACTCGCGGCTTTGGAGAAGCGAGGCGGAAAGTAGTACTGCTGGTACTGCTGGGCTGTTTCCTCGTCCTCACGCTTGTTGCTTTCCGCCGACAGGATCAGATTGCAGACATCATCGAGGATCAGCGAAGCCAATGGTCAAACACCACGACATCGCCTACAAAGGCCGAGTCGCACAAAGTGGAAGCAGATGCTAAAAAACCGAGCCAAGGCCCACACAAGAATGAAGAGAAGCCACCAAAGTCCCACTCGAAGACAACTGCTGCGAAAGGCCCTACACTTGGCAATGGCGACAGATCTCTCGCGGATTCGAATCTGGTCGCCTTGAGAAATGAGACTCTAGGGGTTTGTAGTAGACAAGATCTATCCTACGGAGCCAGCCACTAATATGCGTGCAGTTTGAGAATGTTTACGTCTTGAATGTTCCGGGACGAACAGACAAGTTGGACGCTATGCGATTAACAGCGTCTTTGACGGGATTCCACTTTGACATTATAGAAGGTGTTAGCGGGGCGGATGTTCCGAAGAAGGCTCTTTCGGGCGTGAGTCTTGCAAGCGTTTGAATCGATTCACCAAGCAGTCAAAGCTGACAGCGATATAGACCTTTGACGATCAACCAGGTATTAATGGAGTCATTGGCTGCTGGCGGGGACACGTGAACTTTGCCCGAACGTAAGTCTGCCGTCTCAACTATGCATTACTCATGCCAATCGTTGTGTGAATAGTATCATCGAAAAAGAACTCTCTTCCGCCCTCATAATGGAAGACGATGCCGATTGGGATGTGGAATTCCGATCGCAACTCGAACTCTTCGCCCTCGGCTCACAAACCCTCCTGGATACCCCAAAAGGCACAACACCCCACTCTCCGTACGGCGACGATTGGGATCTCCTCTGGCTCGGCCACTGTGCCTCACAGCCCTCAGACGATGACGACCGACGTTTCCTCATGAAAAACGACCCCACCACCACCCCTCCCAACCACCGAGTCAACTTCGGCAACATCCCAGACATGACCCCTTATGACAACACCACCCGCATCATGTACTTTACCAAAGGCTCCACCTGCACATACGCCTACGCCCTCTCCCATCACGGGGCGCAAAAAGTCCTCAAATACCTCTCCATGGACGTTTACGCCAAACCCGTCGACTTTGGTCTGCACGACATGTGCACGAAGAAAGATCGGGGCTTCAAATGCATCGGTGTATTCCCACAAATAGTTGGGGACCACAAACCACCCGGCGGAGCGGCAAAAGACAGCGATATCGGATCCAGCGGCGATGGAGAGGAGAAAGTCAGGAAAATGGGCTTCTCGTACAACATCGTTCGCAGCTCGAGGATCAATGTCGATTTGCTTATTGATGGGAAGAGGGATCAGGCTACTTCGCAGTGGCCGGAGGATACGGCGACGCTAACGGGACCAGTGGAGACGGAGTTCTCCGAGGAGCACCATGAGAATACAGAGGATTGAGTACTGTTTGGGGTGGGAGGGCGTACAGGGAACAGGCGTATGGATGGGTTGGGTATGCAGGTTAGGGATATCATGTTAGTGCAAGTAATTAATGGGCTCAAGGCCGTTACAGACTCCTTTGAATGACTTTGTCTTTCTCACGAGTTCGTTCACTTTGAAGGCCCTTCGCCCTTTGGGAATATTGTTCTTACCGTACTAAACGTCGAGGTTGTTACTTCTCGGGATCTAGTGTTGCTCTGGAGCTTTCAAACCCGGTTCCATCCACCCATGATGCCATTCACCTTTGAGTTCCTTTGCCCTCAACATCTGACCCTTCTTCAAAAACCTTCACGCTCAAAGACCTCGACTCTAGTCGCCCTGTATCCTCTGCACTATGGAACCCCATAAAAGCTCGCCCTCAAGCTCTTCTACCTGAAGACAACCACCCTTCCTTTTCACTACCGCGGGGAGGGGGTTGGAGGAATCGGAATATGAAGGAGTTCAACGTGAATGAGGCCCCGATCTTGATGGTGAATGATCTTGACGGGCTGAAAGGTTACCAGGGTGGAAGAGGGTGATGAGACTTAGTGATGGATGATATCGTGTCTGAGCGGGAATGGACTCGAGGGTAGATAGCGGGCGTGCGTATTCTAGTGGGCTAGTAGTCCGCACAATTAGGGATATATGTAGTGATTCTTCCTGTGTAGTGAGTATAAAGTGCTGATGATGTTGGATATAATGTTGGAGAATAAGTACCTTACTATGGAGTATATGAAAAAACCGCATCCCTGCGCCGATCTTCTCGAATGATTCGACTCTGAGAAACAGAATTGAAAGCCGCAAACCAAACTCTACAAACGACACCACACTCGCATTCATTCACCTTTATCTTTTCCTCGTACCATTTCGTTGTAATCATGGCAGCTTCAGCCAGGTCACCATCGCGTTCTACATATTCCCCTTGACACCAATCGCCCTCTGCCCACCAAGACCATAATGTCAAACGTCTCCGACCTCCTCAACCCCGCCCCAAGCACAAAACCTCCACAAACAACATCACAGCCTCCTCCATTGTTGTTGGATGGTCAAGACCATCGCGCCCATACAACTATGCCTTCCCAAGGACCAGCAGGAAGTCCTGCTCGCCACAATTCGATCTCGTCTCCCGGACTCGATGCACTTGCAGCGGCAGCTGTCCACATTGCTCCTCTCGCGTCTCCTACCCAAAGCATCTCTCCGCTCATGAATACAAATCTTCCGCAGCAAGTACATCAACGTCAGTCCAGTCATGGCGTTCTCCCAGCCTACGCGTCGCAACAGCAGTCTACAGTCGCGTCTGGATTGGAACAGTACCACCTTCCAACAAATAATGAACGGCGGATGTCCTCCCTAGACGAATCCCTCCAAAACCTTCCTCCCATGGTAAAGAGCGCTACGCAGGTCTACAGTTCAGTCCCAACCATCGAGCCTGGTGATCAACCACGCGATGCAATCAATTGCACAACGGCTCGTAATATGGGTCAACTACCAACCCCTGCTCGGAGTATGGGGCCAGAGCAGCCTCAAGAACTCCGGAATGGAGCTCCCGCTACTGCGCAGATCCGACAGCCATCCCCGGGTCCTGCTCGACCCACCCCAGCTACGGCAATACCCGAGGCGCAAAGCGAGCAGGTTGAAGTCAAAGCTGAGATGGCGGAGAATCTGTTGGACCCTCCCCAAGCCAAGAGGGAACACTCTACGTCCACAAATGGCGAAACCGCTGCAACCGTCGCAGCCTTGCTTGCCTACAACGAGAAGAATGGCACTCTAGACACCCATGCTACTCCGCTCTCCAAACCGAAACCATCGCAATCGAGAAAGCGAGCGGCGCCAAAGTCTGGAAAGAAAGGTACGGCCAGCGCAGTCAAACCGGCAGCGAAGAAGCGCAAAATCGACGGCGATAGCGTTGATGGAACGCCTTCAGGACAAAGGTCAGGAACGCCAGCTACAAGCCAAGCGAGTATGACACCTGCGCCCAAGAACCGCAAGCAAAATTCGATGACACCTACACGAAGTTCCTCGGTAGTTGTAGGAGACGATGATGACCACGACGACGATACGGCGCTTTACTGCTTATGCAGGAAGCCAGACGACCATAAAGTTATGATTGGATGCGATGGACCGTGCGAGGACTGGTTTCACATGAAATGTGTGGACATGGACGATGAGAAGGTCGCGTTGATCTCGAGGTGGTATTGTAAGTTGCTTAGAAGTATGTTCCTGGGTCGTGCTGATTCGGGACAGGTCCGAACTGTGCTGCGCAAGGCAACGAGACACTCTGGAAGAGGATGTGCCGCCTCGAAGGATGCAGGAAACCAGCATCTATCGACGAAGAAAAGGGCTCGAAGTCCAAGTATTGCAGTAAAGAGCACGGAGAGGAGTTTGTGAGAAGGCTCGTCGGGAAGAGTACGCCGGAAGGAAAGAAGGGTTTGAAGCCTAATAGCGATAGAAAAAAATCCGAAACTGCGACCCGCAATGCCAGGATGAGAGACCGTGACCCCGACGGAAGTGACCCTGACGATCATGCCTATCTTCGTGGTGGTCAGCTAAGACCTGGGGAGCTCAAGGCGCTGGTCGATGGTGTTGATGATGTTTCCTCTTTCCGCAAGCTCGGAGATGGCGTATTGAGTCCGCCAAATACCGCCAGTCCCGAAGTGGATGGCATCAAGAAAGAGAAAATACCCTACACGGAAGCAGAGCTGGCAGTATTGGAGCACGTGACATCCAAACGAGACGAATTCAACGCCCGGAAAACCATGCTCACCGACCGTGGCAAATTCATCCTTATGGTCGAGTCCCGCCGTAAGACCGTCTTGGCCGAGATGAAAGAGAAGGACAAGTCTCTCAAAGACATCTGCGGCTACGATCCCCGCCTCACCTGGTCCGACGAGGAATTCAACCAATTCTGCGTTTCGCCCTCAGGGGCACAGATGCTTAAATCCGGTATCCTAGAAGCCCCCTCCTCGGCAGAAGCGCAGAAAGAGAACGGCAATATCGATGATGATGATGGGATCGGCAGGGGCGTCTGTAAGAAGAAGAGGTGTGAACGGCATAGGCAGTGGATGAAGTTGCAGCAACAAGATAACGCGTTCGAGAAGGATTTGGTCAGGCAGGGGCTGAGGAAGCTGGAGGGTGAGGAGAAGGGGGTCATGGACCGAGCTATGATTAGGAGTTTGGAGGGGGAGCAGGCGGAGAGGGAGTAATGAAGGGGGGGTATGGCTGTATATAAAAAGTCTCTGGAGGGCGATCGCGTGAGGGAGCTGGATTAGGGATAGGCATTGTACGTAGCATCTGTAGCGCCCGCTGGGGTTGGTCTATAGCAAACCACGGTTCTGGCATTGATATCCTCCATCTCTGCGTCCCTCCCACGCAAAGACCACATTCATCCTTACCTCGTCCCGGGAATATAACAATTCAATATCATAGGGCTGAACCCGAAACACGAAATCTGACCAACAGCTCCGGCCGACAGCGACACTTTCTTTTTCTTTTTGCACCGTCAGTCATTGCATTCCCCCTTTCTCTTCACTCCTTTCCACTTTACTGAAGACTCAAACCACCATCTTCTTCCCTTCCTCACTTCCACCCGCAATCCAAAGCGCCACAAAAGTCGAGTACACCTCATCTGTGGCGTTTCGAACGTCTGCCTTACAAGAGAGTGAAGGGTGTGGAGGGTGAAGTCATGAGCGATGAGGTATGCTCCCCTGCCCAAATGTCTAGTTTTCAGGCCCTGCAATTCCCGCCCCATACTCTCCTTACTCCCATCCCATCAGCGGCGCATACGCCCTACCCCCCCAAACCTGCATCCTCCTCAGGAGTCTACCCACTATCCTCTTCCCACACCTCACATTCCCATCCCAATCCCACCTCTGACACACGAAAAACCAGGGCGCCTCCCCCCGCGAACTCCTCCTCGAAGCCTCCCGTCGGAACAATACCGCCCTCCTGACGGACCTGTTCCAACAATTGGGGAGTCCGGACAAGATAGCGAGGTTGTGTAATGAGAGTAGGGATGGAGTGGGAGGGTATGCGCTGCATTTGGCTGCTGGGTATGGATCTTGTGAGTGCTTTTTCTCTTATTTTGTCGGGGACTAGGTGAAGCGGGTTGTTGGGTTGGGGGGATCTGTGTGGAGGTATCTTGAGGCCGTATAAGACTGGACTCCTTATGGGGGGGTTTGGGGAGAGGGGTAGGATGTGGGAAGACATTACGGGGCTTGCGCAGGGTGGATGCCCTGAGGGAGGGAGGAATCGTGAAGAGGAACATCTACGAGGCGGTGTATACGGCTGCAAAAACCCCACCAGGGGGCAGGTTGAAATTGGAATGAGAAGACGACAGGAAGCCCACGCCTACTGAACGCCGCAGGCAGTGAATACAAGCAGCAGCCACCCCTTTCGAGAAGTCTCGTACACTAACATATAATTCTCTCATCCAGACGAAGTCCTCGACCTCCTCCTCGACCAAGAAAACCTCGAAGTCGACCCCATCGACCGCCTAGACGCAGACACCCCCCTACATAAAGCAGTCCGCTACATCAACACCCTAAAACCCAGCGAATGGGAATCCGGCAGCGGGTGCGTGGAATTGCTCCTCGACGCCGGCGCCGATCCAAGGTACGTTCATCTCACCCCCCCCCACCACCCTTTCCACTTCGCTGGTACCGGGGTGGCCAGCCGACTGATCTTGTATATCGTGGGCGGTAGGATAAAGAACAAAGCCAAACTGCTCCCGCGCGAGCTGGTCGATCCACGGAATAAGAGCCTGAGGGACCAGTTGCGGAAAGCGGAGTTTGCGATCGTGGCGGGTGATGATGTGGTTAATGGGGATGAGGAGGGGGAGGCTGGGGGGGGGAGTGCGAGTGAGAGCGAGTAGGCTTACCTCAGGTATGGGGATGGGATTGGGAAGGAGGGAGGTTGGGAGGGTTTGGTGGTGGTGTTTTTGTCGGAAGTGGGGAGAGGGGAGGAGGTGGTGATTTCTTAGCTCGGTGTGGGCATTCAGGGAGGAGGGCCTTGTGACTTTACTACTGCTTGGCATGGGCATCGAGGGATGAGGAGAGGGTGGTCTCCACAGCATAGCCAGGCGCCCTGACGGTAGAGGGCTAGATTGGCGTTGGTGGATGTTTTACCCCGTGGTGACTGTACGATAGGCCAGAATCGATGGTGCGTTGTCACTGTTGCGGAACTGTCACCTTCCCCCTTTCCCCTTCCCTGTCAGCGGGATAAGCTACAGTGGTATACTGTCGGCTTTGTGGAATGGTGATGCGATGCTGGGGTGTCTTGCTGCTGGGTGAATGGCGCGGTTTGGAAGGTAGCTGGGTGAGCGACTCCATTACACTCCGGCATCGAGCACGGTCAAACCGTACATCGAACACGGTCACATTCCCCATTCCGTGGTAGGGCGTTTACGTCTCCGCTCTCTAACCCCAACTTCTACGCCAGACCCTCACATCATCCCATCCACATTCCCATCTCCCGCCAACGCAACTTTGAGTCCCCTTCGCCATCTCACCATCTGCCACAACGACAGCCCCAGCCCCTCCGTGTCGAATTCTAAGCCACATGCTACCCCTCGCGCGTCCCGGAACGGAATTGATTCTATCACACGGTATTTGGTTGGGGGGGGAACCTCAGTTTTCCTTCCATCGTTGGCCGCAGGTCGTGCACTAACCCTCGCACGTTAGCTGGGTCCATCCAGCTCGGCTTTGACGCCAATGCATCATTGGTAGGTACCTCCGACAGCGTCGTGGTCGAAGACAAGGACGGATTCGCGGCGTAGGGCCCAGGAGTACGAGTGGAGTGTACTGGGAGGGGGAACTTACCTTGTAGAATGTAGTCATCGGCTCATCGGCGCTTCGGATCTGGATCTGGTGGTAGAACGCTTCGGTTCCTTCGCAAGATTCGCGGGGGCATTGGGCTGTAGTGGGGGGGTGGGTCAGCGGGGTTGGAGGATTGGGGGGGGGTTGTGGGGAAAAAGGGGTGAGGAATTTATGGGGAGAAAGGAGGGAGGGTAGGTGGGCTGTGTACGCGAGCCTGGATCGAATGATATGGCTGATCGAACGAGGAGCAAGGAGCAAGGCGCATAGATCCCCGTTCAAGACCCTCATAAACACAAACACACAAAACACACCCCGCGAAAACAAAATGAAACCATGAGAAAACGCACCGTCCGTCTTGTCCCCACCGCCCTGGCCCCCAAACTCCAACACCTCCTCCACCTCCTTCCGCCGCTTCATTTCTTTCCGCTCGTAATACCGCTGCGTGATCAGGAACTCGTAGGGGCATGTCCGGCACTCGAGCCGGTTTTGGCCTTCCGGGTAGGTGTCGCTGGATGTGGTTGTGCGGGAGACTATCAGGGTGTTGGAGCAGGCGGGACAGACTTGAGGGTGAGGGGGAGGGGGGTGTTAGTGCGTGTTCTTTTTGTTTTGTCTTTCTTTTCTTTTTTTTTTTTTGTGGGAGGAGAAGCTTGAGATGGGGGGAGGGGGGATTGGAGAAGAGTGGAGGAGATGTCGAGGGGACTGAGAAGGAAGGGGGGCTTACAGAGCAGCATTTTTCTCTTAGATAGACAAGGTGAGGTAGGTGGTTTGGGGTAGTCTTATAATGGCGTTGCTCTCAACTTATTCATTGTACAGAATTACTAAGCTTTCTACGTTTGTTTGCATGATTATAGTCGATATCAATGTAGATGAACACCCGAGGTTTAGCCTTTGGTGTATCCTTGGCGTGATATATTCTTAGCGTCGAATTTACCAGACGCGTTTTTGGACGCGACAACCAAATATCCTTAGTAGGAGCGTAATTGAAGACACCGACTGGAAGAAATCACCATGCCTGTCATCAGCCGCAAAAGGCGAGCAGTGAGTTCCTATTCCCAGGCAGTCATTCCCACCAGCCATAGTACTAACAACACCCAGCAGGCCGACCCCTCCCCCTCCCCTCCCCCAACCCGCCCCCACTCCTCCTCACCTTCCTCAACCTCCGTCTCCTCAGCCATCGAGTCAGAACCCGACACCCAAACCGTCAACCAAGACCAAATGGTCAAAAAGCTCGTCCGCCTCGCCCTCGCCTCCGAATACTCCCGCACCCCGATCCGCCGCACAGACATCACCTCCAAAGTCATGCCCCCGGGCCAGGGCCGCCGCTTCAAACCCGTCTTCGCCGACGCAAACACCCACCTGCGCTCCGTTTTCGGGATGGAGCTTACCGAATTGCCCCAGAAAGATCACGTCACCGTCGGTCAGAAGCGTGCGGCTCAGCGGGCGGGGACGCAGAGTCAGGGCGGGGGGAGCAAAAGGGCGTGGGTGCTTACGTCTACGCTTCCGGCTGCGTTTCGGGCCGCCAAGATTCTGCCGCCGGCGCGGATCCCGAGTCAGGCCGCCGAGGGGGGGTATGTGGGTTTGACTACGTTTGTGGTGGGGTTGATTTATTTGAGCCCGGGGGGGATGTTGAGTGAGTCGCGGTTGGAGAAGCATTTGAAGCGGGTGAATGCAGATACGTATGTTTTGGCGGGGGAGAAGACGGA
>JAABUQ010005363.1_pt1 | contig 20568 bp, 21 predicted proteins | sample 5560001 | NCBI WGS metagenome assembly JAABUQ01 (sample SAMN10711888, study PRJNA513371) | rock metagenome | isolation source: Antarctica rocks | place: Antarctica: Victoria Land, Finger Mt nord | collected 2015-12-18
TCAATTAAAATTTTTATTTATTTATTTTAAATTACTTTTGTATTTTTAATAAAATTATTTAAGTTTTTAAATTTTTAAATTATTTTTATTTTTATTTTTATTATTATTTATTATTTATTATTTATTATTTATTATTTATTATTTATTATTTATTATTTATTATTTATTATTTATTATTTATTATTTATTATTTATTTATATTATTTATTTATATTATTATTTTTATACTTTTATACGAATTCAAATACCGTGTTATTAAATTTTATATTTATTTTTAAAAATAAATAACAATTATATTATATTTCTTCCGAGTTTATTTTATTTAATTTTTTTTTTCAATTTGAAAGATTTATATTAAAAACATCAGAATCGATATTATAATTCGTTTATTCGTCATCGCTTTTTATTATTATATAATAATTTAATATGAAATATATGTTTTCAAATGTAAAAACGTTTGTATTGAAAAAAAATAATAATAAAAAATAATAATAAAAAGAAAAAGAAAAAAACATAATAAATAAAATCAAAAGTTAAAATTTTGAATTAAAAATTAAATTAAAAGTTTTATAAAAAATGAAATTTTTTTTTAATTTTTTAATTTTTTTCCTTCGTAAGAATTTAGCAATAAACCGGTATAAATAGAAATATTAAAAAAATAATAAAAAGAACAAAATATAATAGTATATTTATATTAATAAAAGAAAGATGTTTGAAAATTACAATAACAAGTAAAAACTGAAGGGATTTAGCTGGAAATGGAGGGCGGCGAAGGGCAAGCTAGCTGGATACGGCATGCTTTACCGGACGAGGTAATTCACCTGCACATATACTACGCGCATTGAACTAGCATGACTAAGCACGTCGAAAGTCTGAACGAGGGTAAGATCGGCTCTCCATCACCAATTTTACCATTACATCTAATTGTTTGCACTCTTTTAGGAAAGCTATATACCTTCGCCCAGTAATTTGATAGAAGTATCGTATAAATTGCCGTAAGCTAACTTCTATCCAATACTTTGTATGTCAGCCTTCCGGAGCTATTACCTTGCGACCCTTTTCCATAAACTACCACGCAGGTGCCAGAATAATTGCGACTAGCCCCCCACTAGAGATACCCAAGCACTTCTTTTTCCCCACCAAAATCATTATGCTTATCTACTATCGCACCTTTATTTGATAGACTGGAAGATACATAACTTCGATCCTGAACTGATAACGGCTACAGTAGTAAATTCATATAATATAATAGAGAGAAAATATAGTTTTAGTAGGGTAATAGGCCCGTTAGGAGCCAGTCGCATTTATTCTAGCACCCGCGTAACTACCTAGTAGTCGGATCTACCTCGGAAACAGATTTAAACTCCTAAACCCGAATCCTCATCGTTTTTTCCCACACGAAAAAGCTCACCATCTCATGAATACCCAGGTAGAGATTTTAACGGACCAACTGGTATACTATGGCCGAGAAAATGAGAGCAGTGATGCCTTCTAATGCGAAAAGGCCAGTGGATACTTTGGCAGAAGACATCCGGCCCCAGAAAAAGGCCAAGGCATTACTGGAGGAAGACGACATCTCCATCGAGGATGATAGCTCAGCTAGCAATGCTGGCAGCATATCCCTAAGGGAAAAAGATTACAAAGCGAACGGGAGGGTTTTCAGGGTCAACGAGGAATTTGCTAGACGCTTTGAGCACAACAAAAAAAGGGAAGAGCTTCATAGGTGTATGTCTTGATACGGCTACGTTGGACTTCGAATGCTGAATGGTCACAGTGCAAGAGAAATTTGGCAAGTCATCTGCATCAGGCGCTGCAAAGTCGGGGTTAGACGAAGATGAGGACTACGACATGGACTCTTCGACAGACTCGGAGGATGAAGATGATGAAGGTGTATTAGCTTCGGAGGCCCTAGACGTACAGATTCAGGAAACCCTTGAGGCAATTCGAAAGAAGGATCCTCGCGTCTACGATGAGAAGGCTAAATTCTACACGGAAGTTGACGAAGGAATTGCGGCCGAAGATTATACCAAAAGCAAGGAGCCAAAGCCTATGTACCTCAGCGACTACCACCGAAGGAATTTACTTGAAAGCGGGGTCGGTACAACTGCCCGGGAAACCATGCCCCCAACGTACGCGCAGCAACAAGACAACCTGAGGAACATAATTGTAAAGGAAATGCATGCCACAGCACAGGATGAGGACAGTAGTGAACGAAACGATAACGATGAAGATGAAGGATTTCTGGTTCCAAAAGTCTCGAAGGCAGAGGTCAACGGCTCTCAGCTTTTACCGAAAAGCCGAGACCTAGATGTTGAGTCTGCAGACAAAGAACCGGAGACGTATCTATCAAACTTCATGTCTGCTAGAGCCTGGGTACCGCAGGGACAAATTCAATTCCAACCTTTTGAATCAGATGACGAGGTAGAGGAGCGAAGAGCAGAATTGTTCGAAGAAGCGTACAACCTGCGTTTCGAGGATCCAGGTGTATCCAACGAGAAATTGATGTCACATGCAAGAGACGCTGCCACGAAATACTCTGTTCGCAAAGAGTCTCTCAACCCTCGCAAGCGAGCCCGTGATACGGAGCGTGCCAAGAAGGAAGCAGAAAGGCAAGTCCGTGAGGAGGAGAAAGCTAGACTTCGTAAACTCAAAGTCTCGGAAGTTGAGGAGAAGATACAGAAGATCAAAGACGCAGCTGGCTTAAACGGAAAGTCCTCAGCCGAGGAAGGCTGGTCTACCTTTCTCGAAGACGGCTGGGATGATGAGGAATGGGAACATGAGATGAGAAGACGATTTGGGGATGACTACTACGCAGGTCATGATTCTGATTGGGGAGAAGCAGATGGAGAGGAGCGCAAAAGGAAGACCAAAAAGCCAAAGTGGGATGACGATATTGACATCAAAGATCTCATACCAAATTTCAATACAGGAGAAGGAGCCGAGAGCCCACCATTCAGACTGAGTGACCATTCTGATATCGAAGAAGGAGCCTCCATTGAGAATGGCATTGGGAAGTCCAGCATCAATAATTCCGCCGATCAGAAGAGTCGCAAGAGGGATAGAGGAGAGAGGAAGAAAGAGATTCGTCGAGAACGGCGCAAAGTCGAGCGCCTTGTTGATGAGCGGATGAAGGTCGACGATACTTTGTCGAATTTTGGGAAGAAGCGCAAAGGCCATTTCCGATACAGAGAAACTTCTCCTCTAGCCTATGGTCTGACACCTCATGACATTCTCATGGCATCCGACAGCCAACTCAATCAATACGCTGGCCTGAAGAAGATGGCTGCCTTTAGAGACTCAGACAAGAAGAAGAAAGACAAAAAACACCTTGGAAAGAAGGCAAGGCTACGTCAATGGAGGAAAGATACCTTTGGCAACGAACATGGCCCTCAACAAACCCTGGCTGACGTTATTGGCCGCAAGGAAGGGGCAGGACGTGACGATAGCCACAGGGTCATGAAAAGCGGCATACATGTTCGAACGGGAAAAGGAGGAACTCGAAAGGTGAAGATAAACAAGGCATAGGTAGAGCGACGCGGAGACAAGGTATCTTAATTCGCTCATGCTGCATCTCAAGTAGATAAGATCTATACAAGATGCTTTGAAGCGACCACCCTGCACGATATTGCTCATGAGGCACCAATTACGGTGGGACCTTTCGCTCAACTTCCACGTAGAGTGACCCATTATCCATTATCAAGAGTAAGTCACACAAAGCCGTCTCCTCCTCGCCTCATATGTTCAGAGTACTTTATAAACGTGAGGGCATTCAGCTGCGAGAAAAACCCGGGACAATATGCACTAGGCCTATCTGGGAGCTAGTTGGAAAATTCGATCTCTGAAATTATTCTTTCCTTCCTTTCTCCCCTTCATCGACACCTCATCCCCTCGGATATCGAGCACGACCTTTATCCAATCCTCTCCACTCAATCCTTCTTCGCTTCGCAGGGACTCCGCAGACTTTATAATCTTCGGACTCCATTCGAGACCCACGTGTCAACTCCTCCGTTCACTTCTTATCGCACCTGCATAACCAGCATCATCAACAATACCGCCAAGATGGTTGACGGAGATGTGAACCAGGCGAAAAAATCCTTTATGGGCATGCCTGGCTTTGTTGTCGATTTCTTGATGGGTGGTGTGTCTGCCGCCATCTCCAAAACCGCCGCTGCGCCCATTGAGCGTGTGAAGCTTCTCATTCAAAATCAGGTAAGCTCCAATCTCATTATTCTCGCCCTTAGTGGTCAAATGGTGCTGATTACCCTCTGCGAAACAGGATGAGATGTTGAAGACTGGGCGTCTTGACCGCAAATTCGATGGCATCGTGGAGTGCTTTCGACGTACGGCTGCCAACGAAGGGGTCGTCTCACTATGGCGTGGTAACACGGCCAACGTCATCCGATATTTCCCTACCCAGGCGCTCAACTTTGCATTCCGTGACACCTACAAGTCAATGTTCGCATTCAAGAAGGAGCGCGATGGATACGCCAAGTGGATGATGGGCAATTTGGCTTCCGGTGGTGTGAGTTTAGATAACGATACACGAACTGCAGACAATTGACACCGTCCAGGCTGCTGGAGCTACGTCCCTCCTTTTCGTCTACTCTCTCGATTACGCCCGTACGCGTCTTGCGAACGATGCCAAGAACTCCAAGACTGGCGGAGAGCGTCAATTCAACGGTTTGGTTGACGTCTACAAGAAGACTCTCGCCTCTGACGGTATTGGTGGTCTCTACCGTGGCTTCGGTCCTTCCGTTGCAGGTATCATTGTCTACCGTGGTCTGTACTTCGGGATGTACGACTCGATCAAGCCCGTCCTCCTCGTCGGCCCTCTCGAGGGTAACTTCTTGGCTTCCTTCTTGCTCGGCTGGACTGTTACCACTGGTGCCGGTATTGCCTCGTACCCTCTCGACACTATCCGTAGACGTATGATGATGACTTCCGGTGAAGTGAGTAAACAAGCAGATTGACCGGCTAATGTGAAAATGGACTAACTGTTTCATTCAGGCTGTCAAGTACAAGTCGTCCCTAGATGCCGGCCGACAAATCATTGCCGCTGAGGGTGTGCGATCACTTTTCAAGGGTGCTGGTGCCAACATCCTTCGTGGTGTTGCAGGCGCTGGTGTGCTCTCGATCTACGACCAGGCCCAGATGCTCATGTTTGGCAAAGCCTTCAAGTAAGGGCCAAACCGGTTGAAGGTGGCTTGGGCGGATTATGGAACTTTGCGAGGAGCAGTAATTCACCATGATTGTGGTGGAGATTTGTAGCTTGTGGAGGAAAACGCGTGGTGCTTTGAGGTTGAAGTTGAGGTTGTGGTTGTTCGGGCTATGCAGCTTGTGCTCCTGACGCTGTACCATTTTCAAGCTGGCAACTTTGATACATGTACTTTTTCCTTTGAGGTGTCACACTCCGCTTGATTCTTCCCGTTATCGGACATCAGGTCTGCACATGAAGATAGATTGCATAGTGGGGAGAGTCACATCCAATTGATCTTAGTAAATTTCCAGCCAAACTCTTGTAAAAGTGTACGATGCCGCTCTTCAAACTTCGAACCATGACATGAGTCTTTGATTCTGTATTGGGAACTTTGGGGAGGTCAAACCTGGCTAATTCTATACTGCAGCCGTATTGAAATGTCAATACCACTGATCTATAGGGATTGGAGTTTGGTGGCCCAGGGATGGCAGCCCAGCGTATCCGTATATTCTAGTACGCTGATAAAGACATACCTAGCATCTACGGCGTACTAATTATTCTCAACAGTATTTACACCTCTCGGACTAAAGCCAACCGCATCTTGTTGTCCTGCCGCCCCTGCTGCCAATATAACTCCGATCGCTACTCGAGCCCGCCTCCACAAAGCAATCTCCCATCACCAGTCCCTCCAGCAGCAGCTGGAATGCGCCTCAACATGGACGAGTTCCTCAGAATGTACCCGCACCTTGGAGTCATGCCACAAGACGCTATCCAACCAGTGAGGATGTACCCAGTGGGCCATCCACTCTACGCTGGGGCCCCTCGCCTCGTCAACCCTCCTACCGGCAATCCGTCAGCGAGGATGTATCCACAAGACCACCCACTATTCTGTAGCTTCCCCCATCAAGTCAAACCTCTTATCGTTCGTTCCCCACTATCATCATCACTATCTGCCCCGCAATTTCCTTCACATTCTCTTCCAGCTAGCAGGTTTACTGATAATCTTCTACATCGCAGGCCTAACCCAAACAGATTCAGTACCCGACGGGTCGACAACCGCAGTATTTCCCAACCGTCCACATAGCGCCTCCCTTTGCTGATGTCGGCCCCGAAGCCTAGCGTGCCGCGCTTCCCTTAAAAAGCTCCAGCTTGTGCCCGAGGTGGCCCATGCCTGTGTCCTGTACATTTGCGGGGAGAAGGTCGACATTGTGCATACGGATCGCAGCGTGAACGATGTTATGGCCAAATTCTAGCCAGGTCGTTGCGCTCGGAGCAGGATTGGGGCGCTATATTGGCATCAAGATTGATGACTCGGATACCATTTCCTGTAAATCGGTTTGGACCTGCGTTTGGCTGAATGATGGATCGGGGTAAGTCCCTATCAACAAGGTTGTATGAGCACGGTGTGCTAATCGACTTATAGCTGTAGGTTCAGGAAGGGTCCAGAGCCCCATGTGTCGTGACAAGGAATGGAGGGAGGATCAGCAACAGTGGCTAGATGATTTTCTGGCCGTGTCGGAAGAAGACGATATGCAATTCGCGATTCTTTCATTGACGTGGACATCTCACAAGCAAGCAGAACCGAAATGGGAGGTATGATCATCAGGCATGGGACAGTGCCAGAATCTCTTTCCTAGCATTCAAGCATTGATCACGAAGACAAGAGCAAAAGGTCGCAGGACCAATACCGATTCAAGTACTAATGGCCAAAATCAGATAGTTAGCGGAGAACAAACATGTCCAACCCACGACCACCCGCCTTCCTCTCTCCCCCAAACCGTCCTACAACCACCATTACGGTGAAGCACCCACCCATATAACGGTCCCGGGCCCCCTTTCCCACTGTTGCGCCCGCAAACACACTAAGTCATCCATCTATTTAATACCCATCTCTCCACTCGGAAACTAAAGCAAAGACATGTATATTATCCGGGTAGCTACTCAAAGCTCCAATACTGAGCCTCGCTTTCGTTGCCAGCGGGTCGTGGTAGACGATGTAGGCGCTCGCTTTGTTGCTACCGCTCGTGCGGTTTTTGTATAGCCAAAACAATTTGAGAACACCACGATGCCTCTAAATCAAACGTGCTGCTCTTTCGCGTCCTGAGGGCTTTTGGAAAGCGATAACAAGATGATTACATCGGTCTTGTCTAGTTTTCAAACGAGTCTTCCGAGAGAGTACATTCGTTGCGATCGGAGCAAGGATGCGCCGATTCGGTAAGCTGAGAGGCAGAGAGTGACACGAGGCGAAGATCAAAACACGATCCAGGAACAACTCATTTCTAGATCCCGTATCTATTGCCGAAGGCCCATACATGGAAGGCTGTCCTTCATGGCCTGTCGAGGCGCAGCTCCTGAAGTCGTTGGGGGGAACCATCATATGAGTGACGAAGCTGATGTCACTGCTCGATAACCAAGGAAATGTATCATTCAACCACTCTAGGGAAGCAACGCGAAGTTAGGCTGCTGGACTGTGGCTGGCTACCTTAGCAAAGACATGAGTCTCCTTTCACCCCAAACGACGCTTTGGCAACGGTGCGACTCATCACCCCAGATCACGACACAGAGCGCAAAGTTGAGTGGGTGGTGAGAAGCCCTGTATTGGTCTGATGCCCACATCCCAGACCCAGTAAGCCTTCCATTGAGGCCGATCCAGTCAGATTTCACTAAGGATGCTGTAAGGTGCTTGTGTACCAATTGTCTCGATGCAGGCTGCGGTGTGTTTTATTCTGCACGCCGCGCCTTTCTTTGCACAGACTAGCCCCCTTTCTCACTGGCAAATCGACGTCGAAGAGGCGGGATTTTGGCGGTCAACGGAGCATGAAGGACCGGGATTGTGGATGTTCCCACGATGTGATAGGTTCGATTTGGGGATGCTGCTATGTCTTGACTTCGCCAAACTGCTTCGTCGTGGCATCGGCAGAGAGCGTACTATTGGGATCAGCGGGACCTAAGTGAAGGAGACGCAATGATAATGCTGCAAACAGCTGACGAGAGCTCAGGAATCAGTGGGTTCGCGAGACCTGACATACGTATAACAGTGGAACTGCAGGTAATCTGCTGGATCTCAACGTGTTGTGCAGAGCGTGCGGTTGTAAAAACGTTGCGGCAAAACCCGCTAGAATTGATGCTGAAGAAGAGGAGCCTGCTCTGTAAATAAAGGCCGTTTCGGGGCTGACAGAAGGCTCTCGTAAGTCTAGCTTACTTCCTGAACATGCTATTTCCTGCCTTGATAGGGCTCAAAACACCAGCCGCCTCGAGTTCCCCCAATAAAGCCAACAGCCTCAAGTCTGTGCCCGGTGGAGTGAGCATAGACAGTGAGACTGGCAAGTCAACTTCCTCATCAGTGATGCGCGAAAGAACCTTCACTTCATCGACTGGTACCGTACAGTCAGCACAGCCCGAGAGGTAGCTGAGGCTGTAGGTGGAGAATGTCGAGAAGAACAGCGGCCCATGGTCAGGATCATCTCGATAGGACTCTCGGCCGGCGGTCAAGGGGAAGAGTAGCAACGGAAGTTCATTATCTTGCACTGGCTTCAGAAGATGTTCGTTGACCCAAGTCCCGAACAGCTTTGCGGACTTGATGGCGGCGTCGTTTTCAGAGGTTGTAGTAAGCCGACCTTGCTCTTGTCTGGCTTTGACGATGGGGTCAATGAAGGGAGCGCGACTATTGTGTTTCGCTTTGAAAGCGGCGATGAATGGGTCTATTGTGTCGCGCACGCATTGATGGGTGGTTAGTATCGTATAGATCCAGCCGGTAGCCTCGTCAAGGTTTGCGCTGAGTCCCGCAGGGTGCGTTTGACGCCAAAGTTTGTCGATGCTGAAGAGTCTCCGTTTACAGCAAAGATGGGTTTCGAGTCTTTGTATGGTTGTCTCAAAACAAGCTTCGGCGGGGGTCATGGTGCTTGATTCATCGGGGCGGGGAAACCATTGGTCTTCGTTCTCAGCATCTTTCGCACGGATGGGATAGAGAAGCGTGAAACTAGTTTGAGCGATGGGGTCATTTAGAAGGGGTGGGGAGTCCGCCATGATCCTGAACGCCTTCTCGACGACAGCAGGAGATCGAGCAAAGACGCCCACGGTATCAAGTGCTAGCGATACGGAATATATACCCACGGTAGAGATGGCACCAATCGAAGTTCTCAGGCCATATACCCCACAGACTCCAGCTGGGTGTCTCGTAGAGCCTCCTGTATCGGTCCCAATGGTGAAATCGAGCCAGGGGTATGCCGCAGATGCAGCTGCCGAGCCGGCACTCGAGGATGACGGCGATTGGTACCCGTCACCTCGAGGGTTGAAAGGTGGTACATAATCGAACCTGTAGTGACGAGTTATCTCTGTAATTCATAGGCAGTACACTTGGAGTGTAGTGTTGATCGAAGTGGCGTGGATCCGGAATGCTATGACAGATACTTGGGGATTCGATGAGGGAAACAACTGAATATACGGATTCTCCCCATTCTGAGTACTGCAAGCTTCACCTGGAATTACATCCTTTTGTTTGGGTTAAACCTCCCACAGAACGTACCATTGTAAAGGAACGGAACCCTCAGCGAATTGCGTAGTCTTCGCTTTGCCCACAAGCATAGCGCCAGCATCTAATAAGCGTTGGACGCAGGGAGCGGTAGCGCTTCTCGCAGGATAGAGGCTGCGATAATGTCGATTGCCATTACCTGTCTCGAGGCCCGCTATGTCAATCACGTCTTTGACCGCAAACCGTAACTTAGCGGTTTTAGCAAAGCTTGCGTACTCACTAAGTGCGTAAAGGACTTACGCCTGCTAGTGGTCTATCCAGGCTTTCTCGACAGCAAAGTCTAGATGGCAGTGCAATACGTTTCTAGAACACGGTGAGTGGGATGCGTGTTTATCTCCTTGGAAGAACGGACCTCAAGTGGGAGCCACTCATAAGAACTTGGGTGGCACTCAGTAGTGATGGAACCTCCAATCATCGTGTCGTGGCTGTCTTCGACAAGCCTCGATATAGGAAAAACCTCGTTCGTAGAAAGACGAATTGCGTGGGGTCCAATTGGTAGGTTTGTAGCCACGTCCTTCACAAGCACCAACGGGACATCTTGCCCAAGCTCGACCGCCACCCTCTTCAAACCTTGAAGCACAATGACTGCAAGTAGTGATCAGCTTCTTAATGGCGCGTGGATAATGAAATATTTCCAGGTTGATGGCTATAGCGTAGACTTACCCGCCAGGAAATGCGGCATCCAGACATCGTCTCGAGATGCAAAATCAGAGACGCTCTTACGGAGATCGTCACTATCAAAACAATCTCCCCTCCAATTGATGATTGTGCAAGGGAAAAAATCTTGCGGGTCACCCACAGGGGTAGTGAAGGAGACTGACGGCTGCAATGTAAATCGCTGAATGGGCGTTGGGTGGACGTAGTAGTCTTGTTCTCCAATTGAAACGAGGCTAACGCAACGGGACCAACCAGCGTCGGGCGTCTGCGTACTTCCCTTCCGTATGATTACAGTAGACATGATACTGACTACCTTCCCCTGATGATCAAAGTTGTGCACCTGCTCGACACTCAGATATTCCAAGCAGAGAGGCTATTACGAGCCTTGAGAGCATGTGGCACAGCCAGCGGTATTTGCCAGCCACCCAGCGTATGCCCCAGGCGATGCAAGCTTCCGACTGTCGTCCTGACCCTCTTGCCGCCAAACGAACCGGTCCTTAAGGTCAGGCAATGACAGTAACCCTCCCTCAGCAATGGTGACCGCGGTAGGCAGACCCTCTGGTTAGCCAAGAATAGTCTTCGCGTGTTCTCCAAGAGGCCCAAATGTATCTAAGTCAAATCGGGGAAAGTCACTTCGTATCCACAGCCTGTCCTTTTTGTGGCTTGGCTGTCATGTCCGCATTTGTGATACTGTAGTCTCGGCCGCGTGCATCGCACTATCGGTAGTTCGGATGACGGTTCGCGGTTCGCGGGGCCGAGCCCAATCAATTGTGAGTTCCACCCTGGATCTTACCGCATGTGTGACCACGGTAGAGCACCCTGCGTCCTGCAGCGCTATCACACTTGCCTATTATTGTCTCGGTGCATCTCTTGAATCAAGCGTCTCTCGACATTTCCCCTACCTCGCTGTGTGGGTGGGCGCCTTTGGGGTTTCATCTGCGGGACACAATTCAGCTGAGAGAAAGCGCCAGGTGCATCCATTGAGCCTACTGAGCCAAGAAGTAACGCCCTGTTTCAGGCAAAGCTGAACGCACAGAGTTGTAATCTGGCAGATGTGGGGAAGAGTGCCAAACGTGTGGAGGAATACATATGGCAGCGGTGCCAAAGAGTTCGACCGACCTCATCTTTGCGCACTGTATTCATGTCTCCAAACTCAATAGGAGAGCCATGCCAGATGCATATACATAGTTTGGGCTTGAGGTCGTGATGGGCCAAACGGACGGTTGGGCTTCCGCTCCTTCAGCTGAACGGTGGCTCTCGCAAGAGCAACTCGACCTTCTTCTGAACGCAGACTACCAGCAAGCATTCGATGCGCAGGACTACTTCTCGGACGACCTTGGCTCTGTAGGCCACGTATTTGATATTATCGATGGTAAAGGAAGTATGAGATCTAACATCCGTGACGATGAGTTACACGCCACTATCAAGGTTCGCTGCGCCCAGTTGGATTGACTTTTTCGGATTGATTCACGCGCTTAACATTACTGACTACCTCTGGGAAAGGCCGACCGAACTGGATCCCACGGTACGAGAATCATGTATGTATTGCAATCAAAGATTCAAGTAGCAAATGTTGTGGCTATGACGGGTCTCAAATGTGACCATCTTCCAGATTTGTGGACTGTGTCCATCCAGACCAAGAAAGGCTTTCCGTGACCTCGCCCGTCCTGCGCACCATTTTCGACGTATACAGAATTTCGCCACGCTTTGCAGGCTATATTTCCAGGCAGCACATGCCAGGAAATGCGACACGGTTCGATCAAAACACGTACCAAGCCCATCAACATGGTTCGTCTACTCGCTCCTGTGCATTGCATGCCGTCTCGGATCTTAACAAAAACGCAGAGCTGTGGTATTCTGCCGTTCTCCGCTCGACCTGGCTTCATGGGGACGAGACGGCTCGAGATCTTTCGCGCAAAGTGGCAGATTGGAGACGCTTCTCCCTCTGGTCAAATTATGACTGGCGCACCAAGAGGCTAGAAGTTCTAGTAATGGGATGTCCCCCACAGCTGAGAGCCCAATTTGTATGCAGGTTTGAAGGGAAAAAGAGCTTCGAGTTGCAACGCCACCCGATGCTGCTCCATGCATTTTTCGCCAGAGGTCTCTTGTTACACGCGTATGACTTCCTACAGGATTTTTCCGGTCCCCTTTACGAGTGGGTAAGCAGCGGTCTTATATTCCTATCCTTCACACTACTGTTTACTAACGCGACAGGAACACCCCAGGAGTTTCGAGGCCAGAAGCTTCGCTCGGCAAAGGACTACACTGAGCGTTCAGAAGCATTCCTAGCCCTCTCGAGACAGATACAGCAAATCGCCACCGATTACGACATTTTAGACGCAACGCTCGAGTTCCTTCGGAACGAGAACCGTTGGTTTACGGAGACGATTGCCGCATTGCCCAAGGAGATGGCATTCTCGGCACGAGATGAGATCGAGATCCGCGCGCCTCTCGAACAAACCTTCGATTCTTTCCTTCGTGAAGCCAAGCTGCTGCGCACCTACAACACGCTTTACAACGAGCGCACGAAGATTGGCGTCAGCGAGGGCTTCGCAATGGTCAATCAACGAGACGCCGAGGCAGGTCTTCACCTCCCTTAAGAATATGGCTTTGCGAAGAACATGTCGATCTAATACACGTTTGTAGGTCACCCAGAAGATGGCTAGGGAATCGACACAGATCGCTCGCGCTTCTCATCAAGACAGCCGGGCCCTCCGCATCATTCAGATCTTGTCTATGCTTTTTCTTCCTGCGTCGCTGGTGGCCAGTATCTTCGGCATGGGATTCTTTAACACCTCGGCGGACGCTGAGGGTGCGGCCACAATCATTGTAAGTGGAAAATGGTGGTGGTACATTGCGATCAGTATACCTTTGACATTGGGCTGTCTGGTTTTTTTGGGAGGATATAACTTGACGGTAAAATCGCGGCTACAGAATGTCAAGCCTGTGGATCAGGAACAAGGATTCATCGACGCAAAAGAAATGGTGGGGGACTTGATCAAAAAGGACTGACTCGGTGGGTGAAGGATTGGTTAACTCGGATCGAGGCAGATTCGGCTGCTTGGCAGGAGAAAACATACATCATATAATTCCAGGTCTGATTGGGACAATGTTTTCTGCACCGTTGAATGTCGAGAAGTATTAGAGGTGGAGGTATCCTGATTTGCAGGTCGGTACCATGTCAAAGGGAATCTAAGTATGGGGTAGTGAAAGTCGACAAAAGCGACGCAAATAACAATTGTGGAAAGGGCAGAACTGCTTTACGCGGGTCGATTCGAAAGCATATCCTCGGGCTATAGCATGGCCTGTCATCCTCGGAAGCTGTGGAATAATCATCCTTGGTGCGCTGGAATAGACTTTTTTCTGCCGCGCTTGTATGACAGCATGATTTCGTAGACCTAGAACGTTTTGACGGCAGCAAACTTCCTTCTTGAGCTTCCTCGGGCGAGTCACTAATGCGAGTCTTCTCTCCTCAGTCCAGAAGCTTCTGTTAACGGTACGTTGTATTGCCAAGCTTTTTAAAAAACGGCTATAGTATAAATACACCCGAAGTCAAACCCGGTGTGACGTCCTAAGCGAGTATGGGATGGAGCCTCCCTTGCTTCAGTCTGCCGAACCAACGGTTACATAAAGCCACACTACTAAGGCTGCAATGTGATCCATTCTCTCTATGTGTATTCCCAAGTCAATCAAACAAGTCTAGCAACTCTTAGACGTCAAAGCACGACCTTCAGTCATTACCGTTAATATGTCAGGCATACAGATCCATTCAGAAGACCCCATTAGCCCGGCCAAAGCAGCTGCCCTTCCCACATCAGCTTCCTCACAACCAGCGGCCCCTAGTACAACAGCCTCCGATGGCTATCCTCCAGCTCGATCCGGAGCAGCAGCACCTACACCCACGCGGACTACAGACTTGACTGGGAGTGGCCCGCCTGCACCACAACCAGGCGCTATACCAGCTCCTCCACCACCGGCAACTACAGCAAAGGCAACTTTGCCTCCACCACCAAAGGTAGGCGAGAAACCATTGCCCGCTGGATACTATGCTCCAACGCAAGCTACACCTACGGCTACACAGCCTCCGCTGCCCCAATCATCCCCACCTCAACTGTCTCAACCTCCAGCAAACACTGCTTCCCATGGCATCCCACCATCATCAACAACGTCCACACTTACAAGGCCCTCCTTCCCAATCCCTGCACCTCTCAATACCTTTCCTACCTCCAACTCGACCGAGTCCTCGGGCCGAGTCAGTCTCGAGCATCCCCCAAACTATGTCCAGAACCCTTTTGCTTCAGACATGGCACCCGATCAACGCTTTGCCACACAGCAGCAAGAGCAAATGAATCGGTCTAGCGCAGGGTCGGTTCTGGGATACAGTGAGAACAGCAGGCCTGTATTCGAGGAAGAGAGCTCGTGGGATGTGAAAAAGTGGGCGAAGGACGCAGGGAAACAGCTGTCGAAAGTGGAAGGTCAGATTTGGGAGAGTATCAACGGGAGGAAGTGAGACTCGCATGGGGCGGGATCCATTCGGCAGGTAACAAGGGGCCTTTGAAGGGCATTCATGGCTTCGCGTTGCTCCGTGTCGAATGAACAAGGCGATTGGGAATTGGTAGCATTGCGGGACATGGGGAATAGGAGAACGAGGGCGTTCCGTTAATGAGTTGTACCTGCGTAAGGACCAATTAGAGCAATAGACAGAGGAGCAGATTCCTTTGCATTTACCGACTGTAAAGCATGTTGATTGTATGGTTCAGTTGAAAGAGCGTAAGACTTCTACGGACCTCGTGGCCCATGTGTCAAGCGTGAGCCGAGGAGCAAAGACCGTGCATCAGCCACAGTGAGAGCTAGGAGACCATGAGACCCACCGAAGCATGCAACCGAGCTTGTTTGGCATCTTTGCCACTGCTTTCCCAGGGGCCTTTGGGTCATTCATGATTCAACGTGTCTGTTAGATTGCCTACGGAAGTCTAGAGTTCGCTGATATTGACGCAAGCCGTAGGTACATAACGACTTCACGGCTTGTTCCTGACTCACGCCCGTTGAGCATGCGCCCAACGTCATTCCGTGCGACGATCCCATCCAGGACCACCGAATAACTTGACTTCCGAGCATTATCATCCCGCCGACACACCAACGGCCATCCAGGCCATGGCCTCGTCCAATGCCCCGCCCTGGCCTCCCATTCAATCGCAAGAGTATGCTGCTGCCGAGAGCATGCTGCAGCATTCGCGCTCTGCTCGAAACAATACCCAGACCTTGAATGGATATGCTTTGCCAGAGCCTCGAAATTACGCCATGGATGCTTCGCAGTCGCAAGTCCAAATCAACCCATTGCAAAACATGCCAGTGCAATCATACCCGCAGTTCCGCCACCCTTTTCAGCCGACCACCGGGCCAGACCCTGTGCCAGTGTACAATCCCTCACTTGACGGCACACTACCATCACCACCCAACCTGCAGGGGCAATCCGATCAGCAAGCGGGAGAACAATACTCCTGCCTTTCTCATGGCCCTGTTTCAGCCGGCTCTGGTAACGGGCATAGGTCATGCTTGGGTAATTTGGACAACGGTGGTGAAGGCCTACGGAATAGCAGCGTCGATGGATCCGAGCCGACAAGTCCAGTGAGTGTACGAGGACAGAGTGGGCGTCACTCGGATGGGGCTGGAACCTGGACGCATCGATCAAGTCACGATGATCTCACGTCATCTGAGATCAAAGAGGAGCCGGAAGCGAAGCCTGCATGGAGCGAGCTTAAAACGAAAGCAGGCAAAGAGCGGAAAAGACTGCCCTTGGCATGCATAGCTTGTCGGCGCAAGAAGATCAGATGCTCTGGAGAGCACCCTGCGTGCAGGCATTGCACGCGTTCGAGGATCCCATGCGTCTACAAGGTGACTACGAGGAAGGCAACGCCGAGAACAGATTATATTGCCATGCTGGACAAGCGGCTCAAGCGAATGGAGGAGAGAGTCATCAAGATCATCCCAAAAGAAGAGCTAGCACAGGCTTCGGCAATACCGAGGGCCAATCTAAAACCTTCTGGGCCACCTTACAGTGGCAAGAAACGAGGTGCTGAAGAGGCATTCGGGTCGCAGCTTGACGCTTGGGCCGAATCCAAGGCCAACAGCACACTCAAGGGCCGTAAATCTGACGAGACCAAAATAAATACTGAGGGTGCGGAGCACTTGCCATCGAAAGAAATCCAGGAATATCTCTCAGAGGTCTTCTTCGACTACTTATACGGACAGTCATATCACTTGATGCATAAACCTAGCTATATAAGGAGGCTTCGGTATGTCTGACTGCGTCTGTAGGTCAATTTCGTGCTAACGTGAGCACAGTGCTGGTACGTTACCCCCTGTTCTTGTTCTCGCCGTCTGCGCAATTTCTGCACGATTTGCTACGCATCCCCAAATCAAGTCGGAGCCTGCATATTTGCGAGGTGAGAACTGGGCCGGCCCAGCACGAGACATTGTTTTGAGGCGCTATGACGAACCGAACATTACCATTCTCACTGTCATTTTACTTCTCGGTCTCCACGAATTTGGAACTTGTCAGGGAGGGCGGAGTTGGATGTTTGCGGGCATGGCCACCAGGATGGCCTATGCTTTGCAATTAAACCGAGAAATGGATCATGACCCTCTTGGGAGAAACAGCGACAAAAAGAACGAGCTGAGCTTCACAGATCGCGAGATCAGACGACGGACCATGTGGGCCTGCTTTGTCATGGATCGATTCAATTCGTCCGGGACTGAACGGCCAATGTTCGCAGACGAAGATGATATCAAGGTCCAACTGCCTATCAAAGAGAGCAATTTTCAGTCGGAGATCCCAGGCCCTACAGAAGATTTGAATGGTAATGTTCCCAATGCGGTGACTTCTGATGCAGGACAATCATCAGACCCTAAGGACAACATGGGTGTCGCTGCCTACATGGTCCGTATAGTCACAATTTGGGGTCGGGTCATTAAGTACTTGAACATGGGCGGAACACAGAAAGACCCCTACCCCTTTTGGGATCCAAAGTCAAAATTTGCCGATCTGAGGAAGCAGGCGGAAGATTTCACAATTTCATTGCCGCCAGACCTTCAGAATACTCCGGAGAACCTTCAGATCCATGCCGCGGAGGACCTTTCCAATCAATACATCTTCATGCACGTCGCATCAAATCAGGTCGTCCTCTTTCTCAATCGCTTCGCAATCCCAACAACCAATGGAGGACGGAATCCTCAGGAGATGCCTGAGGATTTTCTTACTGAAGCGGCACTTATTGCAGTCAACGCCGCAAATCAGATCTCCATACTACTGACCGATGCGTTTGATCATCGTGTTTACGCACCTTTCGTAGGATATTGTGCGTTCTTGTCAAGCACGGTCCACGTTTGGGGCATTTTCTCAAACAATACCTCGCTGAAGACAACGTCACGTAAGCATCTCGCGAAGAACGTCCATTACCTGAGCAAAATGAAGAAACACTGGGGAATGTTTCAATTCATGGCCGACAATCTCAAAGACATCTACCGCCAACACGCCGACGCATCTGTGAAAGGCAACGGTGAAAAAGACGCCGCCATCTTTGAATACGGCGACTGCTTTCAGTACGGCGACTGGTTAACCAAATACCCCCACGGTGTATCTCAGAGCGACTTCTCAGCCATCGCCACCAAAATCAAGAAGGAGCCAAAAGACGACGCGGCTCTGGCCCAAAAATCTGACCTGCAAAGCGTCGACGACTTCTTCCGCTCCCTCTCGCCCCCAGGCAACAAGTCCTCGCGTAAGAAAGCGACTCGCAAAACCACAAAGATAGCCTCACAACCGCCGCCCCAGCCACCCCCGGCGGACCACCTCATCTCACCGACCAACCAACAACAGACTCTCCTCCCCATGAATCTACCCCCAGACACTCCCCAAATGTCTCCCTCAACATTCCCCCCGCCGCAAACCCAGCCCCTCTACCCCCCTACCAGCTACCCGCTACTCAGGCAACTCTCCACCAATCAACCCCCCGCCCTCCTACCGCAACTCGATCGCCATTTGGTGCACAATGCTTATGCTGGCACCGATCCCTCTTCCGCTTCAGCGTTCAACGCTTTGAGCGCTGACCAAAATTACAGTGGTAGTCCGGTGGTTGACGCAGCATCGGCGGGGACCTTGTGGAGTGATGGCGGGAACGGGATAGGAATGCCACAGCAAGAGGGGATGATGGGGGTGGGCGGGAACTCCATGGGTGATGTGAATACGGCTGCCTGGTTTATGCCTTTCAACCTTAATCCGCCCGGGGTGGAGGAGAGTGATTTTGAGGGGGTGGGGTATCCCGGGGGGTGAGGGGTAGTGTTGAATGATTGATTACACTTCCCACGCATACAAATGTTCTGATTTTGGGAACATATGAGTACTCAGGCATATGAATGGTACAGAACGATGTCCAAGTTCTCCATTGTTTCGTTTATGCGCGGCCCGCTTTCATCCCCACCTTCAAAGACGACAAAGAAAAAAACAACTCAATGAGGCTTAGCTGCTGACTGATACACCAAGATTAAGGATAGTTTCTCCAATACCCCACCATTGGGTGCCTCAGATTGATTACTAAAACAGTGAATTGGAACGCAATACACCATTCTTGTGACTCACTATCACCTCCTCACCTGATTAATAAAGACTGCCAATGGAAACTTGCTTCCTCTTCTTTTGGATATCCTCCTATATCTGCTAACATCCCTTGTACATCGCACTCCTTATCGCCAAGAATTCTCCCCCTCCCAACAAATATAACCTACAAACAAAATGTCGGCAACAGAAACCATCCGCATAGCGCACACTGCACGGTGTAAACTCCAAATCGCTGCCGACCGTACGTATTCCCGAGTCCATTCATTCCCTTCTTGGCTAGAAGTGAGAAGAAAACAGCCTTTCAGCCCTTTATCAATTCTTCATATGTCAAAACGCCCAAAATTCATGTCGCAATCCCAACTCTAATACCTCATCCTCCCCACAGGCCCAGACCGCAACTTCCGCTTCATACTCGGGCACGCCCTAACCCTGGATAAAGTCATGCTCCGCGTCGCCGAAATCTCCAACTCCTCCTCCTCCTCTTCTTCTTCCTCCTCAGACGCGGAGGATGAACCCATCTCCCACGGCCGCCGCGTCAGCTTCACAGCTGCAAGCGGTGCCCGACCCGTAATGAACGGGAACACAGCATCCCGAAAACGCAGCCCGCCCCCGCCCGTCGAGACCCCCGAAGATGACGAAGATGAGGGCTACGAAGACGACGAAGGCGAAGAGCTGGGCCTGCAGCGTTTCCCCTCGGCCGCAGCTCAGCCGCCGAAGATGATACCTGATGAGGGAGATGAGGCGGAGGTGAATGAGCCGAAGAGTCCTTCCGAGGAGGAACTGAGAAGTATTACGGCAGGGAAAGGGAAGGAGGATTGGGTTTATCTTTATAATCGAATGAGGGAGTGTCACTGTCATGGCAATTGTGACAAGGCGCCGGTGGTGGAAAACATGTGGGAGATGCCGGGGAAAGAGGGGGAAGGGGGGAGGATGGCTGTCGTGCAGCTCGCACCTGGTACTGCGTAGGCCGGTGAGGGAGTAACCTGTTGAACGATTTCGGCTGCTAGCAGAAATCGGAGAGCATAGAAGCTGCCAGAAGAATGTTTTATCAACAAAAGTGTGGAAAAGGGTTACACAGAAGCGCAAGCCGTTTTGAGATGAGAACGTACATTGGCTTGTGTGCTTGAGTGCGGATGATCCGACTATTTACTCGAAGTACTGAAGGGCTGGTGCGGAGCGATAGGAAGAATTGGGGGTGTCTTAACAATGGACGCTGCGCGAAGACGATTATTACCCTCGAGTCCATGACAACAAAGCAGTTGGAGGAAAATGGATCCGCGAAAGTCGACGAGAACCACGATTCAGCTGCAATGAGAGAAAATATGGGACACTTGGCCTCCTGCCATTTGGTATGAGGCTTGCCATCTCGTTTGGGAGGAAGTCAGATAGTGAGGATTCAATTCAGTATTTAAACCACCAAAACCCTACTCACCACAAACTGTCCCTGATCTTTTCGACGATGCATTCCCCTCCAGCCAGCTCACTTCACGTGATCCACCATCCGACCGACCACTCCAATCCTCCAATCCACTCCCACAAACTCCACCCTCATTCTCCGCCCAGGGCGGG
>JAABUQ010005364.1_pt1 | contig 20561 bp, 17 predicted proteins | sample 5560001 | NCBI WGS metagenome assembly JAABUQ01 (sample SAMN10711888, study PRJNA513371) | rock metagenome | isolation source: Antarctica rocks | place: Antarctica: Victoria Land, Finger Mt nord | collected 2015-12-18
ACTCCTCTCCCACTCCCCATCCTCCCGTTCCCTCTCCTCCCTCCTCCTCTCCCTCTCCCGCTCCATCTCCTCCTCACTCCTCTCCACCCTCACCCTCGGCTTCTCCAAATGCTTATCCTCGACCCACTTGGGATGATTCCCCTCCCTACACCCCTTCCCATAGGGGCAGAACCCCGCCAAATAGAACCTACACAAGCGGCGACGGATATGGGTTTTGGCGCAGCGCGGACCCAGCGGGCAGAAGCCACGGGTGTAGTGTGGGCAGGACGGGGGGACGGAGGAGGGATCTCGGTGGAGGTAGAGGCAGTCGGAGGCGTTGGGGCAGGAGAGCGTGCGGCTGTAGTGCGTGCAGTCGGGCATGCGTCGTCTAGGATATCGTATCAGCATCAGTTGCTCGCCCCTCCCTGTTCTCAGTTTCAACTTAGGTAGGAAGGAAACGCACGCACAGGTTGTACTCATGCAAGAACTCGCATTGCTCCCCCTTCTTGCACAGTCCGCGCAGCCAATGCTTGCAGACCAAATTGTTGAAGCTGTGCGTTACTTGGTGCTTGTCCGGGCAGTCGTTGCCGAGTGGGCAGTGGCCTTCGCGGAAGGCTTTGCAGTAGGGGCGGGATGGGTCGAGGCCGAAGCGGTATTCGTGTTTGAGGAAGGGCGCGAAGGAGAAGGCGTAGGCGGAGAGGGGGTGGGAGTTGTCGGGAGGTGGGGAAAGGGAGGGGGAGGGGTGGGAGCGGGTGGTTGTGCTGATTGAGGTGGCCATGCGGGGTGTGGGAAGTCAGGAAAGCGGTCGAGAGGCCTTGGGGCGATCGAGAGGCCTTGAGAGGTGTTGGTCGAGTCCGAGGATGAGTCTTGAGAAAGAGGTGCTGAAGCTCGAGCTCTCAAAGCAAAGGTTCAGAAGCTCGGAGGCATGGTCGGGCCGTAGCCATAACATTAGTGGGTTCCCGCTAGCGAGGTGAGCAATGGGACGACTCAAGTGCGAGGAACCCCACACGCGCTGCAAATTGCCTTCAGATCAGTGATGAGTGCACGATAATGAATTTCATCAAATTGTGTCTCCTAGACAAGCTTTGAGGGTATTCGTTACTCTTCTTGCGAGCGTGCTTCCTTTTCTGCATAGAGCAAGTGCGAGTCAACTTTAACATCATGTATTTCAATCATGATGCCTGGCATCAGTAGTGTTTCAACATATCTTTATGTATCCTGACCTTGTGCTCTGTATCAATTTCTTCCGAGTTCAGCAACTCAGAGCTACACCGTCAAAAGTGTGGCCGCCTTTCATTGGTCTTGGAGAACCCAGAAGCACTACCTCAAAGCTATTTCCTTCTAGTGCAGAGTACCCTTGTAACAATTTTGTTCACGAGGAATCTCCTCAACATGGGTCTTTTCAGTCGTGCACCAAAGCCCAACATGAGCACGCACCCTTCTCGCGCGATGAATACCCAGCAGCAGCAGCCATTGACAGTTGATCTAGCGAAAGGCGGGAGTCCAAAGTTCGTCAATGGAGTATATTATCCGAGCTGGAGAATCTACCGACAGCAACCGCCCTCGTCCATGAACTTGGCACATGTAACTCATGTATTCTACGCTTTCGCACGGTATGAATCGTAGAGAAGATTGAGGGGATCGCGGCTGAATTGTTATGATAGCTTGAGATCCGATGGCACTGTATATGTGAGATCATTATGGCAGCAGTACATGGATCGACAATGGCTAATTGTCGATCAGCTTCACGATGAGTATGCGGATACTCAGATCGAGGTTGATGGCACTAAAGGCTGTCTGAACGCTTTAGTCGCCCTTAAGAAGCAGTACACTCATCTCAAAGTCTTGCTCTCAATTGGGGGCGCTGGTGAGGGTAGCATAGCATTTGCTAAGGTTGCCAGCCAGTCCGGCACCAGGAGTCACTTCGCAAGCAATGCAAGGGCAATTGTGGATACGTACAAGCTTGACGGTATCGACAGTATGTAAGAGACTACAAGAAAGAAGCAAGTCGCTGATCTGGAAAAGTTGATTGGGAGCACCCTTCGGATCCCACCCAAGGGATATCCTATGTCCAGCTGCTCGAAGCCCTTCGTTCTGCGCTGCCTGCTCCATTCATACTCACCTCCGCGCTGCCTGCAGGAGAGTGGGCTTTGAGAAATATCGCTATCGGACGAGCCTCGACATGCCTAGACCACATCAATTTAATGGCGTATGACTTTTCTGGGCCATGGACGGAAAGATGCGGCTACCAGTCTCAACTCTTCACACCCCGAAACCCTTATGACGATGCAGCAACGACATCCTGCCAGTCCGGCGTGCAGTATTTGGTTTCCCAAGGCGTTCCTCCGCCAAAGATATTGCTCGGTGTCCCCGCCTATGGGCGTTCCTTTCTAGGAGCCAAGAAGGCTGGAGACAAATTCACGGGCCAAGGCGGTGAAGAAGGTGTCTTCGAGTATCGTGACTTGCCTCGGCCAGGAGCGAAGGTATCGGTTGATCAAAGCACAGGCGCAGCGTACTGCATTGGCGGAGATGGAGGATTCGTCTCGTATGACAACCAGGAGACAGTCCAATTGAAGGCTACATATGCGAAGGAACACAAATTGGCGGGTCTGTTTTTCTGGACCGGCACCGGTGATGCTCAATCTCCGAGAAGTCTGGTAGAGACCGCTTCTGTTGCTCTGAACGGTACATAATTCGAGCACCGACTTTCCAGCATCGAAGGCCTACTCATAATATTCCATGAGCAACTTTGAGCTCTTTATCCGTCGTGGTGATCCACCGCTTATTTGAATTGGGCCCTAGGGTTCGTCGAGGACTTCGAACGACGGATAGGCGGCCCGGCGCTGCATTCCGGAGGGCACCGAGATCAAAGAAGGAGGCACATAATGTGGAGTTAAGGATACTTACTATTCAATTACTGCACGCTTCGCAGATGATGGCGCGCTGCTCGAAACCTGGCCTTGCGAAGTATGCTTGTTACAGCCTCTGGTGATATATTAGAGAGAGGTAGGCTCTTTACGGTGCTCCCGCCCTTCTCTGAACTGATTGATTCACAGCTCCGGATCCCTGGGCTAATATTCCTACCGAAGTCTTGAGGGCAGCGCTTCTGAAGAGGTTGGGCGATGACTACGAAAAGCCTGAATGTGGATCGAAGGGGCCGAGGGCGTCCTACAATACGTCCCTCCACGTCTTCGCCCTTGTGCTCATTCTGGTGCTCAGCACCGCTGGTACGGTTCTTCCACTGGAATCAAGAACGTGGCTGAGATTCAACAGCATGTTCTTTCCCTATTATAGTACGACGATTTCCCGATCTCCCAATACCTGTACCTCATCGCTTCCTCTTCCTGTCTCGGCATTTCGGCACCGGTGTCCTTATTGCGACAGCGTTCGTCCACCTCCTCCCCACCGCTTTCGCATCGCTTCTTGATCCATGTCTTCCCTCATTCTGGAACGAAAGCTATCCGGCGATGCCTGGCCTCATCGCTATGGTCTCCGTACTGACAGTAGTCGGTATCGAGATGTTCTTCGCAACGAGAGGTGCAGGGCACATGCACGGCAGCGAATACGACACCATGCCTAACGAGCATGGCGCTGAAGCACACAAAATGGACAGCGGCCATACTCGACCTTCAAGACTGAGATCCGAATCCCTGCGACCATACAAAGACACATCTTTCAGACCCAGCGAAGAAGACCACATCCCTTTCCGTAGATCCGGCTCCACCGAGAACCTGGTCCCTAAGTCCAGCACTCCTCGGTCCCCAAACTTGACCAACGGCAACCTCCACACCACCGCAGACTCCGACAACGGCTCTGATTTCGACCTCGACGAGCTTGACCCGACCGCAGAACCTTCGACTCGAACCCCCTACAACCACACCACAGCCTCACTCTCCACGCACCAGCTCCAACAGAAAATGCTGCTGCAGTGCTTCCTCCTCGAAGCCGGCATCCTCTTCCACAGCGTCTTCATCGGCATGGCGCTCTCCGTCTCCGTCGGCCCGCCCTTCCTCGTCCTCCTCATCGCCATCTCCTTCCACCAAACATTCGAAGGCCTCGCGCTCGGCTCGCGCATCGCAGCCATCACCTCCTTCCCGCCCTCATCCCCTAAACCGTGGCTCATGGCGTTGGCGTACGGAACGACGACACCAATCGGGCAGGCGATTGGGTTGGGGGTGCATGGGCTGTATGATCCCGAGGGGGAGATGGGGCTGTTGATGGTGGGGATCATGAATGCGATTAGTAGCGGGTTGCTGCTGTTTGCGGGGCTGGTGGAGTTGTTGGCGGAGGATTTCTTGAGTGATCGCAGCTATGAGGTTTTGAGGGGGAGGAGGAGGCTGGAGGCTTGTGCGGCCGTGGTGGGTGGTGGGGTTTTGATGGCGCTGGTCGGGGCTTGGGCTTAGGGAGTGGTTGATCTGGTTTATGTTATAGCAATGCATACGCGTCTTGGTTGTAGTGGTCGAAAGTACACTGGATCCATACTTCGAGTAAGCTTCACGTAATGGTTTCTGTGCTACATAGCCTGTTGACCAAGCGGATTGATGGTATATTAAGACCACTGACAGTTCAAGTCTAGAAAAGTCTCAACTCGCCAAAATGTACAAGCGTTAGAGCAGTGCAAAAAGGTCCGGTTACGAGCTGGATGATTAGAAAGGGAACATAAAGCACAGATGCTTCGACGAATCGATAAAACAATCAGATTTACCAATCAATCATCTTGTATCTTTCGTCGCTCAGAGTATAAAGTTCAGATGCGTCGACTAGAAACATCTCACCCTCGTTCACCTGGTTCTTCTCCTCTTTCCCTGCTCCGGTATGGGATAACCAGCATCGAACGAAGGTTCTGGGGCCTTTTCCCGTCCCACAATCGCTACAGTCGCTGATGTGGTCAGTCAAACATAAAATCGTTGCCTTGAAAATGCAGGAACGTAGCGCTCATGCCGAGAAGGGATGTAGCTGAAGACGTATCAAGGGCCTGTTGATCCTCACGTCTTCTGCGCAGATATGATTCATTGATGTGCAGATCGATTCAGATACGTATAGACGCCTTTCTCCCGTGATCGCTTCTATCTTTTCTCCTCGTGTGCTCAGTATGGTTGAGCATGCAGTCCTTTATTTGGCTACACGTTGGTCTTTCCTGTTCGCCTTTCTGCTGAGAAGTATTGCTAAGGAAGTTGTATCTTGTGATGGTGTGCGTCTTTTGAGCTCTCAATTGTCAATGGTCGATCGATGTATCAGCATGTCCTTCATTTCTTGTCAGAAGACCTTGTCTGACCGTTTCTTCGAGTCTCAAAGCCGCTGTGAGGATTTGCAGTGATGTATCGTAGGATCGTGAAGGGCCACTAAGCGAGTGCGAAGAAGCTTCACCGACCTTTCCCAGCGAATGAGACAGCACTCAGTGACCATTGCCACCAGTGCAGGATCGGTCCTACGGTGACTTGGACCCATGCCTTGATCCTCGATGGGGTTTTGACGGCTTCGTAATGGGATGCTGACGGCCTCGTAAACATACGTATTACTGATACAAAAGTAGCAGAAGCGGAGATGCAGTCTATTCTGCTTATGGATTATCCGGTTACCTCACCGAGAAATATTTAGTACCAATGGACCAATATCTGTGTGGCGCCGCCTCGTTGCCCTCCCGCTTTGCTTCCGTTTGGTGCAAGCCAGACCACTCGAGCGATGTTGGCGATAACGTCTTGTAGGAGCTTTCATACTTCGATGTGGCGCTGACTGGATGAGGTGCCTGCATCAAATCAGCACCTAGGACCATGCAAGCCAAGAACACAGGGATGCATACGTTTCTATGAGCGACCCAATCGCTTTCCGATCTGCATTTCACTCCACAACCCGAAAACATGCACGTGAATTCAAGCGACTGTAGGTTGTCGGTATACTCATCCATTTCAACGCCAGGCTGCTCAGAGGTCTCTACAGGCTTGCTGTCGTCCGTCATACCACCCATGAGAGATCTCATGCCATCTTCGATGTTGTCTTCGTGCTCGAGGCAGGTCTGAATCTGCGTTGAGCGAGCCAAGAGGTCGTTAGAGAACGTTGCCCCTAAAGAGGGTGCAGAACTTAGAAGGCTCATCGACCTATCCGCTAGTGGAAATTCCGTCAGACACCGCTGTGCCGGTGTGGAGACGCTCTGATACTCCAGAGTCGTACTGTAGGAAGCTATGTTTGGAGAGTCACTCAAGCCCTGGATCGACTTCTTCATGGCCTGGATCAGGAGGCCTTTGTTGTTGGAGATGACGTTAGGGGTAATTCCTTCCTCTCGGAGTAACCTGCCAAGCTCCATCCAGGTCTCTCGGCCTTCAGGAGAGGATGCATCTAGGCTGCCGGAAAGCACGGGATTCGAGTGGCGGCTTTAGACTTGCAAGATTTGCTGCAGTTGGTTTTCGATCCTGATTTGAGATTCTTGGAGAGCAGAGGCAGCTGACACGTTGAGCTCTTGTGAACGTTCAAGGAAAGTGTGAGATTGAGTGACTCTGCTCTCCAATTGGGCTTGAGAGGTTTCGATGCGAGATTGTGACTTCGTGACCTCTTGTCCTTGATATCTTGCCGCAATGTCAGCTGCTAATTGCACGCCTTTTGATATTGTGCAATGTCTTTAACATGTACCCATACCTCATGAGAAACACATTTTCAAGAGTCAGCTTGCTCACGATCCTGGCTACAGCCTCCCGTAAACGGGGTATCTTTCTTGCAAACTTCGCCTGAGAAAATCTTCGCCTCAACTCGGAAGCTTCGAGGTAAACAGTGAATGGTTGTGCCACCACAAGATGGTTCCATGATAGCTTATCTACCCAACCATTCGCGTTCAAGAACTCTTCTTGGCCTGCAATATCTGCCACCAGAAGCCTTATGCACCTAGATCCATGCTCGCTGAGCACAGAGCGCCGGCCGGCCAGAGCTGCGAGGCCATCTGGCTGTTCGGAGACGTGTTCGATATCGTTCGACAGGGCCTGTAGCAAGCTATGAAGATGCAGGACTTCCTGAGCAAAAGTCTCGCATTCTCTGGGAGCTTCCTTTAAAGCGCGATAGATACCTTGACAAATTTGCGCGCAAAGCGCAAAATCGGATATGCTGAAGCCAAAGCTCATAGCACCTAAGACTCTTTTACAAGTCGTCCGATTGAAAGAGCATCATGGGAGTTTTGGTTCAGTACCAGGAAGAGGAACAGAGATCAATAGAAAACAAGCAGGTAGACATGCTTCGTAGCTCAGCCTCGTCCGATCAGCCTTGCATATGCCTGCCAAATGATCAGAGGGCTGATTCTTCCAACCAGCTCAGTCTCGGTACACATGAGAAAATGTGATGACAGTCGTCCAAGAGGTGAAACTTACTATCAAAGGATGCGTTGACCATACATTACCGAGCTAATGGATGCCCTCCCTACCTTACTATCAACATAGTGGTGGCGCCAGTCTAGGGGTGCTCTAGGGCTAGAGTTTGGCATCGACCTTCGGAGGGTCGGGTGGTGGTTATATCACTCCCAGCGACCGAGTACGAATCACTTTACGTTTCTGCTTGAAGCCAGGAGTGCAGAAGCCTCCAGCACAAGCACGAATCACGTGTTCCTCGACGTTACCAAATAGAGAAATATCAGAGTGCCCCAAGTTTCCTTGTGAGCGCTAAGATGGGGTTGTCACCGAGCAGCACATCTTCCTACAATGTGCGGTATCAACCTTCTTCCCATGTTAAGGTCGGACATATGGTGTTGAGATGGCTTCCGAGACACGTCAAATAATTCGTTCAAGTCTATCTAGACTTCGGATTCTAGGTCGGTGAGCCCCGAGGAAGAAGATATCAGTCATCTTCATTTTTTGGTGAACAGTGTTGAAAGTACCACTGCCAGTGAAAGGTTCACTTGTAACCGTACCGCGAAGACATGGGAGCTCCCCTTGGTCCAGGAACCAATATCCCATGGAACAGTCGTAAATTGAGAAGCCAAGAACACTAGATGAACATTGATTCATTGAGTCCCGCACCCAGAAAATAGCCGCTTCCTGATCGAACATCCTCTGCACATTATTCATATCGATCAAGCCTTCAGTCTTCTCTTCCCCACAACTTCCCACCTCACGTTTCCCCCTTCTTCGGTCGTCAACCCTTGAACCCCAACAACCAGCACCTCTTCCTCAAACTCCACACTCAATCCCTTCTTCCCATCACGAGCTTGCCGGCAGGATCGGTTACGCCTGGCAATTTGCGTACACAGCATATAGGTGTAGAGGTAGAACAGGAAGTATGTGGTGATGATGAATCGGATCATCTGAGGACGCCGATTCGGAAGGATGGGCTCTGTATCCGAAAGAGGGTCGGTATGAGGGCGGAAGTAAGAGAGATCAATGGTGTGGTGGTTGGATGGCGTCATGATGTGAAATGGTGTGGGTTGCGGTGGACTTGGAAGAGACGGTTGAAGAGGAAAGATAACTTTCTTTTGAAGTTGTGAAGGCTTTTGGATAGGAAGTGGTTGACTGATACGGAAGAAAAAAAGAGCGTCAAGAGGTGGATGTGTGTGTTGACACACTTGAGTAGGGGAGGATTAGCGAGGGCATGTGATGGCACAGGGTTGTGAATTAGGAGAATGATACTGTTTGGTGAAAACGAACTGCGATTTCGGAGAAGCTACTTCCAGGATCGGCTTCATCTCCCATTGCTCCACTGATAGCTAGATAGCACCTATTGCTACTGCATGCTTGTAGTCTTTCTAAAGTTGACCAAAGTCGATCTGTTTCTGTATCTCTAGAAGGCGGTGGTCCTGTGAAGCTCATGGGAGATTATTTCTATGGTCTTCTTGATCGCCTTCATCGCTAGAGCATGTTCATTTTCTTCTGTGGGAGCTGTATACAACGATGCAGAGCTTGAGCTATCAGATGCATTCAGGGTTGTCTCTGGTAAAAGTACGCTGATTGAATAATGAGAAATCCTGTTCATTAGGGACCCTCAATTCGGACCCCATTAATTACTATCGAGACCATGACTGATTTCGGCTACCCCATCAAGAAATGGTGCACCAGTCCTTTCAAATTGGCGGTCTCTAATAGAGCGGTTTGACGATGGTGATGGGCAGATTGACCACTGCGGATCCATAGCCAAAGAGGCAAAACGTCAAAGCATTCCAGGACCTAGAAGTAGTGAATAAATCAACCTGAACAGTGATTTGTACGCGAATATTTACGCGATTGACTCTTGACCCCTGAAAGGTGCAGCATGTTGAGGCTTAGGAGAGAGAATATTTGCTATGGTTTACCTAGTAATTGTAGAGTATGAATAGAGGCTCCCTTCAATCGTTAGAGAACGTAGCTCAGGTCCAAGGTCCGGAGAATTGCATGATGTTGGAATTACCCATCGCATAGGCCTATACTAGTTGTTAGAAGGGTCTTCATCACTGTCCCGTTGATGAACGTGGACGGTTTGACCAGATGCGGAGATACGGTACTGGGAAGTACAGGAGAGCTCTATGAATTGTAGCGTATCACGCGCAATTTCGGCCAGCCCCTGCGGCTGGGCTCGATGGGGCAAAGCTCCCGTTGATGACGTCGGACCCTGCCTCAACTGCTGCGCTCTTCAATCGCACTATCAAACACACGCGGTGAACATCTCCTTCTCTCTTTCTGTCTTCCGATATCTTCAAGATCTAAGTGCGTTTCGCGCGCAGCTCGCCCTTCTTTCCTCGTGCAGTTCTACGTTCTCCCGGCTCTATACACACAGTTTCTAACTGTCCTTACCCACGTCTCCTGACTTTGTCCACCTGGCAGGGCGTCGGTGGAGGAGAGCTCCTGATCGCAGCGCCCGAAATATTAGCTACGAGGCTGAATAAGCCTTCTTGACCCGCGAACGACCTCCAAAGTATCCTTTTCTTGTTGAAGATTGTGTGCCGGCCAGCTGGGTTAGGGGCACATGATGAACCCTCAATCTAGCAATGGCTGGCCACCTCCATCGGGGTATGGTGGACCGTTAAGTAATGAAAATCATATGCCCGGTCAGCAAAGACCGCTTGGAAACCTTGGGTGAGTCCAATGAGCGACGTTTTAAGCTGCTTCCCTCATGGCTTCAACGCCCAGAACCCTCTTTGTACAAATGTTTTTGAGCCATCATCATTCGTTGAGACTGATCATACACTATCGCTAACAAGTAGCGACTATGCAGAGCTTCCCTTCCGATGCAGCAAGGTCAGCCACAGCTGAACGGGCCCCCCCTTGTCCCCCAACCCGGTGAGTACCTTCCGTATACTAGGGCAACCATGGGTAAAGGAACACAAGCTTTGGCTGCTCGACGCTTCAAGGCTGACAGAAGTTGTGCGCAGGGCCGTTCTATTCGGATCCGACGAATACCCATCCCTCGTCTTTGATGCAAGTATCTCCGATGCAACCGAACCGGGGACAACCGCCATTCCAACAACAGCTCTCACCTCCAGGAAGCCAGCATCAAGCAACAGCACTCGGCTACTCTTTACCAGCCCTAGATTCGGCTATGCAGCAACAGCAACCACCTCAAGTGGCCCTTGAGCAAGACCGTGAGCACGCCAGAGAGCGTGAAGCAGAAATGGAACGGCGACAACAGCAAGAGGCAATTGCCCAACGGGACTACGAACGCGAGATCGAGCTACGAGAACAACAACAAAGAGAACAACATCATTCTCCTCATGAAAATCATACAGGCTCTATCCCCATACAGCAGCCGGTTGCTTCAAGGATTCCAGCGACACTTCACGGTCCTAATGGCATCCTCAACCATCAGCATGTTGGTACTAACGGTGTGCAAGTAAATCCCTCAGCTCCTCTAGGGGCACCAAGCGGACCCGGTAATGTATTTGTCAACAATATGCAGCCCGGAAGAGAAGCGTCACCGCATCAATTCATTCAGCAAGGGCCTCAACTGATTCCTGCACCACAGCTTCTGAATCCCGGTGGGCTTGAAGCTGCACAGCAAGTGCCTGCAGCTCTGTCTCAGGGAGCGCAGCAACCGATCCTTAATGTATGCTCATCCCTTCTTCCTATCTTGTCAGATGGGTGTGAATACTCATGAGAATCCGTCCTTGATCATCCCGATTTTTCATGACGCGGACATGGATCTGTTGCTTGTCGCTGTGAAGGATGCGGTAGGCTAATGCTTACCCAGGATGCCTTGAGCTATTTAGACCAGGTGAAGGTACGTTTCGTTGACCAACCGGACGTGTATAACCGCTTCTTGGACATAATGAAGGATTTCAAGAGTCAAGCGTAAGCGAGTCCTGTGACTTGACATTCATCGCTGACGCGTCTTAACAGTATTGACACCCCCGGTGTGATTGATCGGGTTTCAAGCCTGTTCGCTGGTCACCCTGAGCTTATTCAAGGATTCAATACTTTCCTGCCTCCAGGTTATAGGATTGAATGTGGAACACAGGATGACCCCAACGCGATCCGAGTAACGACGCCTATGGGCACGACCGTATCTCAGATGCCTTCAGCACCAAGCCGATTCATGGGGCCCGGAGCCGCACCGGGGCTTGAGAACGGCATGTCCGTCGCTCGCCAGGGGCCCTACGCCGAGACTTCTGCTAATGGTGACTGGCCGTTGCCCCATCAAGAAGGTATAGAAGCGGGCGGGAATCCTTTTCTCCCAAATGGTAGAGCTGGCGTACACCCGCAGTACAACGGACAAAGGGTCGGTACACTTGACGGCACAACAGTGTATGATAGGGAGGAACAAATTGCAGCAGCAGAGGCAGCACACCGGCAAGAGCAGCGCGGGGTGTCAAACCTCTCACATGTTGCTTCTGCTATCGCTACGAATGGCGCTACGAACCATCTCCCGATGGCTGAGGTCTCCCCGAATGGAGGACAAGTGACGGGTCTCAGTCAGGGTGGTCTAGCTATGAATAGTTCTGGCTCGATCTTGGGCTCCGGAAACCAAATGGGCCTGGAAAAGCGAGGGCCTGTTGAATTCAACCATGCCATAGGCTACGTAAACAAGATTAAGGTATGCTTTCCGACTATGTTGAGCTGGGTTCTTGGTATTGACATCTTCCCAAGAATCGATTCGCTTCCCAGCCGGACATTTACAAGTCCTTCTTGGAGATTCTGCAGACCTATCAGCGAGAGTCGAAACCCATCCAGGACGTCTATGCTCAAGTCACTCAGCTCTTCAGCACTGCACCTGATCTCTTAGAGGACTTCAAGCAATTCTTGCCAGAGTCTGCAGCTCAAGCGAAAGCTCAGGCCGCCGCTGCGGCGCGCCAAGCGACTGAAGATGCTGCGATGTTGAGCAATGTTCGTGGTGATGCAGCCTACTTGGCCGGCGTGACGACGAACCAAGCGCACACTCCAAGACCTGAAATGAAAATGCCGCCAGTGGGTAACTTTGCACCCCCTCCAAGTGTTGGCAAAGAAAACAAGAAGAGAAGAGGTGGCGCAGGGTCTCAATTAACAGGTGGAGCGGCGGCCCCTGACACAGCACCTGGAACAAGCAGCCAAAACATCAAGGGCTCTGGCATGCGTGGCAGTAACTCCAATAAGGTGAGTGAACATGCATCTGAAACCTGTGATAAATGAGAGCATTAGCTCCTTGGAGTTGTTGTGTTTAAATGCTCCCTATTGTTGTTCATTCACACTAGCGCTGGTATTAGCCTACTTGAACACCATAAACTCCCTCTTTCCCTCGCACGCATGCACAGAAGCAGTAATCCTGTCATGATTGACCACAATCACCAGCTTTTGCTTTGGCATCGTTTGTCAGCAAGATCTTCATAATCCATCTTCTGGCTATCAACCAGCTAGCTCACAAGAAGTTACGTTCGTATCGCTGTACTGCAGAGCAGGAGCTACGACATTATCTTGCTAGCGGCTTCATACTCTCAATTGCAGCCATGCGCCTTCGCAAGGACGCAAGCTCTCCAGAACCTACTCTCCCTTCGATTGATTTCTCTGCGGTGCGATCAACTGCTAACATGCCACCTCCGCCAAAGCGTGCTAGGATCGAGCAAGCAAAGCAACCGGGGTCTGAGCTGCCTCCTGTCTCACCAACGCTCGTCCCAAGCCTTCCACGACCGCTCCCACCCACAGATTCTTCCGCTGGCAACTCCGACGAGTTCGCCTTCTTCGACCGTGTGAGGAAGCACCTGTCGAACAAGCAGACCTACAATGAGTTTCTCAAGATCATCAATCTCTATAATCAGGAGATGGTGGACAAGAATCTGCTCGTACATAAAGCCTTCAGCTTCCTTGGCAACAACATCGAGCTCATGACCTGGTTCAGAGATTACATTAGGTACGACGGCCGCGATGAGATATTAGAAAACAAACCGAGGACGGCGAGCACCAAGGTTGTGTTGAGCAACTGCCGCGGCCTGGGTCCGAGCTATCGATTGGTACCAAAGGCGGCAAAGCTTGAGATGAAATGCAGTGGTCGCGACGAAATGTGTTATTCAGTCCTGAACGATGATTGGTCCTCATTCCCAACCTGGGCTTCCGAGGACTCTGGCTTCATCGCGCACCGCAAAAATACCTTCGAGGACGCGTTACACCGTTGTGAAGAAGAACGTCACGATTACGATATCAATATTGAAGCGTGTCTCCGGACCATTCAGCTTATGGAGCCCATCGTCGCCCAGATCAAGACTATGTCGGCAGCCGATCAAGACACCTACAAGCTCCCTCCGGGCATTGGAGGAATGAGTGAGACAATCTACGAACGCGTGATTAAGAAGATTTATGGCCGAGAGACTGGAGGGCGGGTCATTCAAGACATGTTCGAGGTTCCGGCTGCTGTCTTGCCTATGCTAAGTTGGAGGCTTAACCAGAAAGTCGAGGAGTGGAAAGCATCAATGGTGAGTTCTCATTCATTAGATCCGTTCAAGCCACAGCTGATTAGCAACAAGCGTGAATGGGACAAAGTCTGGCGAGAACAGACACACAAACAGTTCTGGAAGAGTCTTGATCATCAAGGCGTCCGCGTCACAAATGCAAGTATACGCCAATTCCAGCCCAAGTCACTTCAGACGGAGATTCAGATCAAATACGAGGAACAACGCCGCGCACGCGCAATTTCATCGACTATTGTACCGAGATACCAGCTGAGTTACATTTTCAATGATGTGGAGGTTATCTATGACACATGTCATCTGCTACTAACTTGCATCTATGCTGGAGCTGTGGGCACGTCAGCGGACTATTCAAGACTGCATAACTTTTTTAACACTTTCATACCGATATTTTTCGATTTGGATCGTGAATCCTTTCAACGGAGTATGAGTGACGTCGATGACCAGTCCCCTCCAAACGAAGAGGCCGAGGATGAACATGCAGAAGAGCCAGGACCTGGTCGAGGTCGGCGAGCCGCAAATGGAAGGAAAGGTACCCTCCTGCGCGGAGTCTTAGATCGCAAATTAGGCCATAGAGATCGGGACGACAGTGCAATGCGCGGCAGCAAGGAAACCACGCCTGACGTTGTCCTGATGGACGAGGAGACGGCAACCCCTTCCGATCAAGCAGCGCGACCTGATCCCGGAGAGCACCGTTGGATGGAGCATCCACATGGCATCCTCAATCATGACGAGCCTTTTCCTCGAGACACCTTCGCTCTCTATGCCAGCTCCAACATCTACTGCTTCCTTAGAGTGTTCCAATTACTTTACGAGAGGCTTGCGAATATCAAAAGCGCTGAGGACGATGTGCGCAAAGACGTCCATCGATCGAACATTCCCAAAGCTGCAGACGCTCTAGGAATTCAAGACAAGAAGCCCGCTGAGTACTTCAGTGATATCAGTCCTACTGCAAGCTATTACCGACAGGTGCTTGCCATGTGCGAGAACGTGGCCCGGGGCGCCGAAGCCTCACCCCTCGAAGAAACTTTACGGCGTTTCTATCTTCAGAAAGGTTGGCAGCTATACAACTTCGACAAAATCACCTCAGCCACTCTTCGCTTCGCCTTGAATATCCTTGTCAGCGACAACAAGGACAAGAGCCTTGACATCGTCAACCTATTCTACAAGGATCGCAAACAGGACGAGACGACACATGACGCCGAGCTGATGTATCGAAAGCAAGTCGAGAAGCTTTCCAAAGACGGTGACATTTACCGCATCAGCTACGTAAGTCTCTTTCCTAAGCCACTCTCAGAGTCAAGACTAATGAAGTTCCACAGAGCCGCAACACCCGCGAAGCCTACATCCAGATCTTCAAAAAGGATGACCGCACCTTCGAAATCGACGAAATGGCCGCCCTCGACCGCTGGAAATACTACGTCTCCTCCTACACCATGCGCGATCAAACCGAGGGCGTGCCGCAGGACAAGACCTGGCTTCCACTCCTGCGACGCAACCTCCCACCCGTGCTTGATACGCTCGAGGAGTACAACTGCATGTACAGCAACCCGCAGCACAACCAGGATGGCTTGCTGATGAAGATTCACGCGGGGAGTTACAAGCTGCAGTATGAGAAAAATAGCGCCGACTGGTTTGTGCATGATGATGTGGTGAGGAGGATGGGCTTGAGCGGGATGCAGGACATGAAGGAGGAGAGGAAGAGGAAGTTTGTGGAGAAGTTTGTTACCAATCCGAAGTGGATGGCTGAGACGTCGAAGGAGGAAGTGCAGAAGAAGGTTGAGGAGACCAGGCTCTGGATGGAGGGTGGAGTTGAGATGGATAAAGAAGAGGCACTACCCCAGAATGACAGGGCTAGCGACGAGAAAACGGAACAGGATGAGGTTATGACGGGCGTTTGAGCTGGCTTTGGCATGGTACTTGCATGGCCGATGGCGTCTGGTGTGAGAGTTTACGGAGCGAGACATGGGTTTGGATGCCCCGTTGCGGTACCTGGGTACGACATATTGTTGGATCCATGGACGAGCGGCCATGAGGATGCCTGCATGGCGCATACGAGCTTTGGCTACTTTGCTCCTTTTCCTTTCGATGTACTAACAGCTATTGGCGTACTTGCTTCAAGATATGCGGTAGATGCACCACTTTATAGCCTTGGCTGGAGCATTAAATGTATTTGTGACACTAAAGCTCTACTGGTCCGGAAACGCTTGACGATTCATGCTTCGCGTGATCAGCATTCCAATTCTATGCGCTACCGCCACCCCCCCTCCGCTCTTCAAAGACTCCATCCTCTCTACTTACCCTCTACCCTCTCACTATTCATCCTCTTCCCTACCCTTGCACCCTAAACGTCCGCCCACTCGCCGTCTTCCTCTCCCGCTCCTCGTTCTCGGGCCGTGCCCGGTTCAGCACCTGCAGGAAATCGGCCGTCCGCCTCCGCATCCGGCTGTGGATGTACGCTTTCGAGGCTTTGATGTGGTAGTGGAAGTAGTCGCGGAAGGTCTGGATGTGGGAGATTGTCTCGGCGCGCCGTTGGGGGGTGAGGTGGCGGGGGAAGAGAACTGAGGAGGAAGGACCGGGTCAGTGGACTTACCATGGGCGATGGGGGGAGGGCGGGAAGAGGGCAGGGTGAGGGGAGAAGATAGGGGAAAGAATGCAGGCTTTCTTGGGAAGGATTTGAGGAGAGGGTTTGGGTACCAAATGTAACGTAGCCGACCTCGCCGTTACTGCCATTTGCCAGCCCAGGCACACCTTGTAGCTCGAGGGGAGGCTCGTTGCGGTAAAGGACCTGCGGCGCATTCTGGATTGCTCTTCTCCGCGCATCCACGAATTCCTATACCTCAATATCAGCCTTCCAAGGCCCCTATCACCACAGAACGGTAGATGTGGACCTGCAGAAACACCTTTCCAAATATGCGATCCGTCTCTTCTCTGAAGATCGTGCTGAATATCACAGTAACTCGGTCATGACTCGCTTTGATGTAGATAGCCTCCTCGTCGCGGTAGTGGATCGCCATGACCTCCCCTCCTTCCGCCACACCTTCGGGGGCGGACTCTCGAGTGTACTTTGAGGCTTCTACTTGGCGGGCGGTGAAGTCGGCGAAGGCGCGTTCGAAGGGTGCGGCCATGGCGTTGCGTTTGAGGAGGGATATGCGTCGGATGAGGTCTTCTCGTGCTTCTACATTGGGATGTAGAGTAAGCCTCTGCATGCCTTCTAGGAAGGAGTGGACGCAAGGGTGGATATATGGTCTGGGAAGGCCACAGAGACAGACAAACCGGCTTCTTCAGGTAATTGCTGCAGATCGACGAGCACGGAGAAATTATAGCCTGTCTCGGGGGCGACGATATAAGGACCGTATTCCCGTTCCAGGACTACTTGGGCGCCATACTGGACAAGCTCTTTGTAGCATTTGACGGCTATGGAGACGAGGATTTTGGTTTTGGATTCGGGGGTCGAGATGTGGAAGGTTACATTGTCGAAGTCTGAGACGATTTGGTCAATCGATACTGGGGGCGCGCTGGAATAGAGGCAGGCTCAGCGATGTTCCTTGGGAGAAGGAGAACGGTGGGGAGGGGAGGGAGTACCCTGAAAAGCGCTCTGTGAGGAGGGATTGAATGAGAACGTTCTGGTAATCGAGGAGGAGCATAGTGGAGGTGCCGGAATCTGGCCGAGGGGTTTACACTGTGGGTGATATTGTGGCTGTTCAATCGAAAACCGGTCATATCAAGTCCAGTCAGTCTCTAAGCTTTAAGCTGCCTACTTGGTAGTCGATTTGGTAGCGGGCAACGTGGGGCAGGCAGGCCGCAGATCTTTAGGGCTGCGCTAACGGCGGCATAGAAAAACTGCCCGCCATTCCTCGATTGTAGATTCACCCACAGCCATGGTCAAATCTTACCTGTAAGTGCGTTTCAACCATGCTTAACGTCTAACTTTCAGATGCTGACTTCTGTAGAAAGTATGAGCATTCGAAGACCTTCGGTATTGTCACCTCCGCCTCCTCCAACGCCGTCTGGGCCCCGAATGAAGATGCGCACAATGCCGCCACGCGCTCTTCGGGCGCAGGGCGTGCCATTGTCGGTGCAGACGAGGAAGTCCTATGCTGGGACGTGAAGAAAGGAGAGCTTCTTAGCAGATGGAAGGACAATGCATGTAGCGCAGAAGTCACGGCGATTGCGCACAGCAAGGCGGATCCGGATATCTATGCCGTGGGGTGTGCATCTACCCCTTGTCGCGGACCGAGGCCACAGGTAGGCTAATACATAGATCTCAGATACGGAGACGGCAGCATAAGGTTGTGGGACTCGAGACTAGCTACGGTCGTCATCGCCTTCAATGGACACCGGTCTGCAATTACCGCTATTGCGTTCGACAAACAAGGTGTACGCTTGGCGAGCGGAGCAAAGGACACAGATATCGTCATCTGGGATCTGATTGGCGAAGTAGGACTATTCAAGCTTCGAGGACACAAGGATCAGATTACCGCGTTACAGTTTCTCCAACCTGGTCGATCTCAAGACGAGGCTGTGGACGTGGAGATCAACGGCGACGGTATGGTCGCCGATGTCGTCTCAACGGCGCATGACGATCGGGCAGGCTTCCTACTGACCACGAGCAAAGATGCGCTCATCAAGATTTGGGACATTGAATCGCAGCATTGCATAGAAACACATGTGGCGCAGTCGAATGGTGAATGCTGGTCGATTGGTGTGTATCCCGACCAAAGTGGATGTATCACGGCTGGTAACGAAGGAGAGCTCAAAGTCTGGTCCATTGATATTGCGGGCTTGAGTCAAGCGGCGCGCCAAGTCACTGAAGGCTCTGCGAAGACCTATCTGCGAGAGAGAGGGATTTTGTACAGAAACGGCAAAGAAAGGACTCTGACTGTCAGTTTCTACCCTAAAGGCAGCTATATCGCTGCACATGGATCTGAGAAAGCAGTCGAGCTATGGAGAATTCGTTCCGAAAGTGAGGTGCAGAAGACGATGGCACGCAAACGAAAACGACGGCGTGAGAAGTTGGCTGCCTCGAATGATCGGAATGGTATTCCAAAGGTATCTGGGGCTGATAGAGAGGACGACGTGGAGGACATCTCAACTGCTGAGATCTCAGACGTCATTGTTCCTTACGTTATAATTCGCACAGGAGGCAAGATTCGATCGATAGACTGGGCAGGTGGTAGAACGAGTAAAGCTCTTCAGCTTCTTGCTGCAACCACGAACAACCAATTGGAAGTGTACAACATTCCTACGAAGCACAAAGATAAGAGTTCGAAGTCCGAGGAACCGCCAGACTACCAACGAACCTTTTCCGTGGATATGCCAGGTCATCGTACGGATATCCGTTCGTTGGCTCTAAGCTCTGATGATAGAATGCTGGCTTCAGCTTGCAACGGCAGTCTCAAGATATGGAATGTCAAGACGCAAAGCTGTATCAGAACGCTGGACTGTGGTTATGCACTCTGTTCTTCTTTTCTACCAGGTGACAAGATCGTAGTCGTGGGCAACCGGAGCGGCGAGCTCGAGCTCTTCGATATCGCCTCGTCGACTCTCATAGATACAGTGAAAGCCCACGATGGGCCAGTCTGGACATTGCACGTCCATCCCGACGGACGATCCATTGCGACTGGCAGCGCCGACAAAACGGCCAAGTTCTTCAGCTTCGAAGTCGTCCAAGAAGAAATTCCCGGCACTCAACGCACAACACCACGCTTCAAGCTCATCCACACGCGCACCCTAAAAGTAACCGACGACATCCTCGCCCTCCGCTTCTCGCCCGACTCCCGCCTCCTCGCCATCTCTCTCTTAGACAACACCGTCAAGGTCTTCTTCACCGACTCCCTCAAACTCTTCCTCAACCTTTACGGCCACAAACTTCCCGTCCTCTCCCTCTCCATCTCCTACGACAGTAAACTCATCGCCACCTGTTCCGCCGACAAGAACATCCGCCTCTCGGGCCTCGACTTCGGCGACTGCCACAAAGCCTTCTTCGCCCACCAAGACAGCATCATGGCTGTCCACTTCATCCCGCACAACCAAGACGGCAACGGCCACCACTTCTTCAGCGCCAGCAAAGATACCACGCTCAAATACTGGGACGGCGACAAATTCGAGCAGATCCAGAAACTGCCCGGCCACCACGGCGAGATCTGGGCCCTCGCCGTCAGCCGCACCGGCGACTTCCTCGTCAGCGCCAGCCACGACAAGAGCATCCGCATCTGGTCCCAAACCTCGGAGCAGCTCTTCCTCGAAGAAGAGCGCGAAAAGGACCTCGAAGACCTCTACGAATCCACCCTCACCACCTCCCTCGAAGCCGACGAGCCCCTCCACGACCCCTCCGAAGTCGCCCCCGCGGGCAAACAAACCTCCCAAACCCTCATGGCCGGCGAACGCATCGCCGAAGCCCTTGAGCTCGGCCTCCCAGACCTAGCGCTCATGCGCGAGTACGCCCTCGCCCGAACAACCAACCCCTCGCTCGCGCCCACCCAGCGCCATCCCCTCTTCCTCGCCCACGGCAACCTCTCCGCAGAAGCCCACCTCCTATCCACCATCTCCAAGATCCCCGCCCCGGCCCTGCAGGACGCGCTGCTCGTCCTCCCCTTCGCGCAGATCCCGGCGCTGTTTTCGTTCCTTGCCATCTGGGCGGAGAGGGGCTGGGAGCTGCAGCTGACGACAAGGGTGCTGGTGTTTTGTTTGAGGGTGCATCAGAGGCAGGTTGTGGCGAGTGGGGAGATGAGGGGGGTGTTGGAGGGGGTGAGGGGGGCGCTGAGAG
>JAABUQ010005365.1_pt1 | contig 20561 bp, 14 predicted proteins | sample 5560001 | NCBI WGS metagenome assembly JAABUQ01 (sample SAMN10711888, study PRJNA513371) | rock metagenome | isolation source: Antarctica rocks | place: Antarctica: Victoria Land, Finger Mt nord | collected 2015-12-18
CCGCGTACAGCAGGGTGCAGGCGAGGCCGTGCTCCCCGTCGGACGCGCGGGCAATCAGGCCAATCAGGTCGTCATGCGTGGGCGTCGTGTGGTCACTCACGGGCGAGATAGACGCGTCGAGCATCGGTCATCTCCTCTGTTCCTGTGCGGATAGCGGGACGGGGCGGCGCGCGGGTGTTCGAGCGATGATCTCTTCAATTGAAGTGATCTTGTGGGCAGGATAGCACGTGTCGCGCGCGGCGTACACTAGAAAGATGGGTAGGGATGGGACAGGGGACGCCGAGGGTGATGACCAGAGCGACCATGTAGACCGTGTGCGCGAGGCGTGGGCGCGCGAGTGGCCGGGGCTCGACACATCGCCCGTGGCGGTCGTCGGCCGCATCGGGCGGCTCGGCGTCTACCTCGACGCGGGCCTGGAGCGGACGTTCCGCCCCTACGGCCTCTCACGAGCTGGCTGGGACGTGCTCGCGGCGCTGCGCCGCGCCGGCCCGCCCTACCGCCTGCCGCAGAAGGCCTTAATGGGCGAGCTGATGCGCGCGTCGGGCACGGTAAGCTTCCGCATCGACCGGCTGGAGCGCACGGGCTGGGTGCGCCGGGAGCCGGACCCGGCGGACGGCCGCAACGTCTTCGTCGCCCTGACGGAGGAGGGCTACCGCCTCGTCGACGACGTGGCGCCCGCCCACCTCGCGAACGAGGAGCGGCTGCTCGCCGCCCTATCGACGGACGAGCAGGACGTGCTCGCCGCGCTCCTGCGTACCCTCCTGCGCGGCTTCGAGTCGCCGGCCGGCGATCCCACGCCAGAATCATGACGACCCGTCCTCAGGACGACCTGCTCCGCGTGCGCCGTGTCCTCCCCTCGTGAGTCACGCGCCCGTCCTGATCGACGGTGACGGGACCCCACAGCCATGATGAGGCCAGCGGTCGGCGCCGTGATCACGCGCACGCGCCGCGCGCTCGCCCCCGATCACGGTGCGCCGCAGTGTGGGCCGCACACCGTTTCGCCGCTCACACGGGGAGGTCGGGCCTGTCCCGCGGCGCGGCCCGCAGTTCCTCGAGACGGGTGCGATAGGTCGCGCGCGGCGCGCGCTCAGACAGGTCCTGGTACAGCGCGACCGCCGCCCGCGCATGTTGATCCCCCCGACCCATCCGCCACAGCGCATCGTGCAATACGGCCCGGTCCGCCGGCTCGTCCGCCTCCCGCAGCAGCCCCTCTAGCACCCCGGGCGCCGCGACGGCCTCTCCCCGTGCGAAGGCGATCAGCGCCCCCAACACCCGACACCGGAGGACGCCCTCCCGCTGGTTCAGCTCCTCGGCGAGCGCCAGCGCCTCCGTGCAGGCGGCCGCCGCCGCGGTCCGCTGCCCCAGGCGATAGAGCGCCTCGGCCCGGTCGTGCAGCGCCGGGAGCAGGTAATAGGGCGCCCCATGGGCGCGCAACACAGGGAGGGCCTCCTCGACGAGCGTGAGGGCGCGAGCATCGGCTCCCTGGCGCAGTGCCAGGGAGCCGATGCTCGCCAGGTGGCGGGCCCGCTCCCAGACGTTGCCCAGCGCCTCTTCGAGCCGCAACGCCTCTTCACTGCAGGCCAAGGCCTGCCCCAGGTCGCCGCCATCCGCGTACAGCGTGGCGCGATTCTCCAAGGCGGTGGCCGCGCCATGCCGGTCCCCCACCGCCCGGCAGGCCTCCAGATCCCGCCGGTTGTGCTCCAAGGCCCGCTCGTACTGCCCCAGGCGCCCATACACCAGTGCCAGATTGCCTGCGGTCGCGGCCATGTTGCGGCGGTCGTCGACGGCCTCGTACAACCGCAGGGCCTCGTGCGCCAGGGCCAGGGATTCCTCGAGCCGGCCCTGCTCGAAGCGCACGCCGCCCAGGGCGCTAGCTACCCGCGCCAGACCCGCGCTATCGCCCACGGCCCCGAAGGCGGCCCGCGCCCGCTGGAGATCCTCTACCGCCTGGTCGTACGCCCCGCGCCGCCACTGTACGGTACCCAGGCCCAGCAGGGCGGCGGCCAGCCACCGCCGGCGCCCACTGGCCGCGAAGTGGACCTCGGCCAGGCGTAGATGCCGCGCGGCCTGCTCGAACGCCCCGCGATGCGGCAGCACGATACCCAGGAGGTGGTGGGCCAGGGCCTGCCCCTCCGCGTCGTCGCGGGCCGCGGCCTGACGCAGGGCGTCCTCTCCGCTGGCGAGCGCCGCGTCGAGGCGGCTCTGACGCTCCTGGAACTGGCCCTGCCAGACGCGCAGGCGCACAGTCAGGGCCTCCAGCTGCGCGCCGGGGTGTGGAGCGCCATCCACATTCCGCTCGGCCTGCACCCGCGCCAGCGCCTGGCCGAGCAGGCTCTCGGCTTCGGTGAAGCGCGCGGTGACCTCGTAGCAGCGGGCGAGCGCGTCTAGGCTGGCCGTGAGCGTTTCCAGCCGCCGATGCTCCGCCGCCCATTGCCAGGCGGCGTGGACGTTGCTCCAGTAGCGCTGCGCCGCGGCCACCGCCGCACGGGGTTCTGCCCCATACAGGCGCGGCTCCTGGGCGACCACAAGGCGGAGATAGTAGTCGCTGTGCCGCTGCTGGGTTGTGGTGGTCAGGTTCTCCGCGCTCGACGCCCCCGCCAGGGCGGCCAGTTGGCGCGCCGCGAATTGGCGCACGAGGTCGTGCAGCTCGTACCAGCCGCCCTCGGCATGGCGCAACAAGGACGTGTCCAACAGCGTAGCCAGATCCAGCGCCGAGACCCCGGCCACCGCCATGGCCGCCTCCAGGCTGAAGGCGCCGCGGAAGACGGAGAGGCGCGCCAGGCGCTCCTGGTCGTCGGGCGCAAGGAGGCGCCAGGACTGTGCGAACACAGCCTCGACGCTGTGGTGGCGCGCCGGCGCGTCCCGTAGCGAGCTGACCAGGAACGCCATGTCGCGGACGATCTCGTCGGCGATGGCGCCACAGTCCAGCGCCCGCGTCCAGGTCGCGGCGATCTCCAGGGCCAGGGGCATCCCCTGCACCAGGCGGCAGATGCGCTCCACGTCCGCCGCGACCACGGGTGTGAGCGTGAAGTCCGGACGCACGCGGCGGGCGGTCTGCACGAACAGCCGCACGGCGTCCGCCGCGCCCGCCTCGGCCGTGGCGCAGGTTGGCGCCGACGGCTCCGGGTTCTCCAGCGCCAGGCCCTCGAGCGGCAGGCGCCATTCGGCCTGCAGCGCGAGGGGCGTCCGCGAGGTCACCAGCAGCCGCGTGCCGGGGGCCGCCGCCAGAAGCTCCGCCAGCCGGGGTGCGGCGTCGAGCAGCTGCTCGACGTTGTCCAGCACTAACAGATGGGCGCCGGGGCGCAGGTAGTCGAGGACCCGCTGCCAGGGAGTGCGCGTCGCGTCGGGAGGCAGGCCAAGGCCGGCCGCCAGCGCCCCCGGCAGCGCGTCGGCGTCGCTCACCTCGGCCAACGCGATAAAGGTGATGTCGTCGACCACGTCGCTTGTCGCCGCCAACTGCTGCGCCGCCTGGATACTTAGGCGGGTCTTGCCCATCCCCCCTCCGCCCAGCACTGTGAGCAGGCGGCACGCGGGATCCAGCAGGCGCTCCTGGATCTGGCGGAGCTCGCGGGCCCGCCCCATGAAGGGTGTGACCTGGGGCGGCAGATGGACGAGCGGCACGGCGCCGGGGTGCGGCTGATCGGGCCCGGCGTCCGCGCCGCCGGGCGCTCGGCCCTGCTGAATCCGCTCATAGAGCGCTACCGTCTCCGTTTCCGGCTCGACCCCCAGGGTCTCGTCCAGCAGCCGCCGGCACGCGGCGTACTGAGCGAGCGCCGCGCTCCGCTGGCCGGCCAGCGCCAAGGCGCGCATGGCCTGGCGGTGCGCCTCCTCGCGGCAGGGGTCGAGCGCCAGTTGGCGCGCGGCGTAGGCCTGGGCCTGCTCATACGCGCCGCGGAACGTCTCGGCGTCGGCGAGGGCGGAGAGGGCCCGCAGCGCCTGCTGCAGCGTCGCCTCCCGCTCCAGTAGCAGCCACTCCTCGAACTCCGACGCATCGTCCAGCGCCAGGCCGCTGAGCAGCTCACCCCGGTAGAGGGCCACGGCCTGCGCCAACCGCTCCAGGCACGGTACACAGCGGGCGAGGCGCCGGTGGGGATGCGCCGCGCTGGCCTCCAGAAGGGCGCGAACGCTGACCACGTCCACCGCGCACATCGTTCCATCGAGTTGCACGGTCTGCCGCGTGATGCGCACCACCCGGTCGGCGAGGCCGGGCGCCGGCGCGTCGAGGGCCTGGCGCAGGCGATGCAGCGTCTTGCGCAGGTTGCTCATGGCCGCCTCATCGGGCATCTCCGGCCACAGCAGCGCGGCCAACGTGGCGCGCGGGTGCGGGCGACCCGCGTCCACCGCCAGGTAGGCGAGGAGGGCGCGCGCCTTCTCGGTGGGGAACCCGGTGACGGCCCGCCCGTCGACCGTGGCCTGGAACGGGCCAAGGAGCGCCAGCGTGAGGTGTGCCATGCCCTGCCTGTCCAGTCTGCCAATCTCCTTTTTCTGCCATCATACCCTATCCCGCGTTCGCGTGTGGCCAGCGTTCCACGCCGGAGCCGATCTTGGAACGATTTGGGGACGCTGGCCGGTTATGATAGCCCCAACGATCCGGTGACGCGTCCACGAGAAAGGCACGAGCATGGCCGAAACACAACGCAGCCAGCCCTCCGCAGGCTACCAGGCCTATCTGGTGCGGCTCTGGCAGGAGAGTCCGCAGGGTCCCTGGCGGGCCCTTGTCAAGGACGCCCGCACGGGAGACGAGGTCCGCTTCGCCACCCTGGAGCCCCTCTTCCTCTTCCTACATGGGCGGACGACAGGGGAGCCGGCACAGGAGGGGACCTAAGCCATGAGTTGAACACGTCGACACCGGGCGGTCTATTCCCGGTGATGAGTCGGGAAACGAAGAGACGAGGAGATGAGGAGAGATAAAGATGCGAGTAGACAGGAGTGCGAACATGGACGGACGAGTTGGACAGACGCTGGACCCGCGCGGCGCGGGGAGCGCCGGCGCCGGCGCGCGTGGCGACGGACTCGGGCGGCGCTGGCACCGCGTCGGGCTGCCCATCCCGCGGGGCGGGCGGGCGGCCGGCACGACCTGGAGACGGCGCGGACCGCGCGGGATCGTGCTGCTGCTGCTGATCCTGGGCATGGCCGGCGCCCTGCCCTTCGCCACGCCCTTCGCGGCGACCCCGGCGGCGGCCGACAGCACGACCACGTTCACACCGGTGTATCCCGGCAACACATGCCCCCCACCATCGTACGTGGTTCCGGCGGGGACATACCTGCTGCGTGTCGTCGCCGTCGGCGGCGCGGGACAGGGCGGCCAGGACTATAATGGCCTCACCAGTCTCGACTCGCACAGCGGGGGGCGCGGCGGCCATGGCGCCAGGGTGAGCGCCGTCATCCCGGTGACCCCGGGTGAGACGCTCTACGTCGATGTCGCCCATAACGGCGACGGGAACGATTCCAACACGGGGCATCCGAACGGCGGCTACGCCTACGATGTCGCCAACGGACTCCAATCCATTATGAACAACGGCAACGCCGGGGGGGCGTCCATCGTCGAGACAAACGCCAGCGGCAATCCATGCAGCTTCTCGCGCGGCGACTATCTGGTCGTCGCCGGGGGCGGCGGCGGCGGCGCCGGGGCCCAGTCCGGGGGCGGCGGCGGCGATGGCGGCGATGCCGGGGCCAACGCCGACGGCAGCGGCGGCTCCGGCGGCAACGGCGGTGGGTCGGGCTGCGGTTATGGTCGCGGCGGCGGCGGCGGGACGGCCTCCACCGCGGGCGGCGGCGGCTCCGGCGGCTGCTTCGTCGGCGGCGCCGATGGCGTTTCCGGTTCTGACACGTATGGTGGCATCGCCGGGGGCCAGTCGTCGTCGGACGGCGACCGCGGCGCCGGGGGCGCGGGGGGCGGCGGCTGGTATGGCGGCGGCGGCGGCGGCAACGGCATCGTCGGGGGCGGCGGCGGCGGCGCCGGGTCGAGCGCCGTCGGGGCGGGGGCTATCCTGGAGTCGATCGCCTCGACCACCTTACCCCCCCTGGTCTCGTTCACGCCGATCGCCAGCCCGCCGGACAGCCTGTCCACGGTGGCCGCCGGCTTCAACTTCAGTTGCGTGCTCACGGCCGGCCAGACCGTAGCCTGCTGGGGCGACAACTCCGCGGGGCAGGCGACGCCGCCCTCGGGGACCTTCACCAGCCTGAGCGCCGGAGGCGCCGTCGCCTGCGGCATCAAGACGGATCACACCGTCGTCTGCTGGGGCAATAGCCTCTACAATCAGACGAAGGCGCCGCCGGGGCAGTTCCACCAGGTGAGCGTGGGCGGGGACTTCGTCTGCGGCCTGCGCGTCGATTCGACCATCGCCTGCTGGGGCACGGGCTCACGATACTTCGTCCAGCCCGGCCTGTACACGGCGCTCAGCAGCGGGAGCGACTATTATTGCGCCCTGACCTACGATCAGCATCCATCCTGCATAGGCAATACGAACCTGGTGGCGTCGACGACGCCGACGGGCGACCAGTTCACCCTTATCTCGTCCGGGTTGTACGCCCCCTGCGGCATCCGGACCGATGGGACGAGCGTCTGCTGGGGCGGATCGCTCGCGCCGACGCCTGTACCGACGGGCACGTTCAGCGGCCTGTCCAGCGCGTCGGACTCGGGCAATATGTGCTGGATCGGGACTGACGGGACGCTCCAATGCGCCACGTCGGCCTACGGGACATTCGCCCCGGCGCCGCCGAGCGGCGGCGCGTTCAGCGCGGTGAGCATGGGCTACGCCCACGCCTGCGGCGTGCCGACGACCGGCGGCGTGGTCTGCTGGGGCGATGACAGCGCGGGCGAGACGTACCCGACGATCATCGCCGCCTGGCCGGACCCGCACTCACGCGTGCCACCGGCGGCGCCGCGCGGCCAGCCCTATAGTTTCACCTTCGGCGCCACCTACGAGTCGCCCGCCGCCACGTTCTCGCTCGCCGGCGGCAGCCTGCCGCCGGGCCTGACGCTCAGCCCCGGCGGCGTCCTCGCGGGCACGCCGACCGCGGCCGGCGACTACAACTTCACCGTCAGCGCCGGCGATGGCGCCGCGCCCGTCGCCACGCTGACGACCCATCTGCTGGTGACGCAGGCGCCGGCCATCACCGGCGCGAACCGCGCGACGTTGGTGGCGGGCAGCGCCGGGAGCGTCACCGTGACGACGACGGGCCAACCGGCCCCGGCGCTTGGCGAAAGTGGCGCGCTGCCGAGTGGCGTGACCTTCACCGACCATGGGGACGGGACGGCCAGCCTGGGCGGCACGCCCGCGACCGGCGCCGGGGGCGTCTACGCGCTCACCCTCAACGCCCGCAACGGCGTGTCGCCCGACGCCAGCCGGCCCTTCACCTTGACCGTGAACGAGGCGCCGTCCTTCACCAGCGCGACCGGCGCGCCGTTCGGGCTCAATACGGCCAATGCGTTCACGGTCGCGGCCCGGGGCTATCCGACGCCGATGCTGCGTGAGAGCGGGGCGTTGCCGGCCGGCGTGACCTTCGACGCCGCCACCGGCCGGTTGAGCGGCACGCCGTCGGGCAGTGCCGGCTCCTATACCCTGACGTTCACGGCGCACAACGGGGTGGGGACGGATGCGAGCCAGACCTTCACTCTGACGACCGTCCCGTGGGTCGCGCGCGCCCCGCTGCCCGACGGCCGCGAGTACCTGTCCACGGCCACCGGCACGGACGGGACCATCTATGCGATCGGCGGCTACAATGCGGGCGCGAGCCCGCAAAGCGCGGTCTACGCGCTCGCGCCGGGGGCCTCCTCCTGGCGCGCCGTGGCCCCACTCCCGCTCGGGTCCGGGGATGGCCGGGCGTACGCGGCGGCGGCGACCGGGCTGGACGGGACCATCTACCTGATCGGCGGCCTGGACGGCTCTCGCTCGCCCCAGAGCGGTGTCTTCGCCTACACGCCGGCCACGAATAGCTGGCGCAGCGTCGCCGCCCTGCCCGGCGCCCGCGTCGACCTGGCCGCCGCCACCGACGCGGACGGGACCATCTATGCGATCGGCGGCTGGTACGGCCAGACCGGCGTCCGCAACGGTCAGAAGTACTCCAACACCGTCTTCGCCTACACACCGGCGACGAACAGTTGGAGTCAGGTAGCCAGTCTGCCCGACGCGCGCTACGGCCTCGCGGCCGCCACCGGGGCCGATGGGACCATCTACGCCATCGCCGGCGCCAATGCCGCCTACGTGGCCCAGAGCAGCGTCTTCGCCTATACGCCGGCCACGGATAGCTGGCGCAACGTGGCCGCCCTCCCCGGCGCCCGCGTCGACCTCGCGGCCGCCACCGACGCGGACGGGACCATCTACGCCCTCGGCGGCGCCGACGCGAGCAATAGTCTGCAAAGCTCCGTGTACGCCTACACGCCGGCCACGGATAGCTGGGCGTCGAGACCCATCCTGCCTGGCGATCTATCGGGCCTCGGCGCCGCCGCCGGCGCGGACGGCGCCATCTACGCCATCGGCGGGCAAGGCGACAACGGCGCGGCCCAGGCGACGACCCTGGCCCACTATCCGCCACCGATCCCGCCCACCATCGGCAGCGCGACTAGCGCGACGTTCGCGGTGGGGACGCCCGGCGCGTTCACCGTGACCGCCACGGGGCGACCCGTGCCCACGTTGAGCGAGAGCGGCGCGCTGCCCAGCGGCGTCACCTTCACTGACCACGGGGACGGGACGGCCAGCCTGAGCGGTACCCCGGCCCGCGGCGCCGGCGGCAGCTATCCCCTCACGTTCACGGCGCACAACGGGGGCCTGCCCGACGCCACGCAGCGCTTCACGCTCACCGTGACCAACCCCCTGCCCGCCACCGGCGGCCTCAGCCCGGCGGTGGCGCAGGCCGGCGGCGGCGCCGTCGCCCTGACCGTCTCTGGCGCGAACTTCGTGCCGGGCTCGCGGGTGCGGGTGACCGCGGCGGGCGGGACGAGCGCGACGCTCACCCCCTCCACGGTGGCGCCGGATGGGACCTCGCTCACGGTGACGATCCCGGCCGCGGCCATCGCGACGGCCTGGACCTTGCAGGTAGCGGTGGTCAACGCCGCGCCGGGCGGCGGCGCCTCCAACCCGCAGCCGCTCTTCGTCACCGCGGCCAGCGCGGCGGTGTCGAGCACGCGCGTCAGCATCACCGGTACGGCCACCACCGGCGGTACGGGGCCGAACACGGCGGGCAGCGTGACGGTGAGCGGCTCGGGCGGCAGCGGGACCGTCGCCGTGGCCATCTACGCCGCGAACCCCGGCGGCACGCCGAGCTTCGCCGCCAGCGGCGGCTACTTCGACGCCTACGTGGCGCCGGGGAGCGCCTACAGCAGCGTGCGGATCGTGGACTGCGCCCTGCAGGGCGGCAGCCAAGCCTACTGGTACAACGCCGCCACGGCCAGCTGGGTCGCGGCCTCCAGCCAGAGCTACGACCCCTCGACACAGTGTACGACCGTCACGGTCACCGCCACCAGCACGCCGAACCTGACACAGCTGGGCGGCACGCCGTTCGGCATCGCCAACGTGCCCCCGGTGGTGGCGGTCTCCGGCCCCCAGAACGCCCTGTATGGGCGGACGCTGAGCTTCACCGTCACGGCCACCGATGTCGAGCCTGGCGACGGGGTGACGCTGGCCGCCAGCGGGCTGCCCGCCGGGCTAAACATCGGCCCGACCATGTTCAACCAGGCGACCGGGCAATGGACCGCCACGGTCTCGGGCACGGTCACCGCGTTGGCCGGGACCTACCCGGTCAGCATCACCGCCAACGACGGGGTCAGCGCGTCCGCGGCAAAGACCGTGTCGGTCAGCGTCAAGCTGTTCGCGGCCGGCGGCCTGCTGGCGCTGAGCCAGGACGGCGCCGACTGCCACCTGCTGCTCAACGGCGGCGCCACCGTCGGGGCGGCCGGCGCGGCGGCTGTCGACGGGACCAGCGGCAGCGCGCTGTGTCTCAACAGCGCCACGCTCAACGCGTCCACCACCGCCGTGCAGGGCGGCGTGCGGAACAACAACAGCACGGTGCATGGCCCGCTGCTGACGCATCAACCCGCCGCGGTGGATCTGCTGGCCACGCTGCCCGCGCCCGCCGCGCCTGCCGCCGCCTGCCCTGGCGCGGCCTGCCCGGATGGGACCACCCTCAACGGCGGGCACACCTACCGGCTGCTGCCGGGCTCCTATACGGCGGCCATCACCGCCAACAGCGGGGCCACGGTCTGCGTGGCGCCGGGGGTGTATGCGCTCAAGGTGAGTTGGACCCTGAACAGCGCGGCGCCGCGCCCCTACGGCAGCGCGGGCTGCCCGGCGGCGCCGAGCGGGACCGGCGACCTCGGCGTGCTGCTCTACTTCGCGCAGGGGCATGTGCTGGTCAACGGCAACGGCGACCTCTCGCAGCTACGGGCGATGGTGAGCGGGCCGTATGCCGGGCTGCTCTACTGGCAGGCGGACGGCGAGAGCACCTACCTCAACGGGAGCGGGGGCTTCGCGGGCGGCGCCTGGTACGAGCCGAAGGGCGCGCTGACCCTGAACGGCAGCACGCGACTGACGGCGCCGTACGTGGCGGCGGCCACGATCACTGTCAACGGCGCGGCCGCCTTGACCGTGACGGGGTCCTGAGCGTCCGCTCGCGGCGGGAGGGGCACGGGGCGCCCTTGGCGCCCCGTGCCCCTCCCCTTTGTGCCTCGGGTCTGGCCCTGCTGGCGCCGCCGTGGCGCGCCGCCCTCAGCGTCATGTTCACGCGCGCCGCGCGGACGGCGATGCGCCGCGCGGACGGCGATGAAGACCGTGCCGGCCTTGTTGAGGACGCGCAAGGTCTCGCCCCGCGGGTGCGTGAGGCCGCGGAATTGCTCGTAGAGGCAGGCGTCGCGCAGGGCGCGGAACTCCGGGTCGACGGGTAGCCCACTTGGGGGATACCAGCGCGGTCTCCCCTGCCACTATTATCGGCGTGTGAGGCACGCGCGGCCTGCGCGGCCTGCGCGCCGTGAGGAGGACCATGCGGCACAATACGACCGAGACATCGTACACCACCAGTACGGCCCCCAGGCGTTCTATGCCGAACGCTCTGCCTCGGACGGCGCTATCACGGAGGGCCAGCGCCCCAGCTATGCCCGCGCCGGCGCGGGCGCGCCGCTCATGTGTCTCTACGCAACCGCATATCATCGGCGGCGGCGAGCGCCGCCTTTCTCAAGGAGAAATCCCCTGATGCGCCGTCCGCTACTCGCCAGCCTTATTGCCTGTGCCGTGCTGGCCGGCGGCGCGTCCGCCGTCTGGACGCGGGGACGGCATCGGCTCTAGCCCCCCTGCGCGTGGCCGTCACCGTGGCGGACCCGGTGATCAGTCCACGCGTTATCCTGGCCCAGCCAGGGCAGACCATCGTCTTCGCCAACTCCACCGGGCAGGATCTGCTGATCCAGACAACGCCACACACCCCATTGCCGGCGCATCTCACGGTCCCCGCTGGCGGCACGGCCCGCCTCGCGCTCACCACGCCTGGCTTATACCACCTGTACGACGCCGCGACGGCCCAGGTCATCGATTACGCCGCCGCCACCGATGTGGTGCAGACCCGGCCCGGAGCGCCAATCGCTATGCTCCCCGACCAGGGCTGGATCGTGGTCCCCGGCCCACGCGGCATCCCTATGAGCCAATACATCGACGTCCCGGCCGGGAACGACCTGTTGGCGCCGCGCGTCGGCACCGTCCGCGTCGGCGGGTCGATCATCATCCATAACCACGACAGCGATCCCCACAACCTCGTCACCGACCCGGCCGACCCGACCGGCGCGGCCTTCGAGCTCTTGGGGACCGACGGCGAGCTGGCCTTACACGGCGCCGAGCGGCGCATCACCTTCTCGCAGCCCGGACTCTACCACGTCTATTGCTCGATCCACGCCCGACTGATGCAGACCGTCGGCGGCTGGCAGATGGTCATGCCGCGCGACAGCCATGCGACCGGGTACCACGACGGCAACCCCATGGAAGCCTGGTTCCTCGTCACGCTGTAAGGGAGAGAGCGCTACCTATGAGCATCCGCACTAAACTCTTCGCCGGACTCGCCGGTGTCTTCCTCCCGCTCGCCCTGCTGTGCAGCTTGGCCATCGTCCAACTCGGCGCGACCGATGCGCGCATGAGCACGCTCTATCGGGACCGGCTGGCGCCTACAATCGGACTGAGCCAACTCGTCGAGAATCTGGACCAGATGCGGCAGATCGTTTCCCAATACGCGCTGACCACGAAAGGCGAGGAATCGGCCGCCGTCTTGCGCGACGGTGTGCAGATCGAGATCCAGACCCTCGACGTTTCAATCGCGCATGCCATCGCCCTCTACGGCGCGACGACCACCGACCCGGAGCAGCGCGCGCTGTTGGCGCAATGGCCCGCCGCCTGGCAGTCGTTTCGCGCCGCGCGCGACATCCAGCAGCGCGCGACCGTCGACGCGCTGACCACGAGTTCAGCGACCGCCTCAACACGCCGCTCGACCTCGCTTACAGCCTTATGGGATACCAGCAGCAGCATGGCTACGACCTGTACGCGACCAGCCAGGACGCCTATCACACGACAGTGCTGGGTCTGATCGGCGGCCTGGTCGCGCTGGCCTTGCTGAGCGTCGGATGCGCCCTACTCCTGGCACGCTCCATCGTCCACCCTCTCGGAGGGCTGAGCGCCGCCGCGCGGCGCCTCGCCAGCGGGGACACCGCCGTAGAGTCGTCCCTCCCACGCGCCTCGCGCGACGAGATCGGCGCCCTGGCCGTGTCGTTCCGCTCCATGGTCGAGCGACAGCGCACCGTGGCGGAGGTCGCGGCGGCCGTTGCCGACGGCGATCTCCGCCATACCGTCACCGCACGGGGTGAGGCCGATACGCTCGGGCACGCCTTCGCCACGATGATCGGCCAGCTACGCCGCCTCGTCGGCCAGGTCGAGACCTCCTCGGGTGAGGTCGTCAGAGGGACGGCGCAGGTCGCGACCACTAGTCAAAGCATCGGCCATGCCAGCAGCCAGATCGCCACGGCGATCGAAGAGGTCGCGCGTGGAGCGAGCGAGCAGAGTGACAGCGCGGCTGAGGCGCTCGGGCACATGGGCGAGCTTGCCGCCGCCGTTTCCGCCGTCGCGGCGAGCGCCGAGGCCCAGCGTCGCGCCGCGCGGGACGCGGTTACCACGGCGCAGGACGGTGGGGCGGCCGTGGACCAGACCATCAGTAGCATCGAGGTCGTGCGGAGCGCCGTACAACAGAGCGCGGCTCGGGTCGCGGAGTTAGGCCAGCGCGGCGCCGAGATCGGCGGGATTGTGGAAGCGATCGACGACATCGCGGCGCAGACCAACCTACTGGCCCTCAACGCGGCGATCGAGGCGGCGCGGGCGGGGGAGCACGGCAAGGGCTTTACGGTGGTCGCGGCCGAGGTGCGCAAGCTGGCCGAACGGGCCAGCGCTCAGACCAAAGAGATCACCGCACGGATCGGAGCGATCCAGCGCCAGGTAGCCGAGGTGGTCGCGGCGATGGAGCGAGGGACGCGCGAGGTAGAGCGCAGCGCGGTCTTGGGCGAGCAGGCCAACGAGGCGTTGCAGGGGATCCGGCGTGTGGTTGGGGAGACGACGGCCCAGGCCGAGGCCATCGTCGCGTCGGTAGCGCGGATGCAGGCCGGGTCCGCGCGGGTGCGCGCGGCGATCGAGGGGATTGCCGCGGTGAGCGAGCAGAGTGCGGCGGGCGCCGAAGAAGTGACGGCGTCGACCCAGGAACAAACGGTGGGCGTGCGGGAGATGGGCGCCGAGGCGCAACGCCTCGCCGAACTGGCGGTCGACCTGCAAGAGTCGGTGCGCCGGTTCGTCCTGGGCGTCTCGGAGGACACGGCCGCGGCGACAGGGGATGCCGGCGAGGGGGAGAGCGGGGCGCTCGTCGCTCGGCGGCGCGCCGGTGATTGGCAGCGTCAGGATCGCCGGGGCGAGACGCCCGGAGCGGGGTCCGGCATGGGCAGGGCATGACGCGCCTGGCCCCCTGAGACACGGCGCCGCCTGGCGCGCTCGATCAGCCATCATCTTGGGTAACCACGTCACGGCAAGGGGTGAAGATGAATGGCCGCGTCACGGCGTGGACACCCGCAGCGGACGGAAGAACGCGCGCAGATCCTCGACCAGCAGATCCGGCTCCTCCATCGCGGCGAAATGGCCGCCGCGCGGCATCTCCGTCCAGCGTTGCACGCTTAGGCTGCGCTCCGCCCACTCGCGCGGCGGTAGCGCCAGGTCTTTGGGGAAGATGGCCACGCCCGCTGGGACATCGATGCGTTGCTCCGGCGCCAGCGGCGGTATGCGCCTGTTCTCGTAGTACAGGCGCGCCGAGGAATTGATCGTTTCGGTTACCCAGTAGATCATGACGGTGGTGAGCAGTTCATCCTTGCTGAACCGCCGCTCCACGTCGCCGTCGCAGTCGCTCCACGCGCGGAACTTCTCCACGATCCACGCGGCCAGACCGGCCGGCGAGTCGGTCAGCCCGTAGGCGAGCGTCTGCGGCTTCGTCGATTGCAGCATCGCGTAGGCGCCCTCGCGCGCCGACCAATCCTGGACGCCGTCCAGGTAGCGCCGCTCGGCGGCGGAGAGATCGGGCCGGTCGACGATGGAATAGCCGACATCGGTGAGGTGGATGCCGACGACTAGGTCGGGGCGCGTCAGCGCCAGGAGCCGCGTGACCGGGCTGCCGAGGTCCCCGCCCACGGCGGCGAAGCGTCGATAGCCGAGCGTGTCGGCCATCAGCCGCGCCCACAACGCGGCGATGCGCCCCCTGTTCATGCCGCGCTCACGCGGGCGATCCGAGAAGCCGAACCCCGGTAGCGACGGCACGACCACGTCGAACGCGTCGGTGGGGTCGCCGCCGTACCGCGCCGGGTCGGTGAGCAGCGGGATGATCTTGAGCATCTGGGCGAATGAACTGGGCCAGCCGTGGGTGATGATGAGCGGCAGCGGACGCGGTCCCTGGCCGCGCTCGTGGATGAAGTGGACGCCGACGCCGTCGACGTCGGCGCGGAACTGGGCGAAGCGATTGAGCACAGCCTCTTGCGCGCGCCAGTCGAAGTCATCGCGCCAGTAGGCCACCAGAGTCTTCAGATAGGCCAGGTTCGCGCCGTAGTCCCACCCCGCGTCCTCAACCTCATCCGGCCAGCGCGTGGCGACGAGCCGCCGGCGCAGGTCGGCAAGCGTGTCGTCGGCCACCTCGATCGTAAATGGTTGGATGTCCATGATCATCTCCCACCCGCTACAACACCGCTGTCTCATTATATTGGTGTTATATCAGGGTCGCGCTCCGTATGCAACCATCTATCGTGTATACTGGTGTCGTGAGCGATACCAACGATATCAATGAGAATCGCGGCGCGACGGCCCCGCCCGCGCTGACCCGTGTCGAGGACTTCCTGAACACCCTCGACGAGCGCCGGTTCGAGCGGCATGGCCGTCGACACGCCGGCGGGGATCTGCTGGCGATGGAGGCGGACCTGGCCGCGTGGTTGGTAGGGCGCGGCCTGCTGCCGCCGGGCGCGCGCGTGGACCGCGAGAGCTTCGAACTGGCCCTGGCGCTGCGCCGCGCCCTGCGCGGGACGCTCGCGGCCAGGGCAGGCCAGGAGGAGATCGGCTCCGGCGCGGCCGCCGCCCTCCGGTCGCTCCCCCTGCGGCTCGAACTGGACCCTGTGGGTGAGGCCGCGCTCCTGCCCGTGGAGGACGGCGCGCGTGGGGCGCTCGCCGCCCTAGCGGCGGATGTCGCCGTGGCCGCGGCGGCGGGCGCCTGGCCGCGCCTGAAGATGTGCGGCCATGTCGACTGCCGCTGGGTTTTCTACGACGGCTCGCGCAACGGGCGCGGCCGCTGGTGCGCGATGGACGTCTGCGGCAACAGGGCCAAGACCAGCGCCTATCGCCAGCGGCACGCCGCGACAAAGAGTTGGTAAGACGTCAGCGATGAACAGACGGATTGTCGTTCTCGACGCCCCCTCGAACCTGGGCCTGCGCCCGCCGGCTCCAGGCGTGGTTCCGGGAGTGTACAAGCTCGCCGGCGCGCTGCGCGACCAGGGCATCGTCGCGCGGCTCGGGGCCGCGGACAGCGGCGTGGTCACGCCGCCCCGCTATCTCCCCGACGCGGACGGCCGGACGGTGCGCAACGGGGACGCCATCGTGGCGTACTCACGCCGCCTGGCCGACCGCGTGGGGCGCGCCGTCGACGGCGGCGCGTTCCCGCTCGTCCTCGGCGGCGACTGCAGCATCCTCCTCGGCGACCTGCTCGCGCTGCGTCGTCGCGGCCGCTACGGGCTCGTCTTCCTCGACGGACACCTCGATTTCCGCCACCCAGGCAATAGCGCGGCCATCGGGTCCGCCGCCGGCGAGGACCTCGCTCTGGCGACCGGGCGCGGCGAGGCCAGGCTCGCCGACCTGGAGGGCTTGCGGCCGCTGGTTCGCGACGAGGACGTCATCGCCCTCGGGTCGCGGCCCGAAGACGAGCATGCCGCCGAGGCGCGGGGGACGGGCATCAAGGTCGTCGACACGGCGGAGATCGGGCGGCGCGGCGCCGCCGAAACAGGGCGCGCAATCGTCGCGACGCTCGAGCGCGCGGACCTCGCCGGCTACTGGGTCCATCTCGACGCCGACATCCTTGACGCGGCGCTCCTGCCGGCGGTCGATTCACCGGAGCCGGGGGGATTGACGTTCGGCGACCTATCGGGCCTGTTGCGCGCGCTCCTCGGCTCCGCGTCGGCGGTGGGCCTGGAGATCACGGTCTTCGACCCCGACCTCGATCCCGATGGGCGGTTGGCCCGCCTGTTCGCCGACGCGATCGTCGGTGGCTTCTCGCCCGCGCCCGGCTAAACCGGCCGGCCGTATCTACTGGGAGCGCTGGCTCTCGCTTGGCAGCGCCGGCTCTCGCCGCGCTGCCAGCCGGCGGACGGTCGAGGCTACCATGACCACCAGCGCCGGCCCGCTCGCCCGCGACGCCACGCCGGCTGGATCAGGATTTCGTTGACCCTGACGCGTGGCGGCTGCGTGACGGCGTAGAGGATCGCGGCGGCGGTCGATTGGTCAGTTCGCGCGCGGGGGTGCGCTCGTAGCCGGTGATCGCCCAAACGATCCACAGGCAGAAGCATACCGCGATACTCGCGTACGCGTTCCAGAACGCCAGCAGCGTCGCACCCAGGTAGACGGGGAATGCCGACGCGAAGCTCTTGGTTAGCCCGTCTACGCGCGCCTGGGGGACCTGGGGCCGCAGCAGACGGCGCTCGTGGGCGATCGACCACCACAGCAGGTTGTAGGCGATGTTGACGACGGCGAACTCGCCCGCGTAGACGGCGCAGGCCACCGGCGCGGCGGGCGTGGCCAGGTAGCGAGCGACCAGGGCGGTCCCGAACGGCACGGCAGTCGTCAGCAGGAGCAGGAAGCCGTTGGCGAACATGAACAGGGTATCGGCCCGCCGCACGAGCTTAAAGATGGCGTGGTGGTTGACCCACATGATCAGGATGGTCCCGAAACTGGTTACGAAGGCCAGATACGACGGCCACCCCTGCGCCAGCTTGGCCATTAACGCCGCCGGGGTCTCCGACGTCGCCGGCAGATCCGGCACGACCAGATTGAGCACGAGGAGGGTGATGGCGACGGCGAACACCCCATCGCTGAAAGACTCCAGCCGTCCCGTCTCCTTCTCCGTGGGCGCCGCGCGCCCATCACCCTCTATCATCATTCTCCCCACAACTTCCCCTCCAAGCTATCCTGCTCGTGCTAGCGCTCCAGCGCCGCGCGATCCCACCCCCCGAGGTCCGCCGCCGCCTCGTATGTGCTCTGCAGGAAGTCGAGCACGAGCGCGTCGGGGTCGTCCGCCACGCGCACGTCCTCGTAGCTCAACAAAAACTCGCCGAGCGCGGCGTTGTATCCCGCTAGCGCGGGGCGGATCGCTGCCTCTTTGAGGCCCTCCGGCGCCGGCGCCGCGTAGGCGTAGAACGCCGCCTCCTGCTCGCCGGCGCCGGGCCAGAAGCCGCAGCTGATCACCTCGTGGGAGTAGGCCTCGCGCGTGACGCGGTCGACCTCCGGCCGCTCTGGGGCGCGCCGGCCCGAGAAGCGCGTGACGGTCAGGTCGAAGCTGCCCTAGAAGAAATGGACGGGGCTGCATTTGCCGATGAAGCGGGCGCGGAACACCTTGAACAGGCGGTCCGCCTGCACGAGGACGCGCCAGAAGCGCTGGGCATACTCCGCGTCGTAGGAGGCGTGGACCGTATCCTCGTCGAAGCGGATCGGGTCGGGGACCTCCTGCGGCAGCGTGTTGATCGTGACGTCGATGTCGAGCGCGCGCAATGTGCCCATAAACTCGCGGTAGAACTCCGCGACCGACCGCGGGACCAACCCAAGCGCCTTAGTGGCGCCGTCGCTCGTCTGGATGATTAGGTTGTGGTCGATGAAATCGAAGCCGACCTCGAAGGTCCGCGCGCCATAGGGGATAGGCGAGGTCGTCAGACCACGCGCGGTCACATACAGCGGGGAAGCCCACCAATGGTTGATCGGCGCGCTAAGTTCGGTGCGCACCTTGCCGACGATCTGCGTCCACAGATGCGAGGTGTCGTACGTGTCCCGCCAGGCGTCCAGCGGCAGCGCCGGCCATACCTCAAAGGCAGCGCCGGCCGGCGGGGTGTGTTGTGTGTCCATAGTATCACTCCATCGTTTTCGCTCTATCTCTATCTGTTTCCGTGCCTCAATCGATGCGCAGGCTCGTCTGCATGGTGTACGCGTTGTCGTGTGCGAATACGTCCACGGCGCCTAGCCGCCCGTTCCATTTGGCCAGCGTCGCGGCCGTCGCCGTGTCGACCACTGTGTCGAGATACGTGCGGTACAGCGCCCAGAAGTTACTGTAGCCTACCTTCTGGATGATGGGCTTGATATCGACGGACTGCAGCGCGTGCGCCGCGTTGGCCCGCAGGTCATGCACGTACTCACGGCCGGTCAGCGTGTCCTGCCGCGTGCCGAGGCGGTTGAGGTGGCCGCCGACGAACGTGGTGAAGGGGTAGGTCAGCGCCTGGTCGTAGGCCGTCATCCAGGCCGGGATGTTGGTGGAGACAGCCAGGTAATCGAACGGGACCCAGCCGGGGAAGATCACGTCCACCAGCATCAGCATCCGTTGCTGCGGCGCGTAGATAAAGATGTTGCCCGCGACGTGATTCTCGCCCTTGTAGTCGAGTTGAAGGACCTGATCTCCCACCCGCAGTGTGTAGTGGTCGGTGAAGGTGACCGTGGGCACGGGCCGTCGCGGGTCCTGGTCGCGCCGCAGGTAGGCCGCCGTGTCCGCCTGCGCGATGTAGGTCGCGTCCGAGGGTAGCAAGTGAGCGGAGCCGATGTGGTCGGCGTGGAGGTGCGAGTACACCACATGCGTGACCGGCTCACGGGTGACCGAGGCGATGGCTTTAAGCAGGTTGGGGCCGATAGAGGGTGGCGCGTCGACCGTGATTACGCCCTGACCGGTCACGAGGAACATGCACTGGTAGGAGCCGTCGGTGACCCAATACACGCCGCCGCGGATCTCCTGGACGAGGTAGCCCGACGCGGGGATCGTCGGGCCGTGCGCGGTGGCGGGGAGGGGCGCGAAGGTCGGCTCGGGGGCGATGAAGCCGCTCCCGCCGCCGGCCCTGGTCATGGGCGTGGTGTCGATGCCGGCCTCGCGCAGGAAAGCGAGGAAGGCAGGCTGTGCGACGTCAAGGTGGGCGGCGAGGGCGGCGGCCGGGGCCGCGGGCGTAGCGCGGCCAGCGGCCGCGCGGACGAGGGCCTGATATAGTCCCAAGTAGTGGGCGCGACACGAGGTCGCACGTGGTGAGTGGGATAGGAGGTTATCCTAGACCCGGGCAAGTACCCAATGCCTGTCCCGAATCCCTGCATGCGTCGCTGGCAACGGCGGGGTGTGAAGCCGGGGATAATGTCCAAGGAACGGCCGACCCATCCGGCCACACCGGGCTACGGGAAGGTCGGACGGGTGAACGCGAGTGAATCCTCGATGAGGCTTCGTCAAGGGAAAGCGCCGGAATGATGGGTAACCAAGACGGCGCTGCTGGGCTGAGGCACGACGCCCCACTTACGTCGTGTGCGGGTACCATGGCCCCGGAGTAAAGAGGACACCCACCCCGACCGCATCTCACACGTGGGGAACGTGGAAACCCTCACCGGCTCTGGCAGCGTGAGCGGGGGATGCCTGCCCTGCCAGTAGGCCCCCCGCGAGGGCGGCACAAGGGCCGAGGAGGAGACGATGTCCCAAGAAGCGAAGGCTGCCCGCCGAAAGGCGCGGGGAAATCATAACCCGGCAGATAGGGCCGCGTGGCGCGGAGAGACCCACCTCGAAAGAGGGCTGACGTGGGACAGGGGATCACTCCATCCGTAACCGATGAACGCAGGGAACGCCGGTGCAAGTTGGATACGGCCGTATGGCTGTAAACGGAGCCGGCGAGAGCGTGCTCTACCGTGCCAGTAGATCGGAGAGGCGTGAGTGACCTGGGAGCCGCGTGCGGGGAAAGCCCGCTTGCGCGGTTCTGAGGAGGGGAAAGCGCCGTGAGGCGCCGACCTATTCCGCGTGGACTTTCTGAG
>JAABUQ010005366.1_pt1 | contig 20559 bp, 18 predicted proteins | sample 5560001 | NCBI WGS metagenome assembly JAABUQ01 (sample SAMN10711888, study PRJNA513371) | rock metagenome | isolation source: Antarctica rocks | place: Antarctica: Victoria Land, Finger Mt nord | collected 2015-12-18
AGTAGGGGCATGTACCCATCTGAAACTTACGACTTGCGACTTGTTTTAGTCACCATCAGATTGCTAAATTCTGTACTTCTAGTTACTAAGGAGAGGTTGCATGAAGCTATTTCAAGGCTGGCTCACTTTACTTTTAACTTTTGTCGCAGTTGTTTGCTTTGCCCCTGCGGCTTGGGCTTTTTGCGGATTTTATGTATCTAAAGCCGATACCAAGCTTTACAATAAGGCTTCTCAAGTGGTAATTGCTCGTAACGACAATCGCACAGTGTTGACGATGGCAAATGACTATCAAGGAGATGTCAAAGACTTTGCGATCGTGGTGCCTGTGCCAACAGTACTTCAACGCGAACAAGTTCATGTTGGCGAACCTAGAACAATTGAACGACTAGATGCCTTTAGTGCGCCGCGACTAGTAGAGTATTTTGATCCCGATCCTTGTATGGTTTATGAGGACAACATACCGATGCCAAGTGCTGCCCCACAGGAGAGAGCGTCAAATAAGAGCCAAGATAGCGCCTTGGGTGTCACAGTAGAAGCCCGCTTTACAGTAGGAGAATATGACATCGTAATTCTCAGTGCCAAACAGTCTAATGGGCTAGCAACCTGGCTGATCGGAAATGGTTATCGGATTCCTCCAGGAGCAAAACAGTTACTTGGACCTTATATTAGACAAAATATGAAATTCTTTGTTGCCAAAGTTAATCTGAAAGAATTTCAAAACTCAGGCGCTCAATTTCTTCGACCATTACAAATGGCGTATGAATCTCCCAAATTCATGTTACCAATTCGTCTAGGCATGATCAATGCTACAACAGAACAAGATTTAATCGTGTACGTATTATCGCCCAAAGGTCAAGCGGAGATTACTAACTATCGAATGGTAAATGTCCCATCTGATGTAGAGATCCCCTTGTACGTCAAGAACGAATTTGGCGAGTTCTACAAAGCAATGTTTAAAACTGCATATACTCGTGAAGACAAAAAGGTAGCATTTTTAGAGTATGCCTGGGATATGAGTAGCTGCGATCCCTGCTCTGCTACACCTTTAACTTCAGAAGAACTGCGTCAGGCGGGAGTATTTTGGCTGACACCACAAACCACAAATAATGTATTTATTACTCGGATACATGTCCGCTATACTCGTGATAAATTTCCGGAAGACTTGATGTTTCAAGAAACGTCAAATCGACAATCATTTCAAGGTAGATACATTCTTCGCCATGCTTTTACGGGCGAGGTTAAGTGCGAGAACGGCAGACAATACAAAAAAACTTTGACTCAAAGGTTGGAATCACAAGTTGAAACTTTAGCGCACCTAACTGGATGGGATATTCAAAAAATCCGCTCTAAAGCAAATATCATCACTCAAGCGCCTACTTCTTGGTGGCAAAATGTTTGGCATCTTCTAAGCTTCTGGTTCGTCTAGATGTTCTGATACTAGATGATATAAATCAACAATATGGCTATCAGCCAAACCATAATAGATGTTACGACCTTCTCTGCGGTAACTGACTAAACGCATATTTCGTAATGTTCGTAGTTGATGGGAAACGGCAGATTCGCTCATTTTTGCTGCTGCTGCTAGATCGCAAACACAGAGTTCCTGACTAGCTAGAGCCGAAAGCAGGCGCAGACGGTTCGGATCTGCCAATATCCCAAACAGTTCTGCCATCCGCTGTGCCTTGTCAGTTGATAAAATTTCTGGCTGCACTTGACGCACGTTGTCAAGATGAACTAGATGGGACTCACAAACGGGTGCGTCAGATTGGGTGTGAAAGTTTCGCTGGGTAGGCTTGTTCATACAAAGCTTTAAGGCTTAATTTTGCAAACTTGCGGAGTCTTTACTTAAATATAGATAATCTAACAAATGAACATCTGTTCATAAAACATAAATTTAGAGTGCGGGTGATTCGACCAAATATCAGTGCGGCAAAACGTTCCAGCTCATCGGCTACAGACAATCTTTGCATCTCAATGACGGCTTAGACTTGTTCCGGTGCAGTAGGCGAGTTCGCCAGCACTTGGGCAACGTTCATTTGGCTTCCCAATAATTGCCAGGTTCAGGAGCGTTATCGTAATACTCAATCGAGTTCTTCACATCCTGAAGGTGGTTATATGCCCACTCGCCCAGTATCGCCAGTGGTTCGACTAGAGACTCGCCGAGCGGGGTTAGTGAATATTCTACTTTCGGTGGAACCGTTGGATAAACACACCTGGCGACAACTCCGCATCTCTCCAAATTTCTCAGATTTTGAATCAACATCTTTGGGGATACACCAGTAATTTGCTGTTTAAGTTCGCTGTATCGCTTTGTACCCTGTGTTAGCGCATATACGATTAAAATTGTCCATTTATTAGCGATGTGTCCCAGCACCTGATGCCCCGCGCAGTTTGTATCAAAAACATCAATTTTAGCGATGCGTTCTAGGGCTGGCTGCGGTGAGTATTTAAGTTGAGGTTCGTCGAAACTAGAACTTGGAGTCATGTTTACTAAAAAGTAACTATTGCACTTTGCTGTAAATCCTTCCGAGCCGGAATCCGGAAATGATACTCAAGAAGATATCGTTTCCACATAAAGAGGCTAACGCGAATGAAAGCTTGGGTGATTGAGCAGTTTGGTAACCCAGATAGTTTTAAGGAAGTTAATATTTCTTTGCCAGAACTTCGACCCCGCCACGTCTTGATTCAAGTCAAAGCAACCAGCGTGAATCCAGTCGATTACAAAATTCGTCAAGGTGCTGTGCCTGACATCTCACCTGAATTTCCGGCAATTCTGCATGGGGACGTTGCTGGAGTTGTCGAAGCAGTTGGGCAAGACGTTCAGGATTTGAAGATTGGCGATGAAGTGTATGGTTGCGCTGGCGGTGTTAAAGGAATGGGAGGCGCATTGGCTGAATTTATGCTGGTTGATGTCAATCTGATTGCTAAAAAGCCGCGATCGCTAAGTATGAGAGCCGCCGCCGCACTACCACTTGTCTCTATTACTGCATGGGAAGGTTTACGCGATCGCGCTCGAATTCAAGCAGGGCAAACTGTTCTGGTACATGGTGGTACTGGTGGTGTTGGTCACATAGGGGTACAACTGGCAAAAATAGATGGAGCAAAAGTGTTTGCTACGGTTTCATCCGACGCAAAAGCCAAACTTGCAAGAACATTAGGAGCGGATGTAGTGATTAACTACCATCAACAACTTGTTGAAGAGTACGTTGCAGAACACACCAATAATCAAGGATTTGATGTTGTTTTCGACACGGTTGGTAATGACAATCTTCAGAATGCCTTCAAAGCAGCAAAGCTCAACGGAACTGTAGTTTCAATCGTTTCCTTATCCTCTCAAGATCTGACACTCCTTCATGCTAAAGGACTAACATTACACCTTGTTTATATGTTGGTTCCAATGCTGTTTGGGGTTGGCAGAAAGCGTCATGGGCAAATCTTGGCGGACTTAGCACAGCTTGTAGATGAAGAAAAACTACGTCCGCTTCTTGACCCTAAACAGTTTAACTTTGCTGAAGTCGCAGGATCTCATTGATATGCTGAATCTGGAAACGCAGTTGGTAAAGTGATGCTAACCCTGTAAATTTGTCAGGTTTGCTGTCTAACGGTGAAATTATCTATAGTCTTAATGTTCATCTTCCAGATTCCAGCAGACGAATGAATACCTTGCTGTAGCTCTACTGTGAATTGGCGGCTCTACAGCAAGACGGCTTTGTTCCCTCAGCAAGGGTGGATTTACAGCCAGGTTCAGTTGGGTTAGAGTCAACCTATTAATTAGTGGTAAACAGCTAGGATAAAATAGTAAATACGGAACCTAGAGGTCAAGGACTTATGCTGAAAAATTCCCCAATTATTAGCGCTTCTCCTGAAATTATGGGTGGCACCGCAGTTTTTGCTGGTACTAGGGTTCCCTTACAAACGCTTCTGGACTATCTTAAAGCAGGAGAATCAATTGATGACTTTTTAGATGGATTCCCAACTGTAAATAGAGAGCAGGTCATCGCCTTGCTAGAAGAAGCAGAGAAGCAACTTACTAGTATGATAGTATACCACGAATCTCATTTTAGATGAGTGTATCGATCGCAGACTTGTGAGAGAATTTCTTGGCTACGAGGTGAAGACAGTTCCACAAATGGGATGGGCAGGTGTAAAGAATGGTCAACTTCTTGCCCTGGCAGAAGCAGAGTTTGATGTTTTCATCACAGTCGATCGTAACCTGTCGTTTCAACAAAACTTGCCACAGTTTGATATTGCGGTCATTGTTTTGCAAGCACCATCGAATCGTTTAGCGGATTTGAAGCCTTTAATTACAAAGATTTTGGATACTTTAGATACACTTACTCAAGGAAAAGCTACAATAATTAGCGCGTAGAAAAACAGATGGGTATTGCTTACCCTGTATTCCGTTTAGTTGAAGTCAACATTAGGTGTCTATTCTAAATTGCGATCGCCAAGAGCGAGTTAACTGTAGCTGTTGTTCTAGAGCCTGCCAATCTTCTTGCTCAATTAGAGCGGTTAATGCCTCAAGATTGTGGCGATAGTGGTGCAGCGATCGCAGTAATTCCTGTCGGTTGTAACGCGCCATCATCACGCCCAATTCAGGATTTCCACTGCCTACACGGCTAGTATCCCGAAACCCAGAACTAGCTAACTGCTGCGTCAACTTGAGGACAACTGGATCGGTTTCACTCATACAGGCAGCAATCAACGCCGCACTGATTGTTACTGGCAAATGAGAGATCCAACTTACTGCTCGATCGTGATCGTCAGGACGACAATGATAGATAATGGCTTGAAGCGATCGCGCTATTTGCTCTACCTGCTGCACTGCTTCGGGTGGTGTCGTTGCTATTGGAGTTAGCACATATGGTTTAGAGGCAAATAAATTCGGCACAGCAGCTTCAATTCCACTGTCTGTTTTTCCCGCCATTGGGTGTCCGCCCACAAAATTTGACCACAGAGGAGCGATCGCTTCAACTACTGGCGCTTTGACCGAACCGACATCAGTTAGAACAGTAGAGGGAGCAAGATGGGGGACGATCTGCTCTACTGTAGAAGCAATTGCCGCCAAAGGCGTACAAATAAACACAACCTCCGCCGTCTCCAGAATAGCAGGGTCAACACTAGCATTATCCACCACTCCAAGGGCGATCGCCTCGGTACAATTTTGTTCGCGCCGACTTACCCCCAGTACCTGATGTCCCTGCGATCGCAAATCTAGCCCTAACGAGCCGCCAATCAGTCCCAGTCCTACAATACCAATATTCATCAAGCAACTAAACAGTTAAGTGGTGGGAATGTTATGTGTAAGTATACTGGGTGACGTGCTTACAACACTTTGACTGGTGAGTTAACTAATTTTAATGATAACTCAACACAAGGCTTTCAAAAGTGGTATACTTATAACCATTTAGTATATATTATTAATATAGCTAAGTAATAATACAATGGTTTCTACATCAAGCAATGAACCAACTCTACGCGATCTAGCAGAAAAGCTCGACAAACTGAGTAGTGACGTTGACAAACTGAGCGGTGACGTTGGCAAACTCAGTGGTGATGTTGGCAAACTGAGTAGTGACGTTGGCAAACTGACTGGTGACGTTGATAAACTCAGTGGTGATGTTGGCAAACTGACTGGTGACGTTGACAAATTGACTGGTGAATTAGCTCAAACTCAAAAGTGGCAAGATCGCACTTGGGATGTCATCAAGTGGGTTGGGGGTATTTCGGCGGGACTCGCTATCAGCGCATCTATTGCTTTGGTAGGTATTGTCCTAAAATTTGCTACAGGGCAATAAATCAGGATTAACTAGCTAGGATCGGCACCTGTTGAAATTTTCATAGCATCGTCATCTGACGGTTGGTTGTAATGATAAACTGTACGAATCGGGTAAGGAATAGAAATATTAGTCTGCTCACAAACTTCTTTAATTGCAATAATCACGCGAGTTTGGGCATGACGCACTTGGACTTTTTGCGGTAACGTCCAGTAACGCACCATTAAATCAATAGTACTATCACCAAAACCTACAGCATCTACTTCTGGTGCTGGGCTAGATAAAACTCCCTCTACTTCAGCTAAAGTTTTAAGTAATATTTGTATTGCACTAGGTAAGTCTGTATTGTAGTCAACTCCTAAAGCCAAATCAGTCCGGCGGTGGGGCATAGCAGTTAAAACTCGCACGGCACTGGTGAATACAATTGCATTAGGAATAAAAACTCGCTCTCCTTGATATGTTTTAATTTGGGTGGCGCGAATAGTAATTTGTTCAATCGTACCTTTAAAGTTATGAACAATTACCTGATCGCCCAAACTAAATGATTCATTTAAGAGCAGTAGGATACCAGCTAAAAAATTCTTGAAAATGTCTTGAAAAGCAAAGCCGATGGCAACTGAACTCAAACCTAATAAACCAACTAGATCTCCGAGACGCAAACTTGGAAAAACTAGAAGACAGGCGAATAAAGTTCCTGCTACCCAAGTAGCAACAAAGCCAGTTTGTACTAAGAGCGATCGCAGAGATTGATTTTGAGTTATCCGCTTGCCAGTAGCAGCAACCATTCTGCGGATCGTATTAGCTATGTAGCGAGTTAAAAACAGGATGATAATTGCAATTACTACTGATGGGAAACTCTCAACACTTAGACCAAGTAAATGCAATAAACTGAATTTAATCTGTTTTAAGATGTCACTCATAGGCTCAATGTGAGGTAGCAAACGTAAAATTTATGTTGCCTTATTATCTGAAATTACCTGTTCAAATATATCGCTTTTACCAAGGTAACTGCTAATCGTTACTCAGTCACTACGGGCATGGGCACGAGCCAACGCCCAGCTACAGATGTAGATTGTGTCCGAACGTTTCGTTCTATCTTACGCTTGTAGCGGAGTGGCACTTCTGGTAATCTTCCCTTAGTTTCCGAGGTAGATTGCTGAGATATAGTTCTCTGTTAATCGATCCCGTCATCTATATCGGAGCTGTACTATTAGCGTGCCATTAGCGGATAAAAATCACTTTCAGATAAATTACCAAGTTGTGCATAGTGTCACTGGACGTTTCCGCTTGCGTATTCATCGACTGCAGTGCGATCGCGAGTATGCCAGTAAGCTTGCTTGGTTAGTTGAGTCTTTTGCTTTTGTCCTCAGTTGGCGAATTAATCCTGAAGCTAGATCGATTGTGGTTAACTACGATCCTAGTTTAATTACCAGTGCCCAAGTAGAGCAGCATCTTGCTACTGCCATTCAACAGGCAAGTCTTGCCAATACTCCTTCAGGTACACTAACAAAACTGGAATTTGACTCAGAAATTAACTGGGGACGCTTGGGTTTATCTGTAGTCAGTTTAGGCATTTCGATCTTAGCTAGCTTGGCACTACCAATTCCAGCACTGGCGATCGCTGGTGCAATTGCGATCGCAGCCCTTCCTATTTTTACCAGCGCCTTCAATATTATTCGGGAGCGCCGATTCAACACTGATATTCTGGATGCTTTTTGGATTGGTTTTCACACAATTTCAGGAGATTTTGTTACCCCGACGTTGACACTCAGCCTAATTGAGTCGGGTGATGCTCTGCGAAACACAACAGCTCAAGCAGCCAGTCGAGCATTGGAACTGCTCAATGACTTAGACGAATATGTCTGGATTGAACGGCGTGGCAAAAAACAACGACTACCTCTTAAACAGGTGCAGATCGGCGATCGAGTCATTGTCCATTCTGGTGAGTTAATTGCAGTGGATGGACATATCCTGCATGGAGAAGCGTTAATTGACGAACACAAACTGACTGGTGAATCGGCGCTCAGCTTCCGCTCGCAAGGGCAGACAGTTCATGCTTGTACCTTAGTGGTTGAAGGCAAACTGTGTATTATAGCTGAACAGATTGGTAGTAACACTCGTGCGGGACTGGCACAGGAGCTAATGCAGACAGCACCTGTCTATGACACCAGAATCGAAAACTATGCAGCCAAAGTTGCTGATGCCGCTATAGTACCAACTCTTTGCTTGAGTGCAACTATCTTTGCTCTGACTGGCGACACCACGCGGGCAATAGCACCCCTACAACTCGATTTTTGTAATGGGATTGCGATTGCTGTACCAACAACGATTCTTACTAGCTTGGCTCATGCCGCTCGTAATGGTGTGTATATCCGTAACGGACGCGCTTTGGAAGTCTTATCACGGATTGACACTGTGGTTTTTGACAAGACAGGGACTCTAACTCAAGGAAATGCCGCTGTAGTTGATATTCTTACTAACGAGGCGACTTTCTCACAAGTGCTGAGTTTGGCGGCATCAGCCGAGCAAGGTAACACGCATCCGATCGCTCGTGCTATTGTTCGCTGTGCCCAGGAGAATAATGTAGAGCTGCATCATTGTGAGTGTAACTACCAAGTAGGGTTGGGTATTACTGCCCAGAGCGAGGGACAGGAAATTTTAGTCGGGAGTAATAATTTGATGCAGCAAGCCGGAGTTAATTTAGACTTGATTCATCAGCGATATCCAGAGCTGAAAATTAGCAGCAACTCCCTCGTCTATGTTGCCAGTAATAGTGAGTTATTAGGGGTAATTTTACTTACCGATCCTGTACGTCCAGAAGTTAAAAGTGCGATCGCTACTCTACACGCTCAGGGCATAGATACTTATATGCTAAGTGGCAATCGCCAAGGAGCTGCCAAAGAAGTAGCTTACAAGTCAGGAATCGATCCTACCCAGACTTATGCAGAAGTGCTTCCTCAAGAAAAAATTGAGATGATCTGCTGGTTGCGTCATCGCGGTAGAACTGTAGCATTTGTGGGAGATGGCATTAATGATGCTGCGGCTCTAGCTCATGCTGATGTCTCCGTCTCGTTTGCTAGTGGATGCAATTTGGCGCGAGAAACAGCCGATGTGGTACTACTAGACGACGATTTAGCCGGGTTAACTGAGGCGATTGAGATTGCTAAAAAAGCAATGGAGATTATCTATCTTAATACAGCCATTGCCGTTATTCCTAACGTCAGTATTGCGATCGCTGGAATTATATTTGCTTTAGATCCGATTTTAGAAGTCATAGTGAGCAATGCCGCAGCCATTATCGCTGAGTTAAATAGTTTCCAACCTCTGTTTTTCGAGCCGAGAAAAAAATCCAACACTATACCGAACTCAACTGATACCGTTGACAAAGCATTGCTTAATACTCGCGAACTCTTGAAAACCGAACATTTCTGAATGGCTATGTCTCACTCACTTCTGCCTAACCAACGGTAGAACTAGCTTCTGAGATGTTATGCAAGGCAAGCTCCATAACTTAATGCGATCGTCTGTCCGATCAGAGGGCATTAAGTTAAATTTTGTACTATTATTGAATTGTTTCCCACAAATACTAGCTTTATTTGCAGAGATTTGCTATATTGACTAAACGTATATAACACGGGCGGTTAGCTCAGTGGTAGAGCGCCTGCCTTACAAGCAGGATGTCGCTGGTTCGAGACCTGCACTGCCCATCTAGTTCTAAATCAGTAGCTTACACAGTGCGTTTCACATACAACATGACCAGTGCTGGCACAAGAGTCAAGATAAGACATCTCTGATTAGATACACTTAACTAAACGTGTGAGGGTGACGATCGCCCTTTTTAACTAAAGTAGAGATGTCCGTGAAGAAAACCTTGTTTCTCAGCCCTCCTTCCTTCGATGGGTTTGACGGAGGTGCAGGTTCCCGATACCAGGCTAAGCGCGAGATTACTTCTTTCTGGTACCCCACATGGCTAGCTCAGCCTGCCGCGCTCGTACCTGGCAGCAAATTAGTGGATGCGCCGCCTCACGGACAAACCGTAGAAGACGTGCTAAAAATTGCCAAAGATTACGAACTGGTAATTATGCATACCAGCACCCCATCTCTGGCTAATGATGTCAAGTGCGCCGAGTCGCTCAAGGCACAGAACCCAAACATGCAGATTGGCTTCATTGGTGCCCACGTAGCTATTTTGCCAGAACAGACACTGCGCGATCATCCCATAATTGACTTTGTGTGTCGCCACGAATTTGACTACACCTGCAAGGAACTAGCAGAAGATAAACCTTGGGATCAGATTAAAGGTTTGAGCTACCGCGATCGCCAGGGAAATGTAGTACACACTCCCAATCGAGAATTGATCCACGATTGGGATGCGATGCCCAGCGTCTTGCCAGTCTATGCGCGCGACTTAGACATTAGCAAATACTTCATCGGTTACTTGCTGCATCCTTACGTATCATTTTATACAGGTCGCGGCTGTCCGGCAAAATGTACCTTCTGCCTTTGGCCTCAAACTATCGGTGGCCATCAATATCGTACCAAAACTCCAGATGCAGTGGGACGCGAGATGGAAGAAGCCAAAGCCATCTTTGGAGACAAGGTGCGCGAGTATATGTTTGATGATGATACATTCACCATTGACCGCCATCGAGCGATCGCCATCAGCGAACACATGAAGCGGCTCAAACTCACCTGGAGCTGCAACGCTCGTGCCACTCTAGACTACAACACACTTAAGACACTGCGGGACAACGGTTTGCGCTTGCTACTTGTCGGTTTTGAATCTGGCAACCAAGAAATTCTTGACCGAATCAAGAAGGGCATTAAGTTGGAAGCAGCGCGGGAATTTATGAACAACTGCCGTAAACTTGGCATTACTGTACACGGCACCTTCATTATTGGTCTACCAATCGAAACCCGCGAGACGATCCAAGAGACAATTCGCTTTGCCTGCGAAATCAGTCCACATACAATCCAAGTCTCGATTGCTGCTCCTTATCCTGGTACTGAACTCTACGAACAAGCAAAAGCCAATAACTGGTTCAGCGACAGTGCGCTAGTTGCTAACTCTGGGATTCAGACTTCGACTTTGCATTACCCAGACTTATCTAATGCCGAGATTGAAGATGCTGTAGAACGGATGTACCGTCAGTTTTACTTCCGTCCCAAAGCAATTATACCGATTGTGCGCGAAATGTTAACAGATAGACAGATGATGGTACGTCGTCTCCGCGAGGGAAAAGAGTTCTTCTCTTACCTGAAAGAACGTCGTACTCAAGCTGCCGCTCATGCTCAGGTAGGATAATCTACATTAGTAGGGTATGGGGTGGATATAGATTCATCCCTACTTGTATTTGCAGTTTTTTGACTTTTAGTGGCAATTCTTGTTGAAATTTTTCCTGAACTTCTCACTCGGCTTTTTGATATCAAGAACACATCACGCCTAATCTTGCCTTCAGGTTCTAATCCCTGGGCAAGTGATTAACGACAGAGATAATGAGTTGTTAATAGTAATAAGTCTTGAAGAATCTGAGGTATTAGATTTAGCCATGTTACGTTCATTTAAACTTAAGAACTTTCGTTGCTTTAACAACCTTACCCTTGAACCACTGGAGCGAGTGAACTTAATCGCTGGAAAGAATAACGTTGGTAAGACATCACTGCTAGAAGCTATTTTTATTTTCATCAACCCAACTAAACCTGATTCACTACTTCAAATTAACCGCCTTCGTGGTATTACAAGAACCGTTCAATTTGAGGATATTGAAGAGATTAGAGGATTTTTTTACAGCCAAGATTTAGAAGAAGCTATTGAACTAAGTAGTGTAGAAGAGGACAGCGTGCAGCGCTCCCTAAAGATTTATTTGGATAAATCAGAAAAATTTCAGAAGGAGCAAATGCGCCAGCTACCACTATCACTACTTAGCGCGAACGATCTAGATGATAGTATGTCTGAAATTTATGAATCACTAACAACAGAGGTCAAGGCATACGACACATTAGTGCTGGAGTACTATGACGCGAACAAAACAAAACACCTCTCACGCATTTCTTTCACCGCCGATGGAAGACTTATAGGGCGTTCTCGACGAGAAAGATTTCCGTTAGGGATATATCTCACAAGTAGCATACGCTCTTCTAGAGAAGATACTGAGCGTTTTAGCAACCTAGAACGTGTAGGGCGACAAGACGAATTGTTAGAAAGCTTGCGACTGCTAGAACCACGCTTACAGCGACTTACCTTGTTAGTCGTGGAGCGTGAGCCGATAATCTATGGTGATATCGGTATGAATCAACTTGTACCATTACCACTAATGGGAGAAGGAATAGGACGTTTGCTATCAATTTTATTAGCTATTTCCAATGCTAAAGGTGGAACTGTTTTAATTGACGAGATTGAAAATGGTCTACATTACTCAGTTTTGACTGGTGTTTGGAGAGCAATCGCCGATGCTGCTCGCCGAGCAGACACGCAGGTAATTGCTACTACCCATAGTCAGGAGTGCATCATAGCGGCTCACAAAGCATTCGAGAAGAGCGAAAAATACGATTTTCGTTACCATCGACTTGAACGAGCAAGGAGTGAGATTCTTCAGGCACTTACTTACGACAGAGAAACTTTGGCGACCTCTGACGAGATGAACTTGGAGATGCGTTAATGGCTACTGACTCAAGAGAACTCTCTAAACCCTTAAGAGAACTCTCTAAACCCAAACTGCTTATTGGCGAGGGTAAGGAAGAAGAGCTATTTTTCACTGCATTCCTAACTCATCTCAATATTAGTGATGTTCAAGTGGAAGAATATGGAGGTAAGCAAAAGCTTCCAAATTACCTCAAAACACTACTGTTGCGACCGGGTTATTCACAAATTATTTCTCTAGGAATCACAAGGGATGCAGACAATTCTTGCCAAAACGCATTTCAGAGCATATGTGACTCTTTAAGAAATCTCTCATTACCTGTACCTAGAAAGCCAGGAGAAGTTGCCGGATACAGTCCCCAAATTAGCATATTGATTCTTCCAAACAATCAAAATTCTGGAATGCTTGAAGATCTTTGTTTAGATGCAATTAAGACAGATCCAGTTCTACAATGCGTAGATGAGTACTTCGAGTGTGTTGACAAGAAGATTGGACGAAAGCCAAACAATATGGCAAAGGCACGTATCCATGCTTGGTTATCGTCACAGACTGAGCCGGACAAGCGTTTGGGAGAAGCAGCTAAGGCTAACTACTTACCCTGGGATAATCCTAAGTTTGATTGTCTCAAAGAATTCTTACAAGCTCTGTAACTTTCTGCTTCTCGCAACTAAACTCCCGCCAGACTAGAAGAATGCAATATTAACAGGACTTACGTAAAGGCAAAGGTAATATTTCCTGTATCATTAATTAGATAATATTCCCATCTTTATCGTTAATTAGTGTAATCCCAACTTTTTAGCAGTGTCAAAATCTTGGACAGGGTATATCATCTCAAGTGGCGTAATCAGACTGCTCCAGCTACGAGATTCAACATACTGACGTTGTTGCTGGACGAACTCAGAAATATCCTCTATATTAACAATCCAATCTCGCGCATATTGAGCCAAGATCTCACCACGCAAACCGAGTTGAATTGCCCGTCGCTGCAGCTTTCCTCCTGATGGATTGTGATCTGGGTCCCATTGTAACCGCACAGACGATCTAGCAACTGCTTTTTTCCATTCCGCTTCACTTGCATATACCTCTGGTTCAAAGGTAGAGTAGACAGCTTCTGCCAAAATTGTTTCAAAAGCAGAACGTTGAATCCAGATTGCAAGTACTACCTCTTGATCCTTTTTACTTCCCCATCCAGAACGATACATCATCCAGAGAAAGTTTGGCTTAATCCAACTCATGCGGCTAAAGCTAAATTCGCCACCAAAATAGCCTTGAGCAGCAGCAAAGTGCCCAATGCTGGGACGAAAAGCTTGATAAACAACGACTGAATTATCGTCAAATTGTGCCAGAATGGAACGACCAGTTTTAGGCCAATTACTTACTTGGGTTGAATAGTATTCTGTAGCTAGCTTCATAATTACAAACCTTAGCTAGAAGTAAGCCAAACACTATCACTGCTCTAACTGTTGTCTCACCCAAGTTCTGAATTTCCGGGTGACAGCAATCTCGCCAACATTTTTACTTTCTGCGACAAAGCGAGGAATTTCAGTTACTGGTATAGGAGCAAAGGTGGGGCTAATATTACACTCTAAATATTCCCCTGATTCTAATCTGTAAATCCGCAATACACTTCCGTTGTAGCGCCAGAATTCAGGAATTCTCATTGATGCATAAAGTTGGAGTTTGTTAATTTTAGGTTTAGAGTATTCGACTTCCAACACTAAATCTGGAGGTGGATCGGATGCTAAGTTAATCAATTCAGATGCTCGGATGGACTCATTTTGAATGTAGTAACTACTATCCGGTTCGGCTCCTCGCTGTAAGTCTTCTTGGATTAGAGTCAGCGAACCTGTCCGTTTAATTTCCAACCCCAACTCCTCACATAGCACGCCAATAAGAACTTCAATGAGTCTATTGGAGTTTTCATGAGGCATCAGTGGAGCCATAATTTCTACCGTTCCAGAGTGATAGGATATTCGGAAACCCCGCTCATCGCCCATCTCAGCCAGCATCGTTTTAAATGTCTGCCAACTAATGTTCTGGAGTAAAACTCGTTGTTCTGCACTGTAAGCTGTTGTTAACATAGACAAATTTGGCAATGATTGAGAAATCCCCAGCCTCAATTAAGTAGCCGGGGAAGATGTCAAAAGAACTTAACTAAGCTGTTCCAATCACAATCGCCATTTAACCCTTGGTATATGCTTGAGGTGTAGTTGCCTGCTCGGCTTGCTGCGATTCAGGAGTCGAAGTCTGCACAGACTGCTGAGAGAAGTGCGTCCATTCAGTGTGGAAAAACCCTGGCTTATCGACACGCTCATAAGTGTGGGCACCAAAGTAGTCGCGCTGTGCTTGAGTGAGATTTTGAGGCAACCGCTCGGTTCGATAACTATCAAAATAATCCAATGAAGCACTAAACGCCGGAACTGGAATCCCTAACCTCGCCGCCGTCGCCAAAATTTCGCGCCAAGCCATCTGTCGGTCTAGAATTGTCTGCTTAAATTCTGGAGCCAACAGCAGGTTTGGTAGAGTTGGCTCTTGATCGAAGGCGTGTTTGATTTTGTTCAAGAATCCAGCCCGAATGATACAGCCGCCTTTCCAGATTCGGGCAATCTCACCGAGGTTGAGATCGTAGTGATAATTGTGCGATGCCGTACCAAGTAGCGCCATTCCTTGAGCGTAGGAGCAGATTTTTGAGCAATACAAAGCGTCGCGGACCATGTTGATGAAACCTTGGGTATCACCCTCAAACTTCCCGATGCTGGGACCAGTTAGAATCTTAGATGCTGCTACTCGCTCTTTCTTAAATGAAGACATGATCCGGGCATTGACTGCCGCCGTGATCGTGGGAATGCAAACACCTAGTTCCAACGCACTCTGCACCGTCCAACGCCCTGTACCTTTCTGCCCTGCGGCATCAAGAATCACATCAACCAAAGACTGGTTAGTTTCTGAGTCGGTGTACTTGAAAATATCCGACGTGATCTCAATCAAGTAGGAATTGAGTTCGTCTGTTGTGTTCCATTCAGTAAAGATGTCGCCAAGCTGCTTGTCGCTCAGTCCAGCAGCATTCTGGAGTAGATCGTAGGCTTCAGCAATTAGCTGGATATCACCATACTCAATGCCGTTGTGTACCATCTTGACATAATGACCTGCCCCACCAGGACCGATGTAGGTAACACAAGGACCATCATCCACTTGAGCAGCAATTTTAGTGAAAATTGGCTCTAAAAACTCATAGGAGCTTTTCGTACCTCCTGGCATCAAGCTAGGACCATTCAGCGCCCCTTCTTCACCACCACTAACGCCCATCCCAACAAATCTAAATCCAGCAGGCTCTAGTTCTCTGGTGCGACGAGCGGTGTCATCAAACAGGGAGTTACCACCATCGATTAAAATATCGCCTTCATCCAGGAATGGTTTGAGCTGGTTGATCATGTCATCAACTGGCGCACCAGCCTTAACCATGATCAAGATTCGACGAGGGCGTTCTAAAGATTTGACAAATTCCTCAATGGAATAGGCGGCTTTAATATTCTTGTCATGCGCCCGTTGATGCATAAAGGCATCAGTTTTTTCAGCGGTGCGGTTGTAGACAGCAACAGGAAACCCATTGCGCTCCACATTCAGCGCCAAGTTCTCGCCCATGACGGCTAAACCAATCACACCAAAGCTTTGCTCTGTCATAAAACTCTCTGCTAATTGTGCTGTTGGGTCGATTTCATTTAGGGTAGCCCGATTTCACCGAGTTTTCCTTTAAAGAAGAGATTAAGACTCTGTTTTTGAAAGTACAATTACCATTTCTAAACAGATGATTAACTTTTGTTTGTATCCAAGTCAACAATTCTCTTGCAAAATTGAGATATCCATCGTGACACAGTAAGGGGTACCCGCGATATGTTGGCATACATCCTGGCATTGGCAGTCGGTCTTGGTAGCCTCGCCGTTTTCATGGCAGCTTTCTTTTTTCCAGAAATCCATCGCAAGAATGACTTTATTTGGAGCGGGTTGGGATTGTTTTACGCCTTGGTGTTGTGGGTGTGTGCTGGACGCATCAGTGGGGGGCTGCTACTAGGTCAAGTGGCTGGTGTGGCTCTACTCGGTTGGTCAGTCCCGCAAATGTTTCTGTTGCGCCGCGAACTTACTCCACGCCAGCAGCAAACCCAGATTCCTAGTACGGAAGAAGTCAAGAAGACAATAGATCAAAAAGTGTCGAATTTGTCAATCCCTCAACGAATTTCTCAATTGGGCGATCGCTTGAGTAATACTGCAACTGGGGCAAAAGACAAAATTCAGCAGCAGTTGCAGCGTGGAAGTCAGTCAAAGGTAGCTACCTCGACTCCTACGCCCCAACCAAAGGTTGAGGTAGTCGATCACCGTACTCCGGTACCAGAAGCACCAGTAGAGAGCGCCACCACCACCGAGCCGCCAGCTTCAACTGAGAAAGAACCAGAAATCGCCGCGATCGCCGAGCCGCCAGCTTTAACTGAGGAAGAAGCGATCGCCCAAGCAGTAGAAGCTGCCAAAAATAAGCCAGAGAATGAAACGGCTGAACTGGTGCGCCCTAACCCTCCAACTCCTGAGTTGGTAGAAGCTGCCATCCGCGATGCCGAAGAGAAGTTAGAAGAGGCATCACCTCCAGAGCCAGCAGGAGAAGAAAATACCTAGAGGGTTTTGGTTGAATGCCGCATATCCTTGTAGATTTATACAACAATAAAACGCATATCCTTATAGAATAATATAAGGAATTTATGTGTACTACACCCTCTGCGGCATTCAACTGTGACAGCAACCGGAAGCTACAAAGATACTGTTAATCTGCCCAAGACGAACTTTGACATGCGGGCAAACGCGGTCAAACGCGAACCAGAACTGCAAAAGTTTTGGGCAGAAAACCAAATTTACGAACGTTTGTCACAGAGCAATCAGGGTGAATTATTTATCCTCCAAGATGGGCCACCCTATGCTAATGGCTCGTTGCATATGGGTCATGCCCTGAATAAGATACTCAAAGACACAATTAATCGATTTCAACTACTACAAGGACGGAAAGTGCGTTATGTCCCTGGTTGGGATTGTCATGGCTTGCCAATAGAACTGAAAGTTATCCAAGGCATGAAGCCAGCCACACGCCAAAATTTAACACCTCTAGGACTTCGCCATCAAGCCAGAGACTTTGCCTTGCAAGCAGTCGCCGAACAGTGCCAAGGCTTCAAACGCTATGGAGTTTGGGGCGATTGGGAGCATCCTTATCTCACGATGAAGCCAAGTTATGAAGCGGCACAGATCGGTGTATTTGGTCAAATGGTTTTGAAGGGATACATCTATCGTGCCTTCAAACCTGTCCACTGGAGTCCTAGTTCTAAAACTGCTTTAGCCGAAGCAGAATTAGAGTATCCCGAAGGTCACACCTCGCGTAGTATCTATGTAGCTTTCCCAATTGCGAATTTGGCGGCAGCAGTTCAGCCAGTGTTGGAATCGTATCTACCACAGTTGAGCGTAGCAATTTGGACAACAACACCTTGGACTATCCCAGCTAATTTGGCAGTCGCTGTTAACTCCAACTTGACATACGCTGTAGTAGACACTGGTACAAACGAGTATCTAATTGTGGCAGTTGATTTAGTCGAGCGGTTGTCTGCCATTTTAGGTAAGCAACTGACAGTACAAGCTACTGTATCTGGAAAGGCATTAGAGCATTCTACCTATCGACATCCTCTATTTGAGCGCGAAAGTCCAATTGTAGTAGGGGGTGAATACATCACCACTGAGTCTGGTACTGGATTAGTACATACTGCCCCTGGTCACGGTCAAGAAGACTACTTAGTAGGTCAGCGCTATGGTTTAGCAATATTATCGCCAGTGGATGCAGACGGTAACTTTACCGAAGAAGCTGGGCAGTTTGCTGGATTAAATGTTTTGGGTGATGGCAACACAGCCGTGATTCAAGCTCTAGAAGCGGCAGGGGCATTGTTAAAGGAAGAAGCATACGCTCACAAATATGCCTATGATTGGCGCACCAAGAAGCCGACGATCTATCGAGCAACAGAGCAATGGTTTGCCTCAGTCGAGGGATTTAGAGAAGAGGCACTAAAAGCGATCGCCAGAGTTAACTGGATTCCGACTCAAGGTGAAAACCGAATTACGGCAATGGTATCGGAACGCCCCGATTGGTGTATCTCTCGACAACGTAGCTGGGGGGTGCCAATTCCTGTGTTTTACGATGAAGAGACGGGAGAACCGTTACTCAATGCTGAAACAATTTCTCATGTCCAGGCAATTGTGGCAGAGAAAGGTTCTGATGCCTGGTGGGAACTATCAGTTGCAGAGTTATTACCAGAATCATACCGCCACAACGGTCGTTCTTATCGTCAGGGCATGGATACGATGGATGTCTGGTTTGACTCTGGCTCCTCCTGGGCGGCTGTACTGCAACAGCGATCGGAGTTGCGCTATCCGGCAGATTTGTATTTGGAAGGCTCAGATCAGCATCGCGGCTACTTCCAGTCTAGTTTGCTGACTAGTGTGGCAACTAATGACTGTGCGCCTTATAAAACAGTTTTGACTCATGGCTTTGTCTTAGATGAACAAGGTCGGAAAATGAGCAAATCTCTGGGAAATGTAGTCGATCCCAATATTGTGATTGAGGGAGGCAGCAATCAAAAAGTAGATCCACCCTACGGAGCGGATGTCCTGCGGCTATGGGTGTCATCAGTAGACTACTCCTCCGATGTCTCGATTGGTAAAAACATCCTCAAGCAGATGGGGGAAGTCTATCGTAAGATCCGTAACACGGCTCGGTTCTTATTGGGCAATATACACGACTTTGACCCTACTAAAGACGCAGTACCATACGATCGATTGCCAGAACTCGACCGCTACATGCTGCACCGCATGACAGAAGTTTTTGCGGAGGTGAAGTCGGCGTTTGAAAGTTTTCAGTTCTTCCGCTTTTTCCAAACTGTACAAAATTTCTGCGTTGTCGATCTATCCAACTTTTATCTAGATATTGCTAAAGACAGGCTTTATATCAGCGCCCCCAATGCTTTCCGCCGTCGCAGTTGTCAGACGGTGCTGGCGATCGCAGTGGAAAATTTAGCCAGAGCGATCGCCCCAGTGCTATGTCATATGGCAGAAGATATCTGGCAGTATCTCCCTTACCCAACACCCTATAAATCGGTGTTCGAGTCTGGCTGGGTACAGTTAGAAAAAAATTGGCACCATCCGGAATTGGCAGAACCTTGGCAACAGTTAAGGCAAATTCGTAACGAGGTGAATAAGGTACTAGAGCAAGCACGGATGGAAAAAACAATTGGTTCTTCTCTAGAAGCCAAAGTGTTACTTTACACCTCAAATCCAGAGTTACAAAAACTGCTCAATAAATGGGATGTAGCTAACGGTGTCGATGAGTTGCGTTATCTATTCATTACTTCACACGTAGAGTTGCTAGATTCTCCTACTGCAATAGCCGGATTAAATCACAGCTTCCAGTCAGATGATTTAAAGATTGCGGTGGTGCCAGCCGAAGGGGAAAAGTGCGATCGCTGCTGGAACTACTCAATTCATGTCGGTGAATCCGTCAAGCATCCCTTGTTGTGCGAGCGTTGCATTCCCGCCTTGGCAGGAGAATTTTAGATCGTAGGGTTTCTGTGAATCAGCCAACCTATTTGAAAGTGCCATTTGTCTGGGAAGAACCATTACCGACGATCGAAGTCCCTTCTCGATTGGAGTTTAAACCAGTCAAATTCAGCGCTGAAGAGTTGATTTCAGCCTTAGCTCAAGTGTTGAATTCATCAATTGATGCCAGCGATCGGAAAAAAGTATTGGAACTTGGTGTTCGTCGAGCTGCTGAGCAGTTTCTGGATGAGTCAAGAGATTTTTCGTATCAAGATGAATGGTGGCAATTTGGAGTCAATTATCACGAGCAAATCGTGGGGTTTGTGCTTCCTGTGATTTATCCCAGTTGCACCAAAGATGGTTTACAGGAAGGAACAATCTACTATATTGGAGTTGTACCAGAGTATCGCGGTCTTGGCTTTGCGAACGATATACTGCGCCAATTCAAGTTTGAAGTGCATCATTGTCTGATGTATGAGAATAGAATACCTCGTAAGGAGTTCGATAGTCAAGTGATTTTCTCGGTCGAT
>JAABUQ010005367.1_pt1 | contig 20555 bp, 24 predicted proteins | sample 5560001 | NCBI WGS metagenome assembly JAABUQ01 (sample SAMN10711888, study PRJNA513371) | rock metagenome | isolation source: Antarctica rocks | place: Antarctica: Victoria Land, Finger Mt nord | collected 2015-12-18
TGCATCAGTTGGCTGAGATCAGGAAGCTTGGTCATCCCAGCCTTGAATCCCAGCTGCCACCGCCGCGTCAAGCCGCCTTGCGCACAGCCTCGCACACGTCAGCTCGCAGGGGGCGTTGAGCAACTACCATTTTTCTACATGGACGAGAAGGATTCCACCAAGGTCAGTCGATGGATCGGCTCGGTCGGCCCCACCGGCTTCTGACTGAGGTGGCTCCAAAAAGGCGGGACCACCTCACTCGCGTTTGTCGCCGGCAGATTGCGGCGGCACATCGAGACCTGCCCGGCGCAGACGTTCGATGACCTGCAAGCGATCGCAAAACGAGCAGCGAACCCATTGTTCCGTCGCTTCAGCATAACTGTCCGGTCCGTGCAGCAACGCCACCGCAGGCCCTCTCACTGCGCTACGGTATTTACACATCTCATTTCATGGCAGGACTGAACGATGCCCGCTGATCTAAAACTGGGCTTATGATAGTCAGAATGAGTGCTTACAAGACGAGAGTCATTCTGGTATCGACACAGATAATCTTCGCATTCCATTGTTTCTATTGAGAATTATGAGATGTGTGAATACCGTAGCTCGCTGCGACGGTGTCTTTAGCAGCTTTCCAGCATGTTGCCGCCCCAGCATAGTAGCTCTTTCCAGGACGAGAGACCGCCAATGTTCCCCACGCTGCACAATGATCCCCACGCCAGCATCGCCGACGCGGTGCGGGCAATTGAACCGTATCTGATCGAGATGCGACGTGCGCTGCACACGCATCCGGAGCTGGCGTTTGAGGAAGTGCAGACCGCGGGCATGGTGGCAATGGAGCTGGAGAGGCTGGGCATACCCTATCAGGCCGAGGTGGGCCGCACTGGCGTTGTCGGCACGATTGTCGGTGGTCGGCCCGGTCCGACCCTGGCCATTCGTGCCGACATGGACGCACTGCCGATCCGCGAGCGGACCGGCCTGCCCTTTGCCAGCGAGGTGGAGGGGAGAATGCACGCCTGCGGCCACGACATCCATACCGCCACGCTGCTGGGCGTAGCTGCCGTGCTCAAGGGCATGGCGCCGCAGCTGTCAGGTGCCGTGCGTTTGCTGTTCCAGCCCGCTGAGGAGACAGGCCGCGGCGCTGCAGCCATGATTGAGGACGGGGCGATGGAGGGCGTGGACATGGCGCTGGGCTTCCACAACTACCCCGACATGCCGATAGGCCGCTTCGGGTTCGTCCGAGGCGCCAGCCTTGCAGCTGGGGACACGTTCGATATCGTCGTCCACGGGCGGTCCGGACATGCCGCGCACCCGCACACGACGGTCGATCCCATCGTCGCTGTCGGCAGCTTGCTGATGCAGCTGCAGACCGTCGTGTCGCGTGAGATGAAGCCTACGCATCCTTGCGTGGTCACGGTCGGCGCGATCCACGCCGGCACGGCGCCCAACGTCATCCCAGACTCATGCTTGATCCGTGGCACCGTTCGCACCCTGCACGCCGCGGCGCGGGACACGGCAGAGCAGGCCATCCGCCGCTTGTGTGCCGGGCTGGAAATAGGAATGCGCATACGCTGCGAGATCACCTACATCCGCGGCGTGCCAGCTCTGGTGAACGACGACGGGGTGCTGGACCGCACCATTGCCTCGGTTCGCGCGCAGTTGGGCACGAACGCGGTCGAGGAAGGCGAGCCAAGGATGGGCGGCGAAGATTTCGCGCTGATGGCCAACTTGGTGCCGGCTTTCCAGCTTCGTATCGGCTCTGGCCAACCCGGGCGGAACGACAAGCTGCACAACAGCGACTACCAGCCCGACGAGGCGAGCATCGGGCTGGGCACGCAGGCGCTATCCCGTGCCGCGATGGACTTGCTTACATGATGCTTGCGCTTTGGTCCAAACGCCATGTTTCCTGATCGAGCGCCCGAGCGCCACCTTGGCCCGGGCGCGCGTTCCGGAGCGCTAATGGGGCATCTGTGCGGCCTTGCGCCGGGCGGTCTCGGCAATGCGGCTGGAGATGTCCGTCTCGGTGGTTCCGTGGTTCTCCACTGGCACATCGGTCGGCACCGCTTTCTCGGACGAGTTCACGGCGTCGTCCGCAGCCGGCCTGATGCCTTCCGCCGCACGCTCCATGGACTCTGCCTCCGGTCCCGCCTCGCCGTAGGCGGGGATGACGTCGGACTTGCTGTCGGTTGTGTCGCTCATAGGGTCTCTCCGGTTTTGCCGCAGGCGGAACACTGGGGCACCATTCGATCTTGGGTGGGTCGGGCAGAGCAAGTCCCAGGTCCATGTCGCGGGACTGCATGCCTGAACATTGCGATGAATGGACCGACAGGCGCAATCACCTGCTGTGCACGCAGAAGCAGTTACTAGCGTTCCATAGTCTGATGACGGCCGTTTGATCGGCCTTCTCCGGCCTTGCAGCTCGCACCCTTGATCAGAATGGAACATGGCCGCAGCAAAGATGTGGCAGGTCGTCGCCCGCCATGCTTCTACTCGCTTGGCCACGCACCGGGGGAGCCATGGACACGAGCTATCGGTTCGGCATCGAGGAGGAGTACTTCCTCGCGGACGCAACCACGCGCGGAACGCCCCGGCGCACGGTCAAAGCGTTCCACGACGCGGTCCGCACCCGCTTGCCGTGGGTCGAGCGCGAGCTGCTCCAATCGCAGGTCGAGGTCTCGACGCCGCCCTCGACCAGCTTCGCCGAGGCGCACCAGATATTGGCCGAGCTGCGGGCCGGCCTCGCCGAGGTTGGGCGTTCGCATGGCATTCTGGTGCTCGCGGCCGGCACTCACCCTGTTGCCCGCTGGTCGCGTCAGAGCCACACGCAGGTGGACCGGTATGAGTCGTTGATAGACGAGCTGCGCATCGTGGGCCGGCGCAATATGGTCTGCGGCATGCATGTCCATGTGGAGGTGCCCCGGCCCGAGACGCGGGTCGATCTCATGAACCGTCTGCTGCCCTACATGCCGCTGCTCCTGGCACTCTCGACCTCGTCGCCGTTCTGGCAGGGGCGCGGCACGGGGTTGGCTGGCTATCGCTTGTCCGCGATGGGCGAGATGCCCCGCACCGGCCTGCCCGACCTGTTCAGCGGATCAGAGGATTTCGAGCGCTACGTCGCGGTTATGACCCGGGCGGGGGCGATCGCGGATGCGAGCTTCCTGTGGTGGACGCTGCGCCCCTCGGTGCACTACCCGACGTTGGAGCTGCGCATCGCCGACAGCTGCACACGCCTGGAGGATACGCTTGCCATCGCCGCCCTTTACCGCTGCCTTGTCCGGCTCGCGGACCGAAAACCCGAGCTGCACCGCGGCCTAACCGGCGCCTCGCGAGCCATCGCCGCAGAGAACCTATGGCGCGCCCAGCGCGATGGGGTGCATGCCGATCTCATCGCCGAGGAGTCCGGCACCGCCGTGCCGTTCGCGTCCTGCCTCGATGCCACACTCGCCCGCGTCGCGGAGGATGCGGATGCGCTGGGATGCCAGCGTGAGCTGCAGAGGGCGTGCGCCATCGTCGCGGCCGGCACGAGCGCGGACTGCCAACGCGCCACTTTCGCCGAGATGCGGGCGAAGGGACTCACCGAACGCGAGGGCCTCGGGGCTGTCGTGGACTGGCTTGCCGAAACAACAGCCGGACGGTGAGCACGCCGATCGCTGCTGCATAGCCCACCCCAATCGTCCAGGAAAGTGAGAAGCACAGCCATCGTCAGGCAACCTTGCCCAGCTTCTCTACCTCGAAGCTTGCTGCACCATTGCTTTTAAGAACGTCGTTCGGAACTGTGACGTGGTGCTCGTGGCGGGCGGCCTACAAAGGCGGCAGCGCTTGAAGCCCTGTTGCAGACTGGCGTCGTCTGCGGCCCCTGGTGATCGACGGCGACGCTGCGAACGCATTGGTTAAAGATCCGCCTTGCGGACGCGGACCACAGCCAAGCAGCGCTGCACGCGTTGACTTCAGCGCGTGTGGGTGCGACACACCACTCTGTGCCGCCGGGCGGAGACGCTGGAGGTGCCACGGTCACAGCCGCGCCGTGACGGCGAGCCCCTGCACCCGCTGGTGGACAGCACCGGCCTGAAGCTCTGCGGCGCGGGCGAGTGGCTGGTCGAGAAGCATGGCGCCAAGACGCGCCGGTCCTGGTGCAAGCTGCACATGAGGACACGCCCACATTGGCCGGAAAACCCGTATTAGGCTCGCTGCTCGTCGAGTGGGCCGGCACGGCCCTGATGGCTTGGTTGGGCTGTGCACTAAACCCTGCTGATTTCACCCTTTCAAAACCCAGCATTTCCAAGCCTGTTTGGTGGTCGCCTGTGTTGTGCACTTTTCTGTAGTATAGTGTCCGGCAGAACAGCGCGGAGGCGGACGTGGGGCGGGGCGCGACGCGGGTGGCGATCTACGCCCGGGTGTCAACCGGTGAGCAAAGCCCGGAGCTGCAGTTGCGGGAGCTGCGGGACCTTGCTGGCCGCCGCGGCTTCGCGGTGCATCGCGAGTACGTGGATCACGCCAGCGGCGACGTGCGCCGTCGCCAGCGCGCGCCCGAGTTCGACGCCCTGATGGCCGACGCGCGCCGGCGCCGCTTCGACTGCGTGCTGGTCTGGAAGTATGACCGCTTCGCGCGCTCCCTCGGCGCGCTGATCGCCGCGCTGCAGGAGTTCCGCGACCTCGGCGTGGACTTCATCAGCCACACCCAGGCCATCGACACCACCACGCCCATGGGCCGGCTGTTCGTATCCATCCGGCGAGTAGCGCCTGGCATATCTGACCCGGCCTGATGATCTTAGGGGCGCTCGTACGAGTGCTGTTAAGATCGGAGGCGGTTGGGGATGGAGATCATCACCGGGGTTGAGCGGCGTCGCCGCTGGCGGTGCGAGGAGAAGCTGCGGATTGTGGCCGAGGTCGAGCGGCCTGGGGCGTCGTTCAGCGACGTGGCGCGCCGGCACGAGGTGAGCCGCGGCCTGCTGTGGACCTGGCGCCGGCAGGTGCGCGCGGGTGTGCTGGCGCCGGAGCCGATGCCGGTATTCGTGCCGGTGCGGATCGCCGCCGATGCGCCGTCCCCTGACCGCCTGGCACTTTCGCCACCCTGTTCGACCCCGAGCAAGGCGGCGCCGGCGGAGGCGGAGCGGATTGAGATCGCGCTTCCGGACGGCACCTGCATCCGGGTGGGCGCAGATGTCGGCTTGGTGGCGCTGCGTCGTGTGATGACGGCGGTGCGGCGATGATCCCAGTGCCCACGGGCGTGCGGGTGTGGCTGGCCAACGGGCACACGGACATGCGCCGCGGGATGGGCGGTTTGGCGCTGCAGGTGCAGCAGGCCCTGCACCGTGACCCGCATGCGGGCGATCTCTATGTCTTCCGGGGCCGCCGCGGCGACCTGGTGAAGATCCTTTGGCACGACGACACCGGCATGTCGCTGTATGCCAAACGATTGGAACGGGGCCGCTTCGTGTGGCCGCAGGCCAAGGATGGCGTGGTCTCGCTCACCCCGGCCACCCTTTCGATGCTGCTGGAAGGGATCGACTGGCGGAACCCGCAACGGACGTGGCGCCCGGAGATGGCCGGCTGACGTCGTCAGCCTGCGTAAAAACGCACCCACCTCGCACAAAGGGGTACACAGCCGACGGCAAGTGTGATTCAATCGCCTGCGTGACGCTCACCCCCGATCCTGTCCCGGATGACATTCCCCTGCTGCGGGCCGCCCTGGCGGCCGAGCGGCTGGCGCGCCGCGAGGCGGAGGCGCGCGCGTCGGGCGCCGAGGCGATGGTGGCGCATCTCAAGCTGCTGATCGCCAGGCTGAAGCACGACCGCTTCGGCGCCTCGTCCGAGCGCGGCCGCAAGCTGCTGGACCAGCTGGAGCTGCAGCTCGAGGAGCTGGAGGCTGCCGCGACGGAAGACGAGGCGACGCTCGCTCCGGATCAAGAGGGACTGCCTCCCCGTCCCGTCATCCGCCGCAAGCCGGTGCGCGGGCCGCTTCCGGCGCATCTGCCGCGCGAGCGCGTGGTGATCCCGGGCCCGACCGAGTGCCCGTGCTGCAAGGGCAAGCTCGCAAAGCTCGGCGAGGACGTCACGGAAACGCTGGAGGCGATTCCCCGACGGTGGAAGGTGGTGCAGACGGTGCGGGAGCGGTTCACCTGCCGGGCGTGCGAGACGATCACCCAGCCGCCGGCGCCGTTCCACCCCATCGCGCGCGGCCGCGCCGGGCCCGAGCTGCTGGCGATGATCCTGGAGGCGAAGTTCGGCCAGCACCTGCCGCTGAACCGGCAGAGCGAGACGTATGCACGCGAGGGCGTCGAGATCGATGTCTCGACCATGGCGGACTGGGTCGGCGCGTGCACGGCGACGCTTGCGCCGCTGACCGCGCTGATCGAGGCGCACGTGATGGCGGCCGCTCCGTCCATGGCGACGACACCACCGTGCCCGTGCTGGCGAAAGGCAAGACGGCCACCGGCCGCCTGTGGACCTATGTGCGCGACGATCAGCCGTTCGGCGGGCCGGAACCGCCCGCCGCCGTGTTCTACTACTCGCGCGACCGCAGGGGCGAGCACCCGAACAAGCACCTGGCCGGCTACGCCGGCATCCTACAAGCCGACGCCTATGCCGGGTTCAATGACCTTTACCATCCAGGGCGCAAGCCGGGGCCGCTGACCGAGGCAGGCTGCTGGGCCCATGGGCGTCGCAAGCTGTTCGACTTGGCCCAGGTCGCGCGCGCCCCGCTCGCCGCTGAAGCCGTGCGGCGGATCGACGCCATCTTCGACGTCGAGCGCAGCATCAACGGCCTGCCCATCGAGCAGCGCCTCGCCCTGCGGCAGACGCACGTGGCGCCGCTGGTGGCCGACCTCGAAACCTGGATGCGCGCGGCACGCGGCAAGATGTCGCGCCACGCCGAGGTCGCCAAGGCGATGGACTACATGCTGAAGCGCTGGGACACGTTCAACCAGTTCCTGCACGATGGACGCATCTGCCTGACGAACAACGCCGCCGAGCGCGCGCTGCGCGGCGTGGCCCTCGGGCGCAAGTCGTGGCTGTTCTGTGGGTCCGATCGCGGCGGCGACCGCGCCGCGGCCATGTACTCGCTCATCATCACGGCCAAGCTGAACGACGTCGACCCGCGCGCCTGGCTCGCCGACGTCCTGCGCCGGATCGCCGGCCATCCCGCATTGCGCTTGCACGAGCTGCTGCCCTGGAACTGGGGAAAGCAGGCCGCCAAACTGGCAGCATGAGCCAAACCAGCAGGACCCGCGAGACGGAGACCCTGGACAGCACGAGGTCGGCGCCAAGCAGCTTCAGCCAGATTTGCAAGGCATGGAAAGCACCTCACCTTTCTGAAAAGGCCCAATCTCGCATGCCAGCAAAGGAAACGCTTCAGGCCTTTCTGTCGCCGCAACGCCTACGGGAGCTGGCTGGCCCCAAAGTTTATGCGCGCGGTGAGAAATACGCCGACGGCGGTGCTGTTCGGCTGCATGAGCATACGCGTGACGAAGCCATTGGCGAGGTCATGGGATCACAGCCCTACCGCGTTGGATTGAGGTTGACGCCAAAGGGGTTGGTCGCCGAATGCACCTGTCCAGCCATGTCGGACTACGGGTTCTGCAAGCATGCCGTTGCCCTTGGTCTCCGTCTGATCGATGCGCCGCCGCCGACGGCCAAGAGAACCGCCAAATCACGAAGAGTCGTGCCTGACGACTTCACTGAGAGATACCCCAACATCGCTGGCTGGATCAAAGATGGTTGGATCGAGATTGGGCGTGATGGCCACAGCACTTCCGTCATAAGAGTGTTGGATGAAGGTGGATTGATTTGGGAAGGGGGCACAAGGCACAGGTCGATGGACAAGATCCTGCAAGAAGCCGAAGATGCCATTGCTGACTGGATGCAGAACAACTAAACAGAATCCTGTTTGCTTTTCCACACAGCACGAAATGTCTGTCTGTTGTTTTTGAAAAACCAACAAAGCAGTATCGATTTCTTTTTTTTGGCTGCCACCCAGCACAACGTGGCGAGCACGCAGATTGCCACAAAGGAGCCCTGATCAGCCTGTTGATGACTCAACCACCATCCGCGGCCCTGGCCGGAAGGATACGAAGAAGGAGCTTGTGGGCGACTTCAAGAATGCCGGCCAGACGTGGCGCCCCCAGGGTGAGCCAGAGGAAGTGCGGGTGCATGACTTCCTGATCAAGGAGCTGGGCCGGGCGGTGCCGTATGGCGTCTACGACCTCGCGGCCAACACGGGCTGGGTCAGCGTCGGCATGAGCTGTGACACTGCGGCGTTCGCCGTGCAAACGATCCGCCGCTGGTGGACCGAGATCGGCAGCACGCGCTACCCGGACGCCACGCGGTTGGTGATCACCGCCGATGGCGGCGGCAGCAACGGCTCGCGCCTGCGGCTGTGGAAGCGTGAGCTGCAGCGCCTTGCCGACGAGTTGGGCATCGACATCGCCGTGCATCACCTGCCGCCCGGGACCAGCAAGTGGAACAAGATCGAGCACCGCCTGTTCTCGTTCATCACGATGAACTGGAAGGCCCGGCCGCTGGTCAGCTACCGCGTCATCGTCGATCTGATCAGCGCCACGACGACCGAAACTGGACTGACCGTCCGCTGCGAACTGGACAGCGCCGACTACCCCAAGGGGATCGTCGTGTCTGACCGGGAGATGGACGGCCTCAGCATCAGCCGCGATGCCTTCCACGGCGAATGGAACTACACCATGCAACCAAACACGCCGTCAGTCCAAGCACTTGTTTCCGGATGAACCCTAAGATCACCAGGCCGGGTCAGATATGCCAGGCGCTACTCGCCGGATGGATACCCTCATCCTAACGCACCGCCCGCTTCGCCGCCCATTGCACCGTCAGGCCAGTTGGAAATGGCCAAAGTCAAGTTAAGATTATCGACCTGTCCGAATTCTCCAGCCACCTCTGTCAGCTCACGTAAGAAACCGTTGGCGACCGTGCTGTTGCCGGACAAATCGGCACGACGCGATCTGCCATATCAATCGTTGATCGCCGATGCGCGACGATGATCCTTGTAATCGGCAGTGAGCGAATAGCCCCGTTGATAATCTGTTCATTCTCCTCGTCGAGGTGACTAGTCGCTTCGTCAAGCAGGAGGATGCGCGGAGTGCGGTAGAGAGCGCGCGCCAATACGACGCGTTGAATTTGACCGCCCGAAAGTGAGTTGCCCATGTCGCCGACCAACGTCTGATAGCCCATCGGCATGCGCATAATCTCGTTATGCATGGCCGCGAGCTTGGACACACGTTGGATATGGTCGAAATCAGGGGCAGGTTGAAATGCCGCAATGTTTTCGGCAATAGAGCCTGCGAACAACCTGTCGTCCTGGAGAACGCAGCCGATCTGCGAACGGTAGTGTTCCATCCCGATTGCCAGAATGGGAAGCTCGTCCAACAGCACAGTACCGCTGCTAGGCGGCAGCAACCCGGCAAGTATTTTCAGCAGCGTGGTCTTCCCGCCACCAGATGGACCGACGATCGCCACGCACTCACCAGGTGCCACATCGAAGTCAAAACCCTCAATGATATGCGGCTCATTGTCGCCATAGCGGAAGCTGATGGCGCGTGCGCTCAGAGCCACCTTGCGGTGCAGCGTCGGCACGTTCTCGGCAGGAATGATCGGTACGTAAGAGCCTTCGATTTCTTCTGGCTCCGCAAGGGCGATATCGGCCACTCGCTCGCTATGGAGTCCAACCAGCGTTAGTTTTACTAACGTATCAACTAGCGTCGCAATCCGTAACGAGAACTGATCCTTGTAGGCGAGGAAAGCCACAAACATTCCGACCGTAAAAGCTCCCGACAAGACCGAACGAGCACCAAGATAAATAACAAGAATCCGGTCTAATCCAAACAATAATGTATTAACCATTTTAAAGATTAAATTGAGCTTCTCCACACGCAGATCAGCGCTGACATGGTCGACGAGGTAATTGTTCCACACGGCTTGCCGCCGGTCACCGATGACTAAGGCCTTAATGCTTGGCATACCGCGCAGCGTTTCAATGAAGTGCGTGTTCTCACGCGCACCATAAATGATTGACTCTTCATTTGCTGTCCGATAAAGGCGATAAGCAACAATGCGACTCATCCCGTAAAGCACCATCACGCCGATCGCGAGCATCGCCAGAAGCGGTTGGTAAAGCCACATCATAACAACAAGCCCCAGAGACATCAGCCCGTCGACTAGGCCGGAGATCACGCCGGTTGTCAGTGTCTTCTGGATTACTTCGAGCGACATGAATCGAGAGGCGAGATCGCCCACATGTCGCCGCTCAAAGAAACTAAGCGGCAAATGGATAAGATGACGAAAAAGGCTCATCTTCCATTGCAAAGTCAAAGTCGCGCCAGTGGCCATAATCGACCACGAACGTACAAAGTCGACGATCACTCTGAAGCCCATGATCAAAACAAGACTGAGGGTCACCAAGATAAGAAGATTCTGATCATCGACAACAATCACTTGGTCAAGAATCAACTGAAAGGCGAGCGGTGTCGCGATAATTAGGATTTCAAGGAACAGCGACATGGTGAGGATCTGCGTCGCTGCCCGGACAAACCCATCGGTGCGACGGACCAAATCGAAAATACGAACTCGTGCCCGCTCGGTCTTCCGCTCGAAACCATGATTGGGCCACGCTTCCAACGCTATACCGGTGAAGCGACGGGAAACCTCTTCAAAAGATACAACACGACGTCCCACTCCTGGATCGTGAAGCGCGACTCCATGTCTGCCAATGCGGGTCAAAACGACAAAATGCATATGGTCCCAATGCAGGATGCATGGAAGACGCAACCGTCTAAGATCGCCCATTTCCGCCCGGAGCACACGCGTAGATAGTTTCAACTTATGTGCAAGACGCACGACGTCATGCAAGGTCATGCCTTTGAGGGAAACGTCATAATGTTTGCGCAGGGCAGGTAGGTCCGATCGGTAGCCGTAGTGCCCGGCGATCATAGCAAGGCAGGCCATGCCACACTCTGCCGTCTCGGTCTGAAGCACGACAGGCGTACGATGCTTGTTAAACAGCATACCGCTGGGGAGAGAGGTGTTGAGGCTCATGCCGAGTACCTTTTCACGACGGCTATTTACGTTCCATGGAGGCTGTAGAGAGGCTCGAGTATCCATTGATAAATCGGATGGCGATCGAGCAACACGTGGGCGTCGACTTGCATACTGGCCTGGAGAGGTTCTGATCGGCCATACGCCATGACTTCGGGACGATCAGGCGCGACGATTACCCTGTAAAAAGTCTTGGACTGATCGACGAGCGGCATGTTAGGAACAATAACCTTGAGTTCGTCCGCCTGCAAAGCAGCACGCGAGATCTCGGTGACCGTTCCCCAGTACTCCCCAAACTTCTGATAGGGAAATGCGCTATAGCGTAGCAGCACCCGCTGCGCCGGTCGAAGAAAGCCAATTGACGTGCTGGGCGCAAGAAGCTCCGCTTGCATCCGGTCCTGCAATGGCACAATTGTCAGCATCCGGGCGCCATTGAGGACTACTTGCCCGGGCTGACTAGAGATCGCAGTCACCTTGCCAGAAGTTGGCGACACGATTTCGATAGAATGCTTTGCCTCACTGTTAGCAACCTGCTGATCGAGTTCGGAGAGTCTCATGTTTATCTCATCGACTTCGTTATCACTCTGCAAATGCAGCGTACCTAGTTGGGCCTGTGTCTCAATCTGCTGGCCCTGCAACCGCAAAATACGGCTTCTGAGCTCCTCAAGCTCGTCTTTTGAGCGCATCCAGTTCTGCTGCTGGATTTGGCTCTCATTAAGATTACCAATCCCTTTGGTGATAAACCCTGCGTAATCCGCAAAATCCTTGGTCAGCTTACGGACGAATTCATTCTTTACGGCAATCTGCACGTTCATCTGCTGGATTTGTGCCGCGAGATTCTCGATTTTGTCGCGAAGCTCCGCGCTCCGCTGATCTCTAATCACTGTTTTTCGGTTGATTTGGAGTAGAAGCTTGGAACGCTGCGCTGCGAGCGAGTGCAGAATCTGTTGTTGGGTAGCGCCGTTTCGGGTTGCGGTATCAGTATTAAGAGAGTAGAGTGGCATCCCACTATTGACGATATCACCTTCGTGTACGTTGAGCACTTCCACCCACCCAGTGCTCGGTGACATAACTTGGACGAGGCCGGTCAACGGAAGAACTACACCATGCAGTTCCACCCGGCGTGCGTAACTACCGTAAATGAGAAGTGTCGTTGCGGTAATCATTAATACTATCGAGGCGATACTCAACATCGCCACTGGGAGCCCCAAGGCGAGTGTATGCCGTCCGAGCCAAAGGGTTCTTTGCTCCTCAAGAGATTCTGTCCGAAATAGCCCGTGACGTGGAGCGCTGATCGCTCGAAGGTCATAGTTATGCTGAGTCGCCCGAGAGTTCTGAGTCACTTCTAAACAACCGCCCTATGTACAACCTTAACAATAAACAATTCTATGATCCTCCACGGTTTCCGTAGAGTGGTTACGCTACGCTCTGTGCTCTTTGCTCCGCCTCGGTGGGTGTCCGGTAGCCGAGGCCTGAATGCAACCGCCGTCGGTTGTACCAGCTTTCCACGTAGGCGAACAAGTCGCGCCTGGCCTCATCGTGGGTGGCGTAGGTTCGGTGGTGGACCAGCTCGGTCTTCAGCGTATGGAAGAAGCTTTCCATGGACGCGTTGTTCAGTGCGTTCTCGCGCCGGCTCATGGATGGCCGGATGCCGGTGCGGGCCAGCACGTGCTGCTAGTCGGCGCAGGCATATTGGGTTGAATGCCCCTGTCCGAATGATGCACCAGGCCGGTGCCGGGACGCTGGCGCTGGGTGGCCATCATCAGTGCCGAGATCGCCAGCTCGGCGCGCAGGTGGTCGCGCATGGACCAGCCAACGATCTTGCGCGTGTGCAGGTCCATGATGGCGGCCATGTAAAGCCAGCCTTCGCCCGTAGGTATGTAGGTCAAATCAGCTAGCCAGACCTGGTTCGGCTTGCTGGCCGTGAACTTGCGGTCCAGCAGGTTGGGGGCAATCGGGAAGGCGTGTCGGCTGTCCGTGGTCCGCACGCGGCGAGGCCGGGCCACAAGGCCGCGCACGCCATGGGCACGCATCAGGCGCTCCACCCGGCCACGTCCCGTTCTCCTTCCTTTGGCCCGCAGCGCCGCATGCACGCGCGGGCTGCCGTAGCGCCGCCCCTGGCTGCCGGCATGCACCTGGCGAATGTCGCCCAGCAGCGCCCGGCCTTCGGACACGCGCTTGCTTTCTGGCCGGGCACGCCAGGCGTAGTAGCCGGAAGGCGAGACCTGCAGCACGCTGCACATCACCGGCACCGGCCCAGCCGCAAACGCTTCGCGTTTCGGCCAGACCATGCGGTGGTTCTCGACGAAGCGAAACCTCATCATGACGGGTTCGCAAAGGTGGCGATCCCCTTTTGAGGATGTCGCGCTCCATCCGCAGCCGCTCGTTCTCGCGCTTCAGCCTCGCAATCTCGGCCGCCTGGTCCGCGTGCGGCACCGGCACGGGCTTGAGCAAGAAGGCCACTCCTGGCCGTGCCGTTGCCGGCACTGGGGTCGCAGCCGTCGCCCCACCCGGTTGCCCATACCGCCGTACCCAGCGCGAGATCAGGGTGTGGTGGATGCCCAATTCGGCTGCAACCAACGTCGCCGTCCGCCCCGTGCTGGTGACCATGTCAACCACCTGCCGCCGGTATCGTCCGTGTACGACGGCGACTTCAACCCCTGCGCCCCTGCTCCTACTGCCTGCTTCTCCATTGGATCCCTCCAGCTCCACTTCTGCCTGTTGGCCTCCACGGAACCAAGGGAGGATCAACCTTTCAAAACGGGTTTTAAAGGCAACTCTGGCGACCGCGACAGTCTTGGCGTCGCAGGCCAAGGGCACCTACCTACCCGACAAGTTCCACCGCCTCAAAGCACGGATGGGCATGAAGAAGGCCGCCATGGCGGTTGCCCACAAGATCTCTGGTCGTCGTGTTCCACATGCTTCAGCGCGGCGTCGGCTTTGCCGACCTCGAAGGCGGCTATCTCGACCGCTTCAACAAGTACAGTACGGCCGAGCGCCTGGCCCGGCGCCTCACCGCGCTCGGCTACGACGTCATGCTCCGCCCCAAAGCACCGGCCCGAGTGACGCCATGATCCACCACCACCCCGCTACAGGCCCACCCTATCGAATTTTCGGGCCAACCGAATCCCCTTCCGGCCACCTCTGTTTTCCTGCATTGTCCTTGTCATGGCAACAACCACCCGATCCATGCAACAGCGCCGCTGAAGCCGTCAGACTCTCTACGCCGCCATTACCAACCCCACCCGTAGTAGCCAGAGAACCGCGCGCCGCGCTACGCCACGCTGCGCTGGCTCCAGCACCTCCAGCAGCTCCCGCGGTGTCGCCTCACCGCGGCCATGCAGTTCGGCAAGCAGCCCAGCGATTCCAGTCTCGTCCAGTTCGCTTGGCAGTGCAGGCGCAGTGAAGCGCAACAAGGTGGGGAGGTCAACGGTCGCTGCCGCCGGGTCCAGTCTCAGCCGCTGTGAGGGCTGAAAGGTGCCACTCGGCCAAGCAGCGAAGGTCTGGGTTGGATCCATATAGCGCGGATCGGGCACTGGGAAGTCCGAATCCACCTTTTTTACTAGTGAAACCAACCGGATTGCCTGTTGTTCCCGCCAGAGGGCCTTGTATTGCGGGATAACCGCGGCCCAATCGAAAGTTTCCCGCACCCGCGACTGGCCCGCTGCCCCCATGCGACGTCTGAGCGCCGGATCAGCGGCAAGCGCCCGGAACGCCTCCGCTGCGGCCCCGATATCCACTGCAGTCAGCCGCGCCGTCAACGAAAGCCACGAGCCATAGTAGATGTTTAGAGTGGCATAGCGGAGCGATGCCTCCCGGCCATCCCCCGGCGGCAGCATCAGCGTCGGCACTAGCATGCCGTCCACTCCGTGTCGTACCGTATCTCGGAAGCCATCCCAGTCGGTGGCAACCACTGGCAATCCGGCCGCCATGGCTTCGACCAGCGCTAAACCGAAGGTCTCCTGGATGTTGTCCACCAGGAAAGTGAAAATGTCGGCGGCGGACCAGATTTGCTGCTGTACCACCTCATCCCGCCCGTCCAACACGTGCAACCGCACTTCAGGACAGAACACTGCGGCCTGCTCACGCCATATTGCCTCCTCGGGAGGATGTAGCCACCAACCGGCTAGAATTAAATGTAGAGGGTGCGGCTGGGTTTGCGCGGCCCGGCCCAGTGCTGCCAGCATCGGCAGCGGATGTGCCTTCCCATGCCGGCTAAGCCGGCCGACATAGAGGACCGCCACTTCCTTCGCATCAATCCCGAGCCGCTCACGCCAAGCCGTTCGCCATTCTTGTCGAGACGTGAAGCGGGACGCATCCACGCCGAGCGGGATCACTGGCAGAAGCGGACGAGGAAACTGGATCGCGCCTAGTCGCTCTGCTAACCTTGCTTGCTCTGTCCGCAGCATCTCGTCTACCATGGTGGCAACGGCCCGGGAGGTGCAGACCAGTGCATCCCAGGGTTGCACCGGGGCGGTGGCCAAATCCGCCACCATGGCCATGGCGGCGAAATCGGCCGTAGTATGCGTGAGACCCGTTAGAGCATAGGCCTGAGCTCCGATAAAACTACGTGTCCTCGCGTTGGCAACCAGGTTTGGATCCCAAAGGACCAAGCCGCCGACCTGCGCCAGTTGATCAAGCTGGTGCCCTTCGATAATCTGCAAAGGCATGTTAGCGCCGAGATCGCGAGCAAGATCTTCAAATGCAGTGCCCAGTCGGGTTTGCTGCGGCGTGTAGCCATATAACGTCTCCAGCTCGCCATATCTGATTAGGCCCTGCAGAAAGCTTCGATTGGCCACCAGTCGGCCCATTAGCTCTTCACGGGCAGTCTCAAAATTTTCCGGGAGGAAGTGAATGGCCGGCGAGGAGGACTTTAGCATGCGTTCCTGATTTCTGCTGTTTTTATTGACTCGGCCAGGGTCATCTTGGGTGCTGATCGCATCCAAACCCAGGCAGCCCAGGGGTAGAAGTCGAAGCTCATGCAAGATTACCCTGGCCGGATCAATAACAGGCTGCGGAGATTCACAGTACGTGATCAGTCGAGCAAACGTATTGTCTCAAATTCTCGGCATGTATTAGTTGTTGGAACACCCCAAAGTTGTGGGCTGGGGTGAAGGGTTTGGAGCAGGTTAGCAATGCGCTGCAGACCTCGCGTGAACCACGCTGTCATGCTGCGCAGGACGTTGAGCCTGGCCAACGGGTCTGGGTAGCGGATTTGGCTATTCTCAAGGCCGAAGCCACGTGTCTTGAGGTCAGAGAACATCGGCTTGATGCCCCAGCGCCGTGCGTAGTTGAGTTGGCGAGATAGCTTGGGGTTTCTCAGGCATCGCGACGATCAGAGTTCCTCATGGCCGGGGTCCTGAATGAAGCCGATGTTCGTGCGCACCCGGCGCGCGGTCAGCTCCACTCCCGTCAGGTGGGGGGAGTCCTGGACCAGGTGCCCGACCAGCCCCGCGTCGGCACCGTCGATCCATAGGCGAAGATTGCCCTTCAGCTGCAGCCGGTAGTCCCGGCCCAGCGACTGGCAGTGACCGATCAGCGCGGGCGTGCCGTAGAACCGGGCGCCAAGCAGCCACACGCGCGCCAGTTCGGGCAGCCAGGCAGCGACGGTGTCGAGCAGGCCTTTCTGCACGCCAAAGCCGATGACAACCTCGGTTTCCTCGACCCGCCAGGCCAGCGGCAGGGCGCGCTCGCCCCACCGCAAGGCCAGCATAAGAACTTGGTGCCGCTCGGAGACCCGGCTCTGGTCCAAAATCAGGTCCACCCACCCCTCTAGCCCCGCCTCGGCTTGCGCTCGTGCCAGCACCTCGCTCGCGAACGGCAGCATCACACTCGATCAGCGGGTTTACCAGCACCCACACGATCCATTGGTAGCGCATGTCGATCCGGCTCGGTTGGCGCGACAAGGCAGCCGCCAGCGACATCAAGTTGGCGCTGCGTTCACTAAAACCTGTTTTGAAAGGTCGGCCTGGGTGAGGTGACGGGATAACCGAGGCTGCCCTGACGGCGTTCCAGAAGGCTTCCCCTTCCCGGAGCTTGCCAGGTGGACGCCTGGGGATCGCGCGTTGGTCGGAGACTATGGGTCTGGCCAAGCCTTGAGCGATGACCAATACCGATTGCTGGAGCTGCTGATCCCGCCCGCCAAGGCCGGGGGTCGCCCGCGGACCACCAACATGCGGCGCCTGCTGGACAGCTTGCTCCACCTGCTGCGCACCGGCTGCCAATGGCGGCACCTGCCGCCCCTTCCGGCGTTCCTGCCGTGGCCGACCGTGTATGGCTACTTCTGCACCTTCCTCAGCGGCGGTGTATGGGACAGCATGCGCCATCACCTCGTGGTCATGCTGCGCGAGGGCGCCGGGCGCGAACCAAGCCCGACAGCCGCGATCATCGACACGCAAAGCGTGAAAACCACGGAAAGCGGCGGACCTCGCGGCTATGACGTCGCCAAAAAGGTCAACGGGCGCAAGTGCCACATCGCGGTGGACACCCAGGGGGTGCTGCTTGGCGTGCTCGTGCCTGCCGCCTCCGTCCAGGACGCCGACGGCGCGGGCGACCTGCTCCGGCGCATCAAGCCGCTCTACTGCTGGCTCCGGACCGTGTTCGCCGACAGCATCTACAACCGCGTGGCAGCCCTGCTCGCCTGCTTCCTGCTCGGCCTGACGCTGCTCATCATTCGCCGTGTCCCAGGCATCAAGGGCTTTGTCGTGCTGCCACGCAGGTGGGTCGTCGAAAGAACCTTCGGCTGGCTCGGCCGCTGGCAGCGCCTGTCCAAGGATTACGAACATTTGCCCGAGGTCTCCGAAGCCATGGTCACCCTCGCCATGATCCGCCTCATGCTCCATCGCACCGTTTACCCAAACCGCAAACAGCTGCCCGTTCCGTGACTTCTGAAACGGGCATTTACTCAATTTACACTGGGAGAAACTCTCTGGCAGGTGATGCCAGAGAGCTTGTGCGTGGGTCAGGCGAAGGTGCTGTTACCGCCACTGGCGTTGCTGCCGTTGGCGTTACTGCCTGTACCGCTGGCATTGCCACCGGGAGCATTGCCGCCGTTCGAAAAGTTGGTGAACGAGCCGTTAAAGAAGCCGCCAGCAACGGCTTTGAGCTCCTCGTCGTTCAGCTCGACCAGCGTGACAACTGTTTCCATCTTCTTGTCCATAACTTTTCTCCTAAGTCGTTTGTAGACATTTCCTGGAGTCATCTGCCAGGAAGTCCGCATGTTGGGTCAGCCGAAGTTGCTGGAACCACCGGTGGCTGTGCCGCCGGTGGCTGTGCTGTTCGTGCCCGTGGCATTGCCACCGGGAGCATTGCCGCCATTCGAAAAGGTGCTGAAGGAATTGTTAAAGAAGCCGCCAGCAACGGCTTTGAGCTCCTCGTCGTTCAGCTCGACCAGCGTGACAACTGTTTCCATCTTCTTGTCCATAACTTTTCTCCTAAGTCGCTTGTAGCCACTGCACTTAATCGTAGTACGAATACGGTCGAGCAGCATTAGATTCCCCTCCCGCAGTTCACCCTTAACCTTTTTAGCTACCGAAAGGCAACCCTGAGTATCACAGGTGACTGTGCTGCACGGATCAAGAGTGCGAGCGCAAAGCTTCTACCCGATTCTGACTTGGCTTGGCCACTTTCGGCCACAACCCCATTGGGCATGAAGCCTCACTCGTGGGCCAGGGCTGTTCAACGCTGTGAAGCAGCGAGCATTTTGAGCAGGTCCTTGATGCCTGCGAGACCGGCGCGGTAGCGGTCCTGGCTGAGCGTGTCGGTCTGGTTGGCCTTGAGGATGTTGAAGGCGAAGCTGCGCAGGCGGGCGAACACGCCGGGGTTGGTGCGGATGCGCGAGCGGTCCTCGCCCAAGGTGACGTCACGGCTGTAGTGGGACGTCACGGCTGTAGTGGGAGGTGTTCTCGATCCGCCAGTGCGCCCGGATTGCCTCGGCGGCGCAGGCGGCGGTCACCGGCGTGTTCGCGATGTAGAAGGCGGTCTCGGCGGCGTGGCGCAGCAGCCCGGTCTTGGCGTTGCGGGTGTAGACGCTGCGCTCGACCCGAATGACGGCGGCGACGTGCGGACGCCAGTCGGTGTCGGCCAGCGTGTTGGCAAGATCGAAGACGGAAACGGTGCGGCGTTCGTCGCGGTTGCGGCCCTTGTCGTGGCTGTGGGCGGACCCGAGCGGCGCCGTGGTGGCCGAGACCTGCTGGACCCGCTGGTGCAGGGTCGGCTGGTTGTCCTTGACGCCGACGATCAGGGCGATGTTGGCGGCTGCCGCGACGGCGAGAAGTTTTTTTGGCAGTGCAGCGCGTCGAGCGTGACGACGGCGCCGGGGGCGAGGCCGAGTTCGGCCAGCAGCGCCTGCGCCGCCGGGAACTCCGGTATCATGTATACCCTGTTCACGCCAGGATCCGAAAATCCTTGGGCGAGATGATGCGAAAGTTGTCTGATACGGTGTCGCAATAGATGTGCCACTTCTTCGGCACCTCCTCGCGCAAGAATGTCAGGATCGCGCCGCTGAAGTCGGCAAACGTTGCGTGGCACCGGTTGTGGGTGACGTGCTTGTGCATCAAGCCCCATAGCCGCTCGATCGGGTCGAGATGCGGGCAGTAGGCCGGAATGAAGTGCAGCTTGATCCGGCATCCCGGCCTCGCTAGCCAGGCCTGCACCCGCTTCGCGTGATGGTATCGCGCATTGTCCAGGAAGAGGTGGATGACCCGCTTGCCCGGATACATCGCCTGAATGGCCATCAGCAGCATGATCGTGCTGGCGGCATCCACCGTCAGCACGTCCAGCATGCGGGTCTTGCCGGTCTCCAGGTCAATGGCGCCGTGAACGTTCAAGCGTTGCCGCCCGCTGGTCTGCGCCACCGCGACCGGGGTGTGCTTCGGCGCCCAGCATCCCACCGGGCGCACCGCATGCGTGGGATGCACCGCATCGCCGAACAGCACCGCTTCATCGTCGGCCAGATGCGTCAGCAGGTCTTCATACGCCCTGATGAACGCCGCCTGCTTCTCAGGATCGAGCTTGCGCGACACCGCTTTCGGCTTGCGATGCTCCATGCCAAGCCGATGCAGCAGCGCGATCAGGCCAGACCGGCCCTGATACGCGATGCCGCACTCCGTCTCGATCCAGGCGCCCACCTCACGCGTCGTGCGCGGCAGCACCTCGGTGATCCAGGCCTTCAGCTTGTCCTGCTGCTCATCGCTCAAGCGGCATGCGCTGCCCTCGTAACCAAAGCTCGCCAGGCCCTCGATCCCGTCCTCCTCATACAGGCGGTGCCAGGTGCGGACGGTGTCGTCGTCCAGCAACAGCACCGCCGCGATCGCCTCGCAACTCATGCCCTGGTCCAACAGCACCAGCGCGTTCGCGCGCCGCGCCAGACGATGCGCCGCCGACCCGTCCCGAGCCAGGTCGATCAGGTCTTGCCGCGATACGCTGTCCAGGAACCCAGGTCGGATCATCGGGCCGGTAGAGTCCAACTCGGACCCACTTGGCAAGGGGGCCGGGCCGGATTCTCAGGGAGTCGGGGTATA
>JAABUQ010005368.1_pt1 | contig 20553 bp, 18 predicted proteins | sample 5560001 | NCBI WGS metagenome assembly JAABUQ01 (sample SAMN10711888, study PRJNA513371) | rock metagenome | isolation source: Antarctica rocks | place: Antarctica: Victoria Land, Finger Mt nord | collected 2015-12-18
TGTCGGTCGGTGTTGCCGTGTCGGTCGGTGTCGCTGTACCGGTCGCCGTGCCCGTCGGCGCGCTCGTGCCCGTCGCGGTACCGGTCGGTGTTGCGGTACCGGTCGATACCACGGCACTGGTCGGCGTTGCTGTACTGGTCGCCGTGGCCGTCGCGGTGTCGATCGGCGTCGCCGTACTGGTCGCCATGCTCGTCGCGGTGTTGGTCGGCGAGTTCGTGGCCACCGCGGTGTTGGTCGGCGAGTTCGTGGCCGCTGCGGTGTTGGTCGGCGAGTTCGTGGCCGCCGCGGTGTTGACCGGCGAGTTCGTGGCCGCCGCGGTGTTGACCGGCGAGTTCGTGGCTGTCGCGGTGCTGATTGGCGTGGCCGTCGCCGTGCTGCACACTTGATTGTTTCGCACAACGTTGTTGGTGTCTAATGTCACCGCGCCGTTGCGGGCATACAGGCCGCCGTTCGTGTTTGTCCCTGTATTGAGGGTGATGGAGGCCAGCGCCAGGATATTTCCTGTAAAGTTGGTGGCCGTCCCCAGGGTCGCCGAACTGCCAACCTGCCAGAAGATATTGCTACTGCACGGCTGAGCACCATTGGTATTGATAAACACCACGCTGGAATTACTCGCCGTGGTGAGGGTACTCCCTATCTGGAAGATGAAGACACTGCTGGGGTTGCCCTGGCCATCCAGGGTGAGTTGCCCGGTCAACTGCGCTGAGGACGAGAAACAATACACCCCGGGAGTGAGGGTTTTGCCGCCCAGATCCTGGCCGGTCAACTGGACATCGCACGGTTGCCCCGCGGCACTGTTATACGCAGTGGTCACGTCACTCTGGGCCTGGCTTGCCACGGCGTCGTTGGCGTGGATCACCCCGCCGCTCACGAGTCCGGGCGGAAATCCCGTCACCGCGGTCCCTGGGCTCACGCCCAGATCGCCGAACACCGTGGTTGGGCCGGTATTCGTGACCGTGCTGCCCCCGAGCACGGCAAACGTGGCGGCCGTTCCAAGAGGGGGAACGGTCGCGGCGCGCGCCGCTCCCGGCGACAGCAGCGGCGCCAGGGGTAGCAACAGCAGCAGCGCCGCTGGTCGTAGGTATGTCCTTAGCTTCATGGATGTTGGCTCCCTTCGGGGCGGACGATGTAACGTATCGTCGGTCCGGTAGCTGGGCTGACTCGGAGAGTCCCCTGGCTTTGCGCCCCCGGCTCGCGCCGGGTTTGCCATTATCGCCCGAGTGTATCCCCCGAGAGAAGCGGGGCAGCCCGTTGCCCCAACTGCATCCACCATAGAGCAGATGGCGATCGCACCACAATCCCCTAAATGGGAGATGGCAATCCCCTAAATGGGAGATGGCGCACCGCAATCGAGTGCAGACATGTTACCTTTGCGTGCTGCCCTTCGTCTTACCTGTCAAGCAGACCCTCTCTGCCGCGATCCGTACGAACAGCGCCTGCACAGGCGAAAGGAAGAAGATCACATGGCACGTCGGTCTCACTCCGCGCTCATCGCTTGTGGCCTCGTGGCGGCCGGCCTCGGAGGCGCGCTCCTCGGGCCAGCCCTGGCGCCGGGCGGCCTGTCGCCACGTTCCACCCTCGCGGACACCGCGTCCACCGTCGCGACGACGCCGCCGAACAGCGTGGCGGTGAACGGCAGCGGCGAGGTTCGCGTCCCGCCCGACATGGCCACCGTCACCTTCGGCGTGCTCGCCGATCGAGCGACGGCCGCGGACGCGCAGGACGAGGCGAACCGGGTCATCGCCGCCGCCGTGGGCAACCTGCACCGGCTCGGCATCCCCGACCGCCTCATCCAGACGGCCGCCATCGCGCTGCAACCGCGTACCGACAACAGTGGCAACGTGATCGGCTACGAGGCCAGCCAGACCCTGGCGGTCGTGGTCGACCGTGTGGCGTTGGTCGGGCGGGTGGTGGACGCGGGCGTCGCCGCCCATGCCAACAACAACGTGGGCATCGCCTATGGCCTGCGTGACGAGAACGCCGCGCGCACCGCCGCGCTCAGGGTGGCCGTTGGGGTCGCGCGGACCCGTGCGGCCGCGGCGGCCGCCGCCCTGGGCCGCTCGCTGGCTGGGGCGCACGTCCAACTCACGGAGAACACGCAGACGGTCCAGCCGCAGCCGGTTGTGGCCGCCGGTCGGCAAGCCGCGCCCAGCGCCGCGGCGCCGACGCAGGCTTTTGGCGGCACGCTGACCGTCCACGAGGACGTGGGGCTGACGTATACGTTCTGAGCCCTGGCATGCCGTCCGATGCCCATCCCGGAGGGAGCCGCCCCAATCTCCTTTCTCCCCCTTCCATATAGCTACTGTCCCACTCAGATGAACGGGAAGGTCACATGCCCACACTCAATCCTCCGGCCAGTTGGCCGAGCGGCGCCAGGGATGTCTACACGGCGCTCCAGACGTACCGCATCGTCGGCGCCTCGGCCTGCACCGCCGCTATCGTCGAGGCGCTCACGGCGTTGGCCGCCGACGTAGCCGGCCGGCCCAGCGGCGCCGTCTACCAGGAGCTGGCCGCGGCCGGGTCCTTGTTTTGCGCGCTCAAGCCCAACACCGCGGCCTACGCCAATGTCGTGCATCTGTTACTGAGGGGACTCGACACCGTCTCGGCGGCGCCGTCCGAGCTTGCGGCCACGGTTGCTCAGCGCGGCGACGCCTTTTCCACGTATAGTACGGCGAGTGTAGACCGGATCGCGGCCATGGGAGCCGATCTGCTCGCCGCGCGCAGCGGTGTGCTCGTTCACGACTACAGCAGCACGATCCTGGCGATGCTGGCCGAGGCGGGACACCAGGACAAAGATCTCATGGTATTCGTCACGGCGGGACAACCGGTCGACCAGGGACCCAAAGTGGCGCGGGCGGTCGCGTCCTATGGCCACCGCGTCACCTACCTGCCGGACACGGCCGTCGGGCGCGTTATCGCCGGCGTCGACGTCGTGCTGAGCGGCGTCGAAACACTGTTCCAGAACGGCGATCTCGCCAACACGGTCGGTACCTTCCCCATCGCCCTCGTGGCCCGGAACGCCGGCGTGCCGTTCTACGGCGTGACCGAGCGCATCAAGATCCACCCCACGGCCGCCACGGTCGCGGTCTCCGAGCTGACGGCGCAGGTCCTGCACGGATGGCCCCCTCCCGAGGTCGAGTTGCCGCCTCATACACGTACGTGTTCCGAGGTGTTGGACCTGACGCCGGCGCGCCTGGTGACCGACTACATCACCGAGGTCGGTCTGGTCACGCCCGGTCAGGTGGCGGCAGCGCTGGAGGGCCTCCGGTCACGGTTGGCGTAAGCTCACGAGCGGACAGCACCTGCGACTAAAGTCGCATGGCAAACCACGGACACTGAAGTGTCTCTCTCGACCGTGGCTTGTGCCTGACCGGTGACACTCCGGCTTCCTACAGGACATCCGAGCGACTTTAGTCGTCGTCGTTTGCCATGCGACTTTAGTCGCAGGCGTCGTGATGCACCCGCCGAAAAGAGCCACTTGACAATCCCGACGCCGGGGGCTACAATGGCCTCATCATGTCGGATGTCCAACAAGCAGAGTCGCTTGCCGAGGGTTTCTCTCGACCGCTCGAGTCGCTCGCCGTGGGGATCGCGCGGCAACTGAGCGAGCGGATTCGAGCGGGGACGCTGCGCCCCGGCATGCAACTGCCGAGTGAGCCGAAGCTGGCTGAACAGTTCGGCGTCAGTCGTAATACGTTGCGCGAGGCCATACGCACCCTGATTGCCCAGGGCGCCCTGGAGTCGCGCCAGGGCATCGGGACCTTTGTGCGCGAGGAGCGCGCGGCGGCGTGGCCGGTTGAGACCGGCATCGAGGAATTGACGAGCACGACGGAGATGATCCTGCGCGCCGGCCATCGACCGGGATGCCGCGACTATCGCCTGGAGGTTGTCGCCGCGCCCGCTACCGTGGCAACGGCGCTTTCTCTCGCTCACGAGGCGCGGGTCTATCATCTCTCGCGCGTGCGGCTGGCCGATGACCAGCCGGTGATGGTCTGCGCCGACTACCTTCCGGCGGACCGCGCGAGCGGCGCCGACATGCGACGCTTCGAGGGGAAAGGGTCCCTGTTCTCGTTCCTGGCCGAGCGGTGCGGCCTGGCGGTCACGGTGGCTCGCACCGTCATCACACCGGTTATTCCCACCGCGCGGGTCGCGGAGGCGCTGTCCATCGCGGGCGACGCCCCCCTGCTCTTGCTGAAGCAAACCCACTTCGAGTCCGACAACCAGCCGTTTCTGTATAGCGAAAACTACATCAACCCGTCTTTTATCGGCTTTCACGTGCGTCGCACGCCGCCTTCCCCTGGTCGGGGGGCGAGTCCGCGGCTGCCCGCATCCTAACAGCGGGGAAAGGAGGGCATCATCGGTCAGGCGCGGTCGGTCTGAGGCTACGACATCATGACGATTTGTATGACAGGAGGGTAATCATGGCTACGTTTCGTACACGCACTCTTCCCCGTCGCTGTCTGGTGAGCATCGCCGCGCTCTCGCTCGCGCTGATGCCCACCGCTCTGCTGTTCCCCGGCCGCGCCACGGTCGCGGCGACTATGCCCCCACAGCGCGCGGCGTTGATCAGTATCCAGCCGGTCAACGACAAAGGCGTGATGCAGGCCTTCGTCGGCGGGTTCAACGCCGCGGCCGCGCAGTACCACTACGCCGCGAGCCGCGTCATCCTCGACGAGGACCCCTCGACCTACGTCTCGACGCTCCAAACCGTGGCCTCCGCGGGCTACAACCTGGTCATCGTCACGTTCCCGCCGATGATCCAGGCCCTGAGCACGGTGGCGCCCCGGTTCCCGAACGTCCACTTCCTGCTGCTCGACGCGCAGATCCCCAAGCCGCTGCCCAACGTGCAGACCCTGTTCTTCTACGAGAACCAGTCGTCCTTCCTGTCGGGCGCGCTGGCGGCCTACATGACCAGGACCCACAAGGTCGGCTTCCTCGGCGCCCTGGTGCAGGACGTGATCAACCGCTACCTGGTGGGTTTCTACGAAGGGGTGAAGTACGTTAATCCCCACAACACGGTCTGCTGGTCCTACGTCAACGCGCTCGAGGACCCGGCGCTCGGCAAGCAGTTTGCGCTGACCATGTACGGCCAGGGCATCGACGTGATCCATGCCGCGACCGCGGGGACGGAGGTGGGGGTCTACCAGGCGTCGGAACAGGCGCATAAGTACCTCATCGGCGCCGATGTGGATATCCGGCCCTTCGATCCGAGCTATGGCCTCTCGGCGTCGGGCCCCGACTTTGCCCAGGCGGCGGTCCTCGTGATGCGGCAGCAGGCCAACGGGACCTTCCGCGCCGGGCGGCAGCAGTATGGCCTGGCCGACGGCGCCGTCCGCTTGCTGCCCTTCAACGACAAGCTCGTGCCCCAGAGCGTGCAGCGCGCGGTTCTGCACGTCCAGCAGCTGATCGTCAAGGGACGGATCATGGTACACACGGATACCTACCTCAAACAGCTCAAGAACTGCTCGTAGCGGCGAGAGGGCGTCCGTCGTGACACAACGGTCCGAACCCATCCAGCCGATCGCGCCCACCGTGGACAGCGGCCGTGCCGCGTCAGGGCCCACGCTTGCCATGGACGGTGGGCGCGGCGCCCTGGCGGACGTGCCCGCGCTCGCGGTCCGTGAGGTCAGCAAGCGCTTTGGCAACGTCCTGGCCAATGATGGCGTCAGCTTCGACGTCCGTCCCGGCTCTATCCATGCCCTGGTGGGCGAGAATGGGGCCGGCAAGACGACGCTGATGCGCATCGTGTACGGCCTGTACGCGCCCGACAGCGGTCATATCGAGTTGGATGGACGGCCGGTCGCCTTCCGCGGGCCGCGGGACGCCCTCTCGCGCGGCATAGGGATGGTTCACCAGCACTCGCTGCTGGTGAACTCCCTGACCGTGGCTGAAAACGTGCTGCTGGCCTTGCCGGGACTGGGACGACCGCCACGGGCGCAGGTGCGGGCGCGCTTGCAGGCCCTCTCTGACGCCAACAATCTGCGCCTCGACCCCGCGGCCCGCGTGGGGGCGTTATCGGTGGGAGCGCGCCAGCGCGCGGAGATCCTGGGCGCGCTGTTCCACGGGGCGCGTCTGTTGATCCTGGACGAGCCCACCACTGTGTTAACGCCGCGGGAGGTGGCGGAGCTCTTCGCCGTGCTGCGGCGCCTGCGCGACGCGGGCGCCACGATCATGCTGGTCACGCATAAGCTGACCGAGGTGATGGCCCTCAGCGACAGCGTGACCGTCCTGCGCGACGGCAAGGTGGTCGAGACCGTGGCCACGCGCGCGACCGACGAGCGCGGCCTGGTGCGGCTGATGGTGGGCCGCGATGTGCCGTTACGTCTGACCGACCCGGCGGCGGCGCGGCCGGCGCCGGCCGCGACCGGCCCCGTGCTGCGGTTGAACGGCCTGACGGTGCATGACGACGCGGGCCTGGAGCGGGTGCGCGCGGTCGGCTTCGCGGTGCTGCCAGGGGAAATCGTGGCCGTCACCGGCGTGGAGGGCAACGGCCAGACCGAGCTGGCCGAGGCGCTGGTCGGCCTGCGCCCGTGCGCCTCGGGCGAGATACAGCTGCGCGGACAGACCGTCAACGGGTGGTCCGTGCAACGCCGCAGGCAGGCCGGCCTGGCCTACGTGCCGGAAGACCGCATGGTGCAGGGCATCACACCCCTGGTGTCGGTGCGCGACAACCTGATCCTGGGACGGCACGATCAGCCGCCCTACGCCCGCTTCGGCCTGCGCAACCTGGGAGCAACGGATCGCTTTGCCCGCCAGGCCATCGACGACTTCCATATCGTGGCGCCCTCGCCGGCCAGTATGGCCACGACGCTCTCCGGCGGCAATCTGCAGAAAGTGGTCGTGGCGCGCGAAGTGTCGAAGGCGCCGCTGCTGCTGGTGGCGGCGCAGCCGACGCAAGGCGTGGACGTGGCCGCGGCACACCTGATCCGCGCGACGCTCTTGCGGCTGCGCGACGAGGGCGTGGCAATCGTGCTGGTGTCGTCCGACCTGAGCGAGGTGTGCGACCTTGCCGATCGGGCCGTGGTGCTGTACAACGGCCGCGTCTCCGGGCAGGTGCAACGGCGCGACCTGAGCGAGGAAGCCATCGGCGTCCTGGCGATGGGCCTCCGTCCATGACGACGCACGACCGCGCGCGGAGGACGCCGGAGAGAACGATGCTGCGACAAACGGCGCGGTCGCTTGTCGGCCTGGCCCTTGCCGCGGTGCTGGCCGCGCTGGTGGGGTCGCTGATCCTGATCCAGACCGGTCAGAGCCCGCTCGACGCGGCGACGGGGCTGTACCAGGGCGCGTTTGGCTCCTCGACGGCCACGCTGGGGACGCTGACCGCCACGACGCCGCTGATCTGGGCCGCGCTCTCCTTCATGGTCGCGTTCCGCGCCGGGATCTTCAACGCCGGCGGCCAGGGGCAGTTCATTATGGGCGCCTTTGCCGCCGCGCTGGTCGGCTTCGCGCCCGCCCTGGCAGGGCTGCCGGGGGTGATCCACGTGCCCCTCGTGGTGCTGGCGGGGGCGTGCGGAGGGGCACTGTGGGCGCTGCCCCCGATCCTGTGGAAAATCTTCGCGGGGACCAATGAGATCCTGACCACGCTGATGATGTCCTACATCGCCTCGCTACTCAACGACTATCTGGTGCTCGACGTGTTCCGGGCCTCGGCCATCCAGCCGGGGACGAACGCGCAGACGCCCACGCTGGCCGCGGGCGCGCAGTTCCCTCCCCTCGTCGCGGGGTCGCAGGTGACGTTCATGCTGCCGCTCGGCGTGGTCGCGGCGGCGGCGATCTGGGTCTTCTTCCGCCGCACCGTGCTGGGATACGAGTTGAACATGCTGGGCAAGGGCGCGCCGCTGGCCCGCGGGGGCGGCATCGGCGTGCGGCGCTTGATGGTCATCGCCATGCTGGCCAGCGGCGGCCTGGCCGGCGTCGCCGGCGCCGCGGTCGTCGGCGGCGTCTTTCTCGCCGACATCACGCCGTTCAACAGTAACGTGGGCTTCGACGGCCTGCTCGCATCGCTGCTAAGCGGCAACTCGCCCGTGGTCATCCCGGTCGCGAGCCTGTTCTTTGGCGCGCTGCGCAACGGGGGACTGGGCTTGCAGATCTTCACCCCCATCTCGCGCTACATCGCGGATATCCTGATGGCCACCATCATCATTTTCGCCTCGGCGCGCGCGATACCCGCGCTGCCGGGGTCACAGGCGCTGCGCCGGCTCTGGACACGAGTTGTCGGACGCCCCGAAAGGCAATGAGGCATGCCGCGCACGATTCTGGATACCCTTCAGCCCGGCCTGCAGCTGTCCGCTCCGCTGCTGCTGGCCGCGGTGGGCGGCCTGTTCAGCTACCGCGCCGGCGTCTTCAACATTGCGCTGGAAGGATTCATGCTGATCGCCGCCTTCTTCTCGGTTGCCCTGGCCTCCTACGCCGATTCGATCTGGGTAGGCGTCGCGGCGGGGATCGTCAGCGCCATGCTGCTGGCGGCGGCGATGGGCGTGGTGGTGCTGCTGTTCAAGGCCGACGAGGTGATCGTCGGCATCGCCCTCAACATTTTTGCGCTGGGCCTGACCTCGTACCTGCTCAACAGCGGGGGCAACGGCGGCTTCTTGCGGCTGTCGAGCGGGCTGCCCACGGTCTCTATCGGGCTGCTGAGGGGCATCCCGGTGGTCGGCGACATCATCAATGGCCAGGACCCGCTGGTCTACGTTTCCTGGCTGGCGATCCCCGCGGCCGCCTGGACGCTCAAGGGATCGCTCTTCGGCCTGCGCCTGCGGGCGGTCGGCGAATCCCCCCTCGCCGCGCAGGCGGCGGGGATCTCCGTGGTACGCATCCGGTTCGCCAGCTTTCTGCTGAGCGGATTCTTTTGCGGTCTGGCCGGCGCGGAGCTGGCTCTGGGCTCGGTCTATCTCTTCTCCGAGAACATGACCTCCGGCCGCGGCATCATCGCCTTCGCCGCCGTGATCTTCGGCGGCGGGATACCGCTGTACGTGGGGATAGCTGCCTTGTTGTTCGGCTTTTCCGAGGCGATCGCCGGCCTGGTGCAGATCGGGTCAACCTTCCCCCCGCAATTCGTCTTGATGGCCCCCTATATCCTGGTCATCCTGGCGCTGGTGCTGACCGGCCGCCGCCAGGCCCTGCGCTCGTATCTGCACGGCAAACGGCGCGCCGCGGCGGCAAGCGCGAGCGGCGAGGCGCCGGCCCCGCCGGACCGATTGGCAAGCCCCACGCTCGGCGCCGTCGACAGCGTGGACAGTGGGAAGGAGGCGTAGGGATGCCCAACGCGCGGGTCGTGGTCATGGGCCATTGCACCATCGACGACATCTACCAGCCCGACGGGCGCGTGCTGGCGCGGACGCCCGGGGGCGCCGCCGCCTATGCCGCCGTGGGCGCGGCCATGTCCGACGTGCGCGTCACGCTGGTGACGCTGCTCGGACACGATTATCCCTTCGAGCGCTTACGGGCCGGCCTATCGGCCCGCGGCAACGTCGACATGAGCGCGGTGCGCTGGCTGGACCGGTCGAGCATCCATGACGTGGCCCGCTACGGCGCCGACGGCTCGCGCGTCTTTGAGATCGATGACTGGACGGCTATGGACGAACTGACGCCCGGCGTCGCGGACATCCCGCCAGCAGTGCTCGGCGACGCCGTCGTCCTGCTCACGCCATGCGACCTGGACCGGCAGTTAGAGATCGTCCGCTTCCTGCGCGGACACGGCCGCTCCGTGGCGACGGACACGGAGATCCACTACTTCCCCGCCGAGCCGGCCAGGAGCATGCTGCTCCAGGTGGCGCGCCACTCATCGTATTTTTTGCCCAGCATCGAGCATCTGCAGCTCCTGTTTGACCGGCGATCCGCTGACCCGCTGGACTACGAGAGCGAGCTGATGGCCCTGGGCTGTCCCTGGGTCAGCGTCAAGCAGGGACGGGCCGGGAGCACCCTGTTCGACTGCGTCGGGGGACGGCATTGGCGCATCCCGGCGATCGAGGACGTCGTGGTGGAGGATACGACGGGGGCGGGCGACGCCTACTGCGGCGGCTTCGCGGCCGCTCTGGCCGAGCACGAAACCCCGCTGGACGCGGCCTGCCGCGGCACTGTCGCCGCGTCCTTCGTGGTAGAAAGCATCGGCGCCGGCATGCCGGCGCACTTCGATCCCGCGCTCGCCGCGAGACGCCTTGATGGGCTGTGCGCCCGTATGCAACGCTAGTGCCGAGACGGCCTACCTGCGACTGCCCGGCTGGACCGGGACCGGCTGCGGCCGGTCGGGGGCCAGTCCGCATGTGTCGCATGGCAAACCACGGACACTGCGGTGTCAGGACGAGGAGACGAAGGTAGGGGCGTATTGCATACGCCCTGTATACGCCCTGATCGCGGGACATGAGGGGCAATTGCGATACGCCCCGACGATCTACACCCGACCGCAGTCGGCGTTGGTTTGCCATGCGACCGCAGTCGCAGGCTTCATATGAGAGAGGGGAGACCCGTGTTGGTGGACAACAGGACGACAGGTCCCGACGAGACAAGTTGGCTACAGGTCGAAATCATGGGGCAGGGCGATGTCCTGCGGCGAGTGCTGGATCGCCAATCGTCGTCGATCGCCGACGCCGTGAGCGGGTGCCTTGCCCGGTCGCCGCGCGATTGGGTGGTGACGGGCTGCGGCGATTCGCTCTTCGCCGGTATGTGCGCGGAGTACTGGTTCGCCGAGGCGTGCGGGACCCCGCTACGCGCCATCCATGCCCTCGAGTTCTCGCGCTACCTCTACCGCAGCGTCGACGAGCACAGCGTGGTGTTCGCGGTCTCCTACTCAGGGGACACCGCCCGCGTGGTCGAGGCGGCCGTCGCGGCCAAGGCGCGGGGCGCGCAGGTCGTGGCTATTACCGCGAACGGCGAGTCGCGCCTGGCGACGATGGCCGATTGGTGGCTCGTCAACGAGGCCGCGGGGGAGCGCTCGAACTGCCGCACGGGTAGCTTTCAGGCCGCGTGCCTGCTGTTCAGGAGCTTTGCGATGCGACTGGCGCAGGCGTCGGCGCACGACGGAGCGCCGGCGCTTGCCTCCCCCGAAGCGCTACCCGACGCCGTCGACGCCCTGGCCGCGGCCTGCGCTGGCCCGGTGCGCGCGATCGTCGACGCGCTGCCAGACGGCCTGACGTTCATCTATATCGGCGGCGGCTACGGCTACCCTGTGGCCTGGTACGGAGCGAGCAAGCTGTACGAGGCCGCTACCATCGCCGCCCACACGGCCGAACTGGAGCAGTTCGTACACTGCGACATCTTCCCGATCGACCAGCGGTCCTGCGTGGTCATGGTCGCCCCGGCCGGCCCCAGCTATACGCGCGCCGTCGAGGTGGCCGGCGGCCTGCGCCAGCTAGGCGCCATCACCATCGGCATCTCCGACGACCCGGATTTCTCCGCCCACTGCGCGCATTTCGTGGGTCTGCCAGGCGGAGGGGACGAGGATGCCATCCCGTTCCTCGCCTGCATCCCCCTGCAACACCTTGCCCTCGACTGGGCGTTGCGCCTGGGGGAGAATCCAGACCTGGTCAGCAACAAGGCGGTCAACCGGCCGCTGATCGAGCACTCCGAGCAGTGGACGAGCGAGGACTACGCGCGACGGCAAGCGGCTCCGGCCGGAGGGGGACAGGATTGACCATGGGCAAAGGCACAGACTATCTCAGGGCCGTGGCGGCCTTGATCGAGCGCGTCGGCGCCGCACAGGGCGAGGCGATTGACGAGGTCGCGGGCGTGATGTCGCACTGCATCCAGGCTGGCGGACTCGTGCACCTGTACGGCAGCGCGCACTCCATGCTGCCGGTGCTGGAGGTCTTCCCGCGCTACGGCAGTTTCGTGGGCCTCCATCCGCTGATCGATCCGCGCCTGCTCTGGAGCACCGTGCTCGGCTCGGGCGGCGTCCCGGAAATGCTCTTCTTGCAGAACACGGAGGGTTACGCGCCGGTCTTCCTGGATGGGCAACACCTGCGCGGCGGCGACGTCCTGATCGTGTTCTCGCATAGCGGCACAAGCGCCGTCGTGGTGGACGCGGCGCGCTACGCGCGGGACCGCGGCATCACCGTCGTCGCGGTCATGTCGCGCCAGACCGGGGTAGCGGCGACAGCCCGGCATTCCAGCGGCCTCAAGCTGATCGACCTGGCCGACCTCCTGATCGACACGGGCGTGCCGCGGGGAGAGGGATTGATCGCGGTAGAGGGTCTCGCGGAACCGGTCGGCGCGGGGTCCACCGTGGTGGCCACGGCTATCGGGCTGGCCCTGGTCACTGCCTGCGCCGAGCAGTTGAGCGCCGCGGGCTATCCCATGGTGCAATCGGTGCGCGCCGAAGCGGCCGAGCACGTGGCCTATCGCTCCGTCTATGACGCCTACGAGGCGTCGTTGCAGCGAGACGAGACGTGAGTTAGGAGCAAAGAGGATAACCGATGGATGTTGATGTAGCCGTCAAGAATGGTCTGGTCGTGACCGGCGAGGGGACGACGCGGGCAAACGTGGGCATCCGTGATGGACGGATCTGCGCCCTCGTCGACGATCCGCGCGACCTCACAGCGCGGGAGGAAGAGATCGACGCCACGGGGCTGGTGGCGCTGCCCGGCGTGATCGAGCCGCACTGTCACTTCTGGGACCCCGGACCGACCGAGTGGGAAGACTGGGAGACGGGCGCCAGGAGCGCGGCCCGTTCGCCAAGTGCTCCCCGCCGCTGCGGTCGCGCGACAACACCAAGCGCCTGTGGCGCCACGTCCTCGACGGCACGATCGACACCATCGGGTCCGACCACGCGCCGTTCACCCTCGCGGAGAAGGAGGCGGGACGCGACAACATCTGGGCCGCGCCCAACGGCCTGACGGGTATCCAGACCATGCTGCCGCTGATCCTGTCCGAAGGGGTGTACCGGCGCGGCCTGACGCCGTAGCGGGTGGCCGCGCTGTGTGCGACCAACGTCGCGCGCGCCTTCCGCCTCTATCCACAAAAGGGCGTCATCGCGCTCGGATCCGACGGCGACCTGACCCTGGTCGACCTCGACCGGGAGTGGCGGGTCGACGACGAGGGCCTGTGCTACAAGAACAAATGGAGCCCCTATCGCGGCCTGCGCGTGCGCGGCAAAGTCGCGCGTACCATCGTCCGCGGCCGCACAGTCTATAGCGACGATGCCGTGGTCGGCCGGCCCGGATACGGTCGGCAGGTGCTGCCGCGAACGCGGGACACCAACCAGTGATGCCGCACCCACGGGCGCCGACTACAGATAGTTTCGCACGGGATGATGTGCCGCGTGGGCATGGCGATCTACAAGGACGGACGGCAGCCACGAGAACGGCGCTGCGCCGGCGCCGGCCCCCTTATCCGCGCATGAGCCGCCACATTTTGTACGTCCTCGACGCTCACCAGGTTGGTCAAGCGCGAGACTTGGACGCGCCACCTCCTTGCTCCTTCAATTTCGCAGTGAGCGACGCGGCGAGCATGACCAACCCAGTGGATGGCTCCAGCCCTTCCTGGTCCAGCACACGACGGTAGTTATGGTATGCTAGCAGGGCGGAACCCATATCCCCCAAGCGGTCCAGCGCACGCATCAACGCCAACTGTGGCCCCTCGGCCAGCACATCCCAACCCATAGCGCGGCGGCACGTCGCCACTGCATCCTCCACCTGTCCGCTCTCCGTGTCCAGCCCTGCCAGCGCGCACGCAGTCGCTATCGCCAGACCGGTTACCCGCGCCCGCTCACCCTCCGCCCAGGGGCTATCGCACCACTCCAGATAGTCACCATCCCCGAAGAGCGACATGGCATGGTGCGCCGCGCTTCTGCGGTCGGACGACGGGCCGCTGCCCAGCGCCGTCTCCGCGGCTTTCGCGAATGCACGTTCCTCATTCTCGACGAGGCAGTCCAGGTTGTACGTCCCCCCGCGGGGCCGCCACGCCTGCTCGCCGAACAGGCGGCGCATGTGCCTGCTCGCGTCCCACAGGGACTGGCTCGTCTGCTTGGACAGGGAGCCGTCGAAGACCGCCTCGATAATCTCGTCGCGGCGGGCCGGTCGTCCCAGATGCACCGTGTAAAACAGCATCTCGCGGGTTCGCCGCGATAGCACCGACAAATCGACGCGCCGACCGTCCACCTCCAGCAGGCCGACGCCGAAGGGGGAGATGCGCACCGTCGGCAGCGGCGCAACGGGATTAACGGGATTGTCCTCGCCGCCAGGCTTGAGCAGTGTCAGCAGGGGCGACCGAACATCCAGGCCGTCCAGGAGCAGGCGAGCGTCGCGCCGCAGGCGGCGCAACTCCCGTCGTTTGGCCAGCACGCGCGGGGTCCAGCGGATCAGCGGCCGCAGGTAGCCCTCGCAACCGAGCGGGAGGATAAGGCCGGCCATGCGGTTGAGGGTGTCCTCGGCCCGGCGCACCCGACCCGACACAAAGGCTGCCTCGGCGGACAGCAGGAGCGCGCGCGCCGCGTCCTGCGGGCGGTTGGCGGCTTCGAGCCGCGCCGCCGCCCCCTCCAGGATATCGATGGCTCGCCCGTAGGAGACCATGCGCAGCGCCAGCGTTCCCTCCGCCAGGCTTAGCAGCGCGGACTCGATGGGGCCGAACGCGACCTGGCGGGCCTCGTCGATGAGCCGACGCGCGCCGGCCCGATCGCGCCGCAAGAGCGCGGCGGTGATCCGCGCCCGAAACGCGACGTCGAGCGCCGTCCTGAGATCGAGGCGCAGGGCCAGATTAGCCGCGGCAAGGCCCACCGCTTCGGCCTCGGACGCCCTGCCGCTGCACGCATGCACGTCGGCCAGCGCCGCCATGGCCTCGCATTCCAGCAGCGCCATGCCGCCCTCGCGGGCCAGGCGGAGAGCCTTGTCAACCTCGTCGCTCGCCGCCGCGTAGTCTCCATCCAGCGCGCGCACCAGCGCCCAGGTGAGATGGGTATACCCAAGCAGCGGGCCGTCCCCGACGCGAGGCCACAGGTCGCGCGCGCGCATCAGGTACCCCTCGCCCTCGCGCACCCGACCCGCCTCGACCAGCTGCGTGGCGAGGTTCGTCACCACGCGAACCTGCCCCATCACGTTCTCGTCGCGCTCGTAGGCGGCCAGCGCGACGAGCAGATCGTTGCGCCCGTCGGCGACCTTGCCCAGCGCCAGGTACCCCTGTCCGCGGATCTCTCGCAGCTGCATGGACGCCGCGCCATGACCGATTCGTTCCGCGACCGCCAGCGCCGCGTCAGCGCTACGAATCCCCTCCTCGCAGCGCCCCGAGGAGACCAATACCTGCGCCCTCAGCGCCGCCGACGCGAGCCACTCCTCGTCATCGCCGGCCGCCGCTATTGCCTGGTCGGCAAGGACCAGGGCTTGCTCGTGCTCGCCGCGCTGCTCCCGCGCGTGGCCGGCCAGCGTCACCAGGCGGGGAGTACGATACTCCTCGGGCAGGCGCTCCGCGTACGCAAGCGCGGTCCCCCAGAGGCCCTGCCTCCACACGGCTTTGCGCTCGCGCTCGAGCACCGCGGCCACCGTGCCCCACTCCTCGTCGGCGGCAAGCGTCGCCAACCCGCGCGGCAAATCCCCGCCGTCGATCCAGCGCATCGCGGCGGCGCGCCGGATCGTCCTCAAGCGATCCGGGGCCTCTGCCCTCAGGACGCCCACCAGGCATTCCCCGAAGAGGTCGTGATAGCGGTAGGTGGCGTCGTGGCGCTCCAGGAAGAGGCCGCGAGCCGCGACCTCGGCGTAGGCGGCGGCGCTATCGGAGCGGCCCAGCACAGCGTTTGCATCCTCGGGCGCCGCGGCGCCGAGCGCCGCGCTCTCCAGCATGAACCGGCGCAGGTCCGGCGGGAGGGACTCGATGATCTCGCGGCCCAGGTGCTCCATCAGCGCGTCACCGCGCGCGTGGAGGAAATCTACTTTCCCCGGCGCGGTCCGGGCCAGCAGCAGCAGCCCGGCCGCCCAGCCGCCGCTGCGTCTCACTATCTGCGGCACGCTCTCGAGCGCATCGATGCCGTGGGCGGCGAGGAGGGCCGCGGCCTCGGCCTCGTCGAAGCGCAGGTCCTCGCGTCCGAACCCGGTTATTTGTTGGCTCAGAACCAGGGTCGCGAACCCGAACAGGGGCATCGAGCGCGACAAGACGACCAGCGACAGGGACGACGACTTGAAACGCAGCAGGTGATCCCACAGGGGGATGGCGTCGGGCACATCGTCGAGGTGCTGGAAGTCGTCCACGATCAGCACGAGGCGCCGACCCTCGAGGTCGCCCAGCAGCAATCCGGCCGCCGCCGACTCCTTACCCCCGCTGTCCAGGGCCGCGAGCGCCGCCGCTCCCGCTCCCGGCAGTGCCCGCTCCACCGCCGCGCACAACCCGGCCAGGAGCCGGCGGGTATCGCGGTCCGCGGCATCGAGCGCGTACCACGCGACGGGAACCGAGGCGTGGCGCGCCCAATCGGCGAGCAGCGATGTTTTTCCCGATCCACCCGGCGCCGAGATAAGGATGACCCCTTCGGACGCGACCGCCTCCGATAGCGCCTCGCGCAGCCGTGGGCGCGGCGCCAGCGCCCGCGGGGATGGGATGCTGATTTTTGACGCCGGCCATTTGCCGAGACGAGGCGTCAGCGCGTCGCTCATAGATAAATCACACCTACATTACGTCTCAGGTTCGCGTCAGGGCGCCTTTGTTAGTATAGCGTCAGTGGTCGCCGCCAGCTCCGGCGCCGGAGGAAATAGCCGATGTCTCTCTCTATTCGCCGCCTTGTCCTGATCGCCCTGTTCTCCCTGGCCACCCTATCGTCGCTAGGCAATCTTCCGTCCACCCACAAGGCTGCCGCCTGGTGGCCGCCCGATCCCCTGGTCGTGTCCGCGTCGCAGCGCTAAACGCTAGGCCACTCGATCAGCCTCACCGCCACCACGGCGGCGCAACGGGCTAACGAAGGCCGCGCACGGGTCAAACTCATACTATCACACGCTCCCCGCCGATAGACACACTGTCATATATAAGCACCAGGAAGGCTGACCATGTACATGACCCGTCAGTTCCACGCGGGATTCGAACGGCTCGTAGGGACCGCCATCGTCGACCCCGAAGTGCGCGTCGCGCTACTCCACGACCCGCAACAGGCCGCCCTCGCGTTTGGCATCGGGCCGGCCGACGCGGCCAGGGTCGCGGACATCCGCGCCAGCGACCTCCAGGCCTTCGCGCAAGCCCTCTTCCCGCGCATCTACGACGATGCCGCGACCGCCAACCGGTCGTATGCCAGAGTCAGCTGAGCGAGCGCGCGCGCTCGCTCAGCACGACGCCCCGTGGGACAGCGACCCCGCCCTGCTGCCCCTGCTGCAAGCTATCCTGGACGACGCGGCGCTCGTCGCCCGCGGGGCACGCCTCGTGCTCCGGTATGGTGACGATGGCCAACGTAGCCTGACGAGCCCTCCGGGGCTGCGCGCCCCCTGGCGCGCCACGGCCGCCGCGATCATCGACCAGGAGGCGGTTGTGTCCCATCCGGGTGTGGTAGGGGCGCCCGTGCTCGGGGCGGGTATGCGGGGAGTCGTGCTCCTCTATCACCATCCGGCGACGGGGCTAGCCGCCGGCGAGATGCTGGCGCGCGCCTGCGCGGTTCGCGTGGAGATGGAGTTGTCCGCGGCGACGATGCGCCTGTCGTCGATCTCCAGCGTCGTTGACGGGCTGGTGCGGATGCTCGCGGCCTACGACCCGGACACGGCCCGCCACAGCCAGGCCGTCCGCCGCCTCGCCCACACCGTCGGTCAGGCCGCGCGCCTCTCGTCGTTTGAGCTACTGGAGTTGGAGTGGGCCGCGGCGCTGCACGACGTGGGCAAGGTCTCCATCCCCCTGGCCGTGCTGCGCAAGGTCGGCTCACTGACCGCGCCCGAGTGGGCGCTGATGCGACAGCACCCTACGATCGGGGAGCGGATCGCGCGTCCCGTCCCAGGCCTTGAGGCGGTCGCCTTTGCCATCCGCCACCATCACGAGCGCTGGGATGGCGCCGGCTATCCCGACCGCCTGGCCGGCGAGACTATCCCCCTCACGTCCCGCCTGATCGGCGTCATCGACGCCTACGAGACGATGCGCGCGGGTCGCCCCTACCGCACTCCCATTGGCCGCGACGAGGCTATCCGAGAGCTGGAGAGCGGCGCCGGGCGCCAGTTCGACCCGGCGCTGCTCGATCTCCTCCCCGCCCTCCGCGCGTGCGACATCGATTTCTAGCGCCCGGCGCCTCCGCGACACGCTCTACGATGTAGGGCGAAAGCGTCTATCGACGTTACTCGGCATCGGCGTCATCTACGTCAAGGGTCAGTTATGGCTGACGGAGGATTTCGTCGGATAGGGCGCGCCGACGTACGCCATATCCTCCGAATCCTCCGACGCGCGCGACGCTAGAGCTCCGCGCGGAGGTCAACGGGGATCTCGCTCCGCAGCACTGCCTCACTGAGCAACTCGCCGAGCAGGGGCGCGAACTTGAAGAGGTTGTTGCCGTACAAGACCGTCACGACCCCCTGTCGGACGGCGCCAAACCCGTCCCCCTCTGGGACTCCCACCTGATTGTAGGTGCAGCGCACCTCGTCGACCGGCGTCGGATCGAGGCCCGGCAAGGCCGCCGGGACGTAGCGCCGCGCGAGGTTCAAGCTCAGCCGGCTGACCTCCTCAACGTCCACCGACGCCGGGAAGTCGTGCCCGCCCTGGCTAACGCCGACCGCGTACCTACCCGTCGTCCCGACAGGCAGGGCATACGCCGAGAGGTCATCCCCGTAGGCGCCGCTGCGGTCGATCCAGCACGCCGGCGGGCGCTCCCCCCCAGCATGGCGGGGCGCGAACGTGAAGCGGGAGTGGCGGATGAGGGCGGTCGGCACGCGCACGCCGACCTGAGCCGCGAGGCCCGGCGTATCGATCCCGGCGGTCACCAGCACCGCGTCGCACGCCCAGGCCTCGCGCGCGGTCCGCACGGTGGCGCCCGTCTCCGTGGTCGCCAGCTCCAGCACCGTGGCGGAGACGATGCGGTTGGCCACCTCCTGGCGCAGGAACTCGACCGTACGTCGGGCGCGGATGGCGCCGGCGGCCGGGTCCCACAGCGCGACGGTCGGCGGGGGCTGACCGATAGGCAGGCGGTCGGCAAACGCGGCGGGGTCCAGGTCATGGCAGGGAGCGCCGGCCTCGCGCAACGCGCACCCCCACGTCGGCGTGAGGTCATCGCCCGTGACCAGCAGGCCTTCCTCGCCGAGCAGGCGGCGGCCGGCGCGCCGCTCCCACGTTCGCCAGCCCTTGTAGGCGCGCATGGCCAGCCGCACGAGGCGTGGGTCGCCGTGCGCCTGGCGGAAAATGCGCGTCAGCCCGACCGACTCGGCCTGGCCGGGCGTGGCCTTCTCGAAGAGGCGCACCGCAGCGCCTGCGCGGCAGAGCGCGTCCGCCGCCGCGAGGCCGACCACGCCGGCGCCGATGACGCCGACCTTGAGTGGGTGTCTCATCATCACCTCCCGCAATTCTCGTCTCCTCCGCGCAACGCTACCCCCTCATTGTACGCGTCGCGACCGGCCTGGGTCCTCCGCCACGCGTCCCAGGCGCCCCCAAAGCGATGACGCGATGCAAGCGCAACGAGGACAGGCCTGCCGATGCTCAGCGAGCGAGCTCGACATGGAAGCGATAGCGGTCCCCGCGGTAGGTGGAGTGGACGTACTCGATGGGCGCCTCGTGGCCCTGCCAGGGCGCGAAGCTGGTGCGCTGGATGTGCAGCACTGCCGCGCCGCGCGCCATCCCCAACAGGCGCGCCTCCGCCTCGTTGGCCACCCCGGCTTCGATGTCCTGCCCGGCGCGCGTGAGCTGCACGCCGCAGCGCTGTTCCAGGAGCCGATACAGCGACTGGCCCTCCAGATCGTCGTGCGCGAGCAGCGCGCCGACGTCGCCTCGCAGCGTGCATGACTCGATGGCGATGGGGTGGCCGTTGGCCAGACGCAGGCGCTGCAGGAAAAGTGTCGGGGTTCCGACGGGCAGGGCCAGCGCCGCCGCGATGGTCTCCGACGCGTCTCGTTGTTCCCGCGCCAACAGGTGGGCCGTCGCCACGACGCCCCGGTCGCGCATATCCTCCGAGAAGCCCGTTAGCCGTCCCAGGGATTGGCGCAGCCGCGGGCGGGCGACAAAGGTTCCCTTGCCATGTACGCGGACCAGAAGCCCTTCCGCGACCAGGTTGTTCTGGGCCTGGCGCACGGTCATACGCGCCAGGCCGTAGGTTTCGCAGAGCTCGCGCTCCGACGGCGCCATCATCCCCGGCGTCCACTCGGCGCGCTCGATCTTATCGCGGATAATGTTTTCGAGTTGCGCGTACTTGGGCGCCGCGCCATCGCGGCTCAGAGCCACATCCACCATGTCGTGCAACCCCACGGACCATCCGGCCCGGACCCCAAAGCAGAATAGGAGCCTTATACCATACTGGTCTAGACCTGAATGGAGCTTAACAGTCTCGCCTGTACCCTGTCAAGGAGTTGGGGTGCGCCCCGAGATTGTGATCGTGGATGCCGACGGCCTGACCTTGAAAGGTCATGGCAGGGGACGGACCTTAAAAGGTCGGCGTGAGAGCCCGCGCACGCTGGGGTCGCGCAAGATGACGGG
>JAABUQ010005369.1_pt1 | contig 20552 bp, 13 predicted proteins | sample 5560001 | NCBI WGS metagenome assembly JAABUQ01 (sample SAMN10711888, study PRJNA513371) | rock metagenome | isolation source: Antarctica rocks | place: Antarctica: Victoria Land, Finger Mt nord | collected 2015-12-18
TAAGCATACATCTTGGTTTACATAAAACAATTTGATGTGATACTATTTGCAAAACACGGTTAAATTAAATGAATCAAATCCCCAATAATTCTCAATATTTAAAGTCTTCCCAACTTCCCGACTTCCCCAAAAACTATTATTTCCCAGCCGAGTGGGCACTGCACGAAGCAACCTGGTTAAGCTGGCCGCATAAAGAAGCCTCCTGGCCATCAAAAATCGGAATGATTTACCGGCAATATGCAGAGTTTATCAAGATTTTAACCGAAGGGGAATTAGTTCGGATTAATGTTGCTGATGAACAGATGGAAGCTTTTGCCAAACAGCAGTTGCTTGCTGTTGGTACTGATTTAACAAAAGTTCAGTTTTTTTATTTTCCCACCAATGATGCCTGGTGTCGCGATCATGGTCCGGCGTTTTTGCTGAACCGTGATGCTTCTTTTATGCCACAAAAATTGGTGCTGGACTGGGGCTACAATGCCTGGGGCGGTAAGTATCCGCCTTTTGATTTGGACGATGTGATCCCGACAAAAATTGCAAAACACTTTAACCTTCCGGTTTATGAACCCGGAATTGTGATGGAAGGCGGTTCGGTAGAATTTAACGGAGCAGGAACGGTGCTCACTACAACCGCTTGTTTGCTTAATCCAAACCGTAACCCGCACCTCAATCAGGAACAAATTGAAAATTATTTAAAGCAATATTACGGCGTGCAGCAGGTTTTATGGCTGGGCGAGGGGATTGTAGGTGATGATACTGACGGGCATATTGATGATATTGCCCGTTTTGTAAACGAAGATACGGTAGTTACAGTTTTGGAGGAAAACCCGGAAGATGAAAATTATCACATTTTACAGGAAAACCTGGAAAAACTGAAAGGGATGAAATTGTTGGATGGACGCCCGCTCAACATCATTAAATTACCAATGCCATCGCCCGTGATTTGGGAAAATACACGTTTACCGGCCAGTTATGCCAATTTTTATATTGGCAATGCTGCTGTTGTCGTTCCAACTTACAGAGACAAAAACGATGAAAAAGCATTGCAAATCTTACAGCAATGCTTTCCGAATAGAAAAGTAACAGGCATAGATTCTACCGATATTATTTGGGGCTTGGGCAGTTTTCACTGTTTGAGCCAGCAGGAACCTGCGGTTTAATTAAAGAGATAATTATTGAAAAATTTAAATATCAATACTGTTTTTACCGGCATAAAAACAGTATCGGTTTAACCGTTCTGCAAACCTTTTTTCCTAAACTTAATCAACCGCCACACTAATTCCCCTGATAATAAAGTGGCAACAGCAAAGAGTGCGGGCAGCCACGTTTCCTTCGAAGCAGAAAAAGCGCCCGATAAAGCGATTAAATAAACCAGCAAAGGCAAAAAAGACATTAAACATAACCCGAAAACATTTAACGGGATTTTAAATGGACGGTGCAGGCCGGGAAACTTGATGCGAAAAATAATCAGCGAGGCAAATTCTAAAAATAATGCTGCCCCGTAAACGGTCACATCAATGATCAGCAGGTCGGTAAAAGTCCACAGGACCATAAAACTGATCACTACCGAGCAGATCAAAATAGAAACATAAGGTGTTTTGTACCTGGGATGAAGTTTATTGATTTTTTGGGGAAGCAAACCATCATCGGCCATTACTTTAGGCACACGGGAAACAGAAAGCAGTACGGCCGAATACAAACCTAACGTGCTGGCCAAACCGCCAAAAGAAAGTAAAGTGCCCAGCCAACGTCCGCCTACCAAAAGCCCTACAATTGGAAAGCCTTCTTTTTCGAGCTTTGCCAGATCAACTCCAGATTGCTGTGCAACCAATACCGCCAAAAAATACACTAAAAAGATCAGGACAAAAGCAGTAAATATAGAGATAAGGTAAGTGCGCACCGGCCGGTCTACTTCTTCTGCATAAGTAGTTACGTTGTCCCAGCCGATAAAATTCCACATAACGGTATAAAGCCCTAATCCCAGGGAAGAAAACCCGATTCCTTTTAAGGATAAAGACGGAAAGGTAAAATTACCTGCATGATGTGTAAATGCCACATAAAAAAGGATGATAAAAGGAGCAAGTACCAAAGCAGCCAACAGCATGGAAATTTTGCCGACCGGCACAATGCCCAGGATGTTTAAACCGGCGGATGACCAGATGATGAACAAACAAACCGGAATTTTATAAGCGGCTATCGCCGGAAAAAAGAAAGCGGCATATTCCGTAAAAAGCACCGGATAAATGGCCAGGTCAACAAAAGTATAAAGCCAGGTCCACCAGCCTTCATACAAGGCCCAGCGCAAACCCATTGCTTTTTTTACCCATTGATAATAGCCGCCGGTAACGGGCATCATGCTGTTGAGTTCGAGCACGGTAAAAATAGTTGGGATATCCCACAAAACAGGCGTGACAATAAGCAGCAAAAGCGCGCCATGTTTGCCGGCATAAGTCAATAAGGGTTCTAAACCGTATGGTCCGCCAGAAACCGTGAGGAAGATAACGGCAATAAGCGGTACAATCCTTAACTTTTTAAAAGGTTTTTGAGGTGATGGCAGCATAGGGAATAAAACTAATGATAAATGAGGAATTTGAGATATGAAAAACTGTGCTGTAATTACTGATTGCTTCTTTTAATTGAATGTTAAGAATAGCAAGATAAGCTGATTTAACAATGGGTTAAAACAGGTGCTTAAAATTTCCAACAGGTTGAAACCTCGGTCTATACTTCTCGTATAACAACAAATTCAAATTAAACCTTTACTCACGGGCTTTACAAAACATCAATTTCTGTTTGTTTTTAAACATCAATTTAAATATTTTATATGTTAAAATTATTACGCTTTGTTGTCCTGCTTTTACTTTTTACGGATATAGTTGGCAATAAAGCCATCGCCAATAATTATTATGCAACAAGAAATGCAGATCGTTATCTTCTGACAGGTACTTCGTTAAATGCATCGCCCCAAACCATCACCTTTAATTCTTTACCTGCTAAGACTTATGGTGATGCAGATTTCAGTTTAACAGCTACAGCTTCATCAGGACTGCCGGTTGGTTACAGCAGCAGTAACACGGCAGTAGCAACCGTTAACGCACAGGGCACCGTCCATATTCTTTCAGCGGGAACCACAACCATTACCGCTTCGCAACCCGGAGACGTAAATTATAGTGCAGCCACAAATGTTCAGCAAACTTTAACGGTAAACAAAGCGGCCTTAACCGTTACGGCAAATAACGTAAGTAAAACTTATGGTTTGGCAAATCCTGCTTTTACCGTTGCTTATTCAGGTTTTGTAAATGGTGAAACCAACACAAGTTTAACCACACCGCCCGTAGCAGGCACTACTGCAACAACTGCTTCACCGGTTGGCTTGTATCCGATTACCGTAACTGGTGTTTCGGCAGCAAATTATAACATTAACTATGTAAGCGGAACGTTATCGGTTTTTCCTGGCATTCAAACCATTACCTTTAACCCTTTGTCTAAAACTTATGGTGATGCAGATTTTGCACTCAGTGCAACTGCTTCATCCGGACTGCCAATTACCTACACCAGCAGCAACCCGGCCATAGCTACAGTTGATGCCGGGGGGATAGTTCACATCGTATCGGCAGGAAATGTAATCATTACAGCACAGCAGGCCGGCAACGGCAACTTTCTGGCAACAACAAACTTTAACCAGCAACTGGTCATTGGCAAAGCTACCTTAACCCTAACAGCAGATCATCAAACTAAAACTTATGGATCAGCCAATCCTGCTTTAACCGTTACTTACAGCGGTTTTGTTAATGGTGATACCCAAACCAGTTTAACTACCCAGCCTGCTGTAAGCACTACGGCTACTCCTGCTTCGGATGTTGGCGATTATCCCGTTTCTGTATCAGGTGTATCGGCATCGTCCAACTATAATTTCAACTATGTAAACGGAGTATTGACGGTAGGGCAAAGCAGTCAAACCATTGCATTTGCCCCTTTACAAAATAAAACTTACGGTGATGCAGATTTTAGTTTATCAGCATCAGCCTCATCAGGTTTGCCGGTTACTTACAGAAACAGCAATCCTATGGTTGCAACGGTTGATTCGCTCCTGGGCACCGTTCATATCCTCTCCGCCGGAACAACAATAATCACTGCAAGTCAACCCGGTAACAATAATTATATCAGAGCAGCAGGTATTACACAAACTTTAACGGTAAACAAAGCACCGTTGAACATCATAGCTGATAACAAAAGCAAAACTTATGGCGCAGCCAATCCTGCATTAACAATTGCTTATACAGGTTTTGTTAATGGTGATACCCAAACTACTTTAACTGCACAGCCAACGGTTTCTACCACAGCTACAGTTGCTTCTGCTGCAGGAACGTATCCCATTATGGTAGGTGGTGCAAACAGTGATAACTATGCAATTGCGTACACGGCCGGAACTTTTACCGTGCTAAAAACAGTATTGACCATAACGGCCGATAACCAAAGCCGTGTTTACGGTTTGCCAAACCCTGCTTTAACAGTTACTTATCTTGGTTTTGTAAATGGAGACACACAAACCAGTTTGAGCACGCCGCCTGCGGTTGCCACCACAGCTACGGCTGCTTCTGCCGCCGGATCCTATCCGGTTACTGCAAACGGGGCGGTAGCTGCCAACTACAGTTTTACTTATGTGCCCGGAACACTTACCATTACCAACCCAACAGTCAGCAGCATCAGCTTAACACAGGTTGGCCTTTTTGAAAACCAGCCTTCGGGCACACAAGCGGGAACATTGAGTGCTGTTTCCCTCGATCCAAACGCTGCTTATACTTACAGTTTTGTATCAGGGGCAGGAAGTACAGACAACGCTTTGTTCAGTATCCAGGGAAACAAAGTAATTACTAATCAAAGCTTAGACTTCGAGCAGAAAGCAAGTTATCAGGTGTTGATCCGGGCAACCAACCAATACGGGCTTTATTTGGATCAGGCGTTCATTATCAATATTAACGATGTAAACGAAGCACCAACGATGGCAGCAGTTCCGGACCAGGGAACCTGTTTTACAACAAGCAGCCAGGTAATTAAATTGAGCGGGATTACACCAGGCCCTGAAACGGCACAGAGCACCACTTTAAGCGTAAGTTCAAGCAATGCTGGTTTGTTTAATAATTTAAGCGTTTCTGCTGTATCTGGCGGCCAGGCTACTTTAAGTTATAACCTGGCTAAAGCAGGAACTGCTGTTGTTACGGTAACCGTTAAAGATAACGGCGGTACGGCAAACGGCGGCATTGATAGCTTTAGTCAGACTTTTACGCTTACTTCAAATGATTTGCCTGCAGCAGCAATTGCAGCCGACAAGGGAACACTGATTTTGAAAGGGGAAACCGTAACGCTCACAGCAACAGGCGGCGGCACTTACAGCTGGGACAATACAGCCGGGACAATTGGCTCAACCAGTACAGCCGTGATCCAGGTCCGTCCTGACCGCACCACTACTTACCAGGTTAAAGCAACAAACGCTTCGGGTTGCAGCAGCAACAGCAGCATCACGATCAATGTTACCGATGATTATGCCTCTATTCATCCGGCTAATTTGCTGACACCAAACGGAGATGGCAAGAACGACACCTGGGTAGTAAAGAACATTGAATTGTATCCCGATAATACGGTTTCGATTTATGATAAGGGCGGAAGGTTGCTGCATAAGATCAGCCGTTACAATAACGACTGGGACGGCAGCTATAATGGTTCGCCGCTTGCCGAAGGAACTTATTATTATGTGATTGATTTTAGCTCTGGCAAATACCTGCTGAAAGGGTTTGTCACCATCCTCAGAAACAGATAAACAGGCATCAATCTTACATCACAGCAAAGTTAAGCCCGCAAAAAGATAAAAAACCATGAAACAATCAACACAAAATAAGATAACCACACCAGTAAAATATATAACAAAAGCAACTGTGTTATTGCTGCTTACTGTTTTTATGCAGGTAAAAACAGTATCTGCGCAGCTTAACCCTTTTGCATCCATGTACTTTCAGAACCAGTATTTAACTAATCCGGCCATGGCAGGTTTGGATAAAGGTTTGAACCTGAACCTGGGGGTCCGCCAGCAATGGGCTACTATGCCGGGCAGCCCAAGGACACAAGTGGTTTCTGCGGATTATAACGCAGGCAAAAACGTAGGGTTAGGTTTAAACGTGAGCAATGACCAGACTGGTTTATTAAGGGAAACACGGGCGATGGCCACTTATGCTTATCACGTGATATTAGGAAGTAAGGACCAGCGGCTGAACTTCGGGCTATCGGCAGGTGTGACCAATCAGCGGCTCAACTATAACGAAGTGAACGGCGACCAGGGCGACGTGCAGGTGGACCGTTACAATAATCAGAACAAGGCCAATCTGGACGGCGATTTCGGCGTGTCTTATACCAGTAATAATTTAACCGTTCAGGGCGCGATACCCAACCTAAACCATTTCTTTAAAAGGGGCAACACTATATTAGGGGTTGACCGCTCGGTTTTCATCACTTCGGTTAGTTACAAGTTTGCTTTGGGGAACTTGCTGGATGGTTCGTCTATCGAGCCAAAATTGGTTTTTCGTGGTGTTGACGGTTATAAAAGTATTTTCGACGCAGGCTTAAACTTCACCTTAAAAAATAACGGGCTAAACTTTTACACCATGTACCACAGCAGCCAGAGTGAAAGTTTTGGTTTTGGGGCCAACATCAGTAAAGCCGTACAACTAATGCTTTTTTATACCATGGAGACTACGCCTTTGAAAACTTATACCAACGGTGATTTTGAAATTGGATTGAAATTGCATTTGTACAAAGAATAATTTAGGCGATAAAAGAAGCATCCCCTCCAAAAAATATGCCTGTATATCGATTGATTGCAGGCATATTGTTTTTTAGGTGGTAAAAGAAGTATGTAGCGAAAATGGAAATTTATTTAATCAAGTACAATTGTTTTTATGATAACAAAATTTTCCTATAATTTTAGCAACCAATCCTGCAAAATTTTGAAATACTTATTCTTGATCAGTTTAGCCTGGAATATTTTTCAGGCCAAAGCTGTTGCAAACTTTAAACAAGCTAATACAAGCGCTGTTAAAATTAACCAAGCCAGTACAGATACAATCTACTTAGCCGATCCAACAATCTTCCTCGATAAAGGAATTTATTATCTGTACGGAACGAGCAGCGACCAGGGATTTCTGGTTTATCAATCACCGGATTTAAAAACATGGAGTGGCCCTGTCGGCAAAACAAATGGTTTTGCGCTGGCCAAAGGCGATGCTTACGGCAGCAAGGGTTTTTGGGCGCCGCAGGTTTTTAAAAGCGGCCATATTTATTATATGGCTTACACGGCCGATGAACATATCGCGATTGCACAAAGCGACAGCCCACTGGGGCCTTTTAAGCAAAAAGAGATCAAGGCTTTGTCAGGGGACGGGAAGCAGATTGATCCTTTTGTGTTTCGCGACAAGGATGGGAAAATCTACCTGTATCATGTGCGGCTAACGGAAGGCAACCGCATTTTTGTGGCCCGAATGAAAGATGATTTTTCTGATATTTTGCCCGAAACAGTTACCCCTTGTATCAGCGGAACACAGGAATGGGAAAACACGGCTAAAACCCGATGGCCGGTTACCGAAGGGCCAACCGTGCTCAAAAAAAGAGATTTGTATTATTTGTTTTATTCGGCCAATGATTTTCGCAATCCGGATTATGCAGTTGGTTACGCCACTGCTGCATCGCCTTTTGGCCCCTGGAAAAAATCGGATCAAAGCCCCATCATCAGCAGGAATCTTTTAAAAGTTAACGGAACCGGGCACGGCGATTTTTTTACGGATAAGAAAGGAAACCTGCTGTATGTCTTTCATACGCATCACTCCAATACAAAAGTATCGCCGCGGGCAACGGCTTTAATCAAAGTAAAGTTTGTAAATACGGGTTTGGATAACGATCAGGTGGTAGTTGATCCGTCGGGTTTCCAATATTTAAAGATAAAAAAAGCGCCGTAACAATTGGCTTTTGGTTGAAAATAGCAACGCTTGGCTTTTCGATTAAAAAGATGTTTCATGGCCATGCTTCTTTTACCCATCCAAAATTGGTATTGGCAGCATGACTAAAAGCTGACGATAAACCTTAACGAGTAATGTAAATCAACACGGATAACCCAAGCGTTTGGCTGTTCTTTATGGGCCTTTGGTTTTAGCCGGAAAGCTTGCCCCCATAACGCATAAACCTACAAGCGGGACTGCTGTTCTGATTGCAAACAAAACAAATCCGACGGCCGGGTTTCTTCCTGTACGCAATCAACCGCTTGCTTTTAAAGCACAAAATATGATTAAGCCGGGTGATGTAACGTTTGTTCCTTTGTATCAGGTTTACGATGAGTATTACAGTGTTTACCGGGATCTTTTTACGCAGTAGGAATGGGTCAGCCAAAGTATCAAAATTATGCCGATCAAACTTGATGTCGGATAAAAATAATTTCAATCCTGATGTCAGCAGGAAACAGGTACTTTGTACTTTGAAAGCTTACACATCCAAGTCAAAAATCAAAATTTACCTATAATAGTTATGAAGATCATGTCTAATGGTGGTACTTCTTTTATGGCATAAAATCACTGTCCTTCTTTCTGTTGATATAAACAAAAAAGGCTTTACCAATGTAGCAAAGCCTTTTATATTTTAGATACTTAGTTTAATACAATACTGTTTTTAGCATTGTGTTTTCAGCGTCTGCCGAAATTATTTAGCCAACGAATATTTGTCCCTTCTGCCTTCTTTCACCGTTGTTAAAACGCCTTTTGCTTTCAGGTTAGAAAGTACACTTGCAATTTGTTTGAATAGTTTTTCTGCATCGCTTTGCGGTTCGTATTGCGCCATGGTATTTGCAATATCCTGACCAAACCCTTCGCCAATTTCATTTAATGCAAATGCAATTTTACCGCTTAACCCCAGCTCGGGCGTATATTCGGCAGGAACTTCCAATGCTTTTTTAGCTCCGGCTTTACCGCTTTTTGCAGGTTTTGCATCTGTTTTCTTTTTGCTGCTTTTTGCAGGGGCATCTACTGCTTCTTCCAGTACAGCATCCAAAATATTGTTTTTTGTTTGCTTGGCTGATTTGGTTGGAGCAGTGCCGCTGAAAGCATTTAACAGATCTTCGTACTTTTTAGCTTCTGCCTGGATTGTTTTTATCTTTTCCTTAAGATAAACAACGATTTCTTTTTCGGTTACGTTTGCCATGTAAAATTATAGGTTTTATAGTTAAAATAAATAAACAATTTAAAAGATATTCTTCAATTTTTAGATCAACATGAAGTTGTAGGTTTTGTTTCTGATAATTGTTCAAATTAATGCAAATTAATTTGAATTAATGATAATTAAATTTTAATACTTGTATTGATGTGTATTTATGATTGCATCAGGGATTATAAATTGGAATTATTGCCTTTTTAAAACTGGCCATGGTCTATTGGTTATCGTTTGGCATGCTTCTTTTACAAATAAAATTATGTTGAAAAACAACTAATTGCTTGCTGTTTTCTTGCCGTTCATTTCTACTTCTTTATCCATCTCCAAGATATCTACCGGCTGCGAAAAATCACCCAGCAGATACTTGCAAAAATAATCCCCCTTTTGCCAGAAAAAATATTCTGTCATATCGCCATAAGCATGGCGCTGGCCGGGCAGCAAAACATAATCAAAACGTTTGTTGGCTTTTATCAAAGCGTTGATTAAACGAATGGTGTTTGACGGGCTTACATTATTGTCGATATCACCTGTTGAAAGCAGCAGGTGCCCTTTCAGGTTTTTGGCCAGGTCCTGGTTTTTGTCAATCGAATATTGGAAACTTGTATCTCCTTTGGCCGTGATAGTTTCTTTTAATCCATTATGTTTTTCGCTCCACCAGCGGTTGTAAATGCTATTGTCGTGATTGCCCGATTCAGAAACTGCAACTTTAAAAAAATCAGGATAAACCAGCATTGCCGCGGTTGACATAAAGCCGCCGCCCGAATGCCCGGTAATGCCAACTTTGTTAATATCGATATAAGGATAACGGTCTGCCAGTTGTTCTGCCGCTGCTTTTTTATCGGCCAAACCATAATCGCGCAGGTTGCCATAGCCATAATTGTGATACCATTTAGAACGGCCCGGATTGCCGCCGCGGTTGCCAACTGTAACTACGATAAATCCAAACTGGGCCAATCTTTCGTTCGCATCCATGCTTCGGCTAAAAGTTGTGTTTACGGCTTCTGTTTGCGGTCCGGGATAAACATATTCAATCAGTGGGTACTTCTTTTGCGCGTCAAAATCATAGGGTTTATATAGCACGCCATATAGATCTGTAATGCCGTCATCTGCTTTTAGTTTAACCGGCTCCGGAAACTTGTAACCCGCGGCCATTAAATTGGATAGGTCGGCGGTTTCCATATCCATTAATTTATGTCCCATAAAATCATACAAAACAGATTTTGGCGTAGTGTTGACACGGGAAAAATTATCGACAAAAAATTTGCTGTCGTCATTTAAACCGGAAGTATGATCAAAGTTTCCGGGATCTAATAAATGCAAGTTGCTGCCGTCAAAATAAATGCTGTACAAATGGGTATAGTATGGGTTTTCGTTGGTTTCTTTACCCGAAGCTGTAAAATACAAGATGCGGTTTTTAGCATCAATGTTTACAATATCTTCACAATGAAAAGAACCGGAAGTGATTTGGTTTTTCAATTTTCCGGCATCGTCATACAAGTAAAAATGTGCCCAGCCATCCCGTTCAGACCATTCGATCAGTTCTTTTCCATTGTTAACCAAACCCGGCCGGTTGATTTCTACATAAGTGTTCAATCTTTCCTGGACCAGTAAGCTTACCTTTCCGGTTTGGATATCAACACTGCAAACATCAATCTTTTTTAAATCGCGGCCGGTACGATAAAAGTAAAATTTATTTGCACTGCCCAGCCACAAGTTTGGCCGGAATTCATCGTCCCGGTTTTTTTGTAAAACCGGTGCAGGCCATATAGATAATTCCTGGTCTTTAAATAATGCCGTGTTTAACTTTTTATATATTTTGGCTTCAAAATCAAACAGCAACATTTCCCTGACCGGAGCTTCTTTTTCGCCCGGTAACTGGTATTTATAAGTTTCTAAAGTTGGACGGGGTTCTGCAACGCTATTGATCACCCACATATCTTTTACCTTGCGCGAATCTGAACGGATCATTGCAAAATGTTTCCCGTCGGGCGACCATAAAACCTGTGTTGGCTTGCGTTTTTTCTGGTTCTTTTCGCGCTCCACATTGGTTTCATTGCCAAAACTATCGCCATAAGCATAATATTCTACGCCATCTTTGGTTAGCTGATGTTCTACAATGGTACTGTCGTCCTCATTTTTCAAAGCCTTTTTATAATTGGTTTTGTCCATCCAAAACAAATTATAATTGCGGGCGAAGACAATGGCCGAACTATCAGGCGCAATAGAAGCCCAGGTTGGTTTCGGTTTTATCTTTTCATAATTAATTAGTTCGGCCAATTTCCCGGTTTGCAGGTTGTATTGAAAGTAAAAGGTTTTTTTCTCCAGTGAATCGGCTGCTTTTTTGTCTTTCCGGTCTTTTTTAACCTGGTCTATCGTACTTTTTAAATCGAACTGAATGCTTTTTTCATCCTTGGTAAACTTTAAGTTTTCAATGGGCAGGTGCTGTGCGTCAAATGGGTCTTTTACAATCAAAGTAACTTCTGCGGCAATTTTGGCATTGTCGAACAACAGCTTTTTGCTTCGGGCCAACGGATCAACTAAGTACCACTTTTTACCTGCGCTGGTTTCAAACATGTACCAAAAGCGGTCGGAGTTTTTTAACCAGTGTGCATCAACGGTAGTCGAAAAAATCATTTTTTGCAATTTTTTCGGAGAGAAACGCGCAGCAAGCAAATAATTCCCTTTAACAGGATTTTGATTTGTGTTGATGCTTTGTGCTTTTATCTGGAAACAAAGCAAGGGCAAAAGGAGGGACAAGTATAACTTTTTCATCAAAAATAAATTTCTGCTGAAAAGTATTCAATTGTATTTTAAAAAGACAATAATTTTGATGAAAAGAAAAGAGTTTGTGTAAAAATTTGAATACGGTTGTTGCTTACATAAAAATAGGTGCTAAAAGAAGCATCAGCCAGAATGGTGTTAATAGTTGATGGTTCATGGCAGTGCAGCTATTAGCGGCAAGGAGACAAGCAATGAACCATCAACAATGATCTGTCAACCCTAATTCACTTTAACAGTATTGTAAGTGGGAATGTCCAATATTGGAAGGTTAGAACCATATTTAGAATTGATAACTTGTATAAACTGGTGAGCTACGTAAGTATTTCCGCGGGGGAGTAAAATGGACACCATCCAAAGAAAAGAAACCAGCTTCCTGTTATCTTTTACAGGACAAACCTATTTTTAAATCGATTTTTCTTCTTCTTTACAATTGTCACTTTAATCTTTACTTTTATATCGAACCTCAATTATCTTAATCATCCTCTCTGATATGCCTGCTTTTACCCGCTTATTGATCTTTTTATTGATACTGGCTTTTGAAAATGTATCGGCCCAACGTAGCTTCACAGTTAGTTCGCCCGATAAAAGCATCAATTTTTGGTTGAGTACCGATCAGGGCGGAATAACCTATCGGGTTACTTATAAAGGAACCCTGCTGGTGGATAATTCCCGTTTAAAAATCAGTTTTCAGGAAGGGCGCGCGTTTGATCATGACCTGCAATTGGGCAAACCGCAGTTGCAGCACCTGCAGGAAGATTACAACTTAATTGTTGGCAAAACCAGTAAAGTACACAGTGATTGCAATCAGGCAATCGTTTTGGTAACAGAAAAAACAGGCTTAAAACGCCAATTAAATGTGGAAGTAAAAGTTTTTAATGACGGCGCCGCTTTTCGTTACCGGATTCCAAACCAGCATCAATGGCAAAGTGTAAATATTACGGACGAAACCAATACTTTCAATTTAACGCAAGATCCAACTGTGTTGACACTTTTCCGTGAAAATTATACCACTTCGCATGAAGGGATTTACGATAAAATGCCTTTAAGCAAAATCAAGGCGGATACTTTGATGGACCTGCCGGCACTTTTTGAGTTTCCGAAAGGAATTTACATGGCTGTTACAGAAGCAAATTTACTGGATTATGCAGGCATGTACCTGATTAAACATCAGGGAATGCTGCAAACTATCCTTTCGCCATTACCACAACAAACAGTTATCAAAGTAAAGGCAAAATTGCCGCATAACAGCCCATGGCGGGTGATGATGATCGGCGACAGGATCGGAGCTTTAGTAGAATCAAACATATTGACTAATTTGAGTGAGCCTTGCAGGATAAAAGATTTGTCCTGGATTAAGCCGGGGAAAACCACTTTCCCCTGGTGGAACGGCAATGTGGTTCCGGATACTACGTTTGCGCCGGGCAATAACTATGAAACCAATATGTATTATGTAAATTTTTGTGCTAAAAACAGTATTGCTTATCATACGGTGGTAGAATACGGCCAGCACGAATGGTATGTAAACGACGGCCCTGGTTTTAATCCCGGCCCTCATGCAGATCCTTCTAAGGCCGTTCCGGGTTTGGATATGAAGGCTTTGTGCGATTCGGCTAAAAAAGTTGGCGTAGGTATCCGCGTTTGGGTGCATTTTTATGCTTTGTACCCAAAGCTGGAAGAAACATTTGCCCAGTATGAAAAATGGGGGATAAAAGGGTTGATGTGTGATTTTATGGACCGCGACGACCAGGAAATGGTAAACATGCAGGAAGAAATATTGCAAAAAGCGGCGCAGCACCATCTGCATATCCAGTTTCACGGCGCATATAAACCGACAGGGTTGAACCGTACTTATCCAAATGAATTTACCCGGGAAGCATCACTTAACTATGAAAATGACAAATGGGGCAACCGCGTTACGCCGGATGCCGACATCAATATCCCTTTTACGCGCGGGCTTGCCGGTTCTACGGATTATCATTTGGGCGGTTTCCGTGCAGCTAATCCTTCCACATTTAAAGTTCATTATAGCAGGCCAATGGTACCGGGCACGCGCTGCCACATGCTGGCCATGTACGTGGTTTTGGAGAATGAGCAGGGCATGGTTTGCGATTATCCGGAGGCTTATCTGGGGCAGCCGGGGTTTGAGTTCTTAAAAGAAGTACCGATAACCTGGGACGAAACCAAAGTGATAGGTGCAAAACTTAGCAATTGGATAACCATTGCCAGGCGCAAAGGCGATGACTGGTATATCGGTACTATCAACAGCAATACGCTGCGCAGCCTGCAAACTTCTCTATCCTTTTTACCCAAAGGAGATTATACGGCTGAGATTTATAGTGATGCTGCGGATGCAGATAAAAACCCGGATCATTTAACAAAAGTCATTCAAAAGGTAAATAACCAAACCACTTTAAATACCAATTTAGTTGCAGGGGGCGGACAGGTTGTTCACTTGCGTAGAAATCCCTGATTTTATTTTTGTTGGTAGGGATTGAAATCCTGTGTTTTGAGCTTTTAATCTTCAATCCAAGTTTAACATAGGGCCCGCAACAACTGCATTTATTATAAAATAACTTTTATTGATTGTATTAATGCTTTATTATTGAATAGGAGGATTATAAATCTGTAGTTCAAAAATTGGAATTTCAAAAAAAACCAACACTTAAAAAACAGGTGTAAAAGAAGCATCATCTATCTTTTGATTATAAAAAAAGGTACAAGCTTTTAAACTTGCACCTTTCAATTTATCAAAACTAAATTTATTTTTAGGCCAATTCTGCTTCGACAAAAGCAGCAGTATTGTCATTCACCACTGCTGATTTTACTGTTTTAACGATACGTGCAGCAATTTTGTATGGGTCTGCTGCCGAGTTTGGGCGGCGGTCTTCCAGGTAACCTTTCCAGCCTCTTTCTACCGTGGCCAGCGGAATACGGATGGAAGCGCCGCGATCGGAAATGCCATAACTGAAATCATAAATAGATGCAGTTTCGTGTTTACCGGTTAAACGTTGTTCGTTGTCTGCACCGTAAACTTCGATGTGTTCTTTTACAACCGGACGGAAAGCTTCGCAAATTTTTTCGTAAGTTTCTTTATTGCCCGCGTTTCTTAAAACAGCGTTTGAGAAGTTGGCGTGCATCCCGGAACCGTTCCAATCCAAAGTGCCCAAAGGTTTGCAATGCCAATTGATCGAAACACCGAATTTTTCGCCGATCCTTTCCAACAAATAACGTGCAATCCAGATTTGGTCTCCGGCTTCTTTGGCGCCTTTTGCAAAAATCTGGAATTCCCATTGTCCGGCAGCAACTTCGGCATTAATTCCTTCTACATTTAGGCCCGCATCCAAACACACATCTAAATGTTCTTCTACGATTTCTCTGCCGAAAGCATTTTGTGCGCCTACAGAACAATAATACTGTCCTTGCGGAGCCGGATAACCATTGACCGGAAAACCAAGTGGTTTATTGGTTTCGGGGTTCCATAAAAAATATTCCTGCTCAAAACCAAACCAAAAGTCATTGTCGTCATCGTCAATCATGGCACGGCCATTGGATGGATGTGCATTTCCGTCCGAGGTTAATACTTCGCACATCACTAAGTAACCATCTTTTCTTTCAGGGTCTTTGCAGATGTAAACAGGTTTCAGAATGCAATCAGATGAACCTCCCGGGGCTTGCTGGGTTGAGGAACCATCGAAGCTCCACATTTCACAATCTTCTAATTTCCCACTAAAATCTTTTTCAATTTTAGTTTTACTGCGCAGGCTTTGTGTTGGTTTGTAACCGTCCAGCCAAATATATTCAAGTTTTGCTGCCATTGTTAGTAAATTTGGTATTTAGTGTTAAAATAATGTTTATCAAATATAAACGCTTCAAATAATATTAAAAAAAATTATTTAAAATGAGGTTTTTTTAAGAAATCCCTGATTAAATGGGAATTTTTTAAAAAAGCAATTTTTTTTAAATGAATCAGCAGTTGTTTTTTAATAAATTGATAAAAAATCAATAGTTTTTTAATAAAATTATTGCATCAGGGATGGATTATAGCCTTAAAACCAGGGCGGTTCACTGATTTTTAGGCGATAAAAGAAGCATGTCAAATTTTTACAACTCTTCATCATGCTGGCTTTGATCTAAGCCTATAAGTTCTTCATCCAGACTTACCCTAAGCGGGCTGATCAGGTTAGTTGCCCGCAGTAAAATCATTGATCCAAAAAAAGCAAAAACAGAAACTGCTATTAATGCTGCAAACTGTACAAAAAATAAGTGTGTTTCCCCATAAAATAATCCGTTGCCCGTTGTATTGCCACCAGCGTTAACTGCTTGGTTTGCAAAAACACCTGTTAACAACATCCCTACCATTCCGCCTACACCATGGCAGGGAAAAACGTCAAGTGTATCATCAATATTGGTGCGTGAACGCCAGATGACAACCAGGTTACTTACAACAGCAGAGACAATACCAATGACCAATGAATGCGGAACGGTAACATAACCGGCGGCAGGTGTAATGGCAACCAGCCCAACAACTGCACCGATACAGGCACCCATTGCAGAAGGTTTTTTTCCTCGGAACATATCAAAAAATATCCAGGAGATAGCTGCCGCTGCCGAAGCTGTAGTAGTAGTGGCCAAAGCAGTTGCGGCCAAAACACCGGCACTACCGGCCGAACCCGCGTTAAAACCAAACCAGCCAAACCATAATAAACCTGTACCTAATATCACGTAGGTTATTCTGGCCGGGGCATGTTCCTGCAATTTGCGTTGCTTTAAATACATGGCAGAAGCTAGGGCAGCCCACCCGGCAGACATGTGTACCACGGTTCCGCCTGCAAAATCCAGGACACCGGCTTTGGCCATAATGCCGTCCGGGTGCCAGGTAGCATGTGCAAGCGGTGCATAAATAAAGATGATAAAAAGGCACAGAAAGATAAGATAAGAGTTAAAGCGGATCCGCTCGGCAAATGCACCGGTAATTAAAGCAGGTGTAATTACGGCAAATTTAAGCTGGAACATGGCAAACAAAATAAGCGGAACAGTGGGCATTAAACTCCAGGTACTGTTTCCAAGCGTGCCTTTCATCATAAAATAAGTTGCCGGATTGCCGATGACACCATGGAAATCTTTGCCAAAAGCAAGGCTAAACCCAAATAAAACCCAAATAATCGTGATCATGCCCATACAAGCCAGGCTTTGAAGCATGGTAGAGATCATGTTCTTTTTCCGCACCATGCCACCATAAAAAAAGGCCAGTCCGGGTGTCATCACCAAAACCAATGCAGTAGAAATAAGCAGCCAGGCCGTATCTCCTGTATTGATTTTACTGTCTTTTACAGTTGTTAAGTTAACCGAACTGAAAATAAGGGCGGCTGCCATTACTATTAGTAAAAGAATAAAGGGTAATGTTTTTTTCATTTTTGGAAAAATAGTATAAACTAAGCTGCAATTATAATAAATTGTACAAAATGCTGGCTATTTATTAATGTTGTTTTAAATTTTATAAAAATAATAAGGTTAAAAGTAGTATTTATTGAATAAAATACAATTTTTAATAAAAAAACAGTTCTTAATTTATGAATATTAAAACAGGATATTTTTTTTCTGATTTTCCTTCAGCTAAACTCCTCACAAATTGTTGCCCGTATTGTTGAATAAAATATGTTCAAAAAAACAGTGATAAAAACAGCATTTGTGCTTCCGTTGGTTTTTGTTGTTTTGACAGCTTGTTCCCAGCCCAAAAAACCACAGCAAAACCAGGTTTACACCAGCAAAACAGCAGACCCGGACGGAACCGGGAAAGTATATTTGGGAAGGGAGATAGCCACCGTTATGGGTGCTGCAGGTGCAGACTGGCTGGAGCGCAACAACCGGCAGCAGGAAGAAAATACGGCGTTGGCCATTAGTAAAATGCCTTTAACTGCTGCTGCTGTGGTGGCAGATATTGGTGCCGGGACCGGTTATTATACTTTTCGCATCGCCAAAAAAGTACCGCAGGGAAAAGTTTTTGCAGTAGAGGTTCAAGACGGGTTTATCAGTTACCTCAACCAAAAGAAAAAGGAACTGGGCCAGCAGAACGTGCAGGTGGTCAAGGGAAAAGGCACGTCTCCAAACCTTCCGGATGCTTCTGTTGATCTGGCTATTATGGTAGATGTTTACCACGAATTATTGTTTCCGCATGAAGTGTTGCAGGCCTTGCACAAAGCTTTAAAGCCGGGCGGCAAATTGTTATTGCTGGAATATCGTGCAGAAGATCCAGGAATTGCGATTAAAGAACTGCACAAAATGTCGGCAATACAGGTAAATAAAGAACTCACTGAAAACGGCTTCAAGCTTTACCAGCGAAGCGAATTTTTACCGATACAGCATTTTTTGCTTTACCAGAAAGTGGATTGATGGAAATGAAGGTTATCCCCTAAGCCCCTTTTTGACGGGAAAGCCTAAATCAGGCCTTAACAAACTTTAAAAAAGCAACAGGCTTTGGTTTCCCTCTCCGAGAGGGGATTAGGGGTGTGTTTGTACATTTATCCGAAACTATCCTTAAAAACACCAACAGCTGTTTAAATCTAAATCCGAAGAAATCATAATGCTTCTTTTACCTTCATAAAATAGGTGTTTGTACTACATTTACTTAAAACGGATACAGCAAACTTTACTGTTTTATATAGGATAAAAGAAGTAAAAAAATACACTGAACAAAATTTAAACAGGCTCAAACAGGTATTGTATATCAACTTATGATGGTTTCGGGGAAAAGTAGGAGCGTACGCTTTCTTTATCACGTCCCAATTGTTGCTTAAGTTCTTCCAGTCCTGCAAATTTAACATCGTGCCGGATAAAACTATGGAAACTCATTTGCAGGGCCTGGTTGTAAATATCCTGGTCAAAATCAAAAATGTTCACTTCGATGTTCCGCGTCATGCCATTTAGAGTTGGCCGGTGGCCGATGTAGGCCATGCCGAAAAGCTGCGGGGAGCGGGGAGCGAGGAGCGAATTTTCAGAAGCCTCACCCCGGCCCTCTCCGGGGGAGAGGGAGTTAACTGCACTTAAATCTTCGGGTTTCGGTTGTAAGTTTCCAGTTGCCGGTTGCGGGTTGTCTATACTGCTTTTAGGCCTTTCGCCTTTCACCTTTAACCTTTCGCCTTCTGCCTCAACTGTAACAGCGTAAATCCCATCCCCCGGAATCAGTTTATAGCTTTCTTCGATAAAGAGATTTGCCGTTGGATAACCCAGTGTACGGCCAATCTGATCACCGCGTATCACTTTTCCGGTGATAAAAAAAGCATAACCCAAAAACTGGTTGGCCAAACTGATGTCGCCATTTAATATTGCTTTACGGATACGACTGGAACTTACGGCTACTTCGTTTACATCCTGCTCCGGGATTTCTTCTACCTCATAATCATAAACCGGCGCAAACTGCTGCAGTTCGTTTAACCCGCCTGTACGGTCTTTGCCAAAACGGTGGTCGTAACCAATCACAATTTTTTTGGTGCCGATGCGGTTGACCAGGATTTCCCGGATGTATTCCTCAGCAGAAAGATTGGAAAAATCGCGCGAAAAAGGGGTGATGATGAGATGGTCAATACCGAGATCAGCCAGCAGTTGCGCTTTTTCGGAAATAGTGTTGATCAGTTTCAGGTTCTGGTCCTCCGGGTGCAGGATCATCCGCGGATGCGGAAAAAACGTTAAAATTACGGTTTCGCCGCCGGTTTGCCGCGCCAGTTCCTGCAAGCGGGAAATGATTTTACGATGCCCCAGGTGCACGCCATCAAAAGTACCGATGGTAACAACGGCATTTTGCAGCGGTTGAAATTCCTGGATATCGTGGTAAACCTGCATGCTGTTTTTATCGGGTAAATTTTGGTGCGCTAAAAGAAGTATTAACCAATGGGCTCTGCTACGGTTTTTAATGAACGAATGTGATTTACCAGTTCCATCACTTCATACGCATCTTTTAAGTTGAAGTTGCCGCTGCGTGTGCGGGTTAATTTAGAAAGATAAGCACCGTTTTGAAGTGTTGCGCCAAAATCATGCACTAATGAACGGATGTATGTGCCTTTGCTGCAAACTACCCGAAAATCAACTTCCGGAAGTTCAATCCGCGTAATTTCAAATTCGCTGATGGTAACTTTCCGGCTTCTGCGTTCCACTTCTTCGCCGCGGCGTGCTTTTTCGTACAAGCGTTCGCCGTTGATTTTAATGGCCGAATGTGCTGGCGGAAACTGATCTGTCTCCCCCAAAAACTGCTGGCAATTCTTTCTGATGTCTTCTTCTGTAATCCCCTCTAAAGTAAAAGTCTGATCAACTGTAGTTTCCAGGTCATAAGAAGGCGTAGTTGCGCCGAGGGCCATTGTACCGGTGTATTCTTTTTCTTCTGCCTGGAAAGTATCGATCTGTTTGGTCAGTTTTCCGGTACAAATGATGAGTAAACCGGTTGCCAACGGGTCCAAAGTCCCGGCATGGCCAACTTTTAACTTTAAAGGTTTGAATGCGTTTCGGATCTTTCCAACCACATCAAAACTCGTCCAGTTATA